>Ga0247844_1000557_pt1 | contig 79121 bp, 74 predicted proteins | sample LaCtaG_FD_192421 | JGI IMG/M metagenome (GOLD analysis project Ga0247844, IMG submission 192421) | Freshwater microbial communities from meromictic Lake La Cruz, Castile-La Mancha, Spain - LaCruzMarch201714.5m_1 | ecosystem: Environmental > Aquatic > Freshwater > Lake | place: Spain: Castile-La... | reverse complement strand
TGATCAACCCGGTCGCCATGGACAAGGGCCTGCGCTTCGCCATCCGCGAAGGCGGCCGCACCGTCGGCGCCGGCGTCGTCTCCGAGATCAAGAAGTAAGACACCCTGTCCATAAACCGTCCCGTCCGCCCGGACGGTTTACGGGCAGCAGACTAACCCGAAGGCCGCCCCGAAACGGGCGGCCTTTTTGTTACCGGCGCAAGTCTTTTCAGGCCCGGTCTTGCGGCCCGGCGGCAGATGAGGCAAACCCGCGCTGGCCTGAAGGGGTATAGCTCAGTTGGTAGAGTGGCGGTCTCCAAAACCGCAGGCCGTGGGTTCGAGTCCCTCTGCCCCTGCCAGGCCCAATGTCCGCATCTTGTGCTGGATCCGGTCCGGTGCCTACAAAGCCCGCTGATGCAATCCGGGCCGGAGACGCCACCTTGACCAGCGTTCGCAAGTCACCCGCCCATACCGACCAGGCCTCGCAGCCCTGGTGGCGCGGCGCCGTGGTTTACCAGATTTACCCCCGCTCCTATCTCGACACCAACGGCGACGGCGTCGGCGACCTGCCGGGCATCACGCGCAAGCTCGGCTATATCGCCGGCCTCGGCGTCGATGCGATCTGGATTTCGCCCTTCTTCCGCTCCCCGATGCGGGATTTCGGATATGATGTGTCCGACTATTGCGACGTCGATCCGGTCTTCGGCACGCTTGAGGATTTCGATGCCTTGCTCGCGGAGGCCCACCGGCTCGGCCTGAAGGTCATCATCGACCAGGTCTATGCGCACACCTCCGATGACCATGACTGGTTCGCGCAAAGCCGGGCATCACGGGATAATCCGTATTCGGACTGGTATGTCTGGCGCGATCCCAAGCCTGACGGCACGCCGCCCAACAACTGGCAATCGGTCTTCGGCGGCCCGGCCTGGACCTGGGACGCCAGGCGCCAGCAATACTACATGCACAATTTCCTCGCGAGCCAGCCGCAACTGAACGCGCATAGCCCGGCCGTGCAGGAAGCGCTGCTCGCCGCTGCAAAGTTCTGGCTCGACAAAGGCGTCGACGGGTTCCGTCTCGACGCGATCAACTTTGCCATGTTCGACCCGGAGTTTCGTGACAATCCGCCCTGGCCGGCCGGGACGCGCACGATCACACGCCCGTTTGACCTGCAGCGCCACATTCACAACCAGTCACACCCGGACATTCCGGTGTTCATGGAGCGGGTTCGGGCGCTGGCGGATACGTACGGCGCCGTGTTCACGGTCGCCGAAGTGCCGGGGCCGGATCCACTGCCCGAGATGCGCGCCTTCACCGAAGGCGAAAAGCGGCTGAGCTCGGCCTACAGTTTCGATTTCCTGTATGCGCAAAGCCTGTCCCCGCGCCGGGTCAAGGCGTCGCAGATGAACTGGGCCGGACCCGTCAGTGAAGGCTGGCCGTCCTGGGCTTTCTCCAATCACGACGCCCCGCGCTGCATCAGCCGCTGGAGCCCGCCGGGCGCGGATCTGTCAGCCTATGCGAAGCTGACCAATGCGCTGCTGCTCTGCCTGCGCGGCAATCCCATCCTCTATCAGGGGGAGGAACTGGGGCTTGCGCAGGCCGAAGTGGCGTTCGAAGACCTGCAGGATCCGGAAGCGATCGCCAACTGGCCGCGCACCCTCGGGCGAGACGGCGCGCGTACGCCGATGCCCTGGACGAACGACAGCCCGTTTGCCGGATTTTCGGAGCACAAACCCTGGCTGCCGGTCGGGCAGGGGCATGCAGACCGGGCCGTTGCTGTGCAGGAACAGGACCGCGCATCGGTGCTCAATTTCACCCGTGCGATGATGAGCGTGCGCAGCCAGTCCCGCGCGCTGCAAACGGGGGATGTGTCGTTCCCGGAGGTGACGCCGCCCCTGCTCGCCATCCGCCGCGAACTGAACGCAGAGGTGGTGACGTGTCTCTTCAATCTGGGAACAGAGACCGTGCCGGTGCCCGCCGGTCTCGTCAGCGGGCATCACGGACTTCTGGCATCCGGCGTTCCGGGTGATTTGCCACCGGAGTTGCCGGCCAACGCTGTCTGGATCGGGCGGCGCTAGGCGAGCCCGCAGGATTCGCGCACGATCAGTTCGGTCGGCAGGCGTTCGGAACGCGGCGGCTTGCCCTCGCCGGCCGAGAGCAGTTTCGAGATCATCAGGCGGCCGGCCTTTTCCATATCCTGCGAAATGGTGGTCAGCGCGGGAGAGGCGTAGGCCGCCAGCTGGATGTTGTCATAACCGACCACCGCAACATCCTGGGGCACGGCGCGGCCCGATTTCAACAGGCTGCGGATGGCGCCGAGGGCGATCAGGTCTCCGGCCGCAAAGATGCCGTCGAACGCAACCTCCCGGCTGGTCAGGCTGTCGACGGCGGCTTCCGCGTAGCTGATCTCGAACTGGGCGGGCACGATCAGGTCCGGATCGACGGTCAGGCCCAGGCGGCGATGCGCGTTGACGTATCCTTCATAGCGCTGCTGGACTTCCCAGGCGGCCGTGTCGCCAAGGAATGCGATCCGCCGGCGGCCCTGATTGAGAAGATGGGAGGTCGCCCGCGCGCCGCCGCGTATATTGTCGGAGCCGACCGAGCAGTATTTCTGGCCTGGCAGCTCGGCGCCCCAGACGATGAACCGGCTTTCGGTTTCGGCCAGAGCGTTGAGCCGCTCATGCAACAGGCTCTGGCCGAGGAAGATCACGCCTTCGGCCCGGTTGGTTGTCATCAGGTTGGCAAGGTCATCGACGTTTTCGGGCGCGAGATGGGAGATCAGCAGGTCGCAGCTGATGGCCCGGGCCGCTTCGGCGATGCCGCCGATAAGTTCCTGGAAAAAGGGATCGGACACGCGCGTCTGGCGCCCCTGCGGCGTCGGGATCACGACCGCTATTGTCGCGGCGGCGCCCGACAGCATAGCCGGCATCGACGGGCGGAAATTGTAGTTCTGCTCGCGCGCAATCTTCCAGACCCGGCGCTTGGTCTCGTCGTTGACCGCGGGGCTGTTGTTGAGCGCGCGCGAGACGGTCGCGATCGAGACACCCGCAATAGTGGCAAGATCTTCAAGCCGTGTTCGGCTGGACATGTCGCGCAAACTCCCCCACCCGTAATGCCTGCGTTGCCCGGCCCCGCGCGCCGAACACCTGCGGCCGAGTATAACTTGCCGAACGAATTAAAAAACGGATTTGCGCAGATTGAATCGTTTTAAGCCGTGCCAGGATAGTTCAGTAATTCAGGTCACTCGCCCGTCTGCCTGTGACGTCCGGGCCGGCCTGACCGAAATCGGAGTTTGACATGGCCAAGTTCGTACCGGTTGAGCCCTTTGACATCGTGATCTTTGGCGGGACGGGCGACCTCTCGCGCCGCAAGCTGCTCCCGGCGCTCTACCACCGCTGGCTCGATGGCCAGATCCCGCCCAGCAGTGTGATCATCGGGACGGCGCGCTCGGCCATGGAGGCTGGCGCTTACCGCGCGCTTGCCCGCACGGCCTGCCAGGCCGCCTCCGGCAAAAACTGGGACGCGGCCGAGTGGACGCGCTTCGAGAAGATCCTGCATTACGCGGCCATCGATGCGACCGATCCCGGCGCCGACTGGCCCGCGCTCAAGGGCTTGCTCACACCCGGGGAGCAGCGCCCCCGCGTGTTCTACCTCGCCACATCGCCGCATATCTACGTGGACATCTGCCGAGCGATCGGCCGGGCAGGGCTTGCGAGCGATCAGGCACGGGTTGTGTTGGAAAAGCCGATCGGCACGGACCTGGGGTCAGCCCGCGCCATCAACGACGGCGTGGGCGAGGTTTTCTCCGAGCAGCAGGTTTTCCGCATCGATCACTATCTGGGCAAGGAGACCGTGCAGAACCTGATGGTGCTGCGCTTTGCCAACATGTTGTTCGAGCCACTCTGGTCACACAATTACATTGATCATGTTCAGATCACGGTCGCCGAGGATCTCGGGCTCGAAGGCCGGGCCGACTATTATGACCGGTCGGGCGCCTTGCGGGATATGGTGCAGAACCATCTGCTCCAGCTGCTCTGCCTGACGGCGATGGAGCCGCCCAACGACTTGCGCGATGACGATATCCGCACAGAGAAGATCAAGGTGCTGAACGCGCTCGGATTCATCTCCCCGGCCCAGGTCAGGCAAACCGTACGCGGACAATATACCGCCGGCCTTCACGGCGGCGTGCCCGTCAGGGGATACCTGGAAGAGCTGTCATCAGCGACGGTCAGCGAGACTGAAACCTTCGTTGCGATCAAGGCCGAAGTGAAGAACTGGCGCTGGGCCGGGGTGCCGTTCTACCTGCGCACCGGCAAACGGATGTCGGGGCGCCACTCTGATATCGTGATCCAGTTCAAGCCGGCGCCGCACAATATCTTCGGGCAGGGGGTGGAGAGCGTGAACCGGCTCGTTATCCGTCTGCAGCCGGATGAAGCCGTGAGGCTGTTTGTGCAGATCAAGGAGCCTGGACCCGGCGGCCTGCGCGTCAAGTCGCTGCCGCTCAACCTCTCTTATGCCGAAAGTTTCACGCTCCGCTATCCGGATGCCTATGAGCGGCTTTTGATGGATATCGTGCGCGGAAACCTTTCGCTGTTCATGCGGCGCGACGAGGTCGAGGCGGCGTGGCGCTGGGTGGACGGTCTGATCGAGGCCTGGGAGGTGAGCCGGTACCGGCCGGAGCCTTATCCGGCGGGCACGGATGGTCCGCTTTCGGCCGCGATGCTGATGGACCGCGACGGGCGCAGCTGGTGGAAAGAGAGCCAGGCGTGACGGCGCTGCGACTGACCGAATTTGCAACACGGGAAGCGGCGTCGCAGCAGGCGGCTGAGATCGTAGCCGGCGCGCTGGGCGGGGACATCATGTCCACCGGGCGGGCTGTCCTCATGGTGTCCGGCGGCTCAACACCAACGGCGATGTTCGAGGCGCTGTCGGCGTGTGACCTCGCCTGGCACAAGGTCACGGTGGGGCTGGTGGATGAGCGTTGGGTGGCGCCGGAGCACCCGGCGTCGAATGAAGGGCTTGTGCGCAGGCACCTGCTGAAACACCGCGCGGGCGCTGCCGGGCTGGTCCCGCTGAAGACATCTGATGACGATCCCTGGCAGGCCCGGCAGGACCGCGACAGCGCCTATGCCCCGCATTGCGGGGCGCTCAGTATGCTGGTTCTCGGCGTGGGCGCGGATGGCCATACGGCCAGCTGGTTTCCGGGCGATCCGGACCTTGCTGAGGTCGCGGGCGCATCGAACCCGGGCTGCGTCGCCGGCGTCCATGCGCCTCTGGCGGCAATCGCGCAGCGCATGACCCTCACGGGTTCGGCCGTGTTCAGGGCCCGGCGCGCGCTCATGCTCGCTTTCGGCGACGACAAGCGCGATGTGTTGCAGGCGGCCGTGGCGGCCGATCCGCTGACTTACCCGGTCCGCTATGCCATGGATGGCCTTGGCGACAGGCTTTCGATCTACTGGGCGGCATGATGGCTGGACAACTGAACGGCGTTATTCAATCGGTAACGGCGCGGATCGAGGCGCGGTCAAAGGACCCGCGCGCGGCGTATCTTGAGATGATCCGGTCCCGGCGGCCTGCCGCCTTCGCGCGGACCCGGCTTAGCGAAGGCAATCTCGCGCATGCCTCGGCAGGATGCGCTGTGACCGAGAAGAGCCAGATTCTCGGCGGCGGTTGGCCGGTGATCGGGATCATCACCGCCTATAACGACATGTTGTCGGCCCATGCGCCGTTCGAGACCTACCCCAGGCTGATCCGCGAAGCCGCCCGCGAGGTTCACGCGGTGGCACAGGTGGCGGGCGGTGTGCCGGCGATGTGCGACGGCATCACGCAAGGCCAGGAGGGGATGGAGCTCTCCCTGTTCTCGCGCGACGTCATCGCCATGGCGTCCGCGATCGGGCTTTCGCATGACGCGTTTGATGCCGTCCTGCATCTGGGTGTGTGTGACAAGATCGTGCCCGGGCTCCTGATAGCCGCGCTCCGGTTCGGCTGGTTGCCGTCGATTTTCGTGCCCGCCGGGCCGATGCCCTCGGGATTGTCCAACCCGGAGAAGGTCCGGATACGGCAATTGTTTGCGGAAGGCAAAGTCGGACGCAGCGCGCTGCTCAAGGCCGAGGCGGAGAGCTATCACAGCCAGGGAACGTGCACCTTTTACGGGACGGCAAACTCCAACCAGATGCTGATGGAAGTGATGGGTCTGCACTTGCCGGGGGCCGCGTTTCCCAATCCTGGCACCCCGCTGCGGGATGCACTGACCCGGGCGGCGGCGCACCGGGCCGCAGCGATCACGGCGCAGGGGGTATCGTATCTTCCGGCCGGTGAGCTGATTGATGCGCGCGCCATTGTGAACGGCATTGTCGGATTGATGGCGACGGGCGGATCGACCAATCACGCGCTGCATATTCCGGCGATCGCTGCGGCGGCCGGGCTGGTTGTGACGCTTGAGGATTTTGCCGAGATTTCGGGCGTCACGCCGCTGCTGGCGAAGATTTATCCGAACGGGCCGGCGGACGTGAACCATTTCCATGCTGCGGGGGGCATGAGTTTCCTGATCGCTCAGTTGTTGCAGGCCGGACTGCTGCATGCGGACGCGCAAGGCGTGATGGGGCCGATATCCGGATACGGGCAAGAGCCGGTCTTGGCCGATGGTCAGCTCGTCTGGCGGCCGGCGCCGATACAGAGCGCCGACATGGAGGTGCTTCGGCCGATCGATGATCCGTTTTCGCAGGAGGGCGGTCTGCGATTGATGACCGGACCGCTCGGCGAAGGCGTCAGCAAGGTGTCGGCGGTAAAACCTGCACACAGGATCGTCGAGGCGCCGGCGCTGGTTTTTGACTCGCAGGAAGCTTTGAAGGACGCATTCGAGAGCGGCCGCCTCGACCGGGACTTTGTGGCCGTGGTGCGGTTCCAGGGCGCGGCCGCGAACGGGATGCCTGAGCTGCACGGGCTGACCCCGGTCCTGGGCGTGCTGCAGGACCGCGGCCACAAGGTGGCGCTGGTGACGGACGGGCGCATGTCCGGGGCGAGCGGCAAGATCCCGTCTGCCATCCATATGAGCCCTGAGGCGGCGCAGGGTGGGCCGATTGCGCGGGTACGCGACGGCGATCTGATCCGGCTCGACGCAGAGGCCGGCCGGCTCGAGATCCGGGTCGATCCGGCCGAGTTCAATGCGCGCGTACCAGCAGAGTTCCGGCCGGACCGGGCTCCGGCAGGTCTCGGGCGGGAGCTGTTTGACCTGTTCCGCATGAATGTGAGCAGCGCGGCGTCCGGAGCCAGTCCGTTCAACTTTCTCGGCCTGCGCAGCTGACATGACGCCGTCGCTGCTCGTCGCCGATATCGGGGGCACGAATGCCCGCTTTGCCACCGCGGCGCGCCGCGAGGGGCGGATCTGCATCGAAAACTACACCGTGCTTGCCGGCGGTGACTTCCGGACGTTTGACGACGCCCTCCGGCACTTTCTCGATCTCAGCGGCGTGAAGCCCGGTCTTGCGGGCATTGCGGCCGCCGGTCCGGTGCTGGGCGGGGCTGTGCACCTGACCAACCGGAACTGGAGCGTGTCCGAGGCGGCCTTGCGCGATACGTTCGGGTTCTCGGGCGTGACGCTGTTCAATGATTTCGTCGCGATGGCGCGGTCGGTGCCCGAGATGGGGGCCGCCGCTTTCCTGCCGGTGTTTGACGGCGAGGCGGCGCCGGGCGCCCCGGTGCTGGTGACGGGCCCGGGAACCGGTTTCGGGGTCGCGACATTGGTTTCGCTGGACGAAGGCTGGAAAGTGCTGGGCGGCGAAGGCGGTCACATGGCCTATGCGCCGCGCACGGCGCTTGAGCGGGAACTGGCGGGCTTGCTGATGCGTGATCACGGCTATGTCTCGAATGAGCTGGTTGCGTCGGGCAGCGGCCTGGCGGCCGTGCACGCGGCCTTCTGTGAGATGTTCGACGTTGAGCTGGCGCCGGCGACGCCTGCCGAGATGAGCGCGCGGGCGGCGGGGGGCGATGAGATGTATCAGGCGCTGATCCAGGTGCGCGCCTTGGCGGTCATGGGGGCGGCGGGGGATCTGGCCCTGGCGAACGGCGCCCTGGGCGGTGTGGTACTGGCTGGGGGTGTGTCTGAAAAGTTCTGGGATATCTTCCGCTCCCCTGAGGCCCGCGAACGGTTTGCGGCGCGCGGCCCGATGAGCCGGTTTCTTGAGCGCTGCCCGGTGCGGCTCCTGCACGAGGACACCGCGCCGCTGATCGGCGCCGCAGCGCAGTTCGGGCAGATGCGCGCTGATCATTGACGCCCGGGGGCCTGATTCGCGCCGTGCGGCAGCGGCGCTTGGTTCAGGCGCCGTATTGCTGACGCGATAGGCTAAGTCGGGCCGTCTCGGACACGCGCCTTGAAAACTATGCTGATTTCCTGTCCTCAAGGCGGTCCCGGGCGGGCTTGGCGGCGCGCCTTGCGTGACGCACCGCCGCAGCTGGAGGCGCGTGAATAGATGCGCCGGTCAGTTATAGTGCCGCGGCGTGCGGAACGCGCGCCCCAGCATGTTGCGCATGCGAGGAAACCGTCCTAATCGGGCGACCGTTAGCTCTGTACCTGGAGGTACCAAGCATGTCCGAAGTTGAACGCCTGGCGCTGGACTATCTGCCGGTCATCTTTTTTCTCGTGATCGGCGGCGTGATCTCGGGTCTGTTTGTGCTCGGTTCGGCGCTGCTGGCGCCGTCGAAGCCCGATCCCGAGAAGAATTCGGCCTATGAATGCGGGTTCAACGCGTTCGACGACGCCCGGATGAAGTTCGACGTGCGCTTCTATCTCGTCGCCATCCTGTTCATCATTTTCGATCTTGAGGTGGCGTTCCTGTTTCCCTGGGCGGTGAGCCTCGGCGAGATCGGCATCCTGGGTTTCTGGTCGATGGTCGCCTTCCTCGGCGTCCTGACGGTCGGTTTCATCTATGAGTGGCGCCGCGGCGCGCTGGAGTGGGAATAATGTCCGGCGGATCTTACAAGCCATATGCGCTGTCCGGCGCGCGGGCCGGGGTTGAAGGGGGCTATAGCCCTGGCAGCGATGACCCCTTCTACAAGGGTCTTTCGGACCAGCTGGCCGACAAGGGCTACTTCACGGCGGCAGCAGATGACCTGATCACCTGGGCGCGCACCGGTTCCTTGATGTGGATGACCTTCGGGCTCGCCTGCTGCGCTGTCGAAATGATGCACGCGGGCAACCCGCGTTACGATCTCGAGCGCTTCGGCATGGCCCCGCGCGGCTCGCCGCGTCAGTCTGACGTCATGATCGTGGCGGGCACGCTGACCAACAAGATGGCTCCGGCGCTTCGCAAGGTTTATGACCAGATGCCTGAGCCGCGTTACGTGATCTCGATGGGCTCGTGCGCCAATGGCGGCGGATACTATCATTACAGCTACAGCGTCGTGCGCGGCTGCGACCGGATCGTGCCGGTCGACATCTACGTGCCCGGATGCCCCCCAACCGCCGAAGCGCTCGTGTACGGGTTCCTGCAACTGCAGAAGAAAATCCGCCGCGAAGGCTCGATTGAACGGTAAGGGCAAAGCTGATGAGCCTCGACAATCCGGGCGCCCTTGCGGCCCATATCCAGGCGAAGATGCCCGGCGCCGTGCGCGCGTCGCAGGTGTTTGCGGGTGAGCTCACACTGCTGGCGGAACGCGGGCATATCCTCTCGCTGCTGGGCTTTCTGCGCGATGACCCGGCTTGCAACTTCGAAACCCTGATCGATATCTGCGGCGTTGATTATCCTGAGCGGGCCGAGCGTTTCGAGGTGGTTTATCACCTCCTGTCGATGCACCTGAACCAACGTATCCGCATCCGCATCCGTGCAGGCGAGGAGACAGCTGTCGCCAGCTGCATTCCGGTCTGGCCGGCGGCCAACTGGTTCGAGCGCGAAGCCTTCGACATGTACGGGATCCTGTTCTCGGATCATCCGGACCTGCGCCGGATCCTGACGGATTACGGCTTCGAAGGCCATCCCCTGCGCAAGGACTTCCCGCTCACGGGCAATTATGAGGTGCGTTATGACGACCTCGAGAAGCGGGTGATCTACGAGCCGGTGAAGCTGGTTCAGGAGTATCGCAACTTCGATTTCCTCTCCCCCTGGGAAGGCATGACCGGCGAAATTCCCGGTGACGAGAAAGCGGGAGGCAGCGTCTGATCATGGCCGATACTGCGCACATCATCGAAGAAGACGACCGCAAGTTCACGCTGAACTTCGGCCCTCAGCATCCGGCCGCCCACGGCGTGCTCCGAATGATCATGGACCTCGACGGCGAAGTCGTGACGCGGATCGACAGTCACATCGGACTGCTGCACCGCGGCACCGAGAAGCTGCTGGAATACAAGACCTATCTGCAGGGCCTGCCGTATTTTGACCGGCTCGACTATTGCGCGCCGATGAACCAGGAGCACGCCTGGTGCCTCGCGATCGAGAAAATGCTGGGCACCGAAGTGCCGCGCCGTGCGAGCCTGATCCGCGTCATGTTCTCCGAGATCGGCCGGATCATGTCGCACATCCTGAACGTCACGACGCAGGCCATGGACTGCGGCGCGCTGACCCCGATCACCTGGGGCTTCGAGGAACGCGAGAAACTCTGCGTGTTCTACGAGCGCGCGTCCGGCAGCCGGATGCATGCGGCCTATTTCCGTCCTGGCGGCGTTCATCAGGACCTGCCGCAGAAGCTGATCGACGATATTGCGGCCTGGTGTGAGCAGTTTCCGGAAAAAATGGACCGGATCGAAGACCTGATCACGGAAAACCGCATCTTCAAGCAGCGCAACGTCGATATCGGCGTTGTGGACCAGAAGATGATCCTCGACTGGGGCTTCTCGGGTGTGATGGTGCGCGGCTCCGGTATTGCCTGGGACCTGCGCCGTTCGCAGCCCTACGAGTGCTATTCCGAACTGCAGTTCAAGGTGCCGGTCGGCCGGCACGGCGACAATTACGACCGCTATGTGTGCCGCATGGAAGAGATGCGCGAGTCGGTGAAGATCATCCGGCAGTGCGCCGACCTGCTTGCGAAGGAGGGGCCCGGGCCGGTCCTGAATTCGGGGGGCAAGCTGGCGCCGCCGCGCCGCGCGGACATGAAGAACTCGATGGAAGCACTGATCCACCATTTCAAGCTGTATACGGAAGGGTTCCACGTGCCAGAAGGCGAGTGCTACGCTGCGATTGAAGCGCCCAAGGGCGAGTTCGGCGTATACCTTGTTGCCGACGGGACAAACCGTCCGTACCGGGTCAAGATCCGGGCGCCCGGCTATCCGCACCTCCAGGCCATGGACCACCTGTCAAAAGGTCACCAGCTGGCCGACGTGTCGGCGATCCTCGGATCGCTGGATATCGTGTTCGGGGAGATCGACCGTTGAGCGCGTCCGCCGAACTCGTCCAGAAACAGCTGGACGCCTATAATAACCAGAACATCGAGGCTTTCCTCGCGTGCTATGCTGAGGACGCGGTGCTCGCGGGCTTCAATGGCGAGGTGACGCATCGCGGGTTGGCCGCGATCCGGAAGCGGCATGAAGACCTGTTTTACGAGTTCCCGAAGAACCACGCGAGGCTCGTCAACCGGATCGATCTGGGCACGACGGTGATCGACCATGAGCAGGTCGAGCGCGCGCCGGGCGGAGACAGTTTCCAGGTGGCTGCGATCTATACCATCGCCGGGGGCAAGATCGTCCGCGTGGACTTCGCGCGCGGAGGCGCTGCCTGATGGTCGTCTTGCCCGAACAGCGCTTATCGATCCTCACGATCGGGGTCCGGGACCTCGCCGGAATGGTGCGTTTCTATACGGACGTTCTCGGCTTTGTGGATGGCGGCGTCAAAGGCGAGGTTGCCTTTTTCAATGCGGGCGGCATGGCGCTCGGGCTGTGGGACGAAACCAAGCTGGCCGATGACGCCGGCGCGCCCGACGACCGTAAAGGACAGTTCAAAGGCTTTGCCCTGGCGTTCAATGCGCGCTCCGCCGAAGAGGTGGATTTGATTTTTGCCCGTCTCGCTGAGGCGGGCGTGCGGATTGCGAAGGCGCCGCACAAGACCTATTGGGGCGGCTATTCGGGTTATTTCGCAGACCCCGAAGGCAATGCCTGGGAAGTGGCCTACAACCCGTTCTGGCCAATCGATGAAGCCGGGCGCGTGACTGTGCCTGCGCGGAAGGAGCGATAGATGGCTTTGCGCCGGTTTGATCTGGACGCAGGCGGCGACAGCTTCGCGTTCAAGCCTGAAACAGAAGAAAAGATCGCGTTCTGGCGCGGCAAATATCCGGCCGACAAACAGCGATCGGCGGTGATTCCGCTGCTTTGGCTGGCGCAGAAGGACAATAATGGCTGGCTGTCCGAGCCGGCGATGCGCGAAGTCGCCGACCGGCTGGAGATGCCCTACATCCGGGTCTACGAAGTCGCGACGTTCTACACGATGTTCCGGCTGCAGCCTGTCGGCAAGTTCCATGTCCAGCTGTGCGGCACGACGCCCTGCCAGCTGCGCGGCGCGGAAGGCCTGAAAGAGGTCTGCACCCGGGAAATCGGCAAGCCGATGCACGTGACCGACGATCAGCGTCTGTCATGGGAAGAGGTTGAGTGCCTCGGTGCGTGCGTGAATGCACCGATGGTACAGATCAACGACGACTATTTCGAAGACCTCACACCCGAAATACTGTCTGGCATCCTGTCCCGCCTGCGCAATGGTGCGGCCGCCAGGCCCGGTCCGCAAGTGGCGCGCGTGAACAGCGCGCCCGAGGGCGGCACGCCGGTCCTCACCGACGCTTCGCTCTATGACGGCAGCAAGAGCCGGCTGCGGGAGCTGCCCAACCTTCCGGGTGCAGCCGCCAGCGCTCCGGCGCCTGCGCCGGCGCCGGCTGCGAAACTTGAACCGGAAGTTCCAAAGGCGCCTGCAGCAGACGACCTGAAACGCATCAACGGCGTCGGGCCGAAGTTCGAGGCGATGCTGCTCGAGATGGGCGTGCGCACGTTCGCGCAGATCGCCGCATGGAGCCCGGAAACGGTGGATACCGTCGAGGCCAGGTTCGGCTTCAAGGACCGTATTGACCGCGAGAAGTGGGTCGCGCAGGCGCGTATGCTCGCCGATGGCAGGTTCGACGAACACGACCTCATTTTTGGCCGGGGGAAAGACTGATCATGTTGCAGGACAAGGATCGCATCTTCACGAACCTTTACGGCGCGCATTCGCCGGAGCTTGAGGCCGCCAGGCAGCGCGGCGCGTGGCACCTGACCAAAGAGATGCTCGATCTCGGGCCAGACTGGCTGTGCGACCAGATCAAGGCGTCCGGCCTTCGCGGGCGCGGCGGGGCAGGTTTCCCGACCGGCCTCAAGTGGACGTTCATGCCGAAAGAAGTGCGCGACCGCCCGCATTACCTCGTGGTCAATGCCGACGAGTCCGAACCGGGCACCTGCAAAGACCGCGAGATCCTGCGGCACGATCCGCACCTGCTGATCGAAGGCTGCATGGTGGCCAGCCGGGCCATGCGCGCGCACACGTGCTATGTTTACGTTCGCGGCGAATACATCGCGGAGCGCCATGCGCTCGAAAAAGCGGTCAAGGAAGCCTATGAGGCGCGCCTGATCGGACAGAACAACCTCAATGGCTGGGACTTTGATCTCTACGTGCACCACGGCGCCGGCGCGTACATTTGCGGCGAAGAGACAGCGCTGCTCGAAAGCCTCGAAGGCAAGAAGGGCCAGCCGCGCCTGAAGCCGCCATTCCCGGCAAATGCGGGCCTCTACGGGTGCCCGACGACGGTCAACAATGTCGAGTCTATTGCCGTGGTGCCGACGATCCTCCGGCGCGGCGCGCAGTGGTTCTCCTCCTTTGGGCGGCCGAACAATTCGGGCACGAAGCTGTTCTGCATTTCCGGGCACGTCAACAAGCCGTGCAACGTCGAAGAAGAAATGTCGGTCACGTTCCGTGAACTGATCGAAACGCATTGCGGCGGCATTCGCGGCGGCTGGGAAAACCTGAAGGCTGTGATCCCGGGCGGCTCGTCCGTGCCGATGGTGCCGGCCGAGCAGATCATGGACGCCTGCATGGATTTCGACACGCTTCGCGACCTTAAGTCCGGTCTCGGCACGGCGGCTGTGATCGTGATGGACAAGCAGACGGACCTTATCAAGGCGATCGCGCGTCTGGCCTACTTCTACAAGCACGAGAGCTGCGGCCAGTGCACGCCGTGCCGCGAAGGCACGGGCTGGATGTGGCGCGTGCTCGAGCGGATGGTGAAGGGCGAGGCGACGCATGATGAGATCGATACGCTGCTCGACGTGACCAAGCAGGTCGAAGGTCACACGATCTGCGCGCTGGGAGATGCTGCGGCCTGGCCGATCCAGGGGCTGATCCGGCATTTCCGGCATGAGATCGAAGACCGCATCAATCGTTACAGGCTGCCGCGCGCCATGGTGCAGGGCGCCGTGATCGCGGCAGAGTAGGGGCCATGTCAGACACGTTCAAACTCAACATCGACGGACAGGAAGTCGAGGTTCCGAAGGCCTACACGCTGATGCAGGCGTGCGAGGAAGTGGGCGCTGAGATACCGCGTTTCTGCTACCATGAGCGCCTGTCAGTGGCGGGCAACTGCCGGATGTGCCTTGTCGAGTGGGAAGGCGCGCCGAAACCGCTGGCCTCCTGCGCGCAGATCGTCGGCGATCTTCGTCCGAACCGGGACGGTTCGCCGCCGGTCATCCGCACCAAAGGCGCCTATGTCGAGAAGGCGCGCAATGGCGTGATGGAGTTCCTTCTCATCAATCACCCGCTGGATTGCCCGATCTGCGATCAGGGCGGGGAGTGCGACCTGCAGGACCAGGCGGTGGCCTATGGCCGCGGCGAGAGCCGGTATGACGAGAACAAGCGCGCCGTCGAAGACAAGAACATGGGCCCGCTCGTCAAGACGATCATGACACGCTGCATCCAGTGCACGCGCTGTGTGCGGTTCGTGGCCGAGGTCGCGGGTGTGGAAGAGATCGGCATGATCTCGCGCGGCGAGACGGCCGAAATCACGACCTACCTTGAGAAGTCCCTGACGTCGGAACTGTCTGGCAACGTCATCGACCTTTGCCCGGTGGGCGCTCTGACGTCCAAACCTTACGCGTTCAATGCGCGGCCCTGGGAGCTTCGCAAGACCTCGTCCATCGACGTCATGGACGCGATGGGCGCGGCGATCCGGATCGACTCGAAGGGTGATGCTGTGATGCGCATCCTTCCGGAAACGAACGAGGACGTGAACGAAGAGTGGCTGTCCGACAAGTCCCGCTTCGTCTGGGACGGGCTCGCGCGCCAGCGTCTTGACCGGCCCTACGTGCGCCGGAATGGCAAGCTGCTGGCGGTCACCTGGCCTGAAGCCCTTGACGCTGTGAAAGCCGCCCTGTCGGTGGGCGCTGACCAGATCGGCGTCGTGGCGGGCGATCTCATCGAAGCCGAGCAGGCCAAGGCCGCTCTGGATTTCTTCCGGTCCCTCGGTGTCAGGAACACCGACTGCCGGCCCGCGGGAGCTCAGTATGGCCTGAGCGGCGTGCGCGAGCACTACCTGCTCAATCCGACCCTGGCGGGCGTGGAGGGCTGCGATGCGCTGCTGCTGATCGGCGCCAACCCCCGCGTCGAAGCGGCCGTGTGGAATGCCCGCATCCGCAAAAGCTGGCTCTGGGGCAAACTCAAGGTCGGTGTCATCGGCCCGGCAGCGGACCTCACCTATCCGTATGAGCATTTTGGCAATTCGCCGGCTGCGCTGAATTCCGAAGCGGTGCGTGCATTCTTCAAGGGCGCGGCGAAGCCGATGATCGTCATCGGGGAAGCGAGCGTTTGCCGGAGCGACGGCGAGGCGGTGCTGTCGGCCGCGCTGGGACTGGCGCAAAACGTTGGCGCCATTGCGGAAGGCTGGGCCGGTTATGGCATGCTGCACACAGCCGCTGGCCGCGTGGGCGCGCTCGATGCGGGCTTCGTGCCGGCAGAGGGCGGCAAGGCGACGGGCAACATTCTGGATGGCAGCGTGAAGACGGTTGTCCTGCTCGGCGCTGACGAGGTTGACCTGTCGCGCCTTGGCAGCTCGAGCGTGATTTATGTCGGCACGCACGGCGATGCCGGAGCGTCACGCGCGGATATCGTATTGCCGTGCGCCGCCTACAGCGAAATCAGTGCGACATATGTGAATACCGAAGGCCGTGTGCAGATGACCACGCGCGCTGTGCAGCCGAAAGGCGAGGCGCGCGAGGGCTGGGCAATCTTCCGGGCCTTGTCCGCTCTTTTCGGCAAGGCGCTTGCCTACGACACAGCCGATGAACTGCGCGGCCTGCTGCGCGGGAAAGCCGGTGAGAACACGCCGTTTTCCGGGCGCGGATATGCCCCGGGCGCCAAGGGAAGCGCGGCGCTGAGCGCGGCCATGCCAGCCAGTTCCGTGTCCCTCGGCAGTGAGCCATTCGGCCGCGCGATCGGGGACTTTTACCTCTCAAATCCGGTGGCGCGCGCGTCCCGAACGATGGCTGAGTGTTCGGCGCTGGCGACCAGCCTAGACACCGCCGTGGCAGCGGAGTAGGGCGGCGCCATGAGCAATGCCATCGATGCTTTGGGGAGCCTCTGGGGGCCACTTCTGGTGCTTGGCCAGATCGGGCTGTTCACGCTTGTTCTGTTGATCTCGATTGCGTTTCTGCTGCTGCTCGACCGTAAGATCTGGGCCGGCGTGATGATGCGCAAGGGGCCCAACGTCGTTGGACCTTTCGGCCTGCTTCAGTCCTTTGCGGACTTCGGGAAGTTCCTGCTCAAGGAAATCGTCATCCCGGCCGGCGCCAACAAATTCGTCTTCATCTTCGCGCCGATCCTCACGTGTACGCTGGCGTTTGCGGCCTGGGCCGCCATTCCGGTCGCCCCCGGCCTTGAAGGCGGCACCAGCTGGGTGATCTCCGACCTGAACGTCGGGATCCTCTATCTGTTCGCGATCAGCTCGCTCGGGGTCTATGGCATCATCATGGGCGGCTGGGCGTCGAACTCGAAGTATCCGTTCCTCGGGGCGCTGCGTTCGGCGGCGCAGATGGTTTCCTACGAAGTCTCGATCGGTTTCGTGATCATTACGGTGATCCTGATGGTCGGATCGATGAACCTCAGCGACATCGTCAACAATCAGGCTGGCGGCTTGCAGAACTGGCATGCGTTCAGCTTCCAGAATTTCCCGCTGGTCATCGTGATGTTCCCGATGTTCGTGATCTTCTTCATCTCGGCATTGGCGGAAACGAACCGGCCGCCGTTCGACTTGCCGGAAGCGGAATCCGAGCTCGTGGCCGGCTACCAGGTCGAATACGGCTCGACACCGTACCTGCTGTTCATGCTCGGCGAGTATCTGAACATCGTCCTGATGTGCGCCATGATGACGATCCTGTTCCTCGGCGGCTGGCACGGGCCGATTGCCCTTGGGCCAGACATCGCGAACGCGCTGCCGCCGCTGCTTGTCAGCTTGTCCGGACTGTTCTGGTTCATGCTGAAGATCCTGTTCCTGTTTTTCCTGTTTGCAATGGTGAAGGCCATCGTGCCGCGCTATCGCTATGACCAGCTGATGCGTCTCGGCTGGAAGATTTTCCTTCCGACATCGCTCGCGGCGGTGCTCGTCGTCGCTGGTTACGTCACATATTTCGGAGTTCAGGCATGAGCCTCGCTCAAACCCTTCGCGGCGCGCTGCTGACCGATTTTCTCGGCGCGTTCTGGGTCGCACTGCGTGAGATGGTCCGGCGCAAGCCGACGGTGAACTATCCGTTCGAGAAGAACCCGCTCTCGCCCCGCTTTCGGGGTGAGCACGCCTTGCGGCGCTACCCGAGCGGCGAAGAGCGCTGCATTGCGTGCAAGCTCTGCGAAGCGATCTGCCCGGCGCAGGCCATCACAATCGAGGCTGAGCCGCGTGAAGACGGTGCCCGCCGGACAACCCGCTACGACATCGACATGGTGAAATGCATCTATTGCGGCTTCTGTCAGGAAGCCTGTCCGGTGGATGCCATCGTCGAAGGGCCGAACTTCGAGTTTGCGACTGAAACACGCGAGGAGCTGTTCTACGACAAGGCACGCCTGCTCGCGAACGGTGACCGCTGGGAACGGCTGATTGCCAAGAATCTTGAGTTGGACGCGCCGTACCGTTAGCGCGCTGAAGTGTAACCGATACCGGCCGGGCGAGGGGCGCCTTCCGGATCAAAAAAGGGGCGAGAAGGCAGTGGCACTGATCGCATTTGGACTGATCGCGGCAATCGTGATCCTGTCGGCCGTGTTCGTCATTGCGGCGCGCAATCCCGTGCACTCGGTGCTCTGGCTGATCCTGACGTTCTGTTCGGCGGCCGGGCTGTTCGTGCTGATCGGGGCCGAGTTCCTCGCGATGCTGCTGATCGTGGTCTATGTCGGCGCCGTCGCGGTCCTGTTCCTGTTCGTCGTCATGATGCTCGACGTCGATTTCGTGGAACTCAAGGAAGGCACGCTGCGCTACTGGCCGTTTGCCCTGCTCGTCGGTTTGATTTTCTTCGGCGAACTCGCGCTGGTCTGGGCAACCAGCGGCCAGATCAGCGCGGCGTCATTTGATCCGTCACCGGGAGGCGAGACAAACGCCGAAGCGATCGGCGCCGTGATGTACACGGATTATCTGCTCCTGTTCCAGATGGCGGGTGTTATCCTGCTCGTCGCCATGATCGGCGCCATCGTATTGACACTGCGCCACCGCCCGAATGTGAAGCGCCAGAACGTCGGCGAACAGACGGGCCGGCGCCGCGCTGATGCCTTCGTTATGAAAGACCCGGCTCCGGGTGAGGGGATCTGACATGGCTGAACTTGGTCTGATCCACTTCCTCATGCTGTCGGCCGCCCTGTTCACGGTCGGCGTGGTCGGCATCTTCGTGAACCGGAAGAACATCATCGTCATCCTGATGGCGCTCGAGCTGATCCTGCTCGCGGTCAACATCAACCTGGTGGCCTTCTCGGTCTTCACCGGAACCATCGAGGGCCAGATCTTCGCGATGCTGGTTCTGACGGTTGCCGCAGCAGAAGCCGCCGTGGGGCTCGCGATCCTCGTTGTTTACTTCCGGAACCGCCGGGACATCTCGGTTGAGAATGTCGATTTGATGAAGGGCTGACCCAGGCATGCTTCCGGATAGCTTTCTCATCTACATCGTCCTTGCGCCCGGCCTCGCCGCGCTGACGGGACTGTTCCATAAATGGATCGGCGACCGTGTGGTCATGGCGATCACGACCGGTGTCGTGATGTCGGCAGGCGCGTTGTCTCTGTACCAGCTGTTTGCCTATGTTGCCGGTCTCGCGGGCGGCGCCGCGCCGGAGCACCATGCCGGGTTTGATGCCTATCTGACCGCGGGAACGGACGTTGCGGCGGTAGAGCTGAAGCAGCACATCATCACGCTGATGCCCTGGATTCACGTCGGCGACTTCCAGGCCAACTGGGCCATCCGGGTTGATACGCTGTCCATCGTCATGATGGCGGTGATCACCGGGGTTTCGGGTCTCGTGCACCTCTATTCCTGGGGCTACATGAGCGAGGATCCGCACAAGGCGCGCTTCTTCAGCTACCTGTCCCTGTTCACGTTCATGATGCTGATGCTGGTTGTTGCCGACAACTTCATCCAGCTTTTCTTCGGCTGGGAGGGTGTGGGGCTCGCCTCGTACCTGCTGATCGGGTTCTGGTACACCAAGAAGGCGCCGAACGATGCGTCGATCAAAGCCTTCGTGACCAACCGGGTCGGCGACTTTGGTCTCGCGCTCGGTATCATGGCGGTGTTCTTTGTGTTCCGCTCCGTCGAGTTCGGGCCGGTGCTCGAGGCCATCCGCACGAACGCGGTCGTGACGCCGATGGCGTTTGCCGAGGCCTTGCCGGCACGAGAAGCGGTTATCGTGTTCTTCGGCGAGCGGGTCTATGCGCTCGAGCTGATTGGCGTCCTCCTGTTCATCGGTGCGATGGGAAAGTCGGCGCAGTTCTTCCTGCACGTCTGGCTACCCGACGCGATGGAAGGCCCGACACCTGTATCGGCGCTGATCCACGCGGCCACGATGGTGACCGCGGGCGTTTATCTCGTCTGCCTCCTGTCGCCGATCTACGAGTACACATTCTATGCGTCCGGTATGGTCGCACTGGTCGGCGCGGTAACGGCGCTCTACGCAGCGACCGTCGGCATGGCGCAGAACGACATCAAGCGGGTGATCGCATATTCGACGTGTTCGCAGCTCGGTTACATGTTCTTCGCGGCCGGTATCGGCGCCTATGAAGCGGCCATGTTCCACCTCTTCACGCACGCCTTCTTCAAGGCGCTGCTGTTCCTCGGCGCAGGCTCAGTGATCCACGGCATGCACCATGAGCAGGACATGCGCCGCATGGGCGGTCTCGCGAAGTTCATGCCGCTGACCTATGCAGCGATGATGATCGGGACGATTGCGATCATCGGCCTCGGTATTCCGCACACGAAACTCGGTTTCTCGGGTTTCTTCTCCAAGGACGCGGTCCTGGAGAGCAGCTTTGCCGGCGCCATGGCCGGCGTCTCGTTTGCTGAAGTCGCCTTCTGGTTCGGCCTCCTCGCCGCCTTCCTGACCAGCTTCTATTCCTGGCGGTTGATCTACATGACCTTCCACGGACCCGCGCCGCATGCCGCGCATGATCATCACGGGGCGGACGATCACGCCCACCCTGACGATCACGGCCACGACCCTGCGCATACGCCGCATGAAAGCCCGGCCGTCATGTTGATCCCGCTGGCACTCCTCAGCCTCGGGGCGATGTTTGCGGGCGTCTATTTCTATGATGCCTTCGTGGACGGCCAGAATGAGGCTTTCTGGGCCGGCGCGATCTACCGCGACGCCGCCAACCATGTTCTGCATGACCGCCACGATGTGCCGGAATGGGTGCTCTGGGCGCCGCTGGTTGTGACGGTCGGCGGGTTCCTGATCGCGACCTTCACGTATTTCTTCAACCGGGGTGTCGGCGCGCGTGTTGCGGCCAGCGGCGGTCCGCTTCACGCCCTGTTCTCGAACAAGTGGTACTTCGACGAGATCTACCAGGTGACTTTGGTCCGCGGCTCTGCATTCCTCGGCAACATCTTCTGGCGTGCCGACAAAAAGATCATTGACGGGCTCGGCCCGGACGGAATGGCGAAACTGGCAGGGCTCAGCTCGCGCGGCCTGTCGCGGATGCATTCCGGCTATCTTTACCACTACGCCTTTGTGATCATTGGCGCGGCGATCGTCTTTGGTGCAGTCCTGTGGCTGCGGTCGGGCGGAGCAAACTGATGGGCAGTCTTCCTATCCTGACGCTGATGACTTTCCTGCCGCTGGCTGGCGCGTTGCTGGTCATGCTGATCCATTCTGCGACCGGCGGCGGCGGTAAGTCTGGCAAGCTCGTCCTGGCGACGGGCATCCTCGTTTCGGCAGCAACATTCGCGGTTTCGGTTGCCGCCTTCATGGCGTTTGATCCGGACGTGGCAGGCTATCAGCTGGTCGAGCAGCACGCCTGGTACGGTCCGATCAGCTACAAACTCGGCATCGACGGCCTGTCGCTGTCGCTGGTTGTGCTGACGACTTTCCTGACGCCGATCTGCCTTCTGGCGAGCTGGAACTCGGTCGGGAAGCGGATGACGGAATATGTCATCGCATTCCTCGTCCTCGAGACATTCATGATCGGCGTATTCGTGGCGCTCGACCTGGTCCTCTTCTATGTCTTCTTCGAAGCAGGCCTGATCCCGATGTTCCTGATTGTCGGTATCTGGGGCGGGAAGGACCGCGTCTATGCCGCGTTCAAGTTCTTCCTCTACACGCTGATCGGCTCGCTCCTGATGCTTGTCGCGATGGTCTACATGATCCTCGCCGCCGGTTCGGCAGACGTTGAGGTGCTCGAGACCTATTCATTCGCGCCCGGCGTACAGACCTGGCTCTGGCTGGCATTTGCGGCCTCCTTTGCGGTCAAGCTTCCGATGTGGCCGGTTCACACATGGTTGCCCGATGCCCACGTACAGGCGCCGACCGCCGGTTCGGTGATCCTTGCGGGCGTCCTGCTGAAGATGGGCGGGTACGGGTTCCTGCGCTTTTCGCTGCCGATGTTCCCGGACGCCAGCGCGCTGTTCCAGCCGTTCATGTTCGGGCTTGCGGTGGTCGCCATCGTTTACACGTCGCTCGTTGCGTGGCGTCAGACCGACATGAAAAAGCTGATTGCGTATTCTTCGGTCGCGCACATGGGCTTCGTGACGCTCGGCATCTTTGCGTTCAACGAAACCGGAATACAGGGCGCGATCTTCCAGATGCTCAGTCACGGCCTGATATCAGGCGCGCTCTTCCTGATCGTCGGCGTCGTGTATGACCGCATGCACACGAGAGAAATTGCGGCGTATGGAGGATTGGTGAACCGGATGCCGGTCTATGCGTCCTTCTTCATGCTGTTCACCATGGCCAATGTGGGCCTGCCGGGAACGAGCGGTTTCGTAGGCGAGATCCTGACAATGGTGGGCGGCTTCCAGGCGGCGACCTGGGCTGCGGCCGGCGCTGCGCTGGGGGTCATCTTCTCAGCCGTTTACATGCTGACGCTTTACCGGCGCACGGTGTTCGGAGAGATCACGAATCCCGGGCTGAACGCCATCCGGGACATGAACTTCGTGGAATGGATCTGTATCGCGCCGCTTGCGGTCCTGACGCTGCTGTTCGGCATTGCGCCAAATCTTATTTTCAATCTGACCGACGGCTCCACCGCTCGGATTCTGTCCATGATGGCGAGGGGCCAGTAAGACATGCTGGACCTGACAGACATCCTGATGACGATCGCGCCGGAGCTTTGGCTGGCGGCTGCAGGCCTCGTTGGCGTACTCCTCGGCGCCGTTTTTGGTGACCGGTTCAATTCGCTTTCATTCAAGTTCGGCGCGCTTTCGCTCTTTGGCGCGGCCGGCCTGGCGGCGGCCCATTTCCAGGGCGGGGAAGCGTTTGGCGGATTGGTCCGCACGAACACCTTCGTGAACTTCGCAAAGGTCATCGGTTTCGGGCTCGCCGGCGTGGCACTGATTGTCTCGGAAGGCTTCCTGAAGCGGCACCAGACAACCCGTTACGAGTACGCACTGCTGATGATCTTCGCCAGCGTCGGCATGGGCATCATCCTGTCGGCAGCTGACCTCATGACCCTTTACATGGGTATCGAGACGCTCAGCCTGTCTTCGTATGTGCTTGCGGCTTTCCATCGCGACTCGGCCCGTTCGTCCGAAGCCGGTCTGAAGTACTTCGTGCTCGGTGCGCTCGCGTCCGGCATGTTTCTCTATGGGGCGTCGCTTGTTTACGGCTTCACCGCCAGCACGTCCTTCACGGGCATCGCAGAAGCCGGACTGTCGACCGGAGCCATGTTCGGCATGGTGCTCATCATCGTCGGGCTTGCGTTCAAGATTTCTGCCGCGCCCATGCACGTCTGGACACCGGACGTGTACGAGGGCGCGCCCACGCCTGTCGTGGCCTTCTTTGCCTCCGCGCCGAAACTCGCATCGACCGTCGTATTTGCGAACGTGCTGTTCACCGCGTTCGGGGACGCGATAGACCAGTGGCAGCTGATCGTCGGCATCATTGCGGGCGCATCGATGATCGTCGGGTCTCTCGGGGCGCTTGTGCAGACCAATATCAAACGGCTGCTGGGCTATTCCTCGATTGCCAACGTCGGCTATGCGCTGGTTGCGGTCGCTGCGGGTCCGGAGCATGGCGCAGCCGCGCTCCTGACCTTCTCCACGATCTACGCCGTGACGACATTGGGCCTGTTTGCGGGCGTGCTTGCCATGCGCCGGGCCGGCGGCATGGTCGAGGGCATATCGGACCTTGGCGGATTGATCCGGACCAGACCGCTGCTGACCGTCTTGCTTTCCGTGCTGATCTTCTCGGTTGCCGGCATGCCGCCGTTCGGCGGCTTCTTCGGCAAGTTTGAAGTGTTGCAGGCGGGTCTCAACGCGCAGCTCATGCCGCTGGTGATCCTGGTGGTCATCTCGTCGGTGATTTCGCTCGGGTACTACCTCAAGCTGATCAAGATCATGTGGTTCGATGAACCTGCCGAGCGTCTCGACCCCGTTGATGTTTCCGTCATGGGCGTGGTGCTGCTGAGTGCGGTGATCGCCGGCGGTGTGTTCATGGTCTTCATCAGCGAACTCGGCACCGGTGGCTGGGCAACCATTGCGGCATCGGGGCTTTTGCGTTGAGTGAGGCTTGGCCCGTTCACCGGATGGGCATCATCGACAGCACGAATACCGAAGCCAAGCGACGCGTCGCCTCCGGCTTTCAGGACCAGTGGATCGTGGCCGATCAGCAGACGGCGGGCCGCGGCCGGCAGGACCGGGAATGGATTTCGCCGGCTGGAAATGTCTACGCGACAGCCCTGTTCCGGGAGCCGGGCGGCTTGCCTGTTGCCCTCAGGCTGCCTTTTGCGGCCGCATTGGCAGTCACGGACGTGGTTCTGGAACATGCACCCGGCACGGATGTGCGGGTGAAGTGGCCCAATGATGTCAGGATCGATCGCCGGAAAGTGTCCGGCATCCTGGTGGAAACGGGCGGCGGCGGATCGGAACTCTGGGTGGCAGCCGGCATAGGCATTAATCTCCTCCCGCCTCCCGAAAATGTGACCCAGCCCGCCACCAGCCTTCTGGAGCTCGGCATGCGGCCCGGAACACCTGTGGATACGGTGCTCTCCAGCCTCCGCCATGCTTTCGCGCGCCGCGTTACGCAGGCGCGTGAAAGCTTCAGGGGGACTCGCAAGGACTGGCTTGAACGGGCAGAAGCCCTCGGCCAGGTCGTTCAGGTCCGCACGGGGGACACGGCGGCCGAAGGCATATTCGAAGACCTCGAGGACGACGGCGCCCTCCTGCTTCGATTACCGGACGGAACACGCCGCTCCATAAGGGCCGGCGAAGTGGACATACGCAGGAGTTGATGGGCCATGCTGCTCGCCATTGACGTTGGCAACACCAACACCGTTTTTGCCCTGCATGACGGGGAAGACTGGGTTCACAGCTGGAGAAGCGCAACCGACCCGACGAAAACCGCCGACGACCATGCCTCCTGGCTGTGGCGACTGGCGGACATGCACGGCGTGGACCTGTCGGGGACAAAGGGCTGCGTCATCTCGACGGTTGTACCGCAGGCGCAGTTCAACTTCCGGACGCTGGCGCGGCGTTACCTGAATGTCGAGCCGATGTTTATCGGTGAGGCGGGCCTCAGAACGGGGGTGGAGCTGCGTGTACGCCATCCCGAGCAGGTTGGCGCTGACCGGATCGCGTCCGCCCTCGGCGCGCATGTGAAGTATCCCGGGCCGCTGATCGTGATCGACAGCGGGACGGCGACCACGCTCGATGTGGTGGCGGCGGATGGTGCATTTGAAGGTGGCATCATCTCTCCGGGCATCTATCTGTCCATGAGGGCCTTGCATGAGGCCGCTGCCCAGTTGCCCCGGATCGCGATCCAGAAGCCTGCGCAAGTGATTGGCAAGGATACGGTTTCGGCGATGCAGTCGGGTGTTTTTCTTGGATATATTGAGCTGATCGATGGGCTCGTGCGGCGGGTCAAAGCCGAGTATGGTCAGCCGATGACCGTGGTTGCCACGGGCGGGGTGGCCTCCCTTTTTGAAGGCGCCAGCGAAACCATCGATTACTACGATCAGGACGTCCTGATCCGCGGATTGCTGGAAGTCTGGAAGCGGAACCGTTGAGACCTGATGCCAGATAGCGCTGCGACGACAGACGAGCTTGTTTTCCTGCCCCTCGGGGGGTGCGGCGAGATCGGCATGAACCTGAATGCTTACGGATACGGCCCGGCGCATGCCCGGCGCTGGATTGTCGTGGATGTGGGGGTCACGTTCGGAAACGCGTCGACGCCCGGGATCGACCTGATCTGCGCAGACCCGGCCTACCTCGTCGGCGAGCAGATCGATGCCGTGTTCCTCACGCATGCGCACGAAGACCATATCGGCGCCATCGGCCTCCTCTATCCGCTGCTGCGCACCAAAGCGCCGATCTATGCCACGCCCTTCACCGCCGAACTCGTGCGCGGCAAGATGCAGGAACGCGGGCTCGATGTCCGACTGCTGAAGACGATTTCGCTCGAAGCATCGGTCAGGGCGGGACCGTTCACGGTAAAGTATATCACGCTGACGCATTCCATTCCCGAACCCAATGCGCTGTCGATCGACACGCCTGCCGGATTGATCCTGCATACGGGCGACTGGAAGATCGATCCTGAGCCTCTGATCGGGGCACGCACGGACATCGAGGGGCTCACGGCGCTCGGAGACCGCGGCGTGCTGGCAATGGTGTGCGACTCCACCAACGTGTTCGAGAGCGGCGAGGCAGGGTCTGAGGATACGGTCCGCAAAGGTCTGATCGATCTCATCGCCAGGCAGACAGGCGCCGTGGCGGTGACCACGTTTGCCTCCAATGTGGCGCGGGTGAAGTCGATTATCGAAGCGGCAAACCTCGCCGGCAGGGATGTGTGCCTCGTGGGCCGCAGCATGCACAAGATCACCGGCGCGGCCAAAGCCGTTGGCATCCTGCCAGCCCGGCTCGAGTTCGTGGACGAGTCTGAAGCAGGTTATCTGCCGCCGGAAAACATTCTCTACCTGTGCACGGGCAGCCAGGGTGAAGCGAATGCCGCGCTGTCGAGAATTGCCCGCGGTGACCACCGGCATGTGAGCCTGAGAGAAGACGACACAGTCATTTTTTCCTCGCGGCTTATTCCCGGCAATGAGAGCTCAGTCTATGCGCTCCAGAACTCGCTGGCAGAGCAGGGGATCCGGATCATCACGCCTCGCATGGTGGAGGAGCCGATCCATGTATCCGGTCACCCGTGCCGGGACGAACTGCGGCGGATGTACCAATGGGTGCGGCCGCGGGTTTCGGTCCCTGTACATGGCGAGCGCCGGCACATCATGGAGCATGCGGCCTATGCCAGATCGCTGCAGGTTCAGTGCGCCCTCACGCCCCGCAATGGAAGCCTGATCCGGCTTGCGCCGGGTGAACCCGGGATAATCGACGAAGTTCCGTCCGGCCGGCTGATGCTGGATGGCTCGCGCCTTGTTCCGGAAGCCGCCGAGGGCCTCATCGAACGCCGCCGTCTGTCCGTCAGCGGACTGATCGTGGCCACCGTCTGCCTTGACGATGATGGTGACATCCTCGACGGGCCGGTGATTGCCGTCAAAGGGCTGTCGGAATCCGACGGCCGGATCGCGGATGAAAGTCTCGAGCCGCTCGACATGGCGGCAGCGCGGGCGCTTGATGGTATCAAGAAGCGCGACCGGCTTGATGATGACGTCGTGGAAAAGGTGGTCGGGCGCGCCTTGCGCAAGGCCTGCGAACTGGAGTTCGGCATTCGTCCGCTTATCGAAGTGATTGTCCTTAGGAGCTAGCGCAACATGAGTGATTTCAAGATTGGCCCGTTGAATCATGTGGGCGTGGCTGTTCCAGACATCGAACAGGCCTGTGAAACCTACCGCACGCTTTATGGCGCAACCGATATCACGGCGCCGTTCGATATGCCCGAACAGGGCGTGAAGGTTTGTTTCGTCAACTTGCCCAACAGCCAGATCGAATTGATCGAGCCGCTGAACGAAGCATCGCCGATTGCCAATTTCATCAAGAAGAATCCGAATGGCGGGCAGCATCACGTCTGTTTCGAAGTTGCAGATATCCATCAGGCTGTCACCGAAATGGAAAAGCGCGGCGCCACCGTTCTGGGCAAACCCAGGATTGGCGCGCACGGCACGCTCATCATCTTTGTTCACCCGAAGAACTCCAACGGTGTGCTCATTGAACTGATGGAAACGCCGAAGGGGCATCACTGATGTCGTGGGCTGGCGGCATCATCGTCTTCGTGCTGGCCTGGTGGATCAGTTTTTTTGCCGTGCTTCCGATCGGCGTTAAGGGTCAATGGGAAGACGCCTCAACGATCCCCGGAACCGAGGAAGCCGCCCCCAAGAACCCGATGCTGCTCAAAAAGGTGCTCTGGGCGTCGGCAGGCAGCGCCGTCGTGACGGCTCTTGCTGCACTGATCATCCCCCGTGTGCTTGCGCTTTAGGGGCCCGACCGGCTAGTTGAGCCCGTCCGGAACAGCCTGAAAGAGATCATTGAATGCGCCTGTCGAACTATTTCCTGCCCGTTTCCAAGGAAGCGCCGGCCGACGCGGCAATTGTCTCGCACCAGATGATGCTCCGGACCGGCATGATCCGGCAAAATGGGGCGGGCATCTATTCCTGGCTGCCGCTCGGCTACCGCGTTCTGAAGCGGATCGAGCAGATTGTGCGCGAGGAGATGAACCGGGCCGGCGCCATCGAAATGCTCATGCCTACGCTTCAGCAGGCCGACCTCTGGCGGGAGTCCGGACGCTATGAGGCTTATGGCGATGAGATGCTCCGCATCAAGGACCGCCATGACCGTGAAATGCTCTACGGGCCCACGAATGAGGAGCTGATTACCGACGTCTTCCGGGCCTATGTGAAGAGTTACAAGCAATTGCCGCTCAATCTCTACCACCAGCAATGGAAGTTCCGGGATGAACGTCGCCCGCGCTTTGGCGTGATGCGCGGGCGCGAGTTCCTGATGAAGGACGCCTACTCTTTCGACCTCACCGAGGAAGATGCCCGCAAGGCCTACCGGCGCATGTTCTGCGCCTACCTGAATGCTTTCTCCCGGATGGGGCTGACGGCTATTCCTATGCGCGCCGATACCGGCCCGATCGGCGGTGACCTCAGCCACGAGTTTATCATCCTGGCAGATACGGGCGAGAGCGCTGTGTTCTGCGACCGCGAGCTGCTGGACATGCCTGCGCCAGGGCTTGACCTCGACTTCAGCGCCGACCTGACGCCGATCTTCGAACAACGCACGAAATTCTACGCGGCCACCGAAGAGATGCATGATGCCGCCGCCTTCGAGGCACTGCCGGAGGCGCGCCGTGTGTCGGCGCGCGGTATCGAAGTGGGGCATATCTTCTATTTCGGCACCAAATACTCCCTGCCGATGAACGCGGTTGTTCAGGGCCCGGACGGTCAGATGGTGCCTGTGCAGATGGGCAGCTATGGCATCGGCGTCTCGCGCCTGGTCGGCGGCATCATCGAAGCCAGCCACGATGAACACGGGATCGTTTGGCCGGACGCGGTCGCGCCGTTTCCTGTCGGGATCATCAACATGCGTGCCGGAGACGCCGCCTGTGACGCGGCGTGCAGCGCGCTTTACGACCAGTTCGCAAAAGCCGGGGTCGAAGCCTTGTATGACGACACGGATGACCGGGCCGGGGGCAAGTTCGCGCGAATGGATCTCATCGGCCTTCCCTGGCAGATCGTGATCGGCCCGAAAGGCCTCGAAAAGGGCACGGTTGAGCTGAAGCGCCGCAGGACCGGCGAGAAGATTGAAATGTCTGCCGAAGATGCTCTGAGGAAGGTTCTTGCGTGAGCGAAAAAGGCGCCAGCAATGCGGTTGCGTTCGGCCGGCTCGAGCGCACGCTGGCCTGGCGATACCTGCTGGCGCGGCGTGAACATGGCGGCGCCAGCCTGATCGCGGTCATTTCCTTTGTCGGCATCTTCTTCGCCGTGGCGGCCCTGATCATCACGATGTCGATCATGAGCGGCTTTCGGGCGACGCTTCTGGACGCGCTGCTCGGCGGCGAGCCGCACATCGCGGCGGCCGTGGACGGATACCCTCAGGAAGAGGCCATCGAACTCGCGAACATTATCCGCGAGACCCCCGACGTAATCAGTGTTTCGCCGTATATCGAGCAGTTCGTGCTGCTCTCCGCGAATGGTGTCCGCACGGGAGGGGTCGTGCGCGCCATCCCGCCTGCGGACCTCTCCACGATGCCTATCCTCAAGGATGGCGGCACAACGGCTATTGCGGCGGGTTTCGGCGACGGTCGCAATGGCGGAAACGTCATCATGATCGGGCAATATCTGGCCGCCAATCTCGGGCTGGGTGTGGGCGACCAGGTTGAAGTGGTCACATCCCAGATGCGATCAGGCCCGATTGGCCAGACGCCGATCAGCAAATCTTATGTTGTCGGCGACATTTTCCGCACCGGCAGCGCTCAGCTGGACAACGTGTACGTCTTCATGCCGATGCAGCAGGCCCAGCTCCTGTTCCAGTCCAAGGGCCGTTACCAGTATCTCGACATCCGGGTGAAAGACCCTGATGCGACCGAAGGCGCGATGCAGTCGATTGCGGATGCGACGGGCTACAGCCTGCTGCTGCGCGACTGGAAAACGAAGAACCGCACATATCTGGGCGCGCTGCGAACTGAGCGGGTCATGGTTCGGCTGCTGGTGACGATCATCATGATGATCGCAACGCTCAATATCATCGTGGGTGTTGTCATGCTCGTGAAGAACAAGACGCGCGACATCGCGATCCTGCGGACCATCGGGCTCAGCCGCTCGGGCGTGCTGCGCGTCTTTCTCATGGTCGGTACAGCGCTCGGATCGGCTGGGGCGTTGCTGGGTATGGCAGTCGGTATCCTCTTCATCCTGAATATCGGCCCCATCGAATCCCTGATCAACCTTGCGATTGATGGCGAGGTGTTTCCGGCCGAGCAGTACGGACTGGATCACCTCCCGGCTATTCTCGACTGGAACGAGGTTTTCAGCACCGGCGCTTACGCCCTCTTCATGTCGATGTTTGTGTCGCTGATCCCGGCGATGTGGGCATCCTCGCAAGACCCCGTCAAAGCCCTGAGGTTCGAATGAGCGCCGTTCCCGTTCTCGAACTCAGAGCCATCGTGCGCACCTACAAGACAAGCGCCGGCGAGCTGCCCGTGCTGCGCGGAACTGAACTCAGGATCGCCCCGGGAGAACTCGTGGGGCTGGTCGGCCCTTCGGGATCGGGCAAATCGACCCTTCTGCATACGGCAGGCCTGCTGGAACGACCGGAAGCCGGCGACGTGCTGCTGGACGGCGCCGACTGCCTGAAGCTCAGCGAAGACGGGCGTACGGCGATCCGCCGCCGCAAAATCGGCTTCGTGTACCAGTTTCACCACTTGCTGCCGGAGTTCAACGCCGCCGATAACGTGGCCATGCCGCTGATGATCGCGGGGCGTAGCCGCCGGCAGGCCCGGGAGAAAGCGGCGTCCCTGCTCGAGGAGATGGGATTGGCTGGCCGTCTCGACCACCAGCCCGGCCAATTGTCAGGCGGCGAGCAACAGCGTGTGGCCATCGCGCGGGCGCTGGCCAATGACCCGCGCCTGGTCATCGCCGATGAGCCCACCGGTAACCTCGATCCGGCCACCACCGAGCGTGTCTTTGCGACGCTCATCAAGATGGTACGTGAAGAGGGCGCCGGCGTTCTGGTGGCGACGCACAACCTGGCCCTCACGCGGCACATGGACCGCGTCCTGACGCTGAAAGACGGCAAGCTGGTCGACTATACTGAACAATAGGTTGTGGAAGAGCCCGCGCTTATGATGGCGTTCAATTCGATTCGGTGAGACCGTCTCCCCGGGGAGTAAAGCATCATGCAGAGCCCGGTCTTCATTCCGCTTGCCATTCGCTCAAGCTACTCGCTGCTTGAGAGCATGATCACGCCGGCGGATATCGCCAAGTGGTGCACCGCGCACGGCGTCCCGGCGGCTGGCGTGACCGACCGCAACAACCTGTTCGGCGCTCTGGAATTTTCCACCAAGCTCGCCGACTACGCCGTCCAGCCGATCATGGCGTGCGCCTTTGACCTGACCGACGGCGTGCCGAAGTCAGAGCCGTCGCGGGTCTCGCTGTATGCACAGACTGAGGCCGGGTATCGCCGCCTGATGTACCTGTCCTCGCGCGCGTTCCTCGATGCGCCGGACGGCGTTCCGAAACTGCACCGTGCCCAGCTGCTTGCCGAGACAGATGGCCTGATCATTCTTACCGGCGGCGCCGAAGGCGAAGTCGCGCGGCACATCGCAAAAGGCCGGATCGGCGATGCCAGGACAGAGCTGTCCACCCTGGCGGCGGCATTTCCGGGCCGGTGCTATGTCGAGATCACCCGTCACGGCACTCAAGCCGAACTGAAGTGCGAAGCGGGACTGCTCGAACTTGCCTATGAGCTCGGCTTGCCGATTGTTGCCACGCATGACGCCCGTTTCCTGAAGCCTGAAGATTCGGTCGCGCATGATGCGCTGATGTGCATCGCCAACGGGGAATACCTGGGGCAGGACGACCGCAAGCGCGTTGCGCCCGGACAGTATCTCAAGACACCCGCCGAAATGCGCCTTCTGTTTTCAGACCTGCCGGAAGCGATCGCGTCAACCGAGGAGATCGCGCGCCGGTGCGCCGTGCGCGCCGAACCGCGCAATCCGATATTGCCGGGTTTCAGCAATGGCGGACGCTCAGAGCCCGACGAGCTCCGGCTCCAGGCAAAGGAGGGGCTGGAACTCCGTTTGCGCGAAGCAGATCGTCTGTATGCAGAACGCTCCGCCTATTTCGAAAGGCTGGACTTCGAGTTGGGCGTTATCGAACGGATGGGCTTTCCGGGCTACTTCCTGATCGTTTCCGACTTTATCAAATGGGCCAAATCAAATGGTATTCCGGTGGGCCCGGGGCGCGGCTCGGGCGCTGGTTCTCTGGTCGCCTGGGCGCTGCTCATCACAGACCTTGATCCGATCCGCTTTGATCTTTTGTTCGAGCGCTTCCTGAACCCCGAGCGCGTCTCCATGCCGGACTTCGACGTGGACTTCTGCCAGGAACGGCGCGGCGAGGTTATTCGCTATGTGCGTGACAAGTACGGCGCAGACAGTGTTGCCATGATCATTACGTTCGGCACGCTCCAGGCCAAGGCCGTGGTCAGGGATGTCGGCCGGGTGATGCAGATGCCTTACGGCCAGGTGGACCGGCTCGCCAAGCTCATCCCGTTCAACCCTGCAAAGCCGCCGACCCTGGATGAGGCGATCGCGGGCGAACCTAAGTTCGACGAAGAGATTGCCGCGGATCCGCGCGTCGGGGAGCTGATCGAAATTGCCCGGTCCCTGGAAGGCCTCTACCGTAACGCAGGCACGCACGCTGCCGGTGTCGTGATCGCCGACCGGCCGCTTGTGAACCTCGTGCCGCTCTACAACGATCCACGTGCGGAACTGCCGGCCTCGCAGTTCAACATGAAGTATGCCGAACTGGCCGGGTTGGTGAAGTTCGACTTCCTCGGTCTTAAAACACTGACGGTAATTGACCGGGCGCTGAAATTCATCAGCGCCGGCGGAAAGACGATCGGGCCCGCCTGGCGCAGCCTCGACGATGCGGCGACCTACGAGCTGATGGCGAGCGGCGAAACGCTGGGCGTCTTCCAGCTCGAGGGCTCGGGCATGCGCGATACGCTTCGGCGCGTGCGGCCCAGCAATATCGAGGACGTGATTGCGATCATCTCGCTTTACCGGCCCGGTCCGATGGAGAATATCCCGGTCTACGTTCAGGGCAAGGACGATCCGAGTTCGGTTCGCTACCAGCACCCGGACCTGAAGCCGGTGCTGGAAGCGACTTACGGCGTTCCGGTGTATCAGGAACAGGTGATGCGCATGGCGCAGGAGGTGGCCGGATACTCCCTCGGCGAGGCCGATCTGCTCCGCCGCGCGATGGGCAAGAAGAAACTCGAAGAGATGATCGCCCAGCGCCGCCGTTTTGTTGAAGGCGCCGAGCAGACGAAGGGTATGGCGGCCAGCCTTGCCAACGAAATCTTCGACACGATGGAGAAGTTCGCCGGATACGGCTTCAACAAGTCGCACGCCGCCGCCTACGCGCTGGTGGGCTACCAGACGGCTTTCCTGAAATGTCATTTCGCGGTCGAGTTCCTCGCCGCGTCGATGAGCCTTGATATCGGCAACACGGACAAGCTCGCCGCGTTCTTCCTCGAAGCCAAACGGCTGCGCATCCCTGTGCGCGCGTCAGACATCAACACCTCGCAAGCTGACTTTGACGTGCGCGGCGGCGCGGTCGTCTACGCGCTCGGTGCGATCAAAGGGGTGGGGGTGGAAGCCATGCGCCATGTCGCGGCCGTTCGGGCAGAGGCCGGGCCGTTTACCAATCTCTACGATTTTGCAGAACGCATCGATCCGCGGCAGGTGAACAAGAAGGCTTTTGAGTCGCTGGCCAAGGCGGGGGCCTTCGATTCGCTGGAGCCCAACCGCGCCAGGGTGCTCGAGGCCGCGCCGATGCTGTCGCAACTCGCGGCGAGTTCGGCAGGAGACCGTCAGGGCGGACAAGGCGGCTTGTTTGCGGATGCAGAGCCGGCCCTTCGCCCGCCTCTTCCGGCGCCCCGGCCCTGGACGGCCCAGCAGAAGCTGGACGAAGAGTTCAAGTCGATCGGCTTCTATTTCTCCGGTCACCCGCTCGATGACGTCCTCGTCTCGCTCGACCGGGACCGCATCACGCTGATGATGGAAGTCGAAGACCGCGCCGGCGAGGGCCGGCCGCTGGAAATGATCGGCATTGTCCGGGCCAGAAATGACCGCACCGGGAAAAACGGCGGTAAGTTCTCATTCGTTACCGTCTCGGATCCGACCGGCGAGCGCGACGTCATGGTCAACAGCGACGCGTTGCTGCAGTTCGGAGATCTCCTGAGGCCTGGCAAGGCGCTCGCCTTCACGGTTTCGGTCAAGATCAACGGCGAGGAAACGCGGTTGTACGTGGACCGGGTCGTGGAGATCGAGGCCGCCCGCCTTTCGAAACCTTCCGGAATGCTGGTGGTCCGGGTCTCGTCCGGCGCCAACCCGGTTGAAATCGCCGGTGTCGTCAGTCGGCTGGAAGGCCTTGCAGATAACGAACGGGGCGCCATCCTTCTGGAAATGCCGCTCGAAGACGGCCGGCTGGTGACCGTCCGGCTGCCTCAAACCTACACAATAAGCCTCAGGGCCCAGCGGGCGCTGAAGGAAGTCCCCGGTGTCGAGCGGGTCATCCCCCAAAGGGCTGCCTGAGCCGGATCAGCGGCGAATAGCGCTTGCTCCACACCTCAGAAGTTGTATAGGAGCGCTCTTCTAAACCATGTCGCGGGTGCATCCGGTGCGACGGGCGATGCCCGTAGTTCCACCCTGCGACGGCCAACCGGATGGAGAAAATCTATGGCCCTACCTGACTTCTCGATGCGTCAGTTGCTTGAAGCTGGCGTTCACTTCGGTCACCAGACCCACCGCTGGAACCCGCGCATGAAGCCGTACATCTACGGCGAGCGCTCCGGCATCCACATCATGGACCTGTCCCACACGGTGCCTTCGCTGCACCAGGCGCTCGTTTTCGTGCGCGACACCGTGGCGAAAGGCGGACGGATCCTGTTCGTCGGCACCAAGCGTCAGGCACAGGATCCTGTGGCTGAAGCTTCGCAGCGCTGCGCTCAGTACTACATGAACCACCGCTGGCTGGGCGGCACGCTCACCAACTGGGCCACCGTGTCCAACTCGATCAAACAACTGCGCGAACTGAACGCGATGTTTGAATCGGGTGGCGGTTCGGGCCTGACCAAGAAGGAGCTGCTCGACCTGCAGCGCCGCCGCGACAAGCTGCAGCGCGCTCTGGGCGGTATCGCCAACATGGGCGGCCTTCCGGCGGCGATCATCGTGATCGACACCAACAAGGAATCGATCGCCGTCCAGGAAGCCCGCAAGCTGGGCATTCCGGTGGTTGCGGTTCTCGACACCAACTGCGACCCGTCAGATGCCGATTTCGGCTTCCCGGGCAACGACGACGCAGCGCGCGCGATCTCGCTGTACTGCAACCTGTTTGCAGATGCAGTGCTTGATGGCCTCGCAGAATCGACCGCAGGTCTTGGCGTTGATCTCGGCGCAATGTCAGATGTCAGCGCCATGGCGGACGCTGACGTTCAGGTGGCGGGCGAGACGGCGGCTGGCGGCGCCTGAGGCGGGCTCTTCGCACTAAAATTCAACTGAAGGATCAAAGCTATGGCTGAGATTACAGCGGCATTAGTAAAACAACTGCGTGAGAAAACGGGCGCAGGCATGATGGATGCGAAGAGAGCGCTCGTTGAGAACGACGGCGACGAAACCGCCGCCATCGAATGGCTGCGCGCAAAAGGGCTTTCCAAAGCCGCTAAGAAATCGGGCCGTGCGGCTGCAGAAGGCCTCGTGGGCGTCAAGGTTGCGGCCGATGGCAAGTCGGGCGCTATCGTTGAGCTCAACTCGGAAACCGACTTTGTGTCGCGCAACGAGGGCTTCCAGAAGGCGCTCGGCAGCATCGTGGACGTCGCGCTGCAGACAGATGGAAGTGTTTCGGCCGTTTCAGCTGCAGCTTCGCCGGACGGCGAAGGCTCCGTTGACGATATGGTCAAGCGCATGATCGCCACTATCGGCGAGAACATGACCCTGCGCCGGGCCACGAAGCTTTCGGCGGGCGGGCGCGTGGCGGCTTACGTCCACAACGCGGCTGCGCCCGGCATGGGCAAGGTCGGTGTTCTCGTGGCGCTTGAAGGCGCGGGTGATCTGGAAGATGCAGGCCGCAAGGTCGCGATGCATATCGCTGCCACGTCGCCGGCTTCGGCGACGACGGCTGAGCTCGATCCGGCTCTGATCGAGTCCGAGAAGCGCATTCTGACCGAACAGGCCCGCGAAAGCGGCAAGGCGGATGCGGTGATCGAGAAGATGATCGTCGGGCGGATGCAGAAGTTCTACAAGGAAGTCGTCCTCGTCGAACAACCGTTCATCATGGATCCGGACAAGACCGTGGGTGAATTCCTCAAGGCGCAGGGCGCAACGCTGAAAGCGTTCGTCCACTTCAAGCTTGGTGAAGGCGTTGAAAAGGAAGAAACCGACTTCGCGGCCGAAGTGGCATCGATGACAAAAGGCTCCTGATCAGGCTTGCCTTTCCCCCCGCGAGGGGCTTTGAACAATCCCGGCCAGGCGGCTTTGCCAGGCCGGGATTTTTTATGGTCGAGCTTTAGATTGATCGGTGGGACAAATGCCGGCGAACGAACCTGAAAAGAGCCAGCTGAAGTACCGGCGCGTGCTCCTTAAACTCTCCGGCGAAGCGCTTATGGGCCCGGGACAATTCGGTATCGACATTCCCACCTGCGTGACTTTTGCGCAGGCGATTGCCGGCGCCCGGGCGGCAGGCGCCGAGATCTGCCTCGTCATTGGCGGTGGCAACATCTTTCGCGGCGTCGCCGGCGCAGCCAAGGGAATGGAACGCGCGCAAGCCGATTCCATGGGCATGCTGGCGACGGTCATGAACGCGCTGGCGATGCAGAGCGTGCTTGAAGGTATCGGCGTTCCCACGCGGGTGCAGTCGGCCTTGAACATGGATGCGGTGTGCGAGCCCTACATCCGGCGCCGGGCGCAGCGGCATATGGAAAAGGGGCGGGTCGTGATCTTCGCGGCCGGCATCGGCAACCCCTTCTTCACGACAGATACCGGCGCCGCACTTCGGGCCATCGAAATGAACTGCGATGCGCTGCTCAAAGGGACGCAGGTTGACGGCGTCTACACGTCCGACCCCAAACTCGACGCTTCAGCGACCCGCTACAACCAGGTCGCTTATGATGAGCTGCTGATCAAAAATCTCAGGGTGATGGACCCGTCTGCCGTCAGCCTGATGCGCGACAATAATGTACCGATCGTCGTTTTCTCCCTGAAGGAAGAAGGCTCGCTGCTGAACGTCTTGCACGGCCGGGGCACTTCGACGACGATCTCGAAACACGGAGGATCGACCGGATGACTTACAGCAAACAGGATATCGAGCGACGGATGGAGGGCGCACTTGCGTCACTCGCCACTGAGTTTTCGGGCCTGCGCACCGGCCGTGCGTCGGTCAACCTGCTGGATTCAATCCACGTGTCGGCTTACGGCGGCGTCTCGCCGCTGAGCCAGGTTGCATCGGTCACTGTGAGTGACACAAGGATGCTGTCGGTCAACGTCTGGGACAAGACGGTTGTCGGCGCGGTCGACCGCGCGATCCGCGAATCGGGGCTTGGCCTCAATCCGATCATGGACGGACAGACGCTCAGGATTCCGATCCCGGCCCTGAACGAGGAGCGCCGGGTTGAGCTGACAAAGATCGCCGGAAAATATGCCGAAGCTGCCCGGGTGGCCGTGCGCAACGTGCGCCGTGACGGTATGGATGCGTTGAAGAAAATGGAAAAGGCGGGTGAGATCAGTGAAGATCGCGCACGCTCGCTTGCAGAAGAAGTCCAGAAGCTGACCGATGCGTTTGTGCACCGTGTCGATGATGCCGTTAAGGCCAAAGAAGCGGAGATAATGCAGGTCTGATGGCCCGCCCCGGGACCTCTCCTGATCCGTCTCATGCCGGAGGCGCCCCACCGGCGCCCCAGCATGTGGCCATTATCATGGACGGAAACGGCCGATGGGCCAAAGCCAGGGGTTTGCCCAGGACGGCGGGTCATGAACGCGGCGTCGAAGCGCTGCGCCGGACCGTTGAGGCGGCCGGAGAGCTGGGCGTTCAGTATCTGACCGTGTTTTCCTTCTCGACGGAAAACTGGCGTCGGCCGGCCGACGAAGTGAACGTCCTGTTCGGTCTTCTCAAGGCTTACGTCCAGCGCGACCTGGCGCGTCTCAAGGACGACGGCGTGCGCATCCGCGTCATCGGTCAGCGGGAAGGCTTGCCAGCAGATATCGCCAGCCTCGTTGACCGGGCGGAGACGGAAACGGCTGGCAACAGCCGGTTCTTTCTCACCATCGCGTTCAACTACGGCTCCCGAAACGAAATCCTGCGCGCGGCGCAGGCCTACGCCGCTTCGGTCGCAGGCAATCGGGACGCGGCGCCTTTGAGTGAGGCCGCCTTCGGCCAACTTCTGGATACGCGCGAGCTTCCCGATCCAGACCTCGTCATTCGCACGAGCGGCGAATACAGGATCAGCAATTTCCTCCTCTGGCAGGCTGCCTATGCAGAGCTTCTGTTTGTTGATGTGCTCTGGCCCGACTTCAACCGCGCGCATCTGGAAAGCGCGATATCGCGCTATCATGAAAGGGAACGCCGCTTCGGTACGGTGGGTCCCGGAGCAACCTGATGGGCGACTGGACACCGCCTGAACAGCGGTTCTCCGAATTGCCGTTGCGCCTGTTGACTGCACTGGTCCTCATCCCGTTCGCATTGTTTGCGGTCTGGATGGGATCCTGGTGGCTGGCGGCCGGTTGCGGCCTTTTCTGCGCGGTGATGATGACCGAGTGGTGCCGCATGAGCGCGGCGCCAAACGAAGTCCTGCTCGCCGGACTGGCAGCGGTGTTCGGCTTAAGTCTCGCCTTCCACATTGAGCTTGTTTCCTGGGCCATCTTTGCCGCGGCCATCGGACTCGCCGTGATTTCATCACAGCGGCAAACGGAAGCTCGCTTATCCGGCGGTTTTGGCGTCGTTTATGTATTCGCGATGGTGTTCGGCCTCTACACCCTGAGGGAAGGGCCCTGGGATGGCCGCCTGGCGGCCTTGTACTTCATGTCGTTCGTCTGGGCGTCGGATGCGGCTGCCTACTTCTTCGGGCGCCTGATCCGCGGCCCGCGCCTCCTGCCGAGGGAAAGCCCGAACAAGACCTGGAGCGGGGCCATCTCGGCCGTCATCGCCTGTGCGTTTTGCGGGTACCTGGCGGCCGGATGGCAGGCAGCCGAGCTTTTGCCGTGGATCCTGACCGGAATATGCATCTCGGTCGCTGCGCAGGCAGGTGACCTGTTCGAAAGCGGCTTGAAAAGGCGGTTCAAGGTCAAGGATTCCGGAAACATCCTGCCGGGGCATGGCGGCCTGCTGGACCGGGTGGATGGACTGGGCGCCGTCGGTATCCTCGCAACATTGACTTTTCTGAGTGTTCCGGGACTTCCGGCGCTGCTAGGCTTCTGAATATGAAGCCTGCGAGCCGCGTCTCCATTTTCGGGTCTACGGGATCAGTTGGCCGGTCGGCCATCGATGTGATCCGGCATGCAAACCGTCTCGAACCCCGGTTCGAGATCGTTGCGATTGCGTCTGGACGCAACGCCGAAGCCCTCGCTCAGCAGGCGCTCGACGTGCAACCCCGGATTGCCGTTATCGCCGACGAGGCGCAACTGCCAGAACTCAAGGCGCGTCTTGCGGGCACCGGCATCGAATGCGCCGCCGGGGAAGCGGCAATGATCGAAGCGGCATCGAGACCCTGTGACCGCTTTGTCGCGGCGATCGTTGGCGCCGCTGGCCTGAAGTCAACGATGGCGGCGGTCGAGGCGGGTAACCATCTCGCGCTTGCGAACAAGGAAAGCATCGTCTGCGCTGGATCTATCCTCCTGGACGCCGCCCGGAAAGCCGGGGTTTCGATCTTGCCGGTGGATTCCGAGCACAGCGCCATTTTCCAGTGCCTCGGTGACGGGCGCATGCTCGACCACCTGACCTTGACGGCGTCCGGCGGTCCTTTCCGCCTGTCGACGCTTGATGAGATGGCGCGGGCCACCCCGGCGCAGGCGGCGGCCCACCCGAAATGGAGCATGGGGCTCAAGATCTCGATCGACAGTGCCACCTTGATGAACAAGGCGCTTGAGCTGATCGAGGCGGCCATCCTGTTCAGGGTCGGCGCCGAAAAGGTCGAGGTCCTGGTCCACCCCCAGTCGATTGTGCATGGCATGGCCCACTTCAAAGACGGGTCGGTGATTGCGCAGCTGGGGTCACCGGATATGCGCACACCTATCTCGCTGGCCCTGGGCTGGCCGGAGCGGATCGAAACCGAGGTGGCGGCGCTTGACCTCGCTCAGATCGGTCAGCTCGAATTCAGCCCGGTCGATGCCCGCAAGTTCCGCTCGATCGAACTGGCGCGCAGAGCCGTCCAGATGGGGCCTGCGGGCCCCGTGATCTTAAATTCTGCTAATGAATCAGCGGTTTCGGCGTTCATTGAGGGAAAATGTGGCTTCCTGGATATCGGCTGGGCGGTGGAAGCGGCTTTGGACCACTTTGCATCTTCAGATTTGGCCTCTACCAAGTGCACGACGCTCGAAGAGGTGGCGTCACTCGATGACCACGGGCGATGGCTCGCCGGTGATCTTTTGAAGACAGCCCCGAGCCGGGCAGGAGGAGTGGCAACTTGGAAGGGGTAGTCAGCCAGGGGCCGCTGTTCATTGCATGCCTCGTGTTCCTCATGGGCATCGTGATCGTGATCCATGAACTGGGGCATTATCTGGCGGGCCGCATGTTCGGCGTCGCGACCGAATCGTTTGCCATCGGCTTCGGGCCGACCATGGCCGAGCTGCGCGACAAGCGCGGAACCCGCTGGCGCCTCAACTGGATCCCGCTCGGCGGCTTTGTTGCTTTTGTAAGCAAACACGCACTCGAAGAAGAAGGCGCGCAAGCCGGCGCGCCGCTCGGGGCGGCGTTTGATGATGTCGGTCCGCTCAAGAAAATCGTGATCAGCATCGCCGGCCCGCTCGCGAACTTTGTGCTGGCAGCCTTCATTTTCGGCCTTTCCGTGGGCGTACACGGCGTTGTCGTGGAGCCGGTCAGGGTCGCAAGCACGCTGCCAGACATGCCTGCCGAACGCGCCGGGCTGATCGCGGGCGACCGGATCGTAGAAGTGGACGGCAAACCGGTCCTGAACGCTTCGGACGTCACAGTCGCCATCCTGTTGAGCCCGAATGCCGCTCTGGAGCTTCTGGTGGACCGCGGCGGCATCCGGCAACTCATTGCGGTCACGCCGGTCGAAGTCGTCCGCCCGAATGAGGTCGGACAGATGATTGCGCAAAGCACGATCGGCATCGGCATTGCGCCTCCCGATACGTCGGAGAGGCTTCGCTACGGGCCGGCCGAATCAGCTGTGGCGGGCGTCCAGAGAACCGGGGTGGCCATCGAACAGACCGTGACCATGCTGGGCAGCATCGTGACCGGCAAGATGTCGTTTCACGCCCTGTCTGGTCCTGTCGGCGTGGGTGATGTGTCCCGCAGGATCGTAAACACGGTCATGGACCGGCCCGAAATCCCGCTCATGGACCGGCTGGACCGCCTCTTCTGGGTGCTTCTCAGCCTCTGTGCGGCGATCTCTGTTGGCGTGGGATTTTTCAACTTGCTGCCACTGCCAGTGCTGGATGGCGGGCGTGTGGTGTTTCATGCATACGAAGCCTTGATAGGCTCTAAAATGCCAAGCCAGATTGAGGCGTTGGCGCTGCGTGTGGGAGTGTTGGTCTTGGTGGCGATGGTGATCGTTATCACTTGGGGGGACATTCTCGAAACCGGTGTTTTTGGTCGAGGCAGCAGCTGACGCAGTTCAGCTCCAGGAACGAAAGAGTACTCGAGAATGCGTAAATTCCTCGCTGCCACTGTTCTCGCGACCAGCGCGTTGGCACTCGGCTCCAACAGCCAGCTCAACCTCGCCCACGCGCAGGAGCAGGACGCTCGTTTTGGCGGCTCCATCCGGTCGATCGTGGTGGAGGGCAACAAGCGTATCGAGGCCCGGACGGTCCAGTCCTATCTGCTGCTTGAACCCGGCGATGCATTCGATCCGGACCGGATCGACCTTTCCCTGAAAACACTGTTCGCCACGAACCTGTTTGCCGATGTGTCGATCGACCGGCGCGGTGACGATCTGGTTGTACGCGTGGTCGAGAACCCGATTATCAACCGGGTCATTTTCGAAGGTAACCGCGCTCTCAAGGACGACAAGCTTCGCGAAGAGATCCAGGCAGCGCCCCGCGGTGTGTTCACGGCTGCGCGCGTCCAGACGGATGTTCAGCGCGTGCTGGAAATGTATCGTCGTTCCGGGCGTTTCGCTGCGAAAGTCGAACCCAAATACAAGCCGCTTGAACAAAACCGCGTCGACCTGATCTTCGAGATCACGGAAGGGCCCGTGACCGGCGTGCGTGCAATCAACTTCATCGGCAACGAAGAGTATTCGGACTCGCGCCTGCGCAGCGAAATCGTCACCCGGCAGTCCCGTTTCTGGCGTTTCTTCAGCTCGAACGACAACTACGATGCCGGACGTCTCGAGTTCGACCGTGAACAGCTGCGCGAGTTCTACCAGAACAACGGCTATTACGATTTCCGCGTAACGTCTGCGGTTGCCGAGCTGACGCCGGACCAGAAGGACTTCTACGTCACCTTCACGGTGGACGAGGGACGACAGTACGATTTCGGTGTCATCAAGGTCGAAACGGCGCTTGAGAAACTGGACGCGGGCATATTGCAGGGTGTCGTCCCGATCCAGGAAGGCGAGCTCTTCCGCGGCGATCAGATCGAAGGCACCATCGACGCGCTGACTTACGCGGCCGGCGTGGCTGGCTATGCGTTCGTGGACATCCGGCCTCAGATTTCGGTGAACGAAGAGACCGGCCGGATCGACATCACCTTTGCCATCGATGAAGGCCCGCGCGTTTACATCGACCGCATCAACATCGTCGGAAACACCCAGACGCTTGACCGCGTCGTGCGCCGCGAGTTGCGGATTGCCGAAGGCGATGCGTTCAACCGCATCCTGCTGGACCGTTCGCGTAACCGTATTCGCGCGCTCGGTTTCTTCAAGGAGGTCGAGATCGTCGAGACCCCCGCCGAGGAACCCGACCGGACGAATGTCGACATCAAACTGACGGAGCAATCGACGGGCGAACTCTCGTTCGCGGCAGGCTTCTCGTCGGTCGACTCTTACCTGTTTGACCTGAGCGCCTCGCAGCGCAACCTTCGCGGGCGCGGCCAGTCGGTCGTGGCTCGCACGTCGCTGTCCAGCCGTCAGCAAATTGTCGATTTTCGTTTCACCGAACCAAGGTTCCTTGACCGCAACCTTTCGGCCGGCGTTGACCTGTTCGCAACGCGCCAGGACTTTGAAGAATTCACGGGCTTCACGAGCGAGACGATTGGCGGCGGTCTGCGGGTTGCCTTCCCGTTGACGGACCGGATGCAGCTCGGCCTGAGCTACCGTCTGCAGGCGGATGATGTGAACATCGCTGACCGCAACATCATTATCGATCAGAACGGCAACCTGCTCAGAAGTTTCACGCAGACGGCCGGTATGGGTACGCCGGATGACATCTCGGATGACGTCTACCGGGAACCAGAGATCGGCGATGTCATGCCGGGCGAAACCCTGGTCGATATCTGCGATCCTCTCTACACCCTTCGGGATACGATTTGCCGGTCTGAGCGAAACGATATCTCGAGCATTGTCGGTTACAACTTCTTCTGGGATCAGACCAACGATCCGATCACGCCGACCCGCGGGTTCGACTTCCGGCTCAGCCAGGACTTCGCCGGCATTGGCGGTGACGTGAAGTATATCCGTACCGAGACGGGTGCCACATTCTACCGGGGCGTCTGGAGAGATGTCGTCGCCAGCGCGAAGTTGTCCGCCGGCTACGTCCTTCCGCTCGACGAAGAGCAGGGCGTGCGTATCAACAACCGTTTCTTCCGCGGTGGCAGCACGTTCCGCGGATTTGACGTGGCTGGACTTGGCCCGCGTGAAATCCTGCGGATCTTCGACCCGAATACCGGACAGGTCCTCGAAACCCGGCGCCTCAATTCGCTCGGCGGCAACGCCTACTACCAAGGCACGTTCGAGCTCACCGTTCCCAACTTCCTGCCCGAAGAGTACGGCATTCGCAGCGCTGTGTTTGTTGACGTCGGCACGCTCGGCATCCTTGAAGATGTCGACAAGGGCTCGCCTCTGGTCATCACCGATGGATCTTCAATCGGTTATCCGGGCGCACAGGCCGTTCGAATTACCAAGGACGCAGCGTCCTTGCGCGCTTCGGCAGGTCTCAGCGTCTTCTGGGACTCGCCGTTCGGCCCCATCCGCTTCGACTTCTCGCAGATCCTTCGCAAGGAAGAATATGACAAGACAGAGTCGTTCCGGTTCTCAACGTCCACCCAGTTCTGATCTCGCAAGCCCCCACGAGGAAACCCAAATGAAAACCTGCAAGACCATCTTCGCCGCGCTCGCGCTGGCAACCGCCACCTTGACGGTGGCAGCCCCCGCCGCGCTTGCCCAGGGCGCAATCGTCATTGTGATCGACGAGACCCAGATCCTTGCTGACAGCAAGGCAGGCAAAGACATGTTCACGAAGCTCAAGAACATCGAAACCCAGATCAACGCTGAGCTCAAGCCAACGCGCGACTCGCTTGAAACCGAGCGCAAGGCGATTGCGACCAAGCTTGAGGGGAAAACCCGCGAGGCGATCGTTGCCGATGCTGCGCTCGTGAAATCGATCGAGGGCTTCCAGACAAAGTCCAACGAATTTGCCGCGAAGCGTCAGCTCGTTTCGCAGGAGTATGCAGCGACGGAACAGAAAGCGTTCCAGGAATTCAACAAGGCCCTCGAGCCTGTGATGCTGGAAGTTGTAAAGGAGAAGAACGCCCAGGTTGTCCTGTCGAAAAGCCAGGTGGTCTTCACGGCAACTTCGGTCGACGCGACGGCGCTGATTGTTTCGAAGCTTGATCAGAAAACGCCGGCCATCACCGTCGTGCGCCAGCGCGCACCTGCACCCCAGTAACGCTCGGGGGATTTAAGAAGCCGTGGCGATTGACAGCCGGTTCTACGCGTCATTGGGGGCTTTGACGCTTGAATCGGCTGCTCATCTGTCGGGCGCCAGTTTTACCGGCGATCCTGCGCATGCCATTACGGGCATCGGGTCGGCAGATATGGCCAAGGCAGGTGAACTGGCCTTTATTGACGGCGCCGGAGCCGGCCAAACGTCATTAAGTGAACATCTTGACGTGGTTGTCGTGCCGGAATCGGCGCGCGCACGCGTACCCGGCGGCGCCGCGGTCATCATTTCTTCCCTGCCGCGCTTCACGCACAGCCTGATCGCATCGGCCTTGTTCCGGTTGCGCGAGGCAGGCCCGGCGAGCGACGGCAACATATCCTCCTCGGCCGCTGTTCACCCCGGCGCGATCATCTCGCCGGGCGCCGTCATCGGCCCTGGCGCGGCCATTGGCGAAGGCACGTTGATCCGTCCGAACGCGGTTGTCGGTCCGGGCGTGCAGATCGGCCGCAACTGCGTGATCGGTGCGAATGCCAGTGTGCAATGCGCCCTGCTCGGAGATCATGTAACGCTGTTCGCCGGCGCACGGATCGGAGAGGCAGGCTTCGGGGTCATGCCCGGTCCGCAAGGCCTGGAGGACGCCCCGCATTTTGGACGCGTCATCCTTCAGGACCGCGTCACGGTCGGCGCCAATGCCTGTATCGACCGCGGTGTTTTCGCCGACACGATCATAGGCGAGCGAACCAAGATCGATAACCTCTGCCAGATTGCCCACAATGTGGTGCTGGGCCGGTCAGTGATCATTGCGGCGTTGGCGGGTATTTCAGGTTCGGTCCGCGTTGGCGACGGGTCAATGTTCGGGGGCCGTGTCGGCATTGCAGACCACGTCACGGTGGGCGCAGGCGTGCGCCTTGCAGCCTCGGCCGGGGTGCTGCGCGATGTCGCGCCGGGCGAGACCTGGGGCGGCACGCCCGCCAAGCCACTCCGGCAATGGATGCGGGAATTGGTCTGGCTCAGCAAGCAGGCTGCAGCCAGGAAGCATGATTGAACTGTGGCGCGCGCCCCGATCCGCTGATAACGGAAATTCATGACAATCTCCGTTCATCCTACATCCGTCGTTGAATCCGGCGTCAAGCTTCACGAAGGCGTCTCGATCGGCCCGTTCTGCCATGTCGGTGCCAGCGCCGAGATTGGCGCCGGATCGACGCTGGTGTCCCATGTCAGCGTTCGCGGGAACACCCGTTTGGGCAAAAACTGCACGCTCCACCCCTTCGCAGCGGTGGGCGGCAATCCTCAGGTGATCGGGATGGGTGAAAGCCCGGAGTCCCGCCTTGAGATCGGCGACAATTGTGTGTTTCGCGAATACGCAACCGCGCATTCCGGCATACCGAAGTTTGGTGGCCTGACCGAGGTCGGGCCAAACTGTTACATCATGATCGGCGCGCACATCGCGCATGATTGCCACATCGGCGCGAACGTCGTGATGGCCAACAATGTCTCGCTCGCCGGCCATATCGAGGTCGGCGACAATGTCTGGTTCGGCGGGCTTTCAGCCGTCCACCAGTTCAGCCGGATCGGCCGGAACGCGTTCATCGGCGGGGGCGCCATCGTCGTCGAAGATGTGATCCCTTTCGGGTCGGTTGTCGGCAATCATGCCAGGCTTGCGGGCCTGAACACAGTGGGGCTGAAGCGGCGCGGCTTTTCGAAGGCCGACCTGCACGAGATACGGTCTGCATACAAAGCGGTCTTCGAAGGAAATGGTCTGTTCAAGGATCGTCTTGAAGCGGCTACAAAGACATTCGAGGGCCAGCCGCTCGCGATGGAACTGATTGATTTCATCCGCCAGGGCGGCGACCGCCCGATTTGCAAACCCGGCTGATCCCATGGTGTCACCTCTCGGCCTGATTGCCGGATTGGGCGACTTGCCCGTCGCCATTGCCGAGAATGCGGTGGCAACAGGACAGGGCGTACATGTCTTGAGACTGAAGGGATTTGAGGATCCCCGTCTGGCAGCTTATCCGGGTAGTGTCGTCGGGCTTGGCGAAGTTGGCGCCGTCATCAGCCGGCTGAAATCGGCGGGCTGCCGCGACCTCGTATTTGCCGGAAATGTCAGCCGGCCGAACTTTGCGGATCTCAAGCTGGACCTGAAGGGCGCGGCGTTGCTTCCGAAAGTGCTGAGCGAAGCCCGGCGCGGTGATGATGCGTTGTTGCGAGTGCTTGTGAACGAATTCGAGAAGAACGGATTCAATGTCATCGGCAGCGAACAGGCGCATGCAAGCCTGCTTGCCCCGGCCGGGTTGATAGCGGGACCAGCCCCATCAGGGTCTGAATTGAGTGACATGGCCGTGGCGGCCCGCGTCTCATCCGCAAGCGGAGCGCTCGACATCGGCCAGGCCTGCGTCGTCTGTGACGGGTTGGTGCTGGCGGTCGAGGCGCAGGAAGGCACGGACGAAATGCTCCGCAGGTGCGCCCTGTTGCCGGAAGCGATCAGAGGGCGCGCCGGCGCCCGCCGCGGCGTGCTGGTCAAGCGGCCCAAACCCGTCCAGGAACGGCGCATCGACCTGCCGACGACGGGTGTGTCCACTGTAGAACTGGCGGCCGCGGCCGGACTTGCTGGCATCGGGGTCGAAGCCGGCGGCGCGCTTATGCTCAACCGGCCCGCGATGGAGGCAAGGGCCAGTGAGCTGGGGCTGTTCCTGTTCGGATTTCCGCCTGACCTCGGTGCGCAGGCCTGATGTCGCTCTATTTCGTTGCCGCTGAATCCTCCGGCGACCTTCTGGCGCGGGAAGTGATCGATTGCATCCGGCAGAAATCGCCGCAGACGCGCATCGACGGGATAGGGGGCGCCGAGCTCTTATCTGCCGGGATCCACTCGCCAATCGATATCGCGCCCTTGTCGGTTCTGGGCTTTGTTGAGGGCATCAAGGCGTATCGGGCCGTGGTCGAACTGGCCGACGCCGCCGCGGCCGATATCTGCGGGAAACGTCCAAGGGTCCTGGTTCTCGTGGACTCATGGGGGTTCACGCTGCGCGTGGCGCAGCGCGTGCGCGCGCAGGATCCGTCGATCCGGATCGTCAAACTGATCGGACCGCAGGTCTGGGCCACCCGGCCCGGGCGTGCCGCAACGCTTGCCGCCACTGTTGATCACCTGCTCTGCATGCACGACATTGAGGTGCCTTATTACGCGCCGTTCGGTTTGAAGGTCACCGTGATCGGCAACCCGGCCCTGACACGTACGGGCAAGGGAAACGGCGCGTCATTTCGGTCCGCACACGGCATATCTCCGGACGGGCAGGTGGTTCTGGTACTGCCCGGCAGCCGTCGCAGCGAGATCGCGAACGTAGCTCCGGCGCTCCTGGCTGCGGCGCGGCGCATCAAGGAGAAACGCCCGGCGGTCAGCGTTGTCGTTCAACCCGCCGAAAGCATCCAATCCGAGTTAGCTGCCAGATTTCCCGATCTTAAGACCTGGGCGACGATCAGCGCGGATCCCGCCGAGCGCTACGATGCGATGGCGGCAGCGACGATTGCCCTGGCCTGTTCCGGAACGGTGACAAGCGAGCTCGCGATGCAAGGGGCGCCGATGATTGTCGCCTACAAGACGGGTTGGATCACCTGGTCGCTTGCGCGGGGGCTGCTCTACAAGAAGGTCCACATCACCTTGCTGAATATCCTGAACGGCGATGTCGAGATCGTTCCGGAATTTGTACAGACCCGGCTCAGCGCCGACGCGGTCGCACAAAAGGCAGCCGGATGGCTGAACGATCCCGCCGAGCTGTCAGCGCAACGAGATCGCCAGGACCGCGGGCTCAAGGCGCTGGTGCGCGGCGGCAAACCTGCCGCGGAGATCGCGGCAGATGCCATTCTGTCGGAACCCGGCGCCCGCTAGCGAGCCGAAATCGGCACGTAGTCGCGCTGCGCTTCGCCCGTATAGATTTGACGAGGGCGACCGATCTTCTGCGTCGGGTCATCCAGCATCTCGTTGAGCTGCGACACCCAGCCGACCGTTCGGGCCAGCGCAAACAGCACGGTGAACATGGTCGTCGGGAAGCCCATCGCTTCGAGGATGATGCCTGAATAGAAGTCCACGTTCGGATAGAGCTTCTTGGTGACGAAATAATCGTCCTGCAGCGCAATCCGCTCCAGTTCCATCGCCACTTTCAGCTGCGGGTGGTCCTTCATGTCGAGCGCTTCAAGAACCTCGTGACAGGTCTTCTGCATCACGGTCGCGCGCGGATCGTAGTTCTTGTACACGCGGTGCCCGAAACCCATCAGGCGAATGTCGCTCGCGGGGTCTTTCACTTGCCGGACGAACTCGGGGATTTTGTCGACAGAACCGATGGCGCGCATCTGCCGGAGGGCGGCTTCGTTTGCGCCGCCATGGCTTGGGCCCCAGAGGCACGCGACACCTGCAGCGACGGCCGCAAACGGGTGGGCACCCGAAGACGCCGCAAGGCGGACGGTCGAGGTCGATGCGTTCTGCTCGTGGTCCGCATGCAACATGAAGAACCGGTCCATCGCCCGGGCGAGCACCGGATTGATGTCATACTCCTCTGCCGAAACGGAGAAGCACATGTTGAGGAAGTTTTCTGAGTAAGAGAGCTTGTTCAGCGGATCGACGAAACGCTGCCCCATCGTGTATTTCATGCAGCGTGCGGCAATCGTCGGCATCTTTGCGATCAGCCGGATTGAGCCAAGCTTGCGTTCTGCCGGGTCCTCGTTACCCACCGTGTTAGGATAAAAGGCCGCCATGCCGCCAACGGCGCCCGTCAGCATTGCCATCGGATGGCTGTCACGCCGGAACCCGTCGAAGAACCTGTCCTGCTGCGTGTGCAGCAGGGTGTGATGCTTCACCTCTTTCAGGAAAGCATCGTACTGCGTTTTTTCGGGAAGCTTGCCGTTCAGGAGCAGATAGCAAAGCTCCATGAAGTTCGATTTGTCGCAAAGCTGGTCGATCGGATATCCGCGGTGCAACAGGATGCCCTGTTCGCCGTCTATGTAGGTGATCTGGCTTTCGCAGCTGCCGGTCGAGGTAAAGCCCGGATCGAGCGTAAAATGGCCGGTTTGCGCGTAGAGCTTGCTGACGTCGATGACGTTCGGTCCGACCGTGCCTTCGTAGACGGGAAGGTCGACAACCTTACCGGCCACTTCAAGTTTCGCGACGCCCGCCTTTTTTACTCTGTTTTCCATCAGCTCTCTCCCTGTTCAGTTAACCGGACGCAGCGCCGCCCCTGGCGCCGGCCCGTATCTGGTCCTCAATACGCCCGAGCGCTTCGCTGCGCCCGAGCCACTCCATAACCGGCGCCAGATCAGGCGCCGGTAGCCCGCCCGTCAACGCAGCCCGCAACGGTGGCCCTACCTGGCCCATCGAAAGCTCTGTTGCAGTGCAGTATGCCGAGATCGTTTCGGAAATATTAGCGGTTGTCCAAGCCTCAATCTTACACAATTCGGCGACCAGCCCGGTTAACCGGGCGATACCGTCCTCGGACAACGCCTTTCTGGCATTCTTGCTCAGCTCAAGCGGCCGGCCTGACCGAAGGAAACGAAACGCTTCTGCCAATTCCGCAAGCGTCGAGCCCCTGTCCTTCATGTGCGCAAGCGCGCGGCGAATCCGGTGGGCCACCTCGGCATCGAGCGCGCCTTCGGCTTCCAGGAAGGGTGTCATCAGATCAAACAGTCGCTCATCGCTGGCCAACCGGATGAAGTGCGCGTTGACGGTGCCCAGCTTTTCGAGGTCCAGGCGGGCCGGGGCCTTGTTGACACCGCTGAGATCGAACAGGGCAATCGCCTCGTCTTCGGAGAAAATCTCCTGGTCACCGTGGCTCCACCCCAGCCGGAGCAGGTAGGCCTTCATGCCTTCGGGCAGATAGCCGAAGTCACGGTAAGCCGTGGTTGAAAGCGCGCCGTGGCGTTTGGATAATTTGGCGCCGTCATTCCCGTGGATCATGGGAAGATGTGAGAAGTTCGGCACCGCCCAACCCATCGCCTCATAGATCGGGATCTGGCGGAACGTGTTGCGAAGGTGATCATCGCCGCGAATGACGTGCGTCACCTCCATGTCGTGATCATCGACCACGACGGCCAGCATGTATGTCGGCGAACCGTCAGCGCGCAGAAGGACGAGATCATCGATCTCGGAAGCCCGGACCTTCACCGGGCCCTGAACGCCGTCTTCAACAATCTGTTCGCCGCCTTCCGGCGCGCGGAGCCTCACCGTGAACGGCGCTCCTGGCGAAGGCGGTGCCGCGCCATTTCGCCAGGGCGACCTGAAGGGCGCGAGCAGGGCATTGGCTTCAAAAAGCAGGGCCTCACGCTCAGCCTCGCTCAAACCGTCCTGACGCGCAGCCAGCCGCTTTTCTTCGCCCAGATCGCGCCGCGCCTGAAGCTCTTCAGCGCTCACATAGCAGCGAAAGGCCGTCCCGCGTGCCACCATCTCAAGCGCCACTTCGGCATGCCGGGGCGCCCGGGCAGATTGCATCACCGGCGGCTCATCTGGGTTGAGGCCGAGCCAGGACATGGCATCGAGGATCGCGGCGGTGGCCTCAGGCGTTGAGCGTTCGTGGTCTGTGTCCTCGATGCGCAGAAGAAACCGGCCCGAATGCCGTTTCGCGAAAAGATAGTTGAAAAGCGCGGTGCGTGCCCCTCCAATGTGAAGCATCCCGGTTGGGGAAGGGGCAAATCGCGTCACAACGCGCATAATAAGGGCTAGCTCCGACAAACCGGCGCGACCGCCGCTAACGGGGTGCAGAAACACGAGGATGATCGGAAGTGCAAGGGGGCGGAGTGCCCGGATCTGGACTGTTCGCGGCGCCGCCGGAAGGGTCGGCATCGACGCGCGCCCGCTTCATGCATGCGTTCGCGGCCTGTGCCGGGGCAGCGCTTTACGTTTCGCTCCGGATTGAACCAGATGGACGCCGTGTCTGGGATCGTCCGGGGCGCGCCAATAGCGGTTAGCCGGTCCGGTTGCCCCGGCTATTCGTACTTGCGCACCAGCGAGACCAGACGGCCCTGAACTTCCACGCGGTCGGGACCGAAAATGCGGGTCTCATAGGCCGGGTTTGCAGCCTCGAGAGCCACAGATGCGCCCTTGCGGCGAAGACGTTTGAGCGTCGCCTCCTCGCCGTCGATCAGCGCCACGACGATGTCGCCGGTCTGGGCACTGCTCGTCCGCTTGAGGATGACAATGTCGCCGTTCAGGATGCCGGCTTGGATCATCGAATCTCCCTGGACCTCGAGTGCGAAATAGTCGCTCGCGTCCGAGACTTCCGAAGGGGCTGGGACGTGTCCGTTGTCCTGCTGGATCGCCGAGATCGGGGACCCTGCTGCGATCCGTCCAACGAGCGCGATCATGCCGGGGCGATAACTGTCCGGGATCTGGTTTGCCACGAGCGCGGGCCTGAAATCCCGGCGCTGGCGCGCAGCCGGCAAAGGGGCGGCCGAATCCGGCAGCTTCAGGACTTCCAGCGCGCGTGCCCGGTTCGCGAGCCTGCGGATGAAGCCGCGTTCCTCAAGGGCAGTGATCAGTCTGTGAATTCCCGATTTTGAGGCAAGGTCGAGCGCCTCTTTCATTTCATCAAACGAAGGCGACACGCCGGTCTCCCGAATGCGGTCATTGATGAAGAGAAGCAGCTCTTTTTGCTTGCTGGTGAGCATCTGGGGAACCTTTCGGAGTGATTCTATGTTCACTTGTGTTCTATGTGTGTTCCCGTTTCGGGTCAAGAAGCTCCAGGGCCGAATTGACGGCTGAGGACGTCGCAACAGTCCCGTTCAGGTCGCCTGGCGCAGTTCAGCGGTGAAAGCGGCCCTGTCTGGCCGCTTCATGAGGCTTTCGCCGATCAGGAACCTCCGGATACCGAACATCCGCAGCCGGTGGATATGCCCGGGCGCGGATATGCCGCTTTCCGAGATGATGTGCTTGCCGCCTGTCACTTTGGGCGCCAGCCGCTCACTTGCGGCGAGATCAGTGACCATCCGCTTCAGGTCACGGTTGTTGATGCCGATGAGAGGCGATGGCAGGCGCAGCGCCCGCTCCAGCTCTGCCTCGTCATGTGTTTCGACGAGGACGTCCATTCCGAGATCAAGGGCCGTGTGTGTGAGTTCGGCGGCGCAGATATCGTCCACAGCGCTCATGATGACGAGAATGCAGTCGGCTCCATGCCCGCGCGATTCGACGATCTGCAGCGGATCAATCATGAAGTCCTTGCGCAGCATCGGAATGGAAACGGCCGACCGGATGGCGGCAAAGTCTGCGAGGCTGCCCCCGAAACTGGGCCCGTCCGTAAGCACCGACAAACAGGCCGCCCCGCCGCGCTGGTAATCTGCGGCGATGTCTGCGGCATTGGCCCCCGGCAGGATTTCTCCTGCGCTCGGAGACTTTCGCTTGATCTCGCAGATCAGGGCATTCTCGCCGGTGGTGACAACGCCGGACAGCGCGGATGAAAATCCGCGGGCAGGCGGCTGCGCTTTGGCGTCTGCGAAAAGGTCGCCGGGTGCCCGAGCCCGTTTCAGGTCGCGCACTTCATCCGCTTTGTACTCAAGTATCCTGCCGAGCGCCGTGGTCATTCGGGCGGCGCTCCCTGGGAGGCACGGCGCAGCAGATCCAGATGGTCCCGCGCTTTGCCGGAATCGATCGCCTGCGCGGCAATGGCGGCGCCCTCGGCGAGATCGCCCGCCCGGTCCAGCACGTGGAGGCCCGCGGCGGCATTCATCAGAACCATATCCCGGAAAGGCCCTTGATGGCCGTCGAACAGATCGAGGATCGCCTGCGCGTTGCCGGCGACGTCTGTTCCTTCGACGGTCGAGAGGGGGTGAGCTGCAAGCCCGGCCGTCGCGGGATCAATCACAAATTCGCGCACACCTGTTCTCGTCACTTCACAGACCTTCGTCGGCCCCGAGATCGAGATCTCATCAACGCCGTCGAGCCCATGCACAACCCAGGAACGCGTTGAGCCCAGCGCGTGAAGCGCGTCCGCCATCGGGCGAACCCATTGCGGCGCAAAAACACCCAGGATCTGGTGCTGCGCGCCCGCAGGGTTTGTCAACGGACCGAGCAGGTTGAAGATCGTCCGTATCCCGAGTTTCATGCGGATCGGCGCAACGTGGCGCATCGCGCTATGATGATTGCGCGCGAACATGAAACCGACGTTCGCCTCGTTGATGCAGTGCTTCAGCGTCTCGTTATCGACCTCGATATTGACACCCAGCGCCTCCAGAACGTCCGCGGACCCGGTCTTGGGCGGAACCGACCGATTGCCGTGCTTGGCCACGCGTCCGCCCGCCGCCGCGATAACGATCGCACTGGCGGTCGAAGTGTTCAGACTTTTCCAGGCAAGGCCGCCCGTGCCGCAGGTGTCGAGCAACTGGCCGCCGATCTCGACGGTGCGGGCATGGCGGCGCATGATGCGCGCGCCGGCGATCAGCTCGTCCGCCGTTTCGCCGCGCACGGCGAGCCCCATCAGGAACGCGCCTGTCTCTTCCGGAGCGGCAGTCCCCGTCAACAGGGCCTCAAAAGCGCTTTCCAGCACGTCAGCCGGAAGGCCCTGCCCGAGTGCGATCGCCTTCAGCGCGGAGGAAAGCCCGCTCTGGGTCATTCGGGGACCTGGGACAGAAAGTTTTTCAGGAGGGCGTGACCGTGTTCGGTCAGGATGCTTTCCGGATGGAACTGCACGCCGAAGATCGGGCGAGAGACGTGGTGCAGGGCCATGATCTCCCCATCTTCGGTGTACGCATCGGCGCGCAGCGCATCCGGCAGCGTGTCGGTCTTCACAGCGAGTGAATGGTAGCGCACCACCGAGTACGATGACGGCAGGCCCTCAAACAGGACGCCGCCGGTATGCGAGATGCGGGATATCTTGCCATGCCGGATTTCGCGCGCGCCGATCACGTCTCCGCCAAAGGCCTGTCCGATCGCCTGGTGGCCAAGACATACACCGAGGATCGGCATGGTCTCCGGCGCCCCGGCAATCAGGTCGAGGCAGATCCCGGCTTCGTTCGGCGTGCAGGGGCCCGGTGAAAGCAGGATGCCCGACGGCTTGAGCGCAAGCGCCTCCTGAACAGTCAGAGCATCATTGCGCACAACGTGCGTGCGGCTGCCGAGTTCCTCCACATAATGGACGAGGTTCCAGGTGAAGCTGTCATAGTTGTCGATCACCAGTATCATTGATCGAACTCGTAGGCCGCCGACAACTCTGCCGCGCGCCGCAGCGCGCCGGACTTGTGCACGGTTTCATCATACTCGTATTGCGGCTCGGAATCGAGCACGACCCCGCCGCCGGCCTGAATGTGGAGCTGGCCATCCTTGATCACGGCCGTCCGCAGGGCGATGCACGTATCGAGGTCGCCGTTCCATCCGAAATATCCCACCGCGCCTCCATAAATGCCGCGGCGCGAGGTCTCCAGTTCGTTGATGATCTGCATGGCGCGGATTTTGGGGGCGCCTGAAACCGTACCTGCCGGGAAGCCGGCGAGGAGCGCATCGACCGCGTCGAGCCCCTCTCGCAGGTCGCCTTCGACATGGCTGACGATATGCATCACGTGGCTGTAGCGCTCGACCAGGAACTGTTCGGTCACCGTCACGCTGCCATAAGCTGCGACCCGGCCGACATCGTTGCGTCCGAGATCGAGCAGCATCAGGTGTTCGGCGCGCTCTTTCGGGTCCGAGATCAGGTCTTCGGCTTGCCTTGCGTCTTCGTCCGGGTCACCGGTGCGCGGCCGTGTGCCGGCGATCGGGCGGATGGCGACCCGGCCATTCCTGACGCGAACAAGGATCTCAGGACTAGAGCCGACAAGGCATACGTCCCCAAGGTTCATATGGAACATGAACGCCGAAGGGTTCAGCCGCCGCAGCGCGCGGTAGAAGCTGATGGGCTGGCGCGTGAAGGGCGTCGAGAAGCGCTGGCTGGGTACGACCTGAAAAATGTCGCCGGCCTTGATATAGTCCCGGCAGGTTTCGACCATCTCGAAATAGCGTTCCTTGGTCGTGTCGGAAACCAATGTCACGCTGGCCGCCGGGCTGTCCTTCGGGGGGACGCTGGTGAGCCGCTCCAATCGCCGTTCCACGTCATCGAGCAGCGCTTCGATTGATGTGTCCGCTGCGTCTTCCTGCCGGCCAACCAGCAACAGCTCCTGATACAGATGATCGAAGATGACAACCACGCGCGGCACAATCAACAAGGCTTCGGGAACACCAAGTACATCGGGCTTCGTGATCTCGACGGGCTCGGCATACTGAATCATGTCATAGCCGAGGTAGCCAAATGCGCCGGATGCCATCGGCGGAATGCCAACGGGCGCTTCGGCTCTGGCGGCTGCCACAAACCGTCTGAGCGCCTCTATGGGTGACCCGGGTTCGGTCACGGCCCCGCTGAAGTCGGCTGAGCGGCTCGTCTCTGACACGCCGTTCCTGACACGGAACCACAGGCCCGGCTCAATTCCAACGAATGAATAGCGCCCCAGCCGCTCGCCGCCGGCGATGGACTCGAACAGGAAGCTGCCTGGCAATTCGGCGCCCAGTTTGAGCATTGCGCCGACGGGCGTTTCTATATCTCCAATCCGCCGCCGGATGATCAGGCGCGCGGTCATTGGGGCTCCGCAATTGTCCGTTTGTAAGTCTCGAGAGACCCTTTGTTGGTGCGCACCTTGAGTGATTTGGCGACCTCGGCCTGAAGTGCCTGCGCGAGATCCTGACCCAGGGTGTTGGACATCGCGGCCGAGATTTCCATTGCCATCCCGGCCACCGCGTCGGGGCTCGGGGGTTCGACGCTCGTGACTTTCAGGACAACGAATACGTTGGGCGCGCCCGTCGGCAAGTTGATGACTTTGCCCAGCGGCGTGCTGAACATGGCCTGCTGGATCGGACCCGGAATGCCGGCTTGATTTGCGCTCGACCGCGTGACGGTGCCCGGGAGTGTTTCGATGGGCGCGCCAGCGCTGGCTGCAGCCGCTTCAAAAGTCAGTTCCGCCGAATCCAGACGATCTGTCATCGCGTTCGCCGCTTCCAGCGCCGCGCTGCTTGCCTTTTCGGCAACCAGGTAGGCTTTGACCTCGTCTGCGATGGCTTCGAACGCAGGCGTGGAGGCGGGTACGATTTCACGTGTCGATGCCACGAAGATACCGGTCTGTGTGTCGAACCGGCTCGTCAGTTCGCCCTGACCAAGCCGGAAAGCCTGCGCGACGGCTTCGGATGCATCGTTGAGCGCGCCTATCCGCTGCCCGTTCTCTGTCGCCCCACTGGGGTCCACCGGAAGGAAGCTGAACAAGGGAAGCTGCAAATCCGCAGCGATCTGCTCGAGATCATATCCGGCTGCCAGCACTTCATCGAGCCGCTCCATCTTCGCGGTAAAGACCAGCTGCGCGCGTTCGCCGCCAAGTTCGCCGCGGATGATTTCAGCGACCTCTTCGAGAGGGTTGACCTGGCCAGGTTGAACCGAGATCAGGCGCGCAACCACCCAACGTCCGGCAACTTCGCGGGGGCCGTACATCGCGCCGCTCTGTTTGCCGGCACCAAACATCGCATCGCGCAGCGTTTCGTCCGCGACTTCTGCGGCGCGGGCGGTCTTCAATTGGTTGGAAACGGCGCCGCGAACGGTGCCTGGATCGCCGCCGCCGGCGAGCAACCCGAAGGCTTCGCGTGCGGCATCCCGGTTATCGAACGTCAACTCGGCATAGGTTCGCTGGTCCGGGTCCGAAAAGCGCTCTGACTTTGTCGCCTCATAGATTGTCGCGACTTCCTGGTCGGTCACTTCGACCTCGCCGAGGAAATCCTCGGCCGACATGGCGAGCAGATCGATCCCGCGCCGCTCCGGCTGTTTGAGCTCCTCCAGATTGGCGTCGTAGTACGCCTTCACCTCTTCCGGGGTCGGAGCGGCAGGCGGGGCGTCTTTCAGGGGGTCATAAAGGAACCACGAAACGTTTCTGGCTTCGCCGAAATACTGAACCTGAAGGTCCGAGAGGACTTGCGGCGCCGAAACGGCGGAGGTTGCGGCCACCTGCATGGTCTGGATCGTAAGGTCGTCGCCGACCTGCACTTCGAACTCATTGAGCGTAAAACCCAGCTGTTGCAGCCGCTGGCGCAGGACCGTGCCATCCAGTTCGCCGGTCAGCGGGTTCTGAAAGGCTTCGATGGAACGGGTCTGGGCGAGGATGGCTTCGGTGGAGGGCTTGAGGCCAAGGCTCGCCCCGTAGCCCAGTATGGTAATGCGCGCAGACTCGGACTCGAAAATCTGGTCGATCATGCCGTTTTCGAGCGCATCCGTCTTCGTGATCGGCGTGTCGGACGTCGCATTCATGTTGCGCAGGACGGTCTCGACGCGCCGGTCGAGGTCGGCCGCATCGAACCCGCGCGCGCCTGCCTGGGCCATATTCGCGCCAAGTCCGCCCCGGATCTGGCTGACAATGGTGTCCACGCCAAAGAACGCCATGCCGATGACGATCACCATCACAACAAGCTTGCCGAAGACCGAGTTGGTCAGCCGTTTCATCAGGGCAAGCATGGGCACGTCTCTTTAGATTGGGTTTGCCGGTTGGCTCCCAGCTTGCTAGGCGACCGACCGGTGACTTGCAAGATAGGGATGGCGGCGTGAACAGGAAGCTCATCGCTGGAAACTGGAAGATGAATGGCTTGCGCGCCGAGTTGCAGGTCGTGCGCGACATTTCGGCCGGAATCGACCCATCGGAACGGAACCCGGAGGCTGTTTTGTGCGTTCCGGCGACGCTCCTGTCCGAAGCAAGCCGCGCCGCGGACGCCGGACCGTTGAAGACCGGGGGCCAGACCTGCCACGCCCTCGACAAAGGGGCCTACACCGGCGACATATCGGCCGCGATGCTGCACGAGGCGGGCGCCGCCTATGTCATCGTGGGTCATTCAGAGCGGCGCACTGCACATGGCGAAACGGATGCAATCGTGGCCGGTCAGGCCGCCGCGGCGCTCAGCGCGGGCCTGAAGCCTATCATTTGCATCGGCGAAACCCTCGACCAGCGCAATTCAGGCGAGACCCTGTCCGTGATTGAGGGCCAGATCGGGGGCTCGCTGGCCGGTTTGCCATCCGACCCGCGTGTCGTCGTCGCCTACGAACCGCTTTGGGCAATAGGAACGGGCCGGGTCGCCGCCCCCGGGCAGATCAGCGAAGTGCACGATTTCGTTCGCCAGCGGCTCATTGCCCGGTTCGGAACGGCCGGGGAAAACGTCCGGATTCTCTATGGCGGCAGCCTGAACCCGGGCAATGCACCGGAAATACTGCCAATTTCGAACGTCGATGGCGGTCTGATCGGGGGCGCCAGCTTGAAGGCGGCGGACTTCCTCGCCATTTACCGGACGGCCGCGTTATTGTCCGAGTGAGCGGTCCGGCTTGGCGAATGCCCATAAGCGGGATAAGCGAGCGCGAAATTCCAAGTCAACCAGGCGCCCACCATGCAGAACGTCATCCTTGTCATCCATATTCTGGCCGCTCTGGCGATGATCGGCCTCGTACTGGTCCAGAAATCGGAGGGCGGCGGCCTGGGAATCGGCGGCGGCGGCGCAAACTCGCTGATGTCCGGACGCGGCGCAGCCGGCGCCATTGTGCGCACGACGATCATCATCGGCGGCATCTTCTTCGCAACGAGCCTGGCCCTGACGTCAATCGCCAACCGTTCGAAGGACGGCGCTTCCGGTATTGAGAAAGCTCTCGAAAGCACACTCCCGGCGACGGTCCCGGAAGGGCCGGTCGATCTCTTTGATCCGTCCGTCCCGCTGCTCGGGAATGAACCTGCGCCGGCCGCGCCAACATCAGTTCCGGTTGAAACGGCTCCGGCTCCGGCCAAGGCTCCGACTGGCGCCGTGACACCGCCGGCCGCTAGGCCCGCGCCGGAAGCGGTGACCCAGCCGGCGCCTGCCGACCCAATTCCCCAGTAATTTTGATCCGTCCCGGCATTCGGGCGCGCACGCCGCCCGAATCATTGCAGTAATGTGATCCCATGATCCGCTATATTTTTATTACTGGCGGCGTGGTCTCTTCATTGGGCAAGGGCATCGCTTCGGCGGCCCTCGGCGCGTTGTTGCAATCACGCGGATACGGCGTCCGGCTGCGCAAGCTGGACCCCTACCTCAATGTCGATCCCGGCACGATGAGCCCTCGCCAGCACGGCGAAGTGTTCGTCACCGATGACGGCGCGGAGACCGATCTTGACCTCGGTCACTACGAACGCTTCACCGGTGTCTCGGCCCGCCAGTCTGACAACATCACGACCGGGCGCATCTACTCTAACATCATCGAGCGCGAGCGCCGCGGGGACTATCTCGGCGCGACCATCCAGGTCATCCCGCATGTGACCAACGAGATCAAATCCTTCATCTTGAACGATCCGGGGCAGGGGGTCGATTTCGTCCTGTGTGAGATCGGCGGTACCGTCGGCGATATCGAGGGCCTGCCATTCTTCGAGGCGATCCGCCAGCTCGGTCAGGAACTCGGCCCGCAACGCGCCGTTTTCATCCACCTCACCCTCCTGCCCTACATTCCCGCCGCCGGCGAAATGAAGACAAAGCCAACGCAGCACTCCGTGAAGGAACTGCGCTCGATCGGTATCCAGCCGCACATCCTTCTCTGCCGCTGCGACCGTCCGATCCCCGAAAACGAAAAGGGCAAGATTGCCAGCTTCTGCAACGTGCGCCCGTCAAGCGTCATCGAAGCGCGCGATGTCGGCCATATCTATGACGTTCCGATCGCCTACCACACGGAAGGTCTCGATACCGAAGTCCTTGCGCATTTCGGAATCCCCGACGCGCCGGCGCCGGACTTGTCCGCCTGGGAACGCATCTCGCACACGATCCGTCATCCGGACGGCGAAGTGTGTATCGGACTTGTCGGCAAGTACACGGATGTTCCGGATGCCTACAAATCCGTGATGGAGGCGCTCGGCCATGGCGGCCTCGCCAATCAGGTCAGAATCGATATCCGGCTGATTGATTCGGAGCGTTTCGATGATGAAGTCGCGCCGCTGGACATTCTGGAGGGCGTGCACGGAATTCTCTTGCCCGGTGGTTTCGGTGAGCGCGGCGCCCATGGCAAAATGCGCGCGGCGCGGTTCGCGCGTGAACGCAATATTCCGTGCTTCGGCATCTGTTACGGGATGCAGCTCTCGGTGATCGAGGCCGCCCGGCAGCTCGTCGGCATCAAAGGCGCCTCGACCAGCGAATTCGGTCCCACCACGGAGCCCGTCGTCGGCCTCATGGAAGAGTGGACCAAAGGCAACGAAAAAGTCGTGCGCGATGCGAACACGGATCTCGGCGGCACGATGCGCCTGGGGGCCTATCCGGCCCGCCTGGTCAAAGGCAGCCTGGTGGCCGAAATCTACGGCAAGGACGAAGTGTTCGAACGCCACCGCCATCGCTACGAAGTGAATACGAAATACATCCCCGCCCTCGAAGCCAAAGGCGTGCATTTCTCTGGCATGTCCCCGGACGGCCGCCTGCCCGAAATCTTCGAGCTGCGCGATCATCCCTGGTTCGTCGGGGTGCAATTCCATCCCGAACTGCGGTCGCGCCCGTTTGAGCCTCACCCGCTCTTCGCAAGCTTTATCGCAGCCGCCATCCGGCAATCACGCCTCGTCTGACCGCCGGTCAGTTTCGCGTCAGCTGGAACTGGCCGACATTGATGCGTCCATCGCTGAAGCCGGCTTCGCAATAGCTGAAGTAGAAGTTCCATAGCTGGCGGAACTGCTCGTCAAATCCCAATGGCCTTATGTCTTCCCAGCGCGCGTTGAAAGCGCGGGACCATTCGCGGCAGGTGCGGGCATAGTCCTGTCCGAAATAGGCTACACCGTCATGGCGCAGGCCTGCGCTCGCCAGCTGCTCCTTCAGCACTTTTTCGCTGATCAGCATGCCGCCCGGGAAAATGTACTGCTGGATGAAATCGATGCGTTCGCGGTAGCGCGCAAACAGGTCGTCGTTGATTGTGATGATCTGCAGCCCGGCGCGGCCACCTTTCTTGAGCGACGAAAACACCTTCGCAAAATAGCTCGGCCAGTAAGCCTCCCCGACGGCCTCGAACATCTCGATCGACGCAATCCCGTCATACTCGCCGACATGGTCCCGGTAGTCTTCAAGCCGGATTTCGACACGGTCGCTCAGCCCGATCCGGCGCATGCGCTCATCTGCAAATGCTTTCTGAGCCGGTGAGATCGTAAGGCAGGTCACCTTGCTGCCATGGTGCTTGGCGGCGTATTCGGCGAAGCCACCCCATCCGCAGCCGATTTCAAGGATATGTGAATCCGGGCCAGCATGGATGCGCTCACAGATCTGGCGGTACTTGTTCAGTTGGCCTTGCTCAAGCGACTGGTTGGGGCTCTCGAAATAGGCCGATGAGTAAGTCATCGTCGGGTCCAGCCAGGTCTCATAGAATGCGTTGCCCAGATCGTAATGCGCCATGATGTTCCTGCGCGCCCCGGCCTTTGAGTTGCGGCGTCCGAACGCATGCCTCAGCATGTTCATCCACTGAACAATGATATTCCCCCGGGAGAGCTTGGTGGCTGCGTCGAAATTCGCCGAAAAGAAGCGAAGCACCTCGGTCAGATCCGGCGTCGACCAGTCGCCGTCGATGTAAGATTCAGCAAACGCCACATCGCCGCCGGCGAGCGCGCGGTTCACGAAACGGAAGTTGTGAACGTTGATCCGGGCAATCGGACCCTCACCTTCCGTCTTGAACAGGATTTCGGTCCCGTCCGGCAGCGCAAATGTCAGCGCGCCGCTCTTGGTACGGAACAAGACCATCGCGGCTACGCGGAAGCTGGCTGGCACGTTTTTCAGCTGCCGTATGATCTGGGGCGTTGCGAGAAGGGCAGTACTCATAAAAGGTCTTCCGGTTTGATGGACTTGGTCGGGATCGAAGCAACCGCAACTGTGCTTCTGAAATTCGGCAGGGCCGGCTTTGAATGATACTTTGCACCGCGGGCCCAGAGCAGCAGCGCCTGCCAGTGAATTCCAAACGTGACGCCCATCGTGGACATGGGATTTACAAGAGCGAGCTTCAGCAGATTGACCGTGCTTGCGTCAAGGATGCGGGCCTTGATGTTGGCAAGGTGGACGCGCGTGCCGTCCTTGATGTTCTCGACCACCACATCGAGGGTTGGCCCGGGCGTCCTCAACGTAAACCGGTACTGGCCGCTCACGTCGAAGAAGGGCGAGACATGAAAGTTCTTGTCGGCCATGTGGACGGACCGCGCCGCGTCAACCGCAGCGACATAGCAATGACGTTCGCCGAACGTGTTGCGCACTTCGTAGATGATGCCCTTCAGCTGTCCGTCTTTGGCATAGCCGTACCACAGCGAGAGCGGCGCAAACTTGTAGAAGAAGTGGCGCGGGAAGGTCACCAGCCGGATGGTTCCCGATTGCAACGTCACGCCGGCGGTTGCGAACAGGTCTTCGGCCCATGACCTCAGGCTGACCCGACGCTCCTTGCCGCCATGATCTGCTTCATAGAAGGAGAACAGGCCGGGGCGGTTGATGGTGAACAATCCGGACATGCGCGCGGCTTCGGCGAGGCGGTCGATATCCACATCGACGAGCGCGAGCCTGTACTGGAACATGCGTTCGAATGGCACGAAGCGCTTGTGCAGCGTTTGCCCAGACCATAGCCGCACTGGCGGTAGACTCACGCGGATACTCCGGCCTTCGCTTCAGGTTCCGAACTGTTGCGCCCGGCCGTAACGATGTCCACGCCCTTCGCCTCCCAGGGCACTTGCCCCCCGAGGGACAACGCTGGGGCGAGCCCTGATTTCAAGCCATCCTCGTGGAAACCACGGCCCATCCAGGCGCCGGCAAACCACAAACCATCCTGTCCCTGCATCCGTTTGATTGATCGCACGGCGGCTTCGGCGGCTGCGTCGAACTGAGGATGGTCAAAGTTGTACGCGTGGAAGGTCAGGCCCGGGGCAGGGGGTGTTTCAGGGTTCAGCGTGATGAAAACCGGCTTTTTCGGGTCAATGTTCTGCAGCCGGTTCATCCAGTAGGTCAGGCAGATGTCACCATTCGCCTGTTTGATGACATTCCAGCTCGCCCAGGCGGCTTTGCGCCCTGGCATGAGCGCCGGGTCACGGTGAAGATAGATCGTGTTCGGACGGTAGCGTACCGAGCGAAGAAAGAAGGCGGCGTTCTCGTAATCGCGCTCCACGAGTTTCAGGGACTCGTCAGAGTGTCCCGCCAGAATGACATCGTCGAACATTTCGGCGGCGCCCGACGCGAGAACAACGGCCACCTTGTCGCCGAAAGGATGCAATTTGCTCACGCCGGTATTCAGGCGAAGCCGCGATCCCAGAATGTCGGCCACCTTGCTCACATAGCTCCGGCTCCCACCCGACACGGTCCGCCATTCAGGGCGCTCCTTGTGCATCAGGCGGTGGTTGTCAAAAAACTGGAAGAAGCTCTTGGCCGGATAGTCCAGCATCCGGTCCTCGGGCGTCGACCAGATCGCAGCGCCCATCGGCAGGATATAGTTCAACCGGAAATCGTCGTCGAAACCGTGCCGGTCGAGCCAGGCGCCGAGCGTGGTATCGTGTACCGCGTCGGCGGCCAGCTCTGTGCGCGCCAGATCATTGAACTTCAGGATCGTTTGCCAGAACCGGTGAAAGCGCAGGCTCAGTAAATTGCGCTTCTGGGCAAAGATGCCTGTCACGGTCGAGGCCCAGGTCCACCCCGACGGGTCAGTTACAGAGAAGCTCATGTCGGACGCTTCGGTCTGGACATCCAGCGCTTCGAAGAAGCCTATCAGGTTCGGATAGTTGAGCCCGTTATAGACGATGAACCCAAGATCGACGTTCAGCGCGGTGCCATCATAGTCGAAACTGTGTGTGCACGCATGACCGCCTGGCCGCGAGGATTTCTCAAAAACGGTCACGTCCGCCTTGTCGCGAAGCGCCCAGGCTGCGCCGAGACCCGATACGCCCGATCCGATGATCGCGATTTTTTTCATGCAGCGCCCTGCTCCTCTCTGGTCTGTTTATAGGCGTCCAGCGCGCGTTGACGCGCTGCGCTATGTTCCACGATGGGTTCCGGATAGCTCAGTCCGAGTGTGACACCCGCCTTCGAGCGCACGCTTTCCTGCGCCTCGAACGGCGCGTGAAGAAACTTGTCGGGCATCTTCGCCAGTTCGGGACACCAGCGGCGGACGTATCCACCGGTTTCGTCGAACTTGCTGCCTTGCGTCATCGGATTGAACACTCGGAAGTAAGGCGCCGCATCGGCGCCGCTACCGGCCGTCCACTGCCAGCTGGCGGCATTGATGGCAGGGTCGGCATCGACCAGCGTATCCCAGAACCAGTCTTCTCCGGCTTGCCACGGCAGTAGCAGGTGTTTCGTCAGGAAGGAGGCGGCGATCATCCGCACACGGTTGTGCATCCATCCGGTTTGCCACAGCTGGCGCATGCCGGCATCGACCACCGGATAGCCCGTTTCGCCGCGTTGCCAGGCTGTCAGCGCCGCAGCGTCTCGCCGCCAGGGCATGCGGTCAAAGTTGGGATTGTAGTTTTTCTGCGCAAGCTGAGGATTGAAGCTCAAAAGGACATGCGAGAACTCGCGCCATGCAATCTCCGACAGGAACACATGGGCGGGCCGCTCATCGATGCGTCCTGCCGCGACGCCGGCCTTCACCGCCCGCCAGATCTGTGCCGGACCGATCTCGCCAAACCGCAGGTGGGGGGAAAGCTGCGAGGAGGAGGTGTCAAGGTCTGGCCGGTTGCGGTCTTCCGCATACTGATTGACCGGGCCATCAAGGAAAGCCAGAAGCCGCGCCTTCGCGCCGGCCTCACCCGGGGTCCAGGCGGCGCTCATGCCGGCGGACCAGTCGGGAGCGCCCGGATGAAGCTTCCAGTCCGCCAGCCGTTCGTTTTCGATTTGCGCACATTCGATACGCTTCGGCGCCTCCAGAGCCGCGGGCGGCGCATAGGCCGCCTGCAGGGCGCGCCAGAACGGCGTGAACACCCGGTAATAGCCGCCGGAGCCCGTCTTCAGCTCCCAGGGCTCCATCAAAAGCCGGCCGTTGAAGCTCTGCGCAGTCACACCTGCGTCCTTGAGCGCCGACTTGATGTCCGCGTCCGCGTTCTTCTCGGCCTCGCCGTACCGCCGGTTCCAGAATACCGAACTGGCGCCCGTCTCGCCGATCAGGTCGAACAATACAGCTTTGGGGTGCCCGTTTCTCAGGACCAGTCGTCCACCGGCCTTTGCCAGCGAACCGGCGAGGGCCTGAAGGCTCTTGTCGAGCCACCATTTCGACGCCCCGCCCAGCGGGCGCACGCCGTCAATGCCTGTCTCGAGGATGAACAGGCAGACGACCGGACCGCCCGCCGCCACCGCAGCCGCCAGCGCCGGATTGTCGGCCAGTCTCAAATCCTCGCGGAACCAGACAATGGAAGGCGGCCGTGAAGTCATGAAACTGAGCCAGATCCTGTCATTTGTCTGTTATGGATACGACCATGTTTCGGGATTGGATCAACCCCCCGTGCATGCCTGCACTTTCAACCGTGTCAGCAGAGGGCTATACCGCCGCAAAGTCCAAAGAAAGTGCCTTATGCTGCCTGCGCGCCTTCGCCAGATCGTTGAAACGGCCCGGGATAAGCGCATACTGTGCGTCGGCGATGTTATGTTGGACCGTTTCGTTTACGGGGTGGTCAACCGCATCTCTCCGGAGGCCCCTGTTCCTGTGCTCCGGCAGACCCGCGCAGCCAGCATGGCGGGCGGCGCCGCGAACGTCGCACGCAATCTCGCCTCGCTCGGGCTACACGCCGTGATTGTCGGCGCAGTCGGCGCCGATGAGGCCGGCATGGAGCTCAACGATCTGCTGGAAAATGCCCGGGGCATCTCCGCCCGGCTCGTCCCTCTCAAGGACCGGCCAACCACCCTTAAAACCCGCCTCGTCGCCGGCAGCCAGCAATTGCTCCGGCTCGACGCCGAACAGTCCGGCCCTCCGGACGCCGCCAGCGAAGCGGCGATCATCGCCGCGATCCACCAACTGGCGCCGACCGTCTCGGCGATCCTCATTTCGGACTACGCAAAGGGCCTGCTGACCGATGCCGTGCTCTCGGCCGCGCTGACAGCCGCCAAGTCGCACGCCATTCCGGTCATCGTCGATCCCAAGGGCACGGACTTTGCCCGGTACGGCGCGGTCACCCTCCTGAAGCCCAACGCCGGCGAGCTTGGCGCTGCGATGGCGGTGCCTGTCTCGAGCACGGGCGAAATCGAAAACGCCCTGAGCGTGGCCCTGGAACGCCTGCCCGCCGCCGCCATCGTCGTCACCCGGGCCGCTCAGGGCATGTCCTTCATCGCCGCCGGTGAACGGCCCCGTCACGTTACAGGAAAGGCGCGCGAAGTTTTCGACGTCTCCGGCGCCGGCGATACCAGCCTCGCGGCCCTCGCAGCGGCAGTCGTCGCGGGCGCAAGCCTCGAAGAAGCGGTCGAAGTCGCGATCCTTGCGTCCGGCATCGCCGTTGGCAAATCCGGTACGGCAACGGTCGAGGTCTCCGAACTGCTGGACGCCGCTGAACTGCCCCACTGGGCGCCCAAGGCTGGCACGCTGTCGGTGGACGCCATGGTCGGCCAGATCGAACGCTGGCGGGAAGGGGGCCTGAGGATCGGTTTCACCAATGGCTGCTTCGACATCCTGCACCCGGGCCATATCCGCGTGCTCGAAGAAGCAAGGGCTCGCTGCGACCGTCTGATCGTCGGCTTGAACTCGGATGCCTCTGTTCGCCGGCTCAAAGGTCCCGAGCGGCCTGTCAATGCCCAGGCCGCACGCGCCAGCGTGCTCGCCGGCCTGTCAGCGGTCGACGGCGTCGTCATCTTTGAAGAAGACACGCCCCTCGAAGTCATCACGGCGCTGAAGCCGGACGTACTGGTCAAGGGCGGTGATTATACCCGGGGGTCGATTGTCGGCGCTGATCTTGTGGACGCGCGCGGCGGGGAAATCGTGATCGTGCCGCTTGTGCCCGGCCAGTCGACCACATCGATCATTGCGCGCTCGCGGAGCGGCACATGACGCAGGCAGCCCAGACCGCAGCGGCGCTCTGGCGCCAGTACGGCGAAGACGCGGTCGTGATTGCCACCTTGCGCGCGGCAGAAGTTGCCGCCCTTGGCGATACCGAAGCGCTGGCCCATTGGGATGAGGTGGCCGCGATCCTCCTCGGCGAAACCGATATCGGACCGGCGAACTGAAGCCTCAGGCGCAGGCCGGGCGAGGGCAGGGGCCCTGCCCCGCTCCAGCGCCGGCAAAGGTCAATTCGTGGAGTGTTTCTTCAACTCGTATGTGCCAACGCCGGTGATATCGAACCAATCCGGGATGTCCGGATGGCTGAGCGGCTGTTCGGAATCGTCCGGCAGCAGGTTCTGCTCCGACACGTAAGCGATGTAGTGCGTGCGCTCATTCTCCGCGAAGAGATGGTAGAATGGCTGGTCCTTGCGGGGCCGCACTTCCTCGGGGATCGATTCATACCACTCATCGGTGTTCGCAAATTGCGGATCGACGTCGAAAATCACGCCTCTGAACTCAAAAACCCGGTGCCGGACCACCTGGCCGATCTGGAACCTCGCAATGTGCTTGGAGATTGAGCCGTAATGGTAGCGCTCATCGACCCTGTCCGTCAGGACCAAAGGTTCCCGCCGACGCTTTCTGGCGCCGCCAAAAAGGCCGCGCAACCAGCCTCCGGATCCTCGTCTACTGGTCATTTGTCACTCCTGTGTTACAGATTGCCTTAAGTCTGAGCTCCGGGCCACACTATGGCTGACAAAAAAGAGGGGGCTGGCCGCCGCAACGGCGCCGGTTCAGGGCCCCAACGGGGAAAGCCGCTGTTTGCAGCGGTCGACCTTGGCACGAACAATTGCAGGCTGCTGGTCGCGGAGCCCCGCGGCCAGTCATTCCGCGTTGTCGATTCCTACTCCCAGATCGCGCGGCTGGGCGAAGGCTTGCACGATTCAGGACGATTGTCTGACGCGGCCGTCGAGCGTGCCATGAGCGCGCTCCACAACATTCGCGGCAAACTTCGCCAGCACGGCGTCGGGCGTGTCCGCTGCATCGCGACCGAAGCCTGCCGGAAAGCTGCGAACGGCGCAGAATTCATCAACAGGGTGCAATCCGAGACCGGGCTCACGTTCAAGGTTATCGGCGCCAAGGAAGAGGCCCGTCTGGCCACGATAGGTTGCTATGACCTGATCACGCCGGACGTGAAGTCGGTTCTGGTCGTCGATGTTGGCGGCGGCTCGACGGAGCTGTCGCATGTCGATGCCGGCGCCATTCGCTCGGGCGGCTTAGCGGGTCTCCTGCGCTCTGCCCCGATCCTTGACTGGACCAGCCTCAAGCTGGGCGTCGTCACGCTCTCGGAAGCGGTCAATCTGGACGATGAGACTGAAGCCTGGCCTGTGATGCTCGACCGCGCCCGCGCCGCACTCGGTGCATGGCCCGGCGTGAGCCGCGTCGCTGAAAAGCTGGCGGCTGACGACGGCTACCTCATAGGCACCTCCGGCACGGTCACGTGCCTCGCCGGCGTGCATCTCAAGCTCGACCGTTATCGGCGCGACAGGGTGGATGGCAGCTGGCTGTCGCGCGAGGATGGCCGCGCCACGATGGAATTGCTGCGCACGCTGGGCGTGTCCGGGCGGTCTAGATTGCCAACCATCGGCGAGGAACGCGCGCCGCTGATGCTGGCGGGCTGCGCCATCATGGAAGCCGTCTGGGAACGGTTCGATGCGCACAAGTTGCGGGTTGCAGATCGCGGACTGCGCGAAGGCGTTTTGCTGTCTATGATGCACGGCAAGCGGTCTTCGCGCCGCCGCCGGCCGAAACGGCCGGCGGAAACCTCTGGAGGCGTCAATGTCGGATGAAGAAAAGCGCCGCTGGAAAAAGCCCGCAACCGAGAAGACCGGCTCTGGCCGCAGCGTCACGGAGCGCAAGGTCATCGCGCGCAACGCGCGCACAGAAAGCTCAAAAAAGTGGATCGAGCGCCAGCTGCAGGACCCCTACGTCCGTAAGGCGATCGATGCCGGCTATCGGTCCCGCGCCGCCTACAAGTTGCTGGAGATCGACGAGGAAGCCCACATCCTGAAGCGCGGCCAGCGCATCATTGATCTGGGCTGCGCGCCGGGTGGCTGGATCCAGGTGGCGCTCCTGAAAGGCGCCGCCGAAGTGGTGGGCATCGACCTGCTCCCGGTTCAGACAATCGACGGCGCGACGATTTTCGAAGGTGACGTGAACAATCCGGACGACGTGCGCGCGGTGCTCGCGGCATTGAGCGGCCCGCCGGATCTCGTCTTGTCGGACATGGCGGCGAACACGACCGGCCACAAGCAGACCGACCACCTGCGCACGGTGACGCTGGTCGAACTTGCGGTGGACTTTGCGATCACTCACCTCGCGCCGGGCGGCGCGTTCTGTTCCAAGGTCTTCCAGGGCGGCACCACTCAGGAATTGCTCGTGACGCTCAAGACGCACTTCAAGACCGTGAAACACATCAAGCCGCCCGCCAGCCGCTCTGGCAGTCCTGAAATCTTTGTCGTTGCCAAAGGGTTCAAGGGCGCAAACGTCCGCAAAGGAGAAAGCGGATGACTATCACCGGGGGATGCTATTGCGGCGCCGTCCGCTACGAAGCCGAAGGCGCACCGATCATGAAGGCGCGCTGCCATTGCCGCGAATGCCAGTATTTCACGGGCGGCGAAGGCAATGACTTTATGGCGATGCCTGTCTCAGGATTCCGGTTCGTCAAAGGTGAGCCGAAATCCTACACGCGGCCAGACCTGACGGGCGCAGCAACGCGCCAGTTTTGCCCGGACTGCGGCACGCCGCTGCTGACCAAATCCCCGGCCTTGCCGATGGCCGTGATTCTCAAGGTCGGCTCGCTCGACGATCCCAAGTTGTTCGAAGGTCCGCAGGTCATCTTCCAGACCGCTGATGCTCACCCCTTCCATTTGATGCCGGACGGCATCCCGGCCTTTCCAAGGTTCCCGGGATGAAAATTGCCCTCATCCTCCTCGCCCTCCTCGCCCTGCCCGCATGTTCGCTGTTTCACCCGGCGACAGGGAAGGGATCGACAACCGAAGCTGCGCCTTCCGCCTACACGCGCATCGAATTTGCCGGCGCCAGGGCGACACCGGCTGAACGGGGGGCCTGCGAAGCCGTGGGCGGATCAATCCAGCCGAGCGGCAGGCTGCAATGGGACAACTGCGTCCAGCCTTTCGCCGACGCCGGCAAGGCTTGCTCCGGCAAGGCCGACTGCGTGGGCGAATGCCGCTACCAAGGCCCTGCAGAAATGGTTTCCGGCGCTTCGGTGACGGGCAAGTGCCAGTTCACGGATGCCCGGTTTGGTTGCTATAAAACCGTCGAGAACGGCCGGATCGCCCGCACCCTCTGTGTGGATTAGCCTCTACGGGCGTGTGGACGGTCTGTGGACGGTATCTGACACGGAGATCACATGAAATACCTGCTCCCGGTTGCCTGCGCCCTGGCCTTGCCGGCGTGCGCCTTCCTTGCGCCGCCTGAAGCGCCTGCGCCCCAAACACCGGCCTATCAACGCGTCGACATCGCCGGCGAGACAGCCACCGCCGCCGAACGCGCCGCCTGCGACGGTGTCGGCGGATCGATCAGCCGGGCGGGCCTTCTCGGGCGCGAACACTGCCTGCAAACCTACCCCGACGCCGGCAACACATGTAGCGGCGAAAGCGACTGCCTGGGCACGTGTCGCCACGAAGCCGACGCGTCAGCGATGGGAAAGGCGGCGACCGGGACATGCCAGGTCACCGATGTTCCTTTCGGTTGTTATGCGATGGTTGAAGGCGGTATCGTCAGCCCGGTCCTGTGCGTGGACTGAACGCGTGGCTACAGCAGGTGCGCTTCGGCTTCGTCGCGGTGCTTCTTCAGGTAACGCATGAAGGGCGTGCCCCCCGTGCCGACGTCCGGATCGTTCCCCGCAGCGGTTGACGCTTGCCGGTTGATGTATGTCGCCGCGTACTCGAGGTGGCGCGTGCGGAAGCGCGCGAGCTTGCGGATGTTGTCGTTGTACAGCTCCAGGATAGCCGGCTTTCGCAGCGCCTGAACGACGCTGCGCAGCACGCTCTGCGCGCGCAGGTCATCGATGAAGCGCCGGTGAAGCGGCGGGCGGTAGGCGTGCAGCTCATCGAGGAACGACCGCAGGGGATCACCCGCGTGTCCTATGCCGAGCAGCGCGTCCATGGCGGGCACGATCGAGGATTGCGAGCCCGTCTGTCCCCGGAAGGCCTGCGGCTTGCCGCCGGTTTCTGCAACGCCTTCGTATACCAGGCCCTCGCCCAGTGCCGGGTTGTCTTTCCAGCCGTGAATCCAGGGGCGCACGCGGTGGAAGTAGACATACGGATCGCAGCGCTCCGGCATCCTGTCGAAGATCGCATTGACGTCGTCCCAGACGGCGCCCATCACCCCGAGAGCACGTTCGATTTCGGCGTCGTTCTCTTCTTTTGCGGCGCCCACGAGCCGGGTTGCTTCGTGCAGCATTTCGCCGGCGCGCGCTTCGATGGCGACGTGCACGAGGATGAACCAGGCCTCGTCCATCCCGCCTTCGAAGTGCTGGAGCGTGTGAATGTTTGACAGGCCGATGGGCCCCTTCTCATCGAAGCGGCCCCAGTTCTCGAGCGTATAGCTGGAATAGGGAAGCAGGGGCGGCTGGCCGATCGCGTGCCCGATCTGCCAGATCGGAACGGCCAGGCACGCGGGCAGCACTTTCGGCGCGTCCGGCTCGCCCCATACATAGGCTTGCACCATGAAGCTGTAGTGCAGCATCGCGGCGCGAAGTTCAGCTTCACGCGCGGTTTCGCAGAACCCTGTAAGATCCGGTTCGGGAAGCCTTTCGAGGAAGCTGCGGAGCCGGCCGGTCGGGATCAGTTCGGGCAGACGCAGCGCCATTTCGCGCGCGGGCTGAAGGTCAGCGGGCAGGGTGATCCGGGCCGGGTCGAAGCCCGCCAGAAAGCCGCGTTCGGTGCTCAATCCATAATCTGACAAGTTCATCAGGCTTCCTCCCCAGGACGCGATGGTTACAGATGCAACTAATTGAGCCTGTATCGATTGCGCCGCAGGACCTGTCAAAGGCGGAGTGCAGGGTGCGGCAGAGACCCGCTGGGGTAGGGGCTTCACAAGGCCCCGCGAACCCCTTACTAGGCCAAAAAGGGAGCTCCCCACATGAAAATCCGGCAAGCGATCACCTTCGACGACGTGCTTCTCCAGCCCGGCGCGAGCGAGGTGATGCCCGCGGAAGTCGATGTTTCGACCTTCCTTACAAAAGCGATCCCGCTGAACATTCCCCTGCTCTCAGCTGCGATGGATACGGTCACCGAAGCGCGCCTTGCCATTGCCATGGCCCAGGCGGGCGGTATCGGCGTGATCCACCGCAACCTCTCCATCGAACAGCAGGCCGGCGAAGTGGCCCAGGTGAAGAAGTACGAAAGCGGCGTGGTGATGAACCCGGTGACGATCGCGCCGACGGCCACGCTGCGCGAGCTGCGCGAACTGAAAGAGCGCACGCGTTTCTCCGGCATCCCGGTGGTCGACAAGAACGGCAGGATCGTCGGCATCATCACCAACCGCGACACGCGCTTTGCCGAAGACGCCAACGAAACGGTCGCCAACATGATGACGCGCGACGTTGTCACGGTGAAGATCGAAACGCCGATCGAGGAAGCCCGGCGCCTCCTGCACAAGCACCGCATCGAGCGTCTTGTGATCGTGGACAATTCGGGACGCTGCCTCGGCCTGCTCACTGTCAAGGACATGGACAAGGCTTCGCTCAATCCGTTCGCTGCCAAGGATCCCGCCGGACGCCTGCGCGTCGCCGCCGCCTCCACCGTGGGTGACGCCGGCTTTGAGCGCACAGAGGCGCTGATTGCGGCGGGCGCCGATGCGATCATCATCGACACCGCGCACGGCCATTCGAAGGCTGTTGCGGACGCCGTGATCCGCGCCAAGAAAATCTCGAACGCCGTGCAGATCATCGCAGGCAACGTCGCCACCGCAGACGCTACGCGCGCCCTGATCGACGCGGGCGCCGACGCAGTGAAAGTCGGCATCGGCCCGGGCTCCATCTGCACGACGCGCATCGTGGCCGGGGTTGGCGTGCCGCAGCTGACCGCGATTGAGGATTGCGCCAACGCGGCGGCTGCGTCGGGCGTGCCGATCATTGCGGATGGCGGCATCAAGTTCTCGGGCGATTTCGCCAAGGCGCTCGCCGCGGGTGCGTCGACTGCCATGATGGGTTCGATGTTTGCAGGCACCGAGGAAAGCCCGGGTGAGGTTTTCCTCTACCAGGGCCGTTCATACAAGGCTTACCGGGGCATGGGCTCGCTCGGTGCAATGGCGCGCGGCTCGGCCGACCGCTACTTCCAGAAGGACGCCGCCGCAGACAAGCTCGTACCCGAAGGCATCGAGGGGCAGGTGCCATACAAGGGCTCGCTCAATCCGATCGTCCACCAGATGGTTGGCGGCCTGCGCGCTGCGATGGGCTATGTCGGCGCACGGACGATCACGGAGCTGCACGAGAAAGCCGAGTTCGTTCAGATCACCGGGGCCGGGCTCCAGGAGAGCCACGTTCATGACGTGATGATGACGCGCGAAGCGCCGAACTATTCGCTGCCGAGGGGCTGACGCGGCTCGCGCCACATCGCTTCCATAACCGGCGCGCCGGGGCCAGGCTCGAACAGCTTCATCCGCTCGAAGCCGTGGCTGACATAGAAGCCGGTGTTTGCCGGGTTCGAGTTTTCGAGATAGCAGGGCAGGCAGGCCCGGTCGGCCGCGTCGAGCATCGGCCGGATCAGTTTCTTGCCGAGGCCCTGGCCCCTTGCCGCTTTCCGCGTGCCGATGGTGAAGAGGTAAAGGTGCGGATCTTTCGGATGTTCGCGCGCCATCGCTTCGCCGGCGCCGAGCCCGCGCCTGGCTGCGCCCTTTTCGCCCTTTGTCATCAGAGACCAGACCAGCCGCATCGTCTGCAACGTGTTCAGCTCCCGGCTCTGGCTGGAGTGCGCCCACATGGTTGCACCGGTGTCGCCGTAGATGTGGCAGATGCCGCGCGGCAGGTAGATGCTGCGGGCGAGCTCGCCAAACACCGGCGGCATGGTCTGCGCATTGCCAAAAATCCAGACGTTGACCGGATCCTGCGCGAACGCTTCGCCGGTGATGCTGCCAAGCTGTTTCCAGTCTCGGGTGCTGGCCGGGCGCATGCCCTCGGGAAGCTGGATGTCCATGGCGCCGTGTCCTTACGCAGTTGGCGGCGCGAAACCGTCGAGCAGCACGATATCCGCGCGCGAGGCCGCGAAACGGTGCTGGACGAGAACCTGATAGGCTGGAGAAGCGTACCACGCCTTCATGACGGCCTTTGAGGCAAACTCCGCGAGCACCGTGCGCGTGCAGCGCCATTCGCCCTCAATCACCTCGGGAGCCTCGTCCACAGACAGCAGCTTGCCTCCAAACGGAGTGAGCGCCGCCATGAACCCGTTGGCGTAGCTGGCGTAAGTCTCTCGGTCGGTGATGGTCACTTTTGCGACGACATAGGCAGTCATGACGAGGTGTCTCCAGCGGCTTGGTGACTGTAAAACTTGGAGTATTGCGGTGTCCAACGGTTTCATTGCCGGGCCGGCGCGGCTATGGCGTGCGCAGCGGCCAGTTGAAAGGATCCAGCATGCGTACGGGCGGCAAGATCAGCGCGGCGATCGAAGTCCTGCGCGACGTGCTGGACCGTCACCAGCCGCTCAAGATTGCCCTTCGCGACTGGGGCAAGCGCGCGCGCTATGCCGGCTCGAAGGACCGCGCCTGGGTGTCCGGGCTGGTGCTGGACGCGCTGCGCAAGCGCAATTCCATCGCGCACCACATGGGCCACGACGATCCGCGCGCGCTCATCCTCGGCGCGCTGCGCATCGCGTGGGACTGGAATGCGCGCGACATAGAGGAAGCCTGTTACGACGACCATGGCCCCACGCCGCTGACGAACGATGAGCGCAGCCGGCTTATCCTTGCGCCGGATCCGTCAGCTGCGCCGCACGTGCAGGGAGACTATCCGGAGTGGATGACCCCGCACATGCAGCGCGTGTTCGGCCCTGAAGCGGTGATCGAAGCGCAGATGATGGCCGTCCGGGCGGACGTGGACCTGCGCGTCAACACGCTGAAATCCGATGCCGAGAAAGCGGCGCTGCCGCTCAAGTCTGTCAAGGCCGAGCCTTCGCGCCTGCTCAAGAACGCCTACCATATCCCGGCGCGCGACCCGGCCGAGCGTGAGGACAGCGTCGAAGCCATTCCCGCTTTCTCCAAGGGCTGGGTGGAAGTGCAGGATGCCGGCAGCCAGATCGCCGCGGCGGCGGCCAATGCCAGGCCCGATGAGCAGGTCATGGACTATTGCGCGGGTGGCGGCGGCAAGACGCTGGCGCTTGCGGCGCAGATGGACGGACGGGGCCAGATCCACGCCTATGATATCGACGGCAAACGCCTCTCCGCGCTGATCCCGCGCCTGAAGCGCTCGGGCGCGCACAATGTGCAGCTGGTGCATCCGAGCGAGGGCAACGCGCTCGGGCCGCTCTTAGGGCAGATGGACCTCGTTTTCGTCGATGCCCCATGCTCGGGCACCGGCACCTGGCGGCGGCGGCCGGACTCCAAGTGGCGGGTGAAGCCTGCGCAGCTGCAGAAACGCATGCAGGACCAGCGCGAGATCCTGCAGGCTGCCTCAACCTATGTGAAGCCGGGCGGCCGGCTTCTCTATGCCACGTGCAGCTTCCTGATCGAGGAAGACGAGGACCGGGTCGCCGAGTTCCTGGCGGGCGCGCCGCATTTCGTGGAGCAGGACGCCGCTGAAGCCGCGATCGCTTCCGGGGCGCTGACACCGCACGGCGCCGATATCGTCCGCAGGTTTCGCGGGCCGACGGGCAGCGTGCGCCTGACGCCGCGCCGGGCAGGCACGGACGGGTTCTTCTTCGCTCTCATGGTTCACAAGCCTTAAGCGTCGCCGCGAAAACCCGGCCGGATCCTTTGCGCGCACCTGGCCGCACACTCAACAGCGCCGGGGCCATCTGGACGAATCTGCCCCTGTCCGCTAAGCGGCGCCATGACAGACCAAAAACACCAACGCGCCCTGATCGTCGACTTCGGCAGCCAGGTGACGCAGCTGATTGCGAGACGCCTGCGCGAGAGCCGCGTGTATTGCGAAATTCATCCCTTCAACAAGGTCGATGCGGCTTTCCTGGAAGCCTACCGCCCACAGGCGATCGTCCTCTCGGGTGGTCCCTCGAGCGTCTACTGGGACGATGCCCCGATGGCGGACAAGGCCATCTTCGAGGCCGGTATTCCGGTACTCGGTATCTGCTACGGCCAGCAGGTGATGATGCACCAGCTCGGCGGGCGGATCGAAGGCGGCACGAGCCGCGAGTTCGGCCGGGCCTTTATCGAGCCGGTGAAGAGCGATCCCTTCCTTGACGGCCTGTTCGAGGGCGAAGACGAACAGGTCTGGATGAGCCACGGAGACCACGTCGCCGAAATGGCGCCGGGCTTCAGTGTGATCGCGAAATCTCCGGGCGCGCCTTACGCTGTCATCGCAGACACCGCGCGGCGCTTCTATGGAACGCAGTTTCATCCTGAAGTCGTGCACACGGCGAATGGCGCCAGACTGCTCCGCAATTTCATTCACGGCGTGGCGGGGTTCACGGGCGACTGGACGATGGCGGCCTACAAGGCCGAAGCCATTGCGAAGATCCGTGCACAGGTCGGCAAGGGCCGGGTGATCTGCGGGCTGTCCGGCGGCGTCGACTCGTCGGTGGCCGCAGTGCTGATCCACGAAGCGATCGGAGATCAGCTGACGTGCGTTTATGTTGATCACGGGCTGATGCGTGCCGGCGAGAGCGAACAGGTCGTTGGCCTGTTCCGCGAGCATTACAACATTCCGCTCGTGCATGTGGACGCGTCCGAGCTGTTCCTTGGCAAACTCGCGGGCGTCTCTGATCCCGAGCAGAAGCGCAAGATCATTGGCGGCCTGTTCATCGACGTGTTCGACGAAGAAGCAAAGAAGATCGGCGGCGCGGATTTTCTCGCGCAGGGTACTCTGTATCCGGACGTGATCGAGAGCGTTTCGGTCAGCGGCGGACCGAGCATGACGATCAAGAGCCATCACAATGTCGGCGGCCTGCCGGCGCGGATGAAGATGAAGCTGGTCGAGCCGCTGCGCGAGCTTTTCAAGGATGAAGTGCGCGCCCTCGGCCAGGAGCTGGGCTTGCCGGAGGCGTTCGTCGGCCGTCATCCGTTCCCGGGGCCGGGCCTCGCGATTCGCATTCCCGGAGCGATCACGCGCGAGAAGGCGGACACGCTGCGCAAGGCCGACGCCATCTACATCGAGGAGATCAAGAAGGCCGGCCTCTACGACAAGATCTGGCAGGCGTTCAGCGTGCTCCTTCCGGTCAACACGGTTGGCGTGATGGGCGATGTGCGCACGTATGAAGCGGTGCTCGCGCTGCGCGCCGTGACCAGCGTCGATGGCATGACGGCGGACTATTATCCCTATGACCACGCCTTCCTCGGCCGTGTCGCGACCCGCATCATCAACGAGGTCAAGGGTGTGAACCGCGTCGTGTATGACATCACGTCGAAGCCGCCCGGAACGATCGAGTGGGAATGATTCAGGAGGGTTCGGCGTCAATCGCCGACATTCGCTGAATAGCCTATAAACCGCATAAAATCAACGAAATAACTCTCGGTGTCGATCGCCAAGGATCGCCTCCAAGCGGAAACACGTGACGGTGTTTTTGACGGTATCGCTTCGAGCGCGAACCCTGAGATTTGCCCATACCGTCAGGCGTCCAAACTCCAGCGCATCGCATAAATGTTGGCTA
>Ga0247844_1000555_pt1 | contig 79153 bp, 113 predicted proteins | sample LaCtaG_FD_192421 | JGI IMG/M metagenome (GOLD analysis project Ga0247844, IMG submission 192421) | Freshwater microbial communities from meromictic Lake La Cruz, Castile-La Mancha, Spain - LaCruzMarch201714.5m_1 | ecosystem: Environmental > Aquatic > Freshwater > Lake | place: Spain: Castile-La... | reverse complement strand
CTTATGCTGCTTATGCTGCTTATGCTGCTGCTTATGCTGCTGATGCTGCTGCTGCTGCTGCTGATGCTGATGCTTATGCTGATGCTGCTGATGCTTATGCTGCTTATACTGCTGATGCTGCTGCTGCTGCTGATGCTGATGCTGCTGATGCTGCTTATGCTGCTGTTGCTTATGCTGCTGATGCTGCTTATGCTGCTTATGCTGCTTATGCTGCTGCTTATGCTGATGCTAGAAAAAACCAAGAAGATTTAAATCTACAATTTTTAAAAATGGCTGCAACACTATAATCTAATGAGGTCGTAATGTTAAATAAAGTGAGATCATTAGGAGAGATTGAAAAGAAAAAAGAAGAGCTAATTGATTCTTATAACTGGTACTATGAAAAAGTTGCTGAGTACGTTGGGATAGATGTTAACGACATATATGAATCTCTATTGGAAGATGATCTAGAAGACGATAAGGAATATATTGACGATGATACATAGTACGTGCTATCATATAGTGGGTATATTTCATTGGAGGAATTATGTTTGAAGACGATTTTAAAACTTATATACAAGACAAAGAGATGAACTTAACTCTTGGTGAGTATATAGCAGCTAAGAATGCTTTCATAGCGGCTATGGGCATAGTTTACCGTCTTGGTACAGACAAGATTATTTCAAGAGAAATTAACACTCTTGTGGAAGTCATTAGGGACTTAAATAAAGAGAATGCTGAACTAAAAAGAATCCTAACCAAGGATAGACTATGAGTAACGTAACAGATCTTAATGCCTTTAAAAATCTTAAAGATATGGAAAAATTCACAGCAAATCTAATGGAAAATTATTTGAAATTAGAAAAGAGAGTTGTTTTTTTAGAAGAGAAATTAGCATTTTTAGAGACGTTCCTAGTAACAGAAATCAATAGAAGGATTGATAATGAAGGCAGGTGACAAGTATAAAGTAAAAAGCGAGGAAGATCTTAGAATATTAATGCCAAAAATAGAGGAATTAAACGACTTACTTGACAGTAGAGGTATCCTTTCTTTTTATGATCCTGACGAAACGTGGCCTACAGAATATACCATAGACGATATAACAGAGGCTTTAGTTTATATGGCAAATGCAGAGATAGAAATACTTGATAAAAATAAATGGATTGTCCCTATGGGAATAGTAATGATAACTGGATTTTGGGGAACCGGAGGAATTAATGATGAGATGTTATCGCTTATAGCAACAAAAACAGACGCCCCTCCAAAATTTAATCTCTGTTCTCATAAGAACAAATATCTAAACCGATTATCTAGAACCTTAGAGTTCTGGTATTGTCCAGATTGTAAACAAGAAGTATAATAAGGAGTTTTATGGGTTTTAAAAGTATATGGATATTAGTAGCTATGGTAGCATTAGGACTCCTTTATTTAGGAGTAAGTACGTTTTTATCAGATAAATCTAACTACACTTATATGGTAGATGGGATGGTTTGCGAAACATATAACAAAGAAAATAACACCCTACATAATTGTAATGTTTTTTTCTTAGGGAAAAACGGAGTGGATATACTTAATCCAACTAACATTATAAAACAAATAAGAGAGTAAATATGACTGTTAAAGAATTAGAGATAAAAAGAAATGCTATTAAAGAAAAATACGGAACTAATAGTAAAGAATATAGAAGAGTTAGCGCAAAGATATTTCAAACTAAACATAAGAAAAAATATGCAGCTCGTATGGAAAAATATAGACTAAAAAATTTAGAATACCAATCCTTTAGAGTATTAAAGAATATATACTTAAAGAAAACTAGAAAGCCAAAAGGAGAACTACTGCTTCTTACTTATATATTAAAAGATATGAAAGTTCGTGAACAATTTTTGGAAAAATTATAAAATAAAGGAGTAGATTATGAAAAATAAGACATTAATTATAGATTTAAATAAGAACTCTGATCCAGATTATTATAGAGGTCTTTCTTATAAAGAAATAAAGGTAAAAAACTGGACCAAACTATCAAAAGAGGATTTACTTTATCTTTTGCGAGAAGTATTATTTCCGGCAGTTAGAACTAAATTTGGTAAAATTATTTTAAAATAAAGGAGAAATACCATGATAGATTTTTTTGAAAGATGTTCAATTAGAATTACTAATGCTAATCTTATTATTTTTGATTCGCATATTAATGGCGTATGTCCAGGCTATTTAATTGGAGATTTAAAAGTTATGTTAGATGATATTAGATTCAAAAACGTAAAAGTCCCGTTATGCGATGAAGAGATGAGAATATTATATAGACATGCTGAGGCTAGGTATAATTATTTGCAAACTAATTCTGAAATTGCCATACTTAGCGAGCTATAAAATAGACAAAGTCATAAATAGGACTCACATGGCAAATAAGAATAAAAGAAATTTGAAAATAAAATATTAAAAGAACGAACCTTATGCTGATAAAAAGCTTACAGAGCTTGCTGAGAGTTTATTTTCTGTAAAAGAAGAAAGTAGGAGAAAACGTAAACATAAAGGAAAGAGAAAAAGTCGCATATATTAATTTTTTGGAGTATTTATGAATAATAGATATAGAATATTAGAAATTCTAGAGATATTTCTTTCTGATGGATTGGTTATTCCTCCAGCCAAAATAGGATTTAGTTATGACGGTTCTAATGGAGAATTTACAATCACCGATGAAGATATCAAAAGATTTGAAGAAAGAGATCGAGCTTTAAACTATCTCATTGACACTATGGAAAGTAGTGGAATAGTTTTAACATTAAGAGGTAATTATGAGCTTTAAAAACTTCGCACCGTTTCTAGACCCTATTGACCGAGTGTCCGATAAGCCAAGTCACATAGAAAAAGGCATTACAGACAACGGACTTCTTTTTACAGGAGAAGCGGCTCTTTTGCTTGCAGAATTGAATGAACTGACATATTCACAAAAAGAATTCATGGCATCAATACTCACCCAATGCAGAGTATTTCCAGGATTATATAGGAGACATCCTCCTGTATATCAAGATCGCTTTGACATACCTTGGCATGGTATATCACATGATGAACAAAACGGTATAACAATGATGGTAGCTGCTGCTCCAGAACTTATTGGACACCTCAATAACATGATACAGTACGGAAAAGAAAATGGATGGCAGTATAACGATCTTAATCCAGGAAGCAGCTTTTTTAAAGCTTTCTTAAAGTCGCCAATAAGTACGATCATTAAATTAAAAGCTTATTTAAAAGACTATCAAGAAAACCCTCAAGACACCGCTTCTGTAGACTTTAGACATGATGGCGATATAACAGCAATATCAAGCTTTAGACAGCCAAGAGATGTTGCATTCTATAAGATAGTGGCAAATCAATCAGCCTCATTATTTAGCGTATTATGGCTTGCTATTGCCATGGTATTATCAACTAGATCGACTATTACCGACGGATCTAGGGGCGGTACTATTCTTATGGCTTGGTTTAGAAATATTGCTCTAAAACGAACAGGATTAGCTGGATATAAAGGATACATACTTAAACTCGCTATTAACATATTTAACTCTAGACTTGCCAAAAAATATGGGCAGAGATACCCAGAAGTATTAGCAATTGCATACTTCGATAGATTAGGTAAGTACAAGGAAAGACACCCAATGATATTTTATATAAAGAAATATCTTGATATAGGATCAAAGAGGCCTTAATATCTAATAAGGAGAAAAACATATGAGACATTTATTAGATTCTTACGACTATCAAGATTTTAGATTGATGTTTAGCGATGAAGAAATTGTATCTTTAATGGTAAAAGATATTTACTATGTTAAAGTAATTAGCGATTTAATTATAAATGATATTCATGAACATGAGATTGAAGGATTTGAAGATATATATGACATGAATATTAGAGTTCGTAAATTTAGAGATGAACAAGGAAACGATGTAGTTTTAGAATTGTTAGAGAAAAATGGACATAAACATGATATGTGTTGTTTAATATCAGATGAATATTATGACGAAATAGTTGGAGAGTAATTAGTATATTAGGAGAAAATATATGACAAACTTAGTATCGCACTTTGCTAATCTTTGTAGAGTTAATAATGTCCTAGTCGATTTCATATCCGTAGATAGTTTTATATCAGATTTAATTAATAACAAAAGTTCTGTAGCTAGAGATGATGTCCATGAATATCTATTCCAAAAGGGAATGGATGCTAATATTTACGAAATTGAACAAACCCAACTTTACGAAGATTTTATTTCTGATATTACATCAGAATTAGAAGATCTATATGTTTAACATTTTAGGAGGATTAATGAAAAAATTAGGGCTATTATTACTAATTGCATTATTTGCAAATGGGTGTGCTAAAAAACATACTGTAGATGTTTACAAAGGAACTAATGGAGATGCAGGAAAAGATGGTAAAGACGGCAAGGACGGAACATCTTGTTCGGTAGCTTCAGAATTTGACGAAGAAGAAAATATCGTTGGTGCTAGAATTTCATGTACAGATGGAAGTTTTTCAATTGTTTATAACGGAGAGCAAGGTCAGCAAGGAATTGAAGGAGCTCAAGGTGATAAAGGAGAACAAGGTATTGAAGGTATTGCCGGCATTCAAGGTCCTCAAGGTATTGCTGGAGTTAGTTGTCAAGCATACGAATCTGTTCCATTTACTGGAGTATGGTTGGCGTGTCCAGATCAATCTCCTATACTAATCAGTAACGGAAAAGATGGCGAAAATGGGAAAGATGGAAAATCTTGCAAAAGTATCCGTGAAAAAAATAAAGTTAAAATTCAATGTGGTAAAAATTTCTCATATATCTATGATGGTCAAGATGGAAAAGATGGAAAGAAAGGAACATCATGTTCAGCAATTGCTACCGAAGGTGGAGCTAATATAACTTGCGGAAACAGTTCTCCAGTATTTATTGCTAACGGAGCAATTGGACCTCAAGGATCTGTTGGACCTCAAGGAGAGCAGGGTAGAGATGGTTTAGATGGTAAAGATGGTGAATCTGCAATTCAGCCAGGACTTTTATGCAATTTACACGATCTTAAATCTTGGGACAAAAAAACTTCACTTCCAGAAGCTCTTGCTAATAATCCGATTGTCGGAACTTTTGTACTTAATAATCTAAGCGTTCCTGATAGTCAAGCTGTTAATGGATTTCCTGGTATGCCAAAGGATCTTCAAGATCTAGTAGGAATTGAAGGATATGCTCTTGATTGTAATGGATACTTGAATATCAAAACATCAGGACAACATACTCTTAAACTTCTTAGTGATGATGGTTCTAGACTTTCAATTGAAGATGATTATCTAGTAATTGAAAATCAAGGACTACACGCTCCAGCTACGGTATCTAAAACGGGTAACTTAAACCGTGGTCAAAATAAAATAAATGTAGTATACTATCAAGGTCCTGTAACACAAATTGCCCTTGAACTTAAACTATCTGGACCAAACACGGCAGAAGCCGTAATACCAGCTTCAGCATTTACACATTAGGAGGATATATGAAATACATAAGTTTAATAACAATGTTACTAAGCATGTCAGTATTTTCTGAAGAAAATTGTTCTACTCAAGATTCTGAGAATAAAGTTGAAGAGCAGAAAATAATTAATACTGACGTACCTTCTCATCTTAAAGGTGCGAAGATTATTGTAAGACTTGCTGATGGTAGAGAATCAGAAGTTCCTGCAGAAGCTTTTAAAGTAGTTCCTCGTAAGCAACAATACCTAGTTACTAAAGTGTCAAAGAGTTCGGTAACTATGTGCTCGGCAGAACTTAACAAGAATCGTATTTCAATTCTTGGTGGTAGAGGTCCAAAGGAAGGACTTGATCGTACTATTAATCCTAATAAAGCAGAGATTGAATCTAGAGTTGGAACTGTTGGAGGATTGCAGTATCAAAGAATGTTGAATAAGAAATGGTCTGTGGGAGTGCAGGGACAAACAAACAAATCAGGATTAGTTAGTATTGGTTTAGATTTTTAGAGTATTTAATGATAAATGAACGTGTCGTAGTTTTATAAAAATTGCGACATGTTTTATTAACAATAGGATAATATATGACTAAAGCAATGCTTGTATCTAAAACTCAAGTCGATCCAGATTATGTAGACTTTATTTTAGACTATGAAGAACCTCAAGATATTCAGACTTTAGAGTTTTATCGCAACATACAGAAAGACCCAGAGCAGTTGCTTATCTTTATCGCAAGAGTTAGTAGTCCGAATCAAACCAATCCAGATTATTCTAAACTTTTACGCTATTGTTGGAAAAATTCTCATTTTTCAGTATTTGAGCAAATAAGTCTTACTATGGAAGTGGAAACAGATTTAGCAACTTCCATGCAGTTACTTCGTCACAGATCCCTGTTTTTTCAACAATTATCTAGACGATATAGTTCGGACAATGTCGAATTTGTCTATATAGAAGCAAGAGAGCAAGATTCAAAAAACAGACAATCAAGTACCGATAGTTTAAGTCCTATGGATAAAGCGTGGTTTCAAGTACAAAAACAAATGATAGAGGCTAAGGCAATAACGGCATATAAGGAGGCTATTGCGAAAGGAATAGCCAAAGAAACTGCAAGATACTTATTACCGACTTCACTAAAGACTAAAATGTACGTTACCGGAAACTTGCGAAACTTTATTCATTATATACTAGTTCGAGAAAAAAATGGGACTCAGAAAGAACACGTTGACCTGGCCCTAGCTATAAAAAATCAAATTAAAATTCATTTTCCTCATACATTCAACGCGGTTTGGGAAGAAGGAAAAGAATAATGAATCTTAAGATATGTAAAAAACAGAAATTAAAAAATACAAGAAAATTGTATCGCATTAATAATAGAGAGAAAATAAAAGAATCTGCTAAACAATATTACGTTGATAACAAAGAAACTATTAAAGAAAAAAGAAAACAATATCTAATAGAAAATAAAGACAAAATAAAAGAATCAAGAAGATTGTATCGTATTAACAACAAAGATAGAATAAAACAATATTATCTTGACAATAAAAACGATCTTAATAAAAAATGTAGAAAATATTATATAAAAAATTAGTCTTATAAAAGAGTGACTATGTCAAAAAAACTTGAAGGTAAAGTATCTAATCAATTTCCTAATCCAAAGATGGGAAAATGTTTATGTGCTAAATGCTCAAAGATAATTGATATGCCGGTATGTAGTCATTTACAAACTGATGAAAAACAATTCTATACAATATTTCATTATTTAAACCATCCGTATTATGTGTATGAAACAAATAGAGGTAGGGCGGTAGTGTACTGTTCTGATTATTGTAGACGAGAGCATAACCATAGGTTTAGAAAATGAAAGAATATAGTAATAAAGAATTAATTAAACGAATTGAAAAAGCTAAGAAAAACAAGGATAAGCTTCCTCATGTTAAACTTAATCCTAGCAAAAAGAAAACAATAACTTATGTAGATCCACCAAGTGGACATAAGTACGGTTTTCCAAAAATACTACCAGATGGTGTAGTAGATTTTAAACAATGGATATTAGATAACGGATATCCTAAACGAGACATCGAATTTGCATTGCAATGGTGTCGTATGTGGAAAGAGGAGATAGAAGAATGAAACTAACATTAAAATACGACGATGAAGGTGCTTATTTTGACATTAATGAACTAAGGTCTTGGTATGATGTAAGTAAAATTGCATTCTATACAATTGACGAAAAAGATGGTAATATTGAAGTTAAGGTATATGATGAAAATCAAGAATTACTTGTACCAAAGGATTTAGATGTTTGAGAGAATAAAAAGGTTTTTCTTTTGGGGCTGGACGCTTAAGGATAATCACGATTGGGATTCTGGGTATCTTGAGCAAATGATATTAATCAAACTTAAAAGAATGAAACATGCATTAGATAATGATCCATACAACATGAATGAATCGGATTATAGAAGAGAACTTTTCACTTGTAACGAATCAGAAAGACCGAATTTACTTTTAAATTTAAAGGCTCATAAAGCTTTGCGATTATGTATAGCTCTTTTTAATCGTATTCTTACCGAATCGTATTACGATAAAATAAGCGGCCTAGAACATTACTGGAGTCTCTATACGTTGGATTTTAAGGATTCGACGATTGTAACTAGATGTGTAGAAACAAACGAGTTAGCAGATCCTGCAGTTTATAGGGATATATTTTTAAATGCTGCTAACAGTGAAAATAGACTTAAAGATAGAGATAGAAAACTGCTATATAAACTAATGGGTGAATACATACAAGGATGGTGGTCGTGAAAAAATTAACAAAAAAAGAAAAATACTTTTTAAATATACTTTTTGATGAGATTTCTTATACTACATGGGATTGTCGTCTATCTCAAGAACAATTGACTATGTGTAAAAAACTATACCCAGAAGCTATAATTACAAAAACCTTTAATAAACATAAAACAGAAATGGTTAGATTTTCATTAATCGATCCTAAAAAGTATATAGATGTCTATATTGAAAACTTAAAAGAAAAAGCAGAAATGTACTCAAAAGCCCTTTTTGATTTACAAAAACAATTATACAAACTAAGTGAGATGTAATATGAAAGGAATACTTCAATTTGATCTGGATACTCATGAAGGCAAATTAGCACATAAGAGAGCCATTAGTGGAACCGACGCATATTTGGTGCTACATAATTTAGCATATACTACCATCAGGAATATGATTAAATACCAAGAGCTAGACGAAAAGCAGTTAGCTATTGTTGAAAAAATACAATCAGATTTGTATGATTACATGAATAAATATGGAATTGATTTAGCAGATTTGGAATAATATGAAAAAACTTAAAGGCTGAAATTAGCAAATTATAGATGGGAGGATGAAAATGAAACGAAGTGAAGCATTAGTATTGATAGCTAATCAATTAGATATTATAGATGGAGCACTTGATTCATATACATTATATTTTTCTAAAAGGGCTCTTGGAGATGCGAATACAATTCTTATTACATTAGAAGATGCCGGAATAATACCACAAAGTATATGGGAGGAAGAATGAGAAGAAGTGAAGTGGTCAAACTAATAGCTGATTATCTATCAGATTACCAAAATTTGGATAATGAGCTTGAAGAAGCTGATAATCTGTTGGCATTACTTGAACATAAAGGAATGTTGCCACCAACTTGTGGAACGAAAAAAGTACAGGGAAGTTATTATCAAGAAAAGCATGTAATTACTATAAACAAATGGGAATCTGAAAATTAATTAAAAGGAGAAGATAATGAGTGTTAAAGATACAAAAATTATTAGCTATTTCCCCGATTTATCTTCGGAATTTGTTTTTATTAGGACATATTCCAGATGGAATGAGTCATTAAAAAGAAGAGAAACTTGGGACGAAACCGTTGATAGATATATAAACTTCATTAAAGAAGAAAGAGGCAATAAAATACCCGAAAAAGTATTAAAAAAAATGAAACAATATATTGTAAATATGGAAGTAATGCCATCAATGAGAGCATTATGGGCGGCAGGTACCGCAGCCAAAGTCGATAATACCTGTATGTATAACTGCTCTTTTCAATCAATTAAAACCGTGAGGGCTTTTGCCGAATGCTTATATATTTTAATGTGTGGAACTGGTTATGGATTCAGTGTTCAAAAAATAAATATTGACTCAGAGTCTCTTCCGGTTGTCCCAACCCTTACATCTCAAGGGGCTGGTATATATAAAATATCCGATGATAAAGCCGGATGGGCAGACTCTATTAAACTTTTACTAAATTCTTTATATTCAGGTAAAGACATTGATTTTGATTACTCTGTTATCCGAAAAAAGGGAGATAAACTAAAAACAATGGGAGGTAGGGCTAGTGGAAGTGAACCATTAATAAAACTTCATAACTTCATTAGAGATACTTTTGCTAAAGCTCAAGGGAGAAAACTTACTACATTAGAATGTCATGATGTTTGTAATGAAGTTGCTGAAATTGTTGTAGTCGGCGGAGTAAGAAGATCTAGTGAGATTAGTTTATCGGATTTAAATGATGTTGAAATGCGAAATGCTAAAAATTTTCCATTTCCTCCTCGAAGATATATGGCAAATAATAGTGCTGTATATGAAACTAAACCAAATGCTGTAGATTTTTTAAAAGAGTGGTCATCATTAGCGTCTAGTGGATCAGGAGAGAGGGGTATTTTTAATTTAGGAGCAGCTAAATTAAATGCTCCAAGTCGCCGAGATTCTACTAAAATACTGGGAACAAATCCTTGCGGGGAGATACTATTACGGAATGAACAATTTTGTAATTTATCCGAAGTAGTTATTAGAGCTAATGATGATCTTGATGACCTTTTAGAAAAAGTTGAATGTGCAACTTGGATCGGGACTATACAGTCTACTTTTACATACTTTCCATATTTAAATGAAAATTGGAAAAAAAACTGTGAAGAAGAGAGATTGTTGGGAGTATCGTTAACTGGACAAATGGATAATCCATCGTTAATGACTGAAAGTACTTTTAAAGCATTGAAAAATAGAGCTATAAAAATTGCTAAAAAAGCATCAGCTATTCTCGAAATAAACATGCCCGCAGCAATTACTTGTGTTAAACCGTCAGGAACTGTGTCGCAATTGGTAAATTCGGCTTCAGGATTACACGTTAGATACTCTCCTTTCTATATACGAAGATATAGAATATCAGCCACGGATTCATTATTTCAATTATTAAAAGATCAAAAAGTTCCTATGTTTCCGGAGAATGGTCAAGAACATTTAGAGACAAAGGATGTTACTACTTGGGTTTTAAGTTTCGCAGTAAAATCTCCAGAAAGTGCTGTTACCAGGCATAATGTTTCAGCCTTAGAGCAATTAGAATATTATAAGAAAATCCAAAAAAATTGGTGTGAGCACAATGCGTCTTGTACAATATATGTTAAAGATAATGAATGGTTCTTAGTCGGGAATTGGGTATATGAAAATTGGGATTATGTTGGAGGTCTATCGTTTCTTCCCTATGATGGAGGTATTTACAAACAAGCTCCCTATGAAGAAATTACTGAAAATGAATATAATCAATTGAAATCTTTAGAAATAAAAATTGATTATTCACAATTGATTAATTATGAACAAGAAGACAATACTGAATCTCAAGGAAATTATGCTTGCACTGGCGATAAATGTGAGTTAAAATAATAGGAGGAGTTTGTGGAATATAATAATGATTGGTCTAAAAAATTAAATGCTAGACATTTTAAAACTCCATATAAAAGAAATTATAATAGATTATTAAGATCGGTTAGATTAAAGAATTTAGAATGCGATATTACTTATAAAGATTATTTAATTTTTACTGAAGAAAAAGATTGTTCTTATTGTGGAGACTCAATTCCGTGGATACCGCATGGTAAAAAAGCAAATGGTTATTATTTAGATAGATTAGATAATACCAAGGGCTATTTAAAAAAAAACTGTGCCGTTTGCTGTACTGAATGTAATTTTTTAAAATCAAACTTATGTAAAGGACAATTTTTAGCAAGAATACATAGAATATATAAAAATACGTTGGAATAATGCCTAATAAATGTCCATTTTACACAACTCCATGCAACAACGCATGGTGTAAATATGCCAATGGAGAAAGTATGTATCCCTTTATAAAAAAGAGGTCTTAAATGTCAAATAGAAGGCTTACAGTTTTAGTAGGACCTCCTGGCTCAGGAAAAAGCCAATTAGCTTCCAACTGTGAAGGATTTGTGCGTGTTAGTCAAGATGATCAAGGTAAAGAAGGTCATAAGCTTATTTTTGCAGAAGCTCTATCAAAAGGTTTAGATATAGTCGTGGATAGGATGAATTTTAACAAAGAACAAAGAGCTAGATACATCGTGCCAGCAAAAGAAGCAGGATATGAGATTGTAGTAAAAACTTTGTTTGTTCCATATGATATATGCTTAGAAAGGTGCTTAAAACGAGAGAACCATCCTACTATAAAAGATGAAATCTCCGCTAAAGCTGCACTACGTACTTTTTTTAGTAAATTTGAACGTCCTACCGAAGACGAGGGTGATACTGATTTTGAATATTACAACAATAATATAGAGAAGCAAGGATGTATCATAGTGGATTTAGATGGGACTTTATGTAACATTGATCATAGACTACACCACATAAGAACAGAAGGAAAAAAGAATTGGAAAAGCTTTTTAGATGAACTAGTATCAGATGTACCTAATCTATGGTGCTTAGAACTAGTTAATAACATGCCGTGGAATATTGTTTTCTGTTCTGGAAGGCCCGATAGCCATATGCCTCAGACTAAATCATGGCTACAACACCATGTTAATAGAAAACATGCTGATTTATTTATGAGATCTAGTAATGATTTTAGACAAGATTATATAATCAAAGAAATTTTACTTGATTTTGAAATTCATACGAGATATGATGTCTTATTCGCTGTAGACGACCGTAAACAAGTGGTTGACCTATGGAGAAGGCGAGGTATTGTCTGCCTTCAATGTGCCCCAGGAGACTTTTAAATGAAAGCTATTAAATTTACTGCTTGGATTATGTTCGAGAACCATACCTTTGAAAAAGTTAATGCCGTTTCAATTGAAGAAATGAAGCAACTTTTAAATGATGCATATATTACAAATTATGTATTTTCAGATGGATCATCATGCACTGGAGATCGTTGTATTGCCGGCTGGGGAAGACTTACATTTGCTGATGTAAGCTGTGATGATTTTTGTGCATTTCCGGGACTATATAAAAGAGATGAAATAAAAAATATTAATGAAGAGGCAATTAGAGCTGCTTTAGAAATTAAAGCAAAAGAATTAGAAGTACAAAAAAATAACCAAATAGATTATTTAAATAAAATAGAAAGCTTAAATAAAAATTTACAAAATAAGCAGGTCTAAATGCACCCATCACTAGTTCCATACAATGATAGAGTAAAACTAGGCTTGCTTAGATCAGTAGAGAAAGACGGTCTTATTCTATATAACTACACAGACAAATGCACGTTTGAAAGAGCGTGGGATGAATATACTATAAGATCTCGAGGTATTATCTTTGAAAAAGATACTGGGGAGATTATTGCTAGACCGTTTCCCAAGTTTTTTAATCTTGGAGAAATGGAAAATGTTACCTTGGATAATTTGCCTGATGAGTTATACTCCGTGTGGGAAAAAATGGATGGATCTTTGGGAATAGTCTATTATTACAATAATAAATGGAATGTTGCTACTAGAGGAGCTTTTACGTCAGATCAAGCAATCAAAGGTGCAGAACTTTTAAAAAAATACAATACTAGCATTTTAACTCCTGGAACTACTTACTTAGTTGAGATTATTTATCCCAGTAATAAAATTATTGTAAATTACGAAAACAAAGAAGAGCTAGTACTACTTGGCGCAATTGATATCCACTATAGGGATATGCACCCACTAGAAGTTGCTACTTGTTTTCCAATTGCCCATTCTTACGGTGGGACAATTGAAGACTGTGTAAAGTTAAAAAAAACTATACCAAAAGACAAAGAGGGGTGGGTAGTTAGATTTGAATCAGGACTTAGGATCAAAATAAAAGGCGATGAGTATTTGAAAATTGCTAAGCTATTATCCCACCTTAGTCCACTTTCTTTGTGGGAATGCATGAAGTCTGGTATAGTTGAGAGCCAGTACTTGTGTCAAATACCGGAGGAATTCAGAAATGAATGGGAGCCTATTAAAAAATCCCTAGAACATAGCTATCAAAAAGTAATTTCAGAAATACAAAATGATTTAAAGATCTTACCCACTACAGAACTTACTCCTGAAGGGAAAAAAGCTATTGGAATATTCCTCGTAAGTAAAAATACTGGAATAGTTCACTCAGATGCAATATTTCCCTATTTACTTGGAAGACATGATAAGTATATAATGAATTACATAAGACCAATAGGAAATGTCTTAAAATAAAAGGAGCACCATGGAAATAATAACATACATCCTTATAACAGCAGTATTTCTAATACAATGTTGGAGATTTTACTCCCTAAAGCTAGACGTACAGTCTATCCAAGGTTATATAGACGACCTAAGGAGGCAACAACTACAAGACTTAATAGAAAAAAAACGACCATATATAGAAACATATAAAAACACAATGAAATATGCTGATTATAGTACTACAGGAGGAGTACTTCGTTTTTATGAACAATTCGGTGTAGATATTGTTAAAGAAGAGTTTCCAATTGGAGAACTTGAACGTAAAATGTCAGACCTTCAAAAACTAAAAGCTAAGCTTTGTGGAGAATCATATGACTATAGGACATACTATGATGCCAACTACATTCCACATCCTCCAACAGAATCTTACATATACAAACACACTATTACGCAAGATATGCCACCTAAGGTAGTGAAAAAAGGCAAAAAGAAATGAGAAAACGCATTATGATTTATTCTATATTTTTACTATCGGTAATAGCACTGACTATGGTTCCAGTATCTACTGATATTGCTAGTGAGTTTGTTCCACATGCTTTAGAGTTTAGTAAGTTATGCAAATGTTCTTATGCTGATAAGCACGTAGTTATTAAGTTTGCAGATCTTTCTCCTGGAGTAGCAGGAGAATGTACTAGATACGTAAATAACATATCTAAAGTAGTAACTAAGAGACTAATAAAAATAGATAGGAAGGTTTGGTCATATTTAGACGAAGTAGAAAAAAGTAACCTTATTTTCCACGAAAGTCTTCATTGCTTATATGACAGAGAGCATACCACTACAGTACTAGAAGACGGATGTCCAGCTAGCTTTATGCACTATCAAATCCTATCTCCTAAATGCTTAGAAGATCACTGGTATGAGTATGTAGACGAGATGTTTAAAAAATAGGAGTATCTTATGTTAGTGGACGAAGCTATTTGTATATTTACAGCGTTAGAACTTAGGATTCTCTTATTGGCTCAACAAAATAAAGGAAAGCTATCCTATACCCAACAGGAACTTTCAAGTATTCTACGAAGTGATACAAGCAGAGTGGGAAAATCTCTTAGAAAACTAGAAAAGGTAAAAGCCATATCATATAAAAGAGACTATAAAGCCGGAGGGGGTATTATAGAGTCTAAAGTAATACTGACTTTAAAATAATGATAAAGTGGTTTATATTTACATGCCTGTCAACAATAGCGTGGACTAAAACACAAGAAAATATAATAAAAAAAGTAGACGAAGCCGGTAGCCATTACCAAGGATACAGAGACTTTAAGAATTCCCTAAGAAAAGAGATTAGGATTAATTTAGGCCTCGATCTAAAAACGGAAACCTATCTATTAGGAATACTGCCAGTAGTTACTGGAAAACTAGATATATCAACATTTAAGGGCATTAAGTATAAAAAATATACAGATAGCACTAAACTTGAAATCAGACCAATTATGCTATACAATATAAGAAAAGAGTCTTTCCAAGTCGGAGCTTCTCTATCCTATAGATTTCCATAAAGGACAATATGAAAACAATCTTAATATGCGGACAGAAGGGTAGTGGTAAAACAACTGCTTCTGACATACTGTGTGAGATTACCGGATTAAAACAAGTGGCTTTAGCTGACGCGCTAAAGAGAGCATGTGCACTAACTACCTCAATACCGCTCATTCATTTTAATGACCAGGAATACAAAGAAAAACCATTTAGATTTCCTATTAGGTTTAAAAAACCACACATAGATGCAATATTTACCTTGTTTGGGTATAGAGTAGAAGAATTTTCTCCATATACAGAAGCTATTGCAAGTCGAGTGGTTCATACAGATGTTAAGAACATAAGAGAAATGCTGCAGTTCCTAGGGACTGAGGTTCTAAGAAACTTTGATCCAGACGTACATTGTAAATTTTTAAAAAATAGTAAAGAGTTTCCAGCTATTATTTCCGATTGTCGCTTTAAAAATGAAGTTGATTTCTTTAAAAATGACTCTGTAGTCGTCTATATAGAAAGAGATACTGGATTTTCTGATAGTCACGTGTCCGAGACTGGAGTAACTGCTCTAAAAGAACTAGCAGACGTAGTTATCGACAACAACGGATCTTTAGAGGATCTTAGAGCAAAACTTATGGAGATTAAAATATGATAACTTTTATCCTGTTTATAACATGCGCTAAAGTTAAAATAATTGACCAATCATCTGTTCCATGGACACATCAAGACGAAGTAATCCTAAAAAGAGCGGCTAAAGTCTGCTCAACAGATCCTAGATACACAGATACTCCTTGTTTAAGTACGTTCTATAAAAGGGCAGATAGAGAATATGCTGTTGTATGCTCTCCAGCTAAAGGAAGAAACTAATGGAACTATTTAAAGTTAGGATATTTGCTTGGGTATTTTTAATTGCTGGTTGGATAGCTAACTATTATCAAAATCCATATTATGCAACTTTGTTCTTTGGCTTGGGGTTTGCTTGCTTTGTTAAAATTGTAATGTCTAAATTAAGGAAATAACGTGATAAAGAAACGCACACATGCTGAGCTAGTACTAATATTCGATAACTTGGAAAAAGGCACTATAGCAGAATTTAAAGAGCTGTTTAAAGTTTCTAGAACTTTTTTTAAGGGAGTTGATCCACTTTCTGTTGTGGAAATAGGAGAAGTAGTGTACGATAAAGACGAGTACACTGAAAGAATAGTTTTTATAAATGAAGAAGAAAATCGAGTAAAGTTTCCAAAAAAGAAAGTACATAGAACTATTTCAGTTGAAGAAGAAAGACAGTGGTATAAACAATTAGGAACCATCTATGCAAAATCCTGGAGATACTAAGAAAGCTCCAATTAGAGTTTCAAATAGTTCTACAAACGCACTATCCGACTGTCAACAATATTACAAATTCCAATATGTAGATAGAATACGCCCAGAAACTACTGGATCTGCTTTAATATTCGGATCAGCAATAGATAATGCTCTCAACACTATGCTAGAAGAAAAGCTCTTATCGCCAATTCTCACAAACAAAACACCAGAACAAGTATTTTTAGAATCAATGTCTACTATAGAAATAAATGACGTAAAACACGAAGGAAAGGGACTAACTCTTATAACTTATTCAAAAGGTGATTTTGATCTAGATTTATTGACTGAGGATGATATAGCCGAACTTTCAAAAGAAATATCCTCAGAAATAGGTGATTTCGTTCAATCTTGCCACTATTACAAAGGCGAGTTAGAAGAAAATGAAATTAGGTTATTTTCTAAAATAGGCTGGATGTGTTTATACAGAAAAGGACTAATGTTATTATCTGCATACAGAGAAGACATACTTCCAACAATAGATTATGTGGTAAGTGTCCAAGAAAAAGTTGAGCTGGTAAATGATAGTGGTGATATTTTAGTTGGAGTTATAGACGCTATTATTAAATTTAAAGACGACGATATTATTTATATATGCGACAATAAAACAAGCTCAACTCCATATAAAGAATCTGATCTTTACAACTCAAAACAATTAGCTACATACTCAGAATATAAACAAAATCCATACGTTGCTTATTTGGTATTAGAAAAAAAGATAAGAAAAAATGAACCTAGAGTTAGGACTCAAATACTAAAAGGTAAGCTTACTAATGAATTAATGGAAAAAATATTCCTTGACTATCAAAGAGACTTAGATATAATAAAAAAAGGTATTTTTGAAAAGAACCATAAAAAATGCTATAATTTCTTTGGTAAGAAATGCCCCTTCTTCGGAATATGTAAAGAAGGATCTATGGATGGTTTAGTTAAACTAGGAGAACGCAAATGAGTATTGTATCAAAAGTTGCTAATTTTGAAAGTGCTACAAAAGCTGAGTTAATTAAATTAATTCAGGATATGAAAATGGAATTGCTCGAAGCTAAAAACACAGCGAAGCAAAATAATCCCAGTGAAAACGATTTAACTCACATTGGAGTAGCTCTTTATATCGATAAAGACTTGCAACATAGTTACGTAGAGATAAAATATAATCCCGAGACTTTGGCAGCTAAGGTAGTTAAAGTAGAAAACAAAGGAAGATTAGGGCATATGGCAAGACTTGCATTAGAAACAACATTAGGTCAATCAGTGATTGATCAACTTAGGAGTTTAACATGATTAGTATTTTAGACAGATTAAAATCTTTAGAACTTAGAGCAGATCTAGCAATGAGTTCTCCTCAAGAACTGGTTAGCGGAGAGTTTTTAGTCCAGTTTAAATTAGAGGGATTGGCATTAGACTCAGAAGGAAAACTTCTTCCAAAGATTAAATTGCTAGTTGGAGGAATAAATGACGATATCCAAAAGGCAATAGACACTTCTGTTTCAGAAATAACTAAACTACTAGACAACAGTATACTATCTAGTTTATCTAAAAAGGGAGTTGGTTATGATTTTGCAATCTCTCAACCATTTCCACAAAAAGACGATAGCTTTATTGTAGTTGGAAAATTAGAGTTATTTGATCTTATTAATGGAAAGCTTACTACACTAAGTAAGGTATCTTTTAATGTCGTTAATTTAGATGCAAATAAAGCTCAAAATGAAGCACTCAAAGGACTACTAGAAATTGCTTCTAAACTTAATAAGGAGATTGTATGAAATTAACAAGTGATACTATTGCTAAAGTAGCCTCAGCCCTAGTAAAAGCGCAATCAGAAATGAGTAACGCAGTAAAGGATGCTAGGAATCCATTTTTTAAAAATACGTACGCTAATCTAAATTCAGTTAGAGAAGCGTGTCTTCCTGCTCTAAATAAATACGGAATATCTGCTGTTCAACCAACAGTTGTAGTTGATGGGAAAAAATACGTACAAACTCTATTATTACACGAATCTGGAGAGTTTATTTCTAGCCTAACTGAGATACTAACTGCAAAAGAAAACGATGCTCAGCAGCAAGGTGGAGGTATTACATATGCTAGAAGATATGGACTACAAGCCCTTGTTAACCTAGGTGATACTGATAATGATGGAGAAACGGCAGTAGGGAGAAATACAATTCCAGAAAAAGTAACAGCTACAAAACAAGACCAACCAGCAGCAAAAGCTCCGGCGTCCTCTTCTTTTAGAAGACCGGCAGTAGTTGTGGCTAGTAAAGAAGAGGATTTTTAAATGGAACAAACTAACAATACCAAAGAAGAGTTAGATAAGCTATATGATTCCTATGCAAAATTAAAAAAGGTTAGCGATGAGTCTAGCAAGAACTACGTTAATCTGCTAAAGAAGATTAAAATGGACGGAAGAAAAGATAGAGTAATTAGAGCTGTTTTAGATTATCCATTTCCAACTTCTGAGCTTATTGAAAAAGAAGATGAAAAACTAGCTGTTGCGGCAGGAATGGTATATATGCAGACCTACACAGAAATAGTAGCACTAGATACAATAATATCATTACTAAAAGCTTCTGATTCAGAAGCCCAAAACAAGGAGAGCGCAAATGAGTGAGATTACAAAAAAGAAAACAATTACTAGACAAATCGGATCTGTTCTAAAAAGAAAAGATAATGATAAGCAATTTTATATTAAACTTAGTGAGCCAGTAGAATTTGTAGTAAAAGATAAAAGTGGAACTAGAAAAGTAACAACACAGTTTCTTAATTTAGATGACCCAAGAGAGTCGATTAAGCGTTTAGCGGAAAAAGGCTACATCACAGAAGATGCTGCCCAGGAAAGACTTGAGAAGCTCCCCTCTTATGTCAAGTACGAACTAAACGTATCTATCAATCAAGATTAGTAATCCCCTTTACTAATTCTAGAATCTCTACAGCAGGATTGATTTTCAATCCTGCCTTTATTTTGGAGGATGATGTGATGACTGATTATGTTAGATTATGCACTAGTTTAGCCGATAAAGGCACATTAGTTCCATTTAATGACGGAGATTTGTCTGATATATATAACAGAATTTCTTTAGATAAGGAAGCCTACGTATCTATATATCAGTTTAACGACTCCCATAAAGCCATTTTTAAAGACAAAGGTAGCGTGGCTGGAATAACTGACGTTGTTTGTAAAAAATTAGTATGGGATTTTGATTCAGAAGATGACTTAGGATTAGCTCAAAAAGACGCAATATCTTTAGTTAACAGACTAATAGACTCTGGATTTCCTGCTAGTAGCATACGAATTTTTTTTAGTGGGAATAAAGGATTCGATATTTCAGTAGAAATCCTAGACCAACAATTAACTCCAAATCAATTAAAAAATATTTGTATGAGCCTAGCTGAGGGACTTACTACTGCTGACCCTGTAATATACAATGCAACTAGGATACTAAGACTACCGTTAACTAAGCACCAAAAGTCTGGACTATACAAAATTCCTTTATCTATTTCAGAACTAACGGACTTTACTATAGATGGAATTATGGAACTAGCTAAAACTACTTTTGAGTATTCTGATATAAAAGACGCATGGGAAGTTGTAAATCTACCAGAACGGATTGTAGAACTAAAGAATAAAACCCCAACAATAGTTAAGACTATGAAAAATAAAGTTCCACTAAGCTTAGATTTATCAGAAGTAGATTGGTCAATAAAGCCAAAATTCTTTACTCCTGAAAAATACTTAATTTCTTTAGGCTATTTTGAGAGTGGCATTAGAAATCACGCATTGATGATATTGGCTAGTACACTAAAGAATCAAGGGTTTAACGAAACTCACACATATCATTTTTTAAAAGCCGCTGCTGAGCTGCAATCAAAAAGAACAGGATCTGATAAGTTTTCGAAAGAACTTATATATAATAATATTATATCCCAAGTATTTGGGCCAAATTGGCTAGGTGGGACTTATTCAACTGCTGATGATCCATTACTAAAATCATTAAGTATATTGATTCCAGAATCCATTAAAGCTACCAGCTCAAAAGAAGTAGTTACTATTAACGAAGGATTTGATTCTTTTATATCGTATGCGGAAGACATTGATAAGAACACTCTAAAGTTTGGAATACCTCAATTAGATGAAAAATTGCAAGTTCAAGTAGGAAGATTATATGGAATTTTAGGGAGCCCTGGCTCGGGCAAGTGCCATGGAAAAGGCACTAAAATTTTAATGTTTGATGGAACTATAAAAAACGTAGAAGACGTTTGTGTTGGTGATTTATTAATGGGGGATGACTCTTCTCCTAGAACAGTTTTATCGTTAGCTAGAGGACGAGAAACTTTGTATAAAATTAACCAAAAAAACGGAGATGATTACGTTATTAATGAAAGCCACATACTAAGTCTTAAAGGAAGTAGTGCTACAAAAGATCAGTATAAATATGGCCAGGTTTTTGACATTCCGTTATTGGAATACTTAAATAAGGGTGTAGATTTTAAAAAAAGAGTAAAGGGATATAAAGTTCCAGTAGAGTTTTCTAAAAAACATTTAGAAATAGATCCGTACATCTTAGGTGTATGGATAGGAGATGGCACAACTAGTAAACCACAGTTTACTATAGCAAAGCAAGATGTAGAGCTAATTGAAGATATTCAAGGATGGGCAGATTCTAAAAACCTAAAAGCTAATTTAAAGCAGTATGAATCGGGATCAGATAAGGTGTATACTATTTCTATAACTGGGGAAAATAACATTTTTAGAACTTTTTTAAAACAAAAAAATCTAATGAATGGAAAATATATTCCTAACGAATATCTTACTTCTAATAGAGAAGACAGGCTTAAGTTGTTGGCTGGTCTATTAGATACTGATGGATACTATGACCATAAAAAAGGAACGTATGAATTTTCCCAATCTAATGAAAAAACGACAGATCAGGTTTTGTTTTTAATACGCAGTTTAGGATTTAAAGCCACTAAATCAAGAGAAATGAAACACTATAAATCTTTTACTAGGGGAAAATGGTACGAAGGGTACTCAGAAGCGTTTAGACTGTACATTAGCGGAGATAATTTAAACGACATACCTAATAGAGTGAGTAGAAAAAAAGCCTTAGCGCAAGACAGACAAAGATACCAGGATTTAACTGAAATAGAGGTAGAAAAATTAGAAGTAGGAGATTACTTTGGGTTTGAGTTAGATGGAAATCATAGGTACTTATTGGGAGACTTTACAGTAACGCATAATACTTCTACCGCTATTACTATGATAAATAATACCTCTAAAATGGGCGAACATAGCATGTTCTTTAGTTATGATATGTCCCAGTTTGATGTATATCAAAAATTAATACAAAGACACACTAGACTAAATAGAAATTCTTTGTACGAATTCTTCAAAAATAGAGATGAGCAAAAGAAAGATCAGTTCAGAACTATTCTAAAAGATAATTATCAAAAGTGCAGCTTTGTGTTTAAAACAGGGCAAACAATTGAAGAAATAAAGAACACAATTATCGAAAGAGAAAAGATGCTAGGAGTTAACATCAGATTAGTCATAGTTGACTATTTAGAGCTAGTACAGTCTAGATTTTCTGACCCTACTCAATCTAGCATGGAGGCTATTCAAGGACTGCGAGAAATAGCTATTAATCTTAATAAAGCCGTAGTTGTTATGTTACAGCCGTCTAAAGCTCTAGGATCTATTGACGAGCCAATAACGTCTTATAATGCCGCTAAAGGTAGTTCGTCTATAGCACAAGCTTTAACTGCTATGTTAACTGTACATAGGCCAGGATACAGCTCAAGAACTCCAGAAAATGACAGATACTTTTCTATTGATTGTGTAAAAAATAGAAGTGGAGCTTTGTTTTCTTGCGATTTAGCTTGGGATGGACTAACTGGAACTATTAGGCCGCTAGAAGCTATTGAAGCATCGGAATTAAAAGACTTGCGAGATTCGAAGAATCGTGCAAAAATGGAAGACGACAGCTCATTCTAAGGCAGAAGGCAAATAATGACTAGACATATACTACTTGCTATGAATAACACAACTACGTTAGAATCCTATGTAAGCTCCCTATCTGTATTGGATAATACGATAGGGTGTTCTGGATTAGATAATGAGTCTCTTATGGAAGAACTAGAAGAGTTAATAGATGTACTTCCTTTGGATATCATGGACGTAATAGAAAAATACATGAAAAAAAAAGCGCTTTCTCCAGAAGATAGACAAAAGTTAGAAGAGTGTTATGTAAACTTCTACAGTATTGGATATGGGGAGCATAAAAATTAATGACACATACTAATAAAAACTACACTATAATCACCACACAAGCACAGTTAACACAAGCAAAACTTCACATAGAAAAAAGTCTATTCTTAGGATTTGATACAGAGACTACTGGACTAAATGTAAGAAAGTCTCAGGTTATTGGTATTTCTTTTTGCGGAAGTCCTGGAGAATCATTTTATGCCCCTAGATTTTCTTGGAATAAAGAAACAGAAAAGCTAGAGCAAGTTCTTCCTGATTCGGACATATTAGAGCTTCTGCATCTTTTATCTAAAAAAGAATTGTTAATGTGGAACGCTGCTTACGATATAAGCATTGTTAAAAATGATTTAAAAGTTGATTTGATAGACTCGTTGCTTGCCGATATTATGTTAATGAAACACACTGTAGAGGAAGAGGGTAATTTTGCTTTGAAAGAAGTTGCCAAGCAATACCAATCAAAAATAGGATTAGATGTAGAATCGGATGCTAATGAGGAGCAAATAGAACTTAAGCATAATATAAAAATGAATGGCGGTAGCATAACTAAAACAAATTATGAAATGTATAAAGCTGATTTAGAAGTAATGGGAAAGTATGCTGCATCTGATGCTGATTTAACGCTAAGACTAGCTATCCTAGTTAGAGATCGTCTATCTAAGGATAAACTAGAAGAATTTTTCTATGACAAGGAAGTTATGCCTCTATATAAAGAAGTGACTATTCCTATGGAAAATAACTCAATAAAGTTAGACATACCGCTTATTTTAAAAACGAAAGCGAATATTGAGAGCGATCTAGCAATGCTAGAAGATAGAATAGTTACAGCTATAGAATCAAACGAAGATGTTAGAAATTGGAAAAATGAAAATCTTATTGTAGATTACCCACAAACAAGATCTGGGTCTTTTTCTCAGGAAGTTATTGAGTACTTTGATTGTGGAAAATACCTTACAAAAACTAAGAATGGAAAGTACTCACTAACTGAAAAATCTATATTACTTATAGAAACTGATATAGTTAGAGACTATTTTATCAATAACGTAGACTTAGAGCATAATCATCATCTAGAAATAGCGCAGAGATTATCCGAAAAAGATGGAACTAATAGGATAAATATATTCTCTAAAAAACAAATGGCAGACTTAGTATTTAAGTGTATGAAAATTAAGCCACTAAGTACTACGGATAAAGGTAATGCCCAATTTAATGATGATATGATAGATCATTTGTTTAAAGTATTAAACATTAAATGGGCCGGAGACCTAAGTAACTATAATTCATTAATAAAGATAAAAGGCACCTATATTGATAGGTTTTTAGATGAATCAGAGAATGGATACTTTTATCCTAACTTTCAGCAACACAGAACTATCTCCGGTAGATACTCTTCTAACTTGCAACAATTACCTAGACCAAAAGAAACTGGAGAGTTGGATGAGATTGTTCTAAAGTATAATAATGTAATTAGGGAATTTTTTATAGCTGATGAAGGACGAGTGTTTATAGATAATGACTATGAAGCTTTAGAGCCTCATTGTGTATGTATAGATTCAAAAGTAGAAATAAAAGATAAAGGAATTTTAGAAATATCTAAAGTAGAAGTAGGAGACTATATTAATACTGTTCATGGTTGGAAGAAACTGGTTAATAAGTGGAATTCAAAAAAAGACATGCTAGAAATAATTACTAAAAAAGGAGTAGTGAGATGCTCTCCCGACCATAAAATTTATGTAAATGGAACTGGTTGGAAAAAAGCGGAGGACATTGTTGCAGGAGACATTCTAGAAGAGTGTAAATTTAACACTAATGTAATTCAAAATAATTCCAATAAACTAAATGTATATCTAAAGGGAGCAAATAAACCGTTCTCATATTTACCACTATCTGCAGAATTATGTTGGATGCTTGGTGCTTTTTTGGGAGACGGAGTTGCATGTACGACAACCTCTAAGTATGTAGGCATATGCGGACTAAAAGCTGATATGGTTACTACTAAATTTAAAGAAATAATGGAATCTTTTGGGGCAAAACCAAAAGACTACTTGGATCGTAGAACCTATGGAATGGAGTCCTGCGTATGCCATGATTCTTGGTTGGTGGATATATTTAAACAAACTTTTGATATGATGGATGATAGGAGTAAAAAATTTCATATACCAGATTATATAATGACATCTAGTATAGCTAATAGACTGTCTTTTTTAGCGGGACTTATAGATACCGACGGAACTTTTAATCAAAAAAAGAGTGAGTTATCTATATCAACTAAATCTGCAAAATTAGCATCTGACATTTGTAGTTTAGGTAATACTCTAGGACTAGATGGCAGAATAGGTAAAGCTCACAAAGGTGTTCATAAAGTGTACCAAATTAGATTTACAGCTATTAGTATTAATAAGCTAGTAGATTATAAGTTATACAATTTTATTGCTTGTGAAAGAAAAAAAATATTTACAAAATCAAAAATTGGAAAGTTAAAATCTCCAGATGCTATAGTTTTGGAAGTAAATAAAAAAGAACAGCGAGACATGGTAGATATTACGGTAGACGGAGTAGAAGAGTTTATATGCGATAACATAAGAGTTCATAATTGCTTTTCTCACGTTTCTGGAGACGAAGGGCTACGAGATATTTTTAGAAAAGGATATGACTTTTATTCTACAATTGCTATAGCCACGGAAAAATTAAAAGATGTTAGTGCTGATAAAAACGCCCCTAATTATTTAGGAAAAGTAAATAAACCAAAAAGATCGTTTTCAAAAGCTTACAGTCTTGGGGTCCCGTATGGAATGGGCGCGTATGCTCTAGGTAAAACTCTAAACGTAACTACAGAAGAAGCCCAGGTTCTTATCAATGGTTACTTAAATGGATTTCCTAAGCTAAAAGAATGGATGAAAAAATCAGAGTATTTTGTTAAAGCCAATGGATATATAAAAATAGAAACAGGAAGAATACGACATCTTCCAGCAGTTAAAGAATTGTATAGGATACATGGTGATAAGCTTCTAGATTATAAATACAAAAATGCACTAAAGAAAAAGTATGAGCCAGAGATAGTTGAGGGATGGTACAAAGATTACAAAAACGGGCTAAATAACGCTAAGAACGTACAAATACAAGGACTGGCTGCTAGCATAGTAAATATGGCAGCAATACAGATTAATAGAGAGTTCAAAAAAAGAAGTATAGATGCATTAGTTATTTTAAATATCCACGATCAATTGGTTATAGATGCTCCTAAATCTAAGGCAGAAGAATGTAGACAGATTGTTCAAGACATTATGGAAAACAACTACAGACTATCTATCGCACTAAAAGCTCCAGCAGTTATAGGAACTAACTTAAAAGACGCTCATTAACAAAAGGATATCATATGATTACTAGAGATGAGATTTTAATGGGAAGAGAGAAAGCAGAGCCACTATCAAAAGAACAAGAGAGTAATTTGGATAAGTTGCTTATAGCAGTTAATAAACTAAGGGCTTTATACGGAAAGCAAATGATAGTTTCTTCTGGATATAGGCCACCTTCTATTAATACTAAGGTTGGTGGGGGAAGTAGGTCATGTCATTTAACTTGCGAAGCAGCTGATTTTGCTGATAAATCCAGAGATTTGACAAACTTCTGCACTGACGATATACTGGAACAGTGTGGACTTTGGATGGAGAATCCAGAAGTTGCAAAAACTTGGGTTCATGTTCAGACTAGGGAACCTAAGTCTAGAGTAAAAGGAAGAACTAGAGTATTTAATCCATAGGAGTATTATGAGTTTTTTTTCTAACATCATAAAATTTATACTAAGCTTGTTTAAGCGTAAGCAAACACAACAAGAAATTAAACAAACAAGTTTACAAAAAAACCAAGAAGTTTTAAAAACAGAAATTAAAGAGTTGGACAAAAAAATAGAAGAGAGTAAAAAAGATACAACTTCTAAAAGCTTGGAAGATGAATTAGCCTATTGGAGTAAAAAATGAAATACTTAATGTTTGCACTATTATCTTTCTCAGTATTAGCAAATGATATGGTTATTCTAAAAAAAGGAGATCAAGCTCCTTTTGATGGAATTTTATCAAACCAAGAGCAAATGGCAAAGTTTAGAAAAACAGATGAGCAAAATAAATTACTTGAGCAGCAAAATATTAAGCTAAAGGATCTAGCAGATATTAGCGATCAACGTATAGAATTATACAAACAGGAAGTTAAAACGGTCAGGGAAGACCTCTCTTCTTCTCAAAGAAAAACATTTTGGAGTAGTGTGGGATTTTTTGCATTAGGAGCAGTAATTACTGGACTATGCGCAAAAGTTGCTATAGAATCTACTAGATAATAGGAGGCATTATGTCGAGTAAATGGACAGAAACTAGCATTAGTAGATTAATTAGTTTACGACAAAAAGAAGGACTTAGTTGGGATAAACTAACAAAACACTTTCCAGGATTTACTGCAAATGCTCTTCGTAAAACTTTTTATAGATATGACGGAATTGAACAAACTGTAGATCCTTTAGTTGAGAGTTTAAAAGCTACAGATAGGGCAAGAAAACAAAAGAGTGTTGCCCAAAAGCAAAATTTAGATGTAATTAGGTATTTAGAAAAAAGACAGGATTTATTAACTGAAATAAAAGATTTAATATCAGAAATTAGATTTACTAAGCCAGTTATTCAAAAAGCTAGTCTTGATAAAACCAAAAGAAAGATGACTATGGAGGTAATGCTAACCGACCTTCACTACGGGAAAAAAAGCAAGACGTTTAACATAGCTGTTGCTAAAAAAAGAATGGAGAAACTTGGAAGAGTCGTATTATCAGAATACTCTAGATATAATAGCCTATACAATGTTGAGAGAATTGTAACTTTTATGGGCGGAGATATGATTGAAAATTCGGATTTTCACGGAATGGAGTCTAGAAGAGCTTGCGAATTTGGAAATAGCGAACAAGTAGTGCATGCAATTAAATCTATATATGAACATTACATTGTTCCAATTGTTTCTACTGGAAAAAAATGTACTTTTATTTGTGTTACTGGAAATCACGATAGGCTTAGTCATGAAAATACATACCAAGATCCAGGTAAAGAAAACTTAACTTGGATAATATATAATATGTTAGCAGACATGTGCAGACTTGCTGGATACAAGAATATAGAATTTATAATACCAGAAGGAGTTTATCACGTTTTAAACATATACGGAAGTGATGTTTTATATGAGCATGGGGACCATATGAAAGGTGGAGTCACTAGAAAGTCGTGCGAGGCGCATCTTTCGAAAAGAAGTAAACAAGTCGGTAAACTTATTAGGTTTTTTAGATTAGGTCACTACCATGAAATGACTAGTTTTGGTAGAGGTAGGATTATAGTAAACGCATCTTTAGCTGGACAAGATGGGTATAGTGAAATTAATGGGTACGATAGTGAAGCATCTCAAACAATTAATTATTATATAGAGACTAAAGATAGGACTGACCCATTTTATCACAGTTTTCCAGTGTGTTTGGAATAATCATGGCTGTTATAAAAAATCCCATTATACAAACTACTTGCGCTGCTAATAACCGAAAAGATCTAACTGGTAAAAGATTTGGAAGATTAGTAGCAGTTAAATATGTTGGAAGCGAATTGGTTCAAACCATACCTAAACACAAATATAAATCAGTATTGGAAGTAAAATGCGATTGTGGAACTACTACTTTAGTTAGAGGCTCTGATTTAGGAGCAAAGACTAAGTCTTGTGGATGCCACAAAAGAGAAGCTACTATTGCTCACAATATAGCCCACAAAACCAAAAGCTCTTATTGTACGTTTTCAGCTGTTTGGCAATCGTATAAAAACGGAGCTAAAGATAGGGATTTAAAATTTGAGTTAGATAAGCAAACTTTTTTATATTTAACCACGGCAAATTGTCATTACTGTGGATTAGAGCCCAGACAGATTAGGAAATCTAGGACTAAAGGTACAGATCCGTCTTATGTTTATAATGGAATTGATAGAATTGATAGCGATTTAGGGTATGTAGAAGGGAATGTACTATCTTGCTGTAAGCAGTGTAACATAGCAAAAGGTACACACACTTATAAAAAGTTTTTTGAGTGGATTAGTAAAATTGTTAAATTTCAATTTAATGTTGATATACCAAATAAGGAATAGTTAAGTGCATATAAGAGATAGAGAAATTGATCGTCTTAAGAAATATGCAACTGCTTTAGGAGTTAAAGTAACTCTATCTACTCAAACTAGCGATAATGCAGTTGCAGCATCCTGGACAACAGACGGATCTAATATTACTATCTACGTAAATAAATCACACAGTAAAACCGACACAATCCTATCTCTAATCCACGAACTAGGGCACCATCTCTGGTTCATATACGAAAAAGAGCGTCAACCAGATCTTAAAATAGAGGAAGCATTGATGTATCCTATCACTAAAGAGATGCCTAAAAAATTGAGAAAAAAAATATACAATTTAGAAGTAGAGAGCGCTAAATATTGGGACATTATTGTAAAAGATGTGGACATAAAGATTCCTAAATGGAAAATTGAGATGGCAGCAGAGTTTGACATATGGCAATACGAAGTGTACTATAAAACAGCAGAGTTTCCTACTGACGAAGAACAGATTAATAAACATAAACAACTCATACAAAAATATAAAGCAAGCAGGTAAAATGAAAAAGTATTTACAGATGTTAATAGAATGGTTTATATTATTTATAACTCCAGGAAAAGGTACGTACATAAGGATATATACTGATAAATATAAAGATTCTGATGTTCGTCAATTTGACGTAGGGATAATTTGCAAAAAAGAATTGCAAAAATACAGAGGAAAAAAAATACCTGTAATTACCATAGATTTTGGATATAGATTACTCGTATGTAGTCCATCTGAGGTAAAAAAAATAAGAAAAAAGGAATACGTAAACGATCCTAGTTACTATGCATATAATGATAAAAAATATACCGAGAATGATGATTGACCATATATCAAATAGCTGATAGACTGGATTTACTAGGAGATCTAATGGATAGAATAGATAGATTATTAGACGGCTTATTTAACCAACAAGAACCATTCAAAAGCATTTGCTACACTCAGCTTAAAAACATGGGATATACCAATAAAACTCTTCTAAAGCTATGTTTAGAACGTGATTTAATACGGAGAACTAATGGAACTAAAAATAAAAAAAATACATCCAGACGCAATAATTCCAAACTACAGTAATGGAAATGCTGGACTAGATCTTACAGCAGTATCTATAAAATTAGCTAATAGCTACATAGAATACGGAACTGGGATTGCTGTAGAAATTCCAAAAGACCATGTAGGATTGTTGTTTCCTAGATCTAGTGTTACTAATACTTCTTTGATGTTAGGCAATTGTGTTGGAGTTATTGATGAGTCGTATAGAGGCGAGATTAAAGCTAGATTTAAAAAGACTCAAGGAGATGGGATATACATTCCAGGAGAAAGGATTGCCCAGCTTGTTATTGTTAAGTATGAAAGATTTGATATAGTAGAGGCTAGTTCATTAGACAGTACAGATCGCGGTGACAAAGGATTCGGTTCTTCAAATAATTAGTGGAGATGACATGGCAAGAAAAATACGTAAAGATAAGTACATATACAGAGATAAAGAACCAAAATCTTCAGAAGAGAAAAAGTTAAAAAGTATCATAAGAAGATTAGAATCAGACAAAAGACAACTTCTTTCTGAAGTTAAAACTCTTACAGATGCCTTCCATAAGAATGTACAGTTCTTAAAAGGCGTATCAAAAGATTTGACCGTAGAAGAGCTTATAGTAGCAGCTAAAAACGATCTAACTTTAAAAGAAGCTAAGGAAAAGAAAGAAGATACTATAGACGATATGATAAAAAAATGGGAATGTCATTCTTGTGGTACTGGAATTATGAAGCTGATAATCCTACCTAGACACGATGGAGATTTTTATTTTAGAGCGTGCAACTCTCCTAAGTGCCAAAACAGAACTAAACTAAAGCCATACAACACTGAGGTGACTGGAGTTACGTCTTCTGACCTTAAAAAGAAGGAAAGTGGAAACAAAAAACGAGTCAAATAGATTTAAAGGTAGAATAATTGCAGCACTTAGAAGACTATCATTTTCTTGGTATCCTAGAAATGAAGTGAAGGCTGCTGCAAAAAGATTTCCTGCTACTTTCGAGTGCAAAAGTTGTGGAATTCTAGTTTACGAAGGCTCTTCGAAAGAAAATTACGATAATATTTGCAATCAAACAACTTCTCGTGTTATAATGGGTAAGACAGTTATGGATCACATATATCCTGTGGTCCCTCCAATGGAAGGATTTACGACTTGGGATTCATATATAAACCAACTTTTTTGTTCTAAGGAAGGATTTCAACTCCTCTGCTCAGAATGCTCTGAGAAAAAAACTAGATTGGAACAAGAAGAAAGAAAAAGGAATAAGAAAAAATGAAATTACTACTGACTTTAACCATGTTATTTGCATCTTATGCTAACTCTGCAATTATTGCTCTTGAGGACAACAACACTATCTCTATTAGGGGAGTTGTCACAAGCGAGCTGATGTCAGCTAAAACTAGAGAATTATATGCCAAGTCCTCAAAGCTTCCAAAAAATGTACCTCTTTATGTCGTCCTATATACTCCAGGTGGATCTATTGACGCTGGTAATTTATTTATTGAGGCAGCTAAAGGACTAAATAGAAAAGTACACACTATTACTATTTTTGCAGCATCAATGGGATACCACATAGCTCAATCACTAGACTATAGATTTATTGTTGGCAGTGGAGTATTAATGAGCCATAGAGCAGCAATTGGAGGACTTAGTGGTCAGATCCCAGGAGAAGCCAATAGTAGGTTAGAGTGGTTGACTGGACTAACTACTTTGATGGATAAAGCTGTTGCAAAAAGAATTGGTAAATCACTAGCCGATTACCAAAAGTCTATTGTAAACGAATTGTGGTTACTATCTGATGCTGCTGTAGCTAATGGACATTCAGATGCAGTAGTTAGTATTAATTGTGGAGAGAGCTTACAGGCTACAGAATCTCAAACCGTTGCTAGTATGTTTGGATCTTTTCATGTTACATTTTCTAAGTGCCCATTAATTACAGCTCCAATAAGCGCTACCTCTAGTTCAGGCAAAAAGTTAACTAAAGCGGTAGAGTCGGCAATATTTGACTTGTTTAATCCACAGAAAGTGCTAAGTAAAACTAATGGTAATTCTATTCTTTAAAATATGAAAAAACTAGAAACTGCTCTAAATGTTGTGCTACAAGAGATTAAGATTCAGGAAGAATCTACAAAGATCAAGGATAGGTCGAATAAGGGGGTCAGAAAACGGAAGTCTGACCTCTCTCATTTAAAAATATTCTTAAGAGAATTTGATTTAGTTCCTGGAACCTCTGCTAAAATAGAACCTAGAATAATAGCATATCTGTATTTTAAAAAATTCACTAAAGTAAAAGACGTAGATAAAGTTAACTGGTATATATTATTTAGAGAAATGGGAAGAATGTTAGGAAAGGGTCGCTGGGGTAGAAGGCGGTTTTTTTCGGTAGAAAAAGGTGTTAATGATGAAATCAAAAAAGAAGCCAAAGACTACTTCGACCAAATCAAAAAAACCCAAAAGTATGAGCGTAGCAGAAATGCTAAGAAAGTACCCATATATTGGTAAGGCTAGAAACATTAAGCTTAGACATGATTATATTGATATAGACCAAAAATTCCTAAAAGACCTAGCAAATAATCCAAAAGCTGCTGAATACTACAATCAGTTCATTAAAGAAGCTATAAATGCCGATTTTAGAGACGCTAGGTTCTATACTGATGCAAAGGCTAGGGTAAAGATTTATCAAGAAAATAACGCTAGAAATCGCTGTTTATTCAACAGAAAGAAAAGCGCTTCATCTCTATGCGAACTAACTCCAATAAATGAAGGCAAGGTTACTAGAGATGAGAAAGACTAACGCATTATTTGTTTTATTGACGCGAAAATTGCTAGAAATATAGACAAAGTTCCTATAGCCTTTAAAATAACTCCAACAGCAGCTACGTGTTTTTCAACTGGGATTAGTTCTTGTTTTAGTAATTCAATTCTTTTTTCTAAGTGATCGCTTCTTTTCATGTGCTCTTCTAGAGAAGAGTGTTGTTTTGTTAATGTAATGTCTACACTATCTAATCGCCTATCCAATCCATCTAGTTTATCTTCGATTTTATCCAACTGCTGCTTCATACGATTAGCCCTTTTTTAAGACGTTACAATTGTTTTAGTACTTTTATTATTTCAGATTTTCTAGGACCAGCCCCAGGTTTAGCCATTATAAATCTTTGATATTGCTGAACAAAAGAAGGAATATCGCCTTGTTTAATAGAGTCTAGCATCTTAGCTCCGCTACTACTATTGATAGGAGCTAGTCCTCCATTATATACTAAGTCTGTAAGGAGAAAATCTACTAGTGCTTTTTTCTCTTGTGGAACAGCATCCAGATTAACTTTTTTATTGTCTAAAGATTGTTGCATAGTTTTTCTGTGTAATTGCCAATTGTATCTTGCAGCTTTAGCGTGTTCATCATAAGTAGAGTTGTTTATATCTAGTCCCAAATCTTTATACGCTTTTTTAGTAGTAAGAGAGTTTTGATTGGCTCCAAATGGTCCATGAGTTATGTTACCTTTACCATCATCATAGGACCCAGTTTTTCCTGGAACTTTTACATTACCAGGTAAAGCAGTTTCTGCACTTCCCTCAGAAGCCTCTAAAAATTCAATAGGATCTATAGTATCATACTCAGATTCATAGTCTTTCTTTTTTGCTATACCTGAATCTGGTATAGATATCTCATCTGTTTTATATTGTGAAACTAACTCAATAGCTTCGCTTTCTGGAATATTTGCATACTTAGCAAGCTCTCTAATAGCCACATTCTTTGTTGGGCCATCAAGAATATCAGAAACACTTTTTATAAGCTTGCCCATAGGACTATCTTTTAGCGTGGCAGTCCATCCAGCAAAGTTACCAGCGTATCCAGGAATAGATGCTTTTGGAAGCACTGATTTAGCTAGCCCAGTAAGGGAAAAGGAATCCTGTCCCAAATTTGAATCTCTATTTGACAAGTTTAAAAGCCTATCTCTAGTATTTAACTCTTCTAGTTTCTTAGAGTAATCTTGTTTTCCAGTTAGCAATTCTTCTAATTTAGAAACAGCTTCTCTTTGTGTTTTGTTGTGGTCACTATCTCCAAATAAATCTTGTCCTATTTTACCTTTAGTCAATACTTCCTCAACCGGCTCAACAAATCCACTTGTTTCTTTTCTAGATAGCCAATCTGATAAATCTTTAAACTTAGGCATTTGCTCTAATTGGCCTATTTTTGTAGCCATTTGTACTCTGCCTGTAGACAATGCTTCTCTGCTTTTCTCTGGCAATGCTTTTTCTATTTTAACTAATAGGCTGTTAGCCAAATTATCAAGATAGTTTTCTCCTCCAGCTCCTCTAGCTTTATTGGCACTATCTCTTAGTTTTTTATATAAATCATAAGCATCGTTGGTACTTAGATCGTCAGCAGCCTTAACTACTTCTTTTTCTAGTACTTTAAATAGTTTTTTAGCTTCTTTTGGTTCAGCCTCTTGTAATGTAGTCACAATGTTTTGCACATACTTAGTACCATCATCTGCTGTAGCCATTGATAATTTTGATGGATATGATTGCTCTTCTAGTAGTTCAGATTTTAATTTTCCCTTACCAAGTAGCTTTTTAGCTCTAGCTAATGCAGACTCAGGCAAAAGCTCTCCATCTATTTCTGGAACTTCTACCTGTAAAGCCTTAACCTTTTCTTTTAGCGATCCTGGCTTTTCTAATTCAGCTATTACATTTTCCCCACTTTTAGCTACATAAGGATCTTTTACAGTTATATCTGGAAATAAATCTTGTTGCTCTGTCTGCCAATTTTTAGCAGCGGCCATAGCTCCTTCTACATCTTTTATTTTTTCTGTAGTAGAAAGCTCTGCTTTAACTTTATTTATTGCACTTCTAATTGCGCCTTCTGGTATTTCTTTTTTAGAAATGCCGTCCTCTATTTCATTAAGGAAGTCTGCTGTAGATATTTTTCCAGCTTTGACGTCTTTAATAGCAGCTCCAATAACCTCACTATCTTTTCCAACGCTTTTTTTCAATTCTCTAACTAAATTATCTAATGTCTCAGAAGTCTCTTTTTTTACTGCTTGTTCTGCCTCTTTTCCAATAACCTTAACTCCTGCTTTTCTAAGATCATACGCGCTAAGCAAATCTTCTACTTTACCGAGATGGCTACCTAAATAATCAGCCCCTGCTCTTGCTACGTTCTTTGTCCCAGAAGCTAGTGGCGACACTCCAGCTCCGGCTATTGGCAATGCTGCACCTAACGATCCCCCAACAAGTCCCCCAGTAAGAGCGTCTACAGCTAATCCAGGAACATCAGTTTCTTCAGATGCTCCAACAGAAGACAATGCTCCTTGAGTAGCTCCACCTAAAACACCAGCTCCAATTTTAGTAGCCAGTCCTGCGCCTTTAGCAACTCTTCCCACATTTCCAATAGCGCCAACTCCAGGAATAAAAGCAGAGGCTACTCCACCACCTATTTCTCCAGTAAGGTAACTAGCTGGATTAGCTTCTTTAGCTTCGTCGTACATTTTTCTTTGTTCTTCTAAATTCTTTTGGTAAGAATTTTTTAGCGTCTCGTCGCTAGTTAGAGCATCATAAGCGGCTTCTATCCCAGCAACTCCCTCGTCTGCAAAATTAAACGTAGCGCCCTGAGCTAAGCCTAAAAGTCCAGACTCTAGTTTGCTAGTATCAGAAGATGGAGATTTCTTTTTTAAATAAGTATCAGGATCAAAAGACGCGCCTGCTTTACTTTTTAAATATTTGTCTGGATTAAATGAATCGCTCATTATTACATCCCATGTAACTGAAGTATTTGTTTAGCTCTAGGATCTTTTGGATTTTTATTAGCCCAATCAATTGCTTCCTTATCTTCCTGGCTAATAGCAGATTTTTCAGACTCTTTCGGTTCTTTTTCAAATACATCAGTCTGAACTCCTTCTCGTATTCTTAGAGGTATGCTATATTGAAATTGAGTATCTACTCTACCTTTAAGAGCTTGTAATTGCGCCAGTATTGGATCTTGTCCTTGTATAGCAGCAACAGGATTATTATATCCTAAAACGTCTTTAGGAACAATAGAATCTAAGAGTTTATAGTCGGTTGCACTTAAAACACCTAATTTAATTAAGCTTTTATATTTTGCTAATAGATCTGCTGATAGCCCATCTGCTATCTTCTGATCATCTCTATTAAGCACTTGCCCACCGCCATGCTTCTCTCTTAGTGCTATTGCTTCACTTAATAAAGTATCAAAATCATCTTTGTTTTGAGCAGCTTCTTTTAGTTTTTTAGCATCATCATTAGTTCTAGCTATTCCGTAAGGAGTTTTTAGCAATTCTAGTTTTTCATTATCTTTTTCTTTCTTAGCTAAAGCTCTTTCTCCAGATAGAGAGATTGCTGCCTCTTTTCTAGCATCAGTATTTTCTTTAAGGCTAAGTACCTTAAATATATCATCAAAAGATGCTGCGGTCATTTTTTCCCAACCAGCTCCGTATTGAGTTTTTAAATCTGGGAAATTAGCTTCAATCATTTTTCTAGCAGCTACAGACTGCTCACTGTTTGGATTATGTAAATCAGCTTCTCTTCCTAGTTTTGTAAAATCATCAATCTTATCAAACTTCTTGCCCATTAATCCTATGGATTGACTAACATTATTTACTAAGTCTTTATTTTGGAAATCTATATCCTTGTGCTCATATCTACCAGTTCCGCCTCTATTAGCTAATCCGGTAGATGCATGTCCAAGCGCATTTATCACATTAGTTATCATATCGCTACTAGATTTCTGTTCTTGAGCTGCTTTTAATTGAGCATCGCTATCTGTTAGATATTTTTCATACTCTCCCATTAATCTTTCGTATTCGCTTTGTTTAGTAGGTTCTTGTACTAATGATTGAGTAGAGTCTGAAGCCAGATCTTTTTCTATTATAGGAAATGATTCTGGATTTTGTAATCCTATAGTAGGTGGATTTTCTATAGGCTGTTGCTCTAGCTCAGGAATTTGGGGATTATTTGGATCAGGTAACGCAGGAGCTGAGTTAGTCCCTAATAAACTATTCCAGTTGTTTAGTAAATCTTCGTAATTATTAGAATTTCCTAAATTAGAAGTTTGATCTGGTAGCTGTTGTTCCATTGGAGTATCATATGCATTTGGATCTGGCAATAAGGTTTCAGAAGGTAGTTGTTTTTTACCTCCTAAGCTATTCCATTGATCTAGTAGTTTTTGATATTCATTTACCATTGCTATATCCTATTTTTAAAGCCTTAGTTACGACCATTCACCATCATCGTCAGAATTGTAATCGTAAATTTGTGATGCTGGTTTTGGTTTAGCGCCCCCTAATCCTGCTGTAAGAGCGTCAGCATTGGGATTATACATCCCTCCCGCTATTCCAGCAAGAGATCCAGCAGCCTTTCCAATTCCTCTATACATATCAGCTTTACCTTGTCCACGTTGTACCGCAATATTTGCAGCATTATTTCCTTGGCCAAGAGCAAAATTACCCATAGTCTCTGCTCTAGCTAATTGTCTACCATAATCATCTACCAAAATATCTTTATTGTAAAGCTGTTCTTTATTTTTTCTATCAGCTTCTTGTCTAGCCGTCTCTATGTTAAACGATCTACTAGCATCTTTAGCTTGGTTACTGTATTTTTGGTTAATTTCTGAAATAGTGTCTTTTCTATTAGCTTTATTTAACTTTCTACTATAATCAGTAGATCCTTGACTTTCCGCCATTCTTCCAGCAGCTTCTTGAGCAGATATTCTATTAGCATAAGCATCTCTCAATAATGATCTAGAATCCTGTGCAGCATTGTTTGCAGCAGATTGAGAGGATAATAGAGCTTGCATTTGAGATAATCCGCTAGATGGATTAATTCCTTGCTGAGCTAAACTATTTTGCATAGCCTTACCAGCAGCTATTGTTTTTGCAGCTCCTTGGTCTTGTATCTGTCTAGCCATATCTAAGTCAAGAGGAGATAATCCTTGCTCAGATCTTTGTATTAAATTAAGTAATGCTTTTTTTCTAGTTGATTCAGTTAATGCATCTGGTGCAATATCTTCTTGAGCTGATTGTCCAAGTAGCTCTGGACTAAAATCTAAATTTTCATATTCTGGTTTAGCTAATACTATTTTTAAAGCCTCTACTTCTGGTATTCCAACAGCTTCAACTAACTTTTTAGCTTCTAACATAGCAAGATGTTTAGCATCAGCAGCAGCTTGAGCAGCGTCTTTTGCTGCGTGCCCTGCCATGTAGTCAGAGCCCATTTTTGCTGCCATTAAGGCACCAGCAGCGATTAAAGGAACAGCCATATTTTATTTCCTGTTAGATTTTAGTAGTTTAGTTATAATATCATTAGTATTGTTTGCTTGATTCGATTGATTTTGAGCAGGTATAGCAGTGGGATTAGAGTTTGTTAGATCTAGTCCAGCTAATATCCTTGCTAATTCTGGCATACGAGCTAAGGTATTAGCATCAGAAGAATTTTGGACTAATCTATTGCTAAATCCCTGATCTTTAAACCACTTCTCTACTCCAGCTTGTAGCTTCTTTTTTGCATCTGCTTCTGCTCTTTGTGCAGCAACACCTTGAGCATGTCCAGTATCTTTACCAAAAACATTTCCAACAGCATTTGATACTGCTTTATTTCCCATAATTTTTGGAATAAGACCAGCAGTTGCAGCGGCTATAGCAGGAGTGCTAAATGTTCCAAACCCATTTGCAGGACTTAAATAGCTTATTGGATTATTTGCTATGTTTTTAAAATTAGCGTTAGCTTGTGGAGCACTAACTCTAGTAGCTATTAAATTATTTATCTCATCTTCCGTTTCCCCATGTCCCATATTCATCGATCCTGCTAGTGCTTTTGCAAAATCTTTTCCTTCAGCAGAGTCTATATAATCTGACTTATATCCCATTTTCTTTAGTACGTCTTTAATCTTAGCATTAGCATCTCTTTTTGCATAAGAAATAGTATCACTACTAAAGTATCCACCTTCAGTAGACTCTTCTCCTCTGCCTGTAACTGCAATATTAGCCGCTTTAGCAGCTTTCATAAACTTATCTTCTTCTTGTTTTTGAAGGGCGGAAAAATTCTCTCTATCAAATGCGTCCAACGACGTTTGAGTCCCTGCTCTGTTAGCTCTACTATATTTATTGGCGTAATTAAGTGGTTGGCCAGCAGTACCATAATCTTCGCTCATTTTAGCTAATTCTTGTAATCTAGCTAACTGAGACTGTTCATCTTTACCTATTAATCTATCTTTAGAAGCGGCTGTAGTTTTTATAACATTATTTATCCCAGCTTTACTAATAGCATTATATAGACCTTCCCCACCAGAAGCACCAAGTAAAGATAGTTCAGCTCCAGAAAGCTCAATCCCTGCTCCACCACTCTTTAGACCTTCTTTTAGCCTTGTTCTTAAGTAAGTAGGAAGTTTATCCCAATCCTTAACAACATTCTCCAACCTGGACTCTATTTGAGTATCTCTAGCTTTAGCAATATCTTGTAAACTGCCTTTAGACTTTTCTCTTATAGAATCTATCTCAGAAGTTCTTTCTCCTGATAATCCTCTAGCTGCTTGTTCTCTAGCAGTCAAAACATCTGACACATTTCCAATATCTTTTTTAGTTTGTAATATATCGCCTAATTTTCCAGATTGTCCTAGTATGGCAGAATCTAAATTCCTGCTTCCTCTAGTATAGGATCTTTCTGGTTTACTAAATATATCCTGAAGTAAATTACTTTTTACTCCAGATCTATCAACCATTCCTAGTTTTCTATCTGCTTGCCTAGCTTTCTCTAGAGTCTCATCATACCCTTTAATTTCGTATAAAGCTTCTGGACCTTTGTAAGCAGCATTTAAAATGTCCTTTACTCGCTGGTCAGACACATCTCCAGTATAAGAAGATGCTTGTGCTAGTAGTGCAGGAACATCAACTGATCTTGGGGCAAATGTAGAGAGCGCTTCGTTTGATTTCTTTTCAGCATTTAATTGAGCTATAGCGGTATTATAATCGGTAAGTTGCTTTGTTTGGTCTGTATATTTTGGAGTAGCAGTTGCTGCTTGTACTATTTTTCCATTCTTACCGATAACTGGAGCAGTGTTGTAATCTGCAAGTAGTTCTTTATTTTTAAATCCCACTTGTCCCAAAACACTAGCATAATACTTATTAGCAAACTTAGGATCTTTTAGTGCTTTTGTTAAGTCAAAATACTGCTTACCTTTTCCATATATACTAACTTTTCCTTTTCCATATATACTATCTAGAGCATTCTGAAGAACTGTGGCTTTAGAAGTTGGTAATAAAGGATTTCTACTATATGTATCGGCAAATTGATTACCCTTTAAATCTTTAAGTCGATTAATAGTTCCGTAAGCATTTTCCGTATTAGTCTGAGAAAAATACTTCTTAACGTCTTCTATTACTGCTTTGGCTTTTGTATAATCATTATATTGAGCTTGTTTTTTATTGGCTTCGTCTAAAAGAGCTTGTTGAGCTTTAATTTTAGGATCATAAGTTGGGACTAGTTGCTTATACTGTGCTTGTTGTTCTGCTAGTTGCTTAGCTTGAGCTGTAGGATCTTGAACTCCACCAGCAGCCGTTAATGTTGCTTTCTGTATCTCAGATTGAGCCGTACCTCTGTTTTGCAAAGACCCAGCTTCTACTTCAGTATTAAACTTTTGTCCAGTTTGGTCTATATTCTTCTTAGTAACGTCAGCAGCAGTCTGTAGTCCCTGTTGAACAGCTCCGGCTAAATTAGCTCCAGCTTTCACGTTTTTTTGAGCATATTGTTGAATATTAGTAAATGCTCCAGAAGCAGTGGGAGCTTTTGGGGCAGATGGTTGAATCTGTTGTCCAATAGGCTGTGATCCACTAATTCCTTGGTTACTAGGAATTTCTTGTTGAGGTTGATTGGGATCTTGGTTTGGCTGTTGTGCAGCTTGTTGACTCAAAACTTGAGAATTAGCTACTTTATTTAATAATTTTTTTGCGTCGTTTTGTAAGTATGCCATATATTAAGTTGTTAAATCCTAGTAGGCTATTATGGTTAATCTATATTTATTATTAGCTTGTAAACCACTGATATTATTAAACTGTATAATACCTGTTCCAGACGGAGTATAGCTTATAAACGGCTGGCTAGTCGGATAAGTATTGGAACTAGTTAAGTTTTGTGCTTTTATAACCTGCAATCCCAAAGGCTGATTCTTTCCAGAAAGAGTAGCTTTTCCTCCAGAAATAGGCTTTCCTGTAGAATCTACAGTAATTTCTATTTGGAAAGTTATTTGATTTAGGTTTTCAAAATCTATATTCCCATTTAAAATAGTCTCTAACTCGTCTACAAATGGATTATATGTATCTGCTAATATCCCGATTGCTTCTTGAAACTCATCTGGGTAGTCCTCAGCACTTATCTTTAATTTGCTATACATCCTCATTACTACCCCCTAACACTCTTATATGCTCTGTCAGAGTACGGCCTAACATTTGATGAAATACCCAATATTCTCCAATATTCTCTAGAATTGACATGGGAAAATTTAACATTTAAATATCTACATCTTTGCTTTTCTTGTGGAACAAAGTCTCTATAAGGAACATCATTACCATTACCGCCCCAGTATAGGTTAACATCTCCCCAAGTTCCATATCCCCAATACCCTAAGCCTTTTCCGTAAAAAGGAATCTCAACAAATGACTGAGATAAGTCAGAGCTAAAAGACATAGTTGCGCTATAAAAATTATTCTGATCAAATATACAAGTAGCGGTATTTACTTGTTTAAATGCCATAGGGTTTCCGTAATGTAATGGAGACCATTGAATTACATTCTTTATGTTTTTGTAAATTGTCAATTCACCTTCTACAAAAGCAGCAGGTAGACTTATTTTAACCTTATTTATAGATTTAGTCACTTCTATAATAATAGCTTCATAAGGAGTTGGATAGTCCTCCTCTGTTTCTATTTTTTTGTAATTCTTAAAAAGAGTAGAGGCTGAGATATCATTAAGCTCATCTATTAGATCATTATACTTCGTTCTCATAGCTTCAAAATCATTAGTAAACACTCTAGAATTGTCTATAGGACTCCCTATATCGACATATAGCTTAGCATTTAGCATATTTAATTTACTTGCTAAATTATCTCCAGAGTTCATTAAGAGAGTGGTTTCGTAATTAGCATCCCCAACTCCACCATCAATATCTAACTTTCTTAATAGTCTATTGTATATACTAATAGTTACTGTTTGTTCCTGTAGGATAACATCTCCAACTTCCACATCTAAAACACTATTTAAAATTATAGTTCTATCCGTAGGATTGTACCCATTTGTAGAGACTGCTTTTAAAATAGATCTATCTGCATAATCAGTTCTATCATTTGATTTTCTTTCTTGTTGGATAAAAGCCCTATCCCCTGCTCCAAGATATAATTTATCATCTTCATCTTTTACTAACACACAAGTAGCTGATTTTGTCCATCTAGTCCAAGTTTTTTCAAATATATTATATCTGTAACATTGTGTAGATACTTCATCAGTAGTTTTTGTAGGTAGCCAAATTATATAAGCCCTATCAGTTTCGTACCCTACTCCAAAAGATAAAGACTTATAATTAAATCTATTATTAGTTACTGCTTTTATTTTATCTTCAATCAATCTAGATATAATAGGTGCTCCAGACTCAGAGATAGATATGACTCCTTGGTCAGCTAGTGCAAATATTTGGTTATTTAATACTACTGCCGTATCAGGAGCAGTTACCGCAGCATTTCTATCTAGTAATCTAACACTAAAATTAGGGGCTATTTGACCAGATACTATATAAATACCGTCTTCTTTAATAACAAAAAGATTATCTCTTAGTGCTAATATTCTTAATATTGCTTTATCTTTTGGGCCAATGTCTATATAATTAGAATACGGAACAGCTTCCGGTATTCCAAACTTAGAAAAATATAATCTATTTATAGACTTCTCATTACTAGATTCTTGAGTAGCTAAGTAATAGAAACAACTAGTACCTACTAAATCTTGTCCGGTAATATTGACAGGAACAGTGTAAGCTGTAGGAGATAATACAGTTATTTTATATTTTCCAGCAAATGATGGAGTAGTATTAGGACTAGATACGTATAAATAAGAGTTTGATGATAGTCCGTTGGGAGACGGAGTTGTAATTTTTGCAGCAGACCCAGATCCAGCACTAAAGGTAACAGTTGATACTGACGCTATTGCCGGAATATCTGGATTAAATTCTCCAGATAAAGAAGAGCTACTTATTGCTATATAAAAAGATTCATCTTCCAGAGATTTTTTTTCAAATAACATTTTGCCAGGAAGATCATCAGCTCCTGATGTGTAGAATCCTATAATAGAAGAGCTTTGGTTTAAATTTATCATTTTAATTAATGATTTAGCCGTTTCTTCTATAGCTTGGGAAATAGATGGATAGTTAGATAAGTACACAAAATTAGTAACTTCTCTATATGATCCAGTATCAGTAGATCCTAGTGTGTTGTTATATACTACGCTAAAAGTATTAGGATCTATGACAGTTATGGTATGATTACCATTAAGAGCAATTATAGTACTTAAAGATAGTGTTACAGAATCTCCAGTTTCTAATCCATGATTGGCAGCAGTTATTTGAACTGGATTTGTAAGAGCTAGAGCTGTAATAGATCCTCTTCTAGTCTCTCCTCTTCCTTCGTTAGTAACCACTAAACTCCATTGAGATCCAGGAGTAGGGGTGCTGAATGTTGGTAATTTAGCATCTCCATTATAGGACAACGTAAACAATAATGCAGTAGTAACTGTATCTGATACAGAAAAATCAGTAATTTCCAAAAAAGAATCAATTATAGCTTCTTTAGTTCCGGCTAAAGAGTCAGGGTAAAGCGATAGATCGACCCTAATTCCGACTTTACCGGCTATTGCAGGATCTACCGCCTCATGAAAAAGAGTCCCTGTACCGATTGCAGTGGCTATATTCACAGCCGATCCGTTTACGGTAGCACTTAGTTGTATTATATTATCGCTAATTCTAATTGCGTAATAAGTAGTTCCAGAAGTTATTCCTCCTGGAGTAGTTCCGCCTGCAACAACAGCATCATTTGTTTCTAGTCCGTGAGATGGTATTGTTATTTCATCTGTTGCAGCGTTAACATCTGCGGTAGAGTTAAAGGATAAAGTAAAAGCCCCTTTGTATAACCACATATAATAATCTACTAAATTATTAGCAGAGTATAAATTTAAATAAGACCCACCAACAGTTCTAGATTTTCTAGCTGGAGTTAGTTCAAATGTTTCTTTAGATCCTCTAAATGTGTAACTTTGTATTCCAGAACTATCTCCAACATAAAATTGGGTAGATTCTGATATAAAATCATCTACTGATAATAATGTAGAGTTTAGTTTGTGAGCTATAGAAGTATTAGAGTAGAACATAGAGTTTCTAAACGACTCTAAATCAGTAGCTACTGGAGGCCTGTCATTAGACTGTAATATAGTTTCACCTGTTTGTGCATTCGTATATAAAGGAAGTCCAGACTCTCTAAAAGATTCTGGAGTACTATCTAAAACTATTATAGTTCCAGATGTTATATTGGATGCAGTGATAGGAGTTTCGTAAACTAATTGTAATTCATCGTCTGGAGATATTTCATCTACATTAACTCCGTCTGCTGCGGTAATTATCGAGCTTCTATATAGTTGGAAAAAATAACTAGTATCTACTCCAGTAGGGATAATTGCTTCTATCTGTCCATTAGCCGCACTAGCTTCAACAATTAGTCCGGAAACCGATGTAGCTACTGTGATATTACTACTAAAAACTCCTGATGATCCAGTAGAAATATCAGTAACATTTCCACCCTTTGTATTTTCTATAGTTACTATATTGGAATTTGACGACACTACAAATTCTGTACTAGAAGAAGATATGCTCTCTGCTATTTTTGCTGCTATTTGACTAGCTGATCCAGTATAACCATTTAAAATAACTCTAATTGCGGTCTTTCCTACTGTATCATTAGTGACTGGTATATTTGATGAACCAGTTGTATCAAACCAAAGATAGTAGCTAGTTGTAGTGGAATTAAATAGAATATAATCGTTTGCAGAGAATGTGGTGCCTGTTATAGTTAGAGTATCTTGTTCAGGAACTGATAAATCAGAACTAGTATTTGATAAAATATATCTAGAACTTGGAGTGCCTAATAACAAATTACTATTAGCATCTTTGTATCCAAATAGACATCTGTATGCTACTTTTGATTGAGGAGGAAGAAATCCACCAGAACTTGGAACTATCTTAGCAAACAAGTCTGTGGCTTTTGCTGCACCTGCTGATACTATATAGTCGGCAGAAGTAGTAAAATCTGAAGAATCTGTAGCAGATATTTTCTTTATGCCATCAGAAGTTGTTATATATAAGTTACTATTTGATTCTTTTGCTTTTATTCTTAAGCCAGCTTGAAGCTCAGAAAAATTTCCAGAGAATTGAGAGAACGTAGTTCCGTCTTCATATTCTAAATGATCATCCCAATGTCTTATTATTTTATTCTTATATTGTATTATTTGCTTTAGTCTTTTAGTATCATCTAAAAGAGATATAGTGCTTAAAAAGTCGTCAAACCCTCTACGAGGAGTAATGACATTAGGCTCATCTATATTTACGTTATCTGCAATAACTAACGATCCTTCAGGAGCATTAGTTTCTGAGGTGTATGTTACTAAACCTACACAGGTTAGTAAATTTGAACTGGGCATTAGAACCCCCTAGATCTGAATGAATTTCTTCCCGAAAGCAAACCATTTCTATTTTTTATTTTTTGAGGTGCGCCCTCTACTCTATTATCTGTCATTTTCATCACAGACTTTTCCATTTGAGCTAATTTTTTAAGTGAGTTAGTTAATCCTTCTGTATCTCCAATAGCTTCCATTATATAAACAACAGCTCTTTGAGCTAATACAGGATGCCATTCTGTTGGTACGTTTGGGATTGGAGTTTCCTCTTGTTGAGAGATCCAATCTCCTACAGCTAGTCCTGCTGGTATATTAGAAGGATCTAATGTTATAGTTTTTGGATTAGTGCTTGCGCTAATTGACATAATAGGAACGTCGTATGATATTATTTTATTTGGAGATTTGTTGCATATAAAATCAACATTAGGTAGACTAGAAAACTCTGAGTCTATAGTAGATACTGATATTATCCCAGTTAACGTATCTATAGCTGTTATTTGACAGCATTGCTCTTCTAGTACTAGTTTATTAGGGCGTAAATAAAAATACATTCTAATTGTAGTATATGAATCTATGCTTGCATTAGGGAATATAATTGAATCATTTTGAACGTAAAATCCAAACAATCGTCCTGAAAAAGAGCTAGTATTTCCAGAGTATTGCGCTATTTCTTCAATAGAAATTCTAGTACACTCATATAATGAAGTGCTTGAATCTACTATAAACACGTCTCTTAGTTTGTTTCCCACTGCTCTATATGGAATTTTGTAGGCTTTTTGTCCTGGAATTACAGCTATGTCTTCGCTATATACTAAATACTCTTCGCTAACAGACATAATAGAGTCAAGTAGCCCAACATCTATCTCTTCATTAAGAATATTGATTATCGCCTCGTCTGTGTATGTAGAAGTATCCGAAGGAATCATCCCTCTACTTCTGACTGCACGAACTAGGTCGTCTGAAGTCATCCGTCTAGACATATTATTTACCTAAGTTAGCGATTTAATCTTTTCTTGTAGTAAAGCTAGTTTAGCTTTTAGCTCTTCTATAGACTCTTCGGATTCTTCATTTGAATCAGTATATGGCATTTCTTTTTCACAAGCTTTACAGCCTTCACCTTTGCACATAGGACACTCTTCTAAGTCTTCTGATTCCTCTTCTTCCATTGGATTTGAGTCTTCTGTAGGCATGTCGTTAAATTTAGCTTTAAGAATTTGCTGTGCTTTTGACAGTCCTTTTTCTAAATCTTTTTCAGAATCAGCAGCTACAGATACTTTCATCATCTTTTTAGGATTAGACGAAGCAAATGATTTTAGACTGTCTCCTTTGAGCATATCTTGCATATCATTTCTTAATGCTTGATAACCTGCTTTTAATGCCATAGCTTTAGCATTTTTTTTCTTTTCCATTGACTTGACTCCTAGGAGGGTTTATAGTATAAGTTGTTAAAAACACAAATTAAAAACTACTTAGATTTTAGGGATTGTAGTAAATTTAATAACTTATCTTTGTTTTGCTGTGATTGACCTAATTCTTTGGATTTCTCTTCAAAAAACTGTCTTCTTAGGCTTGGACTTAATGGAAGAGTGTCTTCTGCTTGTTTTACTTCTTTTTGCATTGATGAAATAGCATTTTCAGTATTTTCAAGCTCTTTCCTTGTTTCTATTCTTTTTTTAGCTTGTGATATACGATTTGACTCGTTTTCTGCCAAGTCTTCTGCCTGTTCTTTCATTTTGCTTCTAGTTGGAGAACTTCCGCCTTCCCAATGCACTCCGCCTTTGGTGACAAGAGCTGCTTCTTGTTTTGGATCAAGTTTTTGTATTACCTTACCTCCAAAGCCTAATTCAGCTTCTTGAATAGGATCTAATTTTTGCAATACCTTGCCTTTAACTTTTAACTGAGCTTCTTGTAGAGGATCTAACTTATTGGTCACCTTACCAAAATTATCTTCAACACCATCTTCTATTTTTTTAACACCCTTACCTACCTTCCAAGGAATTTTATTAGATATCTTAGACATAGGCAATCCGGAAGATGCTACCATTGCCATATCTCCAGCAGATAATTCTTCTCCATTAGAGCGACCATATGTTCCTAGAGCATTTTTAGCTACAGACTCTAATGCTAACCTTTTAGCTCCTTTTAGAGCAGCTTTAGCAGCTCCTCCTGGTATGAGCAAGCTTCCGGCAGTTCCGGATAGTTCGCCAGCCATATAGCTTTTAGGATTATCTGATTCTGCTTGGCTATATTCATTTCTTATTTTTTCAGCAAGTTGTTCGTAATCACCTTCTCCAATCAATTCTCTAATCTTAGCTTCCCCTTCGTCGATCATGTTAAAAGATAAATCTTGACCAAGACCTCGCAAATAACTCTCTAACATTGATTTTTTATCCATAACTTTCCTATTTAATTTGTGTAAAACTATTCTTGCATAGATTATATAATTGTGCTGGAGTTGCCATATCTACATTTATATCGTTTGGCAATTTATTCATTTCTTTTAGTGCTCTAGCTACCAGCTCTGAACAAATATATGCTTGTTCTTTGTCGTAGAATTTTTTACTAATAATACCTACCTTAGATAAAAATATACCAATAACGGTAGACCTAGAATATGGCTTTCCCAGTCTTTCTCTAAGAAATTTTATTACAGGTTTTTTCTCATCTAGTGATACTAAAAATTCAGAAAGAACGTCGTTCTCTATTAGAAATTGACCTTCTAATAAATGATTAACCATTCCTTTACTTGCTTGGTAAATTTCCACATCGTTATAATAAGTATTGTTGAATTTAATATAAACATGAGAATAATTAGTGCCTTCGAATAATCTAATAAGCCAGCTAAAGGGCTTAAATCCTTTTGACTTAGAAAATCCTATTACCATATTTTCCATATTACGCTCTAAAATATTCAAGAGTTAGCATAAGTCTATGTTGCACCCCTGCGTTATGTTTTACTATTATTTGCAATTGATTAGCTTGGTAAGGAACTCCGTCAATATCTTTCTTCATATATTTAGCTGCCCTACCGTCTGTTTTTACTGATTCATTGGCTCCATAATACCGCATATTCAATCCTCCTGCAAATTCCTTAACGTAAGCTCCGCCTAGCTCTATTAATCCGCCAATGACCCATAAACGAATGTCAGTACTCGGAGAATCTATTTGTTGTATATTACCAGCTATAAGTTCGTAATCATAAGATGGTTTGAATAGTATTACAGTTTTTACTATATTAGCTTCGTACTGAGCGTCTGTAATCTCAGCATCATTTACATCGTAAAACTTAATCGTACTAATTCCCCTACTTGAACCTGATTTATCTTTTTCATATAAACTACCTATCTTAGCAGTCTCAAACTCAATTGGGTGTGCAAAATAAACCCACCCTGCCTTACCAGCAGCAGTACGAGTTATTTGTCTCCCTTCTTCATCAACTTGATAATGTTCATTTCTTAAAAAATTAAAATTAGTTATTGGTGTCGTAGAATAGTCTGTTATACCATCAGAACTCATTCTTACGTTTCCGGCTAATAAGTCAGTAAGTAGGTTCGACTCATTTTGGAACTCTATTAATAGATTTTCAGGTATTTGGTAAAAAGAATTATTATCAATTTCTATTCCCTGATAAGTATTAGCTTCTCCCGAAATATTATGTATGTACTTAGAACTCATATTTATACCTTATGTTGTTTGGAAAAAATAAACTACTGCCATATCCGATGGATTATCCCCATTATCGATCCATCTCCCTATAAAAAAATTTCCAGCAACAAACGATAAGTTTAATCCAGTAATGTTAATTCCATTAGCTTGATTAACTATATTAGGAGTCTGATATGCAATATTACCGCCAGCAGTACCATTTTTATATAGATCATATCTACCATCTACCGCCGCACCACTCCAAGAAAAAGTAATTTCTTTTAGAACACAAGAAACTGGTATTCTTATTGGAGTTATATTCCCAGGCAACAGCTCATTATACCCTAGCCAATTGTTATTCCCTACCGTAGAATTAAAGGTTGTTACTATTGTAAATCTAGCCTTTCCTACTGCCGTATTTTTTGACTCTTCTATTGCGCTTTGAGCATTTGTTGAAGTAAATCCATTTGAAGTATTGTCGAATGATATTTTATTAGAAGAATCGAATTGGAATCTTTCTATATGTAAAACTCCATTAGCTGCTGATAAATCCGAAGTTCCGTCATTAATAATAAATTGGCCATTATTTATTTTGGTTATAAGAGTTGTATCATTTGCTGCCATAAACCATAGTTCAACTGGTATATTGAACGTGCCGTTGTTTGCTACATCAGCATTAATAATTTGTTGAGTGCTTCCTGATACATTTTTCACTATTTTAGTTATAGTCATTAAGGAATCCTCGATACCCAAAGAATTAAGTCCATATCTGAACAGTTAGTTCCGTCATCTAAATACTGGGCATATATTATATCGCCAGCGTTTAGTGTATAGTTAATTCCGGTAACATACCCGTAACCAGAGTTAGGAGAAGTTACAGTTAATGTGTAAAAAATAGTTCCAACTTTTGATGCTAACCTAAATTGTATTCTAAAAGCGACGTTAGTATTTTGATTAGACCAAGTTATTTCGTTTAATTTTAAAGTAACCGGAGCAACAAGAAGTGGGGTATTGGGGAATAATTCTGAAGGACCTAGCCACTGACTAGCACTAACTGTTCCGTTATAGTTAGATCTAATGCCTGCTCTAGGAAATCCTTCGGCATTCTGCTTAGCTTCTTCAATTGCTTCTTGTACATTGTCTGATGTAAATCCATTAGTTGAATTATCAAACCAAACAGAATTGGCAACTTGAATAAAAAAATCACGCAAGCTCATCTATGCCCTCTCTACAAAAGTAACATTGACGGTACCTGTTTCTGCCACTATAAACACTTGTTGTCTTTCTCCAGCTTCGTAAGATTCTTTAGCATTTTTAACATGCTTAAATCCTTTTGTGGAGACGGTAGCTGCAGATGGAGTAGTTCCATCTCCAAAATATACCCATATATTACCATCTGTGGGCTGAATTGTAATTACTTGTCTTTCCGCTAAAGCAGAAGCTCCGACTTTTAATTCTTTTACGGTGGCGGTAGTTACTGCCACTCTATCTTGTTTTGACGGACCATCAAGTAATTGAAAAGCCATTACTCACTCTTCTTTTCAGATTCTGGTTTTGTTTCTACTACTCGTAGAACCTCTAAAATATTTGCGTCTATTTTTGGCAATAATACAGTTTGCATGTGCGATAGTAACTTAAAGAAGTTTATTATGTCTTGTACATTCATATCTTTGAATGATGCTTTATTTGCTACTGCATTTAAGAAATCTACTAATTTTTTCTTATCGTCTTCCGTAAAATTATTTCCCATATAGTCAATCCTCTGATTATATAATATACTATGAATAATACTGAGTCAATAAAAGAGGAGGGATTTCTCCCTCCCCCCGTCAGTATTTAAATTAAGAAAGCTCTAAAGTTCTAATAGCAGCAGTTTCTCCTGTAGATCCAACAAAGAACACAGCAGAAGATACACCAGCTCTAAGTTCCATATAAGAACCTGGAGAGATAGGAAATCCGTTAGCAGCAGTTACACCAGAACCCCCGATAAACATTTTTCTATTATCGTTGTTGTATATGCTTAGGTATTTTCTATCAGCTAAAGGTGAAGTAACAACAGCTTGAGCAGTGTCAGCAACGCCTAAAACTAAAGCCTTAGATATTATAGCAGTATTTGCTAAAGCAGCATCAGATACTTCGATAGTAGCACTAGATTCTGCTAAGTTAACATACAATGCACCAGCAGCAGACATTTTGAATGAAGCATAATCTCCATCAGCACTTGTACTAGAAGCTAGTACGTCCTGTCTTACCCCTAACATGTATGAACCGATGTCTCCAGAAGAGTGAGCAGCATCTTCAGCTTTCTCATGTCCGTTAACTACTGAAATATCGGCATTAACATTAATACTACCATCAGCATTGATTGCTAAGAAGTCAGTACCATCACCAATCTTAATTGAATCTTGCGAATGACTTAAGTCTCTAATATCAAAGTCAGTAGCAACAACAGTAATGCTTTCTAAAGCAGCTAAAGTTGTAGCACCAAGTTCTACAGTACCATCAACAGTAATTGAGTTACCACCGTCTTGAATGTTAACAGCAGCAGCTCCAGCACCGTTTTGTACAGTGATTGATTCTAAAGCAGCTAATGTAGCAGCGTCTAGCCCAATGTTAGTTGAGCCAGAAACATCAACCTTATCCGTAGCGAAAACGAGGTCTCTGATGTCTAAATCTGTAGCAGTTACTCCGATAGTAGTGTTACTAAAGTTTACCTTTAATGCATCACTAACGTGTCCAATGAGCGTACCGTCGTCTCCGGCACGTACAAATGCCCCAACGCTGTCACTGTCAAGGATGGTGTTAGCATCCGTCGTGTCAAAGCCCAATTTATCTTTCATTTATTCTCCCCTATGTTATATCACTATATGTGATACTCTTGTTATATAGTTGTTATTGCCAGCTTTCTATCTCGATTACTCTATTGGCTTTATTTGATCTAAAGTATATAGTAAATCCAGTTAGCGTATTTAAGTTATTTGCTGGATATATGTTTCCAGGATAGTTGGTGAACCAATTAGTACCAGTTCCTCCAGAAGCATATGCTATTCTAAGTTTTGAGTCAGAATCTCTATCTCTAAGTAAAAACGTCTTTGTTCCTACAGGAAAAGTATAAGAATATTCCGTGTTTGCCAATACTACAGCAACATTTGCTGTGGTAACTGCTGTTGCCTTATCAGAGTTTGAATCAGGTACCTCTAAGGTTTTTTTAAAAGCTCCACTATATATATCGTAGTAGTAGCCTTTTAAAACTCTTCCTTCAAATAATGGATCTAACACATCGTAATCTATAGTAACTGTTTGTAGTAATAATGATTCCCCAGGCTGATTTAGGACTGTAAATCCTGTATTATTGTCTATGGAATCACTAGTTTCTCCGGTTTTAACTGCTATCATATTTATAGTAGATCCGGCAACTCTTCTACTATAAAAATATTCGCTCCAATTAGATTTTAATACTAGCTCAGTTGCGTATGCTACAACTGTAGCGTTATCGTTTGTACTAATAGGAACCTCTATTCCAGTACTTCCACTAGGTGCAGGATCTGTTCCTAGTCCTGCCACATTATACCAAATATGGAATTGTCTTCCGCTTCTTCCTTCGTAAACAAAGAAGTATTTATTATTCAAACTTCCAGCCGTGTCTCCTAATATTGATATATTAGTTTCGTGCTGCTTAGTTCCGCCATAGTATTTAACTTCTAATGGCTTACCTGACATATCGTAAACAGGAACTAAATAATCATAGTGACTATTTACTACGGTAAGAGCGTTCTTTACTCTTAGGTAATGTCCTGGATAGGAATGAACGTCTCTGATTACTCCACCAAAATCTAGTTGAGTAAGGCTATCGATGTCCTCAATGTACTTATCGTTTTGCTTAGTCATTTAACATCCTGTTAACGCTCTTTTAGACTGAGGTTATATATGCTCTAAATTTAACAGTATTGGATACGAATCCAGAAATGTTACTAGAAATATATTGAACCTGTCCAGAACTAGTTATGTCAAACCCCACACCAGTATCGTCTCCTAAATATTCATAGGATAGTTCCCAGTCTGAGCTTTTTTGTATTCCATGTAATTTATATTCAGCAAATAAGTCTGTCGTAGCATCTATTGCTACAGAGACTATTGCATCAAATGATCTAACTACTCCATTGGAGAAAGCTAGTCCTGTTACGTTAGCTAACGACGCTTGGTTATTAGCCGCACTAAAAGTACTTAAACTAATGTCGCCAGTTGTTGATCCAATTGAACCAATTGCGTTATCTATTCCTTTTAGATAGGCAGATACTTTATCAGCTCCTTCGGAAGCAACTTGAGATGGTGTATAATTTACTGCTGTATAGTTGGCAGGGATAAGACGAGCATTTACGTCGTCAGTTCCTGTACCAAACCGTATAAATTTTTGTTTAATTCTACTCATTATTTTCTCGTTTTATCATCAGCTAAGCTGGTATGAGAAATAAAGAAGGGGCCAAAGCCCCCTCTGTTTAAAAATATTACAATCTAGCGTATTGAACAATCAGGATATCTCCAGAAATTAACTCAGCAGCTCCGCCTGTAGCAAGATCGTTTAAAAACGTGATCCTTGTAACACCGCCGGCTCCACCAGCTAGAGACACTGAATAATCCACCCCTCTATTTTGCATAATTCCACCAACAGGAGTTAATGAGATGCTAGAAGCAGAGTATGCAGCAAACGATAAGTCTTTGTATTGATTTGTAATGTCAGTTCCGTTTAAAGTTAACTGCTCTGAATCAACATTTTGAATTCTTGCATTAATCTGAGTTTGAGCATTTGACGTTAAGGAGTTAATATATTGAAATTCAGTATTAGAAACAGATCCATCAGCAATCTTAGCTGCGTCTACTCCAGTTGCAATTTTAGCGTTAGTTACGTTTGCATCAAGGATTTTTACAGTTGTGATTGCATCATTTGCAATTGTTACAACACCAGCATTAGTATTTGAAATGTCTCCAGATAAAGTTTGAGCAACAGCTAAGTTTCCAGCAGATCCAATAAATACTTTACCATCAGCTAATGTACTTGTAAGTTTTGCATCTAATTGATCTTGAGCATTAGAAGTTAGGGAATTGATATATTGGAATTCTGTATTTGATACTGATCCATCTGCTATTTTAATAGCATCCACTCCAGAAGCTATTTTAGCATTAGTTACGTTAGCGTCTAGGATTTTAGAAGTGATCACTGAGTCAGCAGCTAATTTAGCAGAAGTAATACCCAAGTCTTTAACTCTTAATGAATCAGTGTTTATTTCTAATGTAGAACCATCTACGTTAACCTCTAAAGATCCATCAACATTTTGTCCCAAACCGTTACCAGCAACATCAGCAGCAATTTTATCTTTATCTACAGCATCGTTATTAATTTTAGCAGTTGTAACAGCGTTCGAAGCTAATTGTCCAGAACCAATTCCTAGATCGGCAACTTTTAAACCAGAAGCTGATTTAGAAAGAGTTGATCCATCAAGTTCTAAAGCTAATTGAACCCCAGAAAAAGTTAAACCTTGACCATCGTGATCTACTGATACGTCAGCTCCAGAAATGGTAATACCGTCTTGCCCTATTAAAGTTCCAGCAGAGTTGAAGAAAACAAAACTAATAGGATCTGTGTCAAGAGTTGTTACTGTTCCACTTTGAACAAAAGCTTTACCTTGGTTAGCAGAACCTTCTTGAACAAAAGTATATGCGCCATTTATTTCATCGATTGGAGAAAGTGAGTCAAAATCTGTAGCTCTTGCTGGAGTTGCTCCAACAATATAAATACCGTTGAATTCTGAAGCAGTTTGATCTTTGACGAGAACTCTATCACCGTTGGCAAGAGTTATACCGTCAATTACATCGCCAGAGTTTAATGCTGTAGCAATTACAATGTTTGCAGTAGTAGCAGCTCTAACAGCTTGCTTAGGCTTAAGACCTTGTTGCACTGTATCTAAATATGACTTACGAACTAAATCATTTCCAGTAGATGGATCAGATGTTACTTGAGGAACTGATGCAAATTCAATTTTATCAGAAGCATTAACTTTTAACATGTTAATGTCAGCATTATCAGCAGCATTTCTAGCTTTTAGGTAGGCATTGTTGGATAGACGGATTTTTGATTGATCTACTGCATTGGCTAAAATAAACTTTTTTGAAATTTGTGTCATGACTCTTTCCTCCTAAGAAAGGTTAATTATTTTATTTCTAGTTGTAAAACATCTCCGGCTTCCAATACCCCATCAAGACCTAATCCTGACCAAGATAGAGTTGAACCTGATATTGTAAAATCTATTCCGTATGTTTGTCTTACTCCACCAACAGTTAGCCTAGCTAAAGTTGGACTATTCGGAGTTATTACTATGCTTTTTGATCCAGCGGTAATATCAGCTCCAGAGAGAGTTATTAGCGGTCTAGGAACAAAAGCAGTTGATACTATTTCATCTAATGCTGCCTGTACGTTTATAGCCGTAAGTCCTGATGAAGATGGATCGTAGTCCACATTAATAGCATCAGAAGCTCCTCCGCCTCCACCACCGCCTGGCGTACTTATATTTAATCGTCTATATTGATTACTCATTTAATCCTCTAGAATTAATGTCTTCTTTTGGCGACATAAAGTATTGATTGCACATCACACGATCCTGATGACACTACAATCTTAATTCTCATGTAGGAAAGTCCTGTTCCTCCAATATCATACATAATATTCCCAGAAGCGTCTGTCTGTATAAGATCAGAATCTTCTAGTAAAGTCCAACTTCCCTCTATAAGAGGAGTATTAGTTAGCTCTATAGAAGTAGTCATATTCAGACCCACTCCATTGTCATATGCTACCGTTATGCTAAACTCACCTTCTCTATTATCTAAGTCTACAACTTCACTAGTAAACGATGCGTTTACCGTTTCTGGAGCGTCTAGGAGTTCTTTTTTTAATATTCCGTCTAGGATAAACCCCATATAATCTCCTATTATTCTTTATCTGAAATTTCTATAGACTTTCCATTTCCGCTAACTTTTCTGCTAAGATATAAAGCCAAACACATACCGTTCCAGTAAAGAGCACTTTGCATATCTATGCCTTTAAATATCTGTGCTACGCTATTTAAAAGTCCAATTGCTACAAAGAATGAACTAACTACTACTAACGTAAAAGAGACAGAAGGTTCTTGAGTTTTTGGATCTCTACCAACAGGAACTGGAATTCCTTTTTGGTTACACCAGTTTACAAACTCCATAAATTTTTCTTTCATTTATTTCCTAAAAAACTCTTTCCATTCTTGGAAATTCATTATGTTAAACCTGTCTATAGAACTATCGTTATAATTCAAAGGTAGGTTTCTTAGATAATCCCTATATTCTCTGTAAATTCCCCTCTCTTTAGTTGTTAAAGGGAAGTCAGATAGCATTGTCATATCTGTATTTTTAAGCACTTGGTTTCTTTCGTTTCTTAAAGCATTCCAATATGCTGATTTTTCTGTATCTTCTAAGTTATCTGCAATTATTCGATACAAAGGTTTAATTTTATAATAAGTAATTGATATTTTTTCTTTTTTACTATTTAGCTGCTCTACCGTCTTTTCTTCTACTATCAGCTTTTTAAAATTTGGATTAAGAAATTTATCTACTACCCACATTTCTTTCTTATCCCAGGCATCAAAAGTACAATGATAATTTCTATACAATATTGCCTGTTCCCTATCTTCAAAATAAATAGTCTGCTCTTCTTTAGTATCTATATTTTCTATCTTAATATAGTACATAAAGCTCCTATTTGTTCATTAACCGTTGCTTAATCCTTTCAAATACTGATGGAGTAGGTTCTGGTTTTAGTTGCATTTCAGGACTAGTGTACTCGCCCTCTAGAACTTGAATTGGGGACCTATGAATTGGAGCTTCCATTCCAACTGGTTGACCATCTTCTTTTTCTAACTCTTCCATTAATTGCTGGTATAATTCTCTTTTCATAATTATAGAATGTCCCTAGCTGCTTGCCGTAATGCACTAATTTCTTCTGGAATTGCTGTGCCGATGTCTGCTTTTCTTATAGCATACCAATCTGTTTCTGCTAAATATTTTCTAGCATTATATTTTGCTAAGTCAGAAGCAACTTGGACACTGATGTCTTCTACATTATAACTAGCTTGCGCTGCTAATCTAACGTGAGTTTGCATCATTTGTCCGTCTATTTCTGTTTCAATTACTTCTAGTACATCTTCTTGTCTATAGGAATCACTTATAGGAACAATTCTGATATCTAAACGACCTGGCTTTAGTTTTTGTTGAGCTAACCAAGAGTTTGCTAGTTCTTCAGTTTCGAATCTGGCTTCCCATTGTCTTCCGTCTAATAAATTTTCTAAGCTTACTTTAAACATATATTATACCTTTTATTAGTTTTTGATTGAAATCCAAACATCGGCTTCGGAAGGATTATACGTAATTGCTCCACCGCTATTTTGAAATGTTCTAACATCAACAGTATCGCCTTTAGCTAAATATATAACACGGGTATTTGAAATTGAAGTTCTAATGTCAACTCCTCCACCATTAGGATAGTCATAGAACTCAGTATGTACTACTCCATTTTTATAAAAATAGCATATGAACCCTTCGGCTCCGGACCAGCCGGGACTGCTTTGTAATCCTACACCAAAACTGCAAGTATAATAATCACTAATTGGAGCAGTAAATTTCCAAGAAACTCCAGTAGTTACGGCATTATGTGTATCAGTAACTCGATCTTCAAAGTCCACAATTTTAGCAGATCCGCCACTTGCTAATGAAGTAGCCGCGTTTGTATTATATATAGCTACAATTTTTTCAGTTGGAGGTATTAGTGCAGAAGTTGCAATTTTATGTCCAGACCATCTTAAAGTTGTTAATCCAGTTGAAGAAGTTGAAATAGTGCTTACACTGTTATTTCCAAGGCCGATTAATTGTAGTTCAATTATATCGCCTTTTACACAATCAACATCACCAGCAATTGACACATAGAATTCAGCCCCAGCAGTTGGATAAATCGCTCCGCCACGTACTACTACCGAACTATTCTGAGTTATTGTTAAGCCATAAAGATTGTTCAGAACATTTGTTCCTAAAATTCTTACGTGAGCAGAAAAGTGGTATTTCCCAGAATCTGGAATAACGTATTGGTTGTTTGTTGTATCAAATCCCCCAGCAGTATCGTATAGTATATTACTATATTGAGTTAATTTAACTGAGGAATTATTTGTGTTAATTCCTGTTTGTTGTGCTCCTGGTCTAACACTAAAACTTACATTTGATAAAGAGTTTGCAGATACTGTTTCAGGTTTAATTAAAATTCCAGATAAAAAAGTTCTACTAGAGCCAGTTGAATATGCTTCGGAAGCTGAGTCATCTTGAAACCCATAAGATTCTACATAATCGCCCTTATTTAGATAGCTAATACCGGAAGCTACTGAAAAAACCGATTGTCCTGCTACACCATTAGGAACAAAACTTCCTCTTAAAGAAACTGCACCATTAACATAAATATTTGTTTGTGCAACTTTTCCGTCCGCTATTGAACCAAATGTAGTTGTTGATTGGAGTGAATAATATCCACTTTCCGGAGCAACCCAGCGCGTATTTGTTGCATCCCATCCACCTACTGTATCATATTGAACTGTATCTAGTGGTGTCTTTTGTGCAGCTGAAATTGCTGTGTGGTTTGCCGCAGTATTCAAATATACTTTAAATGCAATTGACGTTCCCCTATTAGACATATCGGAAGGTCCAACTTTTACATTGTCTATTTTTAAATCCCACGCAGTTGTTGTAGAAGTTGCTGTAATTAGTATGAGCCTATAACTAGTTGAATTACTTGCTGATTGAAAATAACCAAGATACTTAGCCTGTCCAGCATTAGCAAGAATATCTCTTTGGCTAGGTTCAATTATAGAAGCATTGGTTATATCATAAATATAACATCGTGAATATCCGTCAACAAAATTTGCAGTAGCTTCATAATCAAATGATATTTCTAAAACTTTAGCTTTATCTGCATTGTCAATTGAAAAATCATAACTAACACCTTCACCTATTACGTTACTTGCTGGTTTTGAAAATAAACCAGAAGCGGTATCTCTTAATGGTGAACTAGTTGATCTTGTAAAAGTAGAAGTAACTGTTCCACCAGTTCCGTCAACTGGAACCGCAGCACCATCATCAAATGTAATCCAACCTGTTGTATTAACTTCAAAATCAGGATTATCGATGTAATTAATTCCACCCTGACCACTAGAACTTCCAACTCCACCAATAACCATCCAACGAGTTTCAGTTGAATCATATTCTAAGTGAATTGACGATTCATCTTTTAATATAATATTAGATTTTTGTCCAGTTAAAATTCTATTTGCAGCAGTTGCTCCAGTATTATCATTTATTATTACAGAGTTACCAGTAGCGTTTATTATCGTTAAATGTTGTCCTTCTAGTCCAGCTGGAATACCACCAAGAGAAACTAAAGAAGCATTAGTTAATCTAATTATTTTACTAGCGGGGTCAGTTATTGTTGCGTTAGATCCAGTTGCACTATCAGTAGTTATATCGGCTATTACATCTGAGAAAAATTTAATAGTTTGATTGGCATTAATTATTCCAGCAGAAGTTAAATCTAAATTTCCACTAGTTGAACTAAGTACATTTCCGTCTAAACGTAGGTTATCAACATTTAGTTGAGTTGCCCCAGACATTATTCCGGCATCATCAATAGTAACTAATGAATTTTGTATAGTTTTTCCGGTTGTTCCATCAAACCTAGAAATCGCATTGTCCGTGCTTGACGCTGCTCCGGTAGCTTTTGTTTCAACAGAAGTTTCAAGAGATTGTAAAGCGGTTTTAACTGTTGAGTTATCTGCAATAGTTGTACCAGTAAATGTACCTAAGTTTGTTGCATTCTCAGCAACTCCTGATAGTGTAATTAAATCATTTACATTTCCATCGATTTCAGTAACAACAGCAGAAGTTGCTTTAGTTTCAACAGAAGTTTCTAAGGCTTGTAATGCGGCTTTAATTGTAGAAGAATCTGGAATTGTAGTTCCAGTAAATGTTCCTAAACTTGTAGAATTCTCTGCAACACCAGAAAGAGTAATTAAATCGTCTACGTTACCATCTATTTCTGTAACAACGGATGATGCGGCTTTAGTCTCTACCGACGTTTCTAATGCCTGAAGGGCTTGTTTATTTGTTTGATTGTCTGGGATTGTAGTTCCTGTAAATGTTCCTAGATTAACAGCATCTAAAGCTACTCCAGAAAGAGTTACTAAATTGTCAACATTTCCATCTATTTCATCGATCGCTGTTTGAACATTTGTTGCTGCTAAACCTGAAGTTGCATTCGAGTAAGTAATTTCAGCAGCTTGATCTATAGTATCAATTTGAGCATCAACATATGCCTTAACCGCTTTAGCTGATGGGATTGTATCGTCAGCACCAGAAACAGCATTTAAGTCTGTATCAAGTACTCCAGATTTTAAATTATCTACTTCAAGATTTGAAATAGTATTATTATCTGCATTAATTGTTTTATTGGTTAAAGTTTGAGATTGGTCTTCAGTTACTACGTTTCTAGTAGATCCTCCAAGTTGAGCTTTTAACTTATTATCTGAACTATTTGCTGATACTTCTCCATCAACAGTTAAAGCATCTGTAGTTGGAGTTAATCTTACCCCTTTATAGAAATTGCGTCTTTTTATCGTCATATATTATCCTCTAGGTCGATGTAATTGCTGTAGCATTAAACTTCATTGTAATTGCGTCTGTATTAGCTATTGCAGTTGATACGTAATTAACTTGTCCAGTGTTGTCTATATCAAAAGCAACTAGCACGTCTAAACCAACAGGAACGCTATCATAAGACATTACAAAAGAAGAGCCGTTATATGCTCCAGTAAAGTTAAAAGCTTCTGTTCTTGTGGGGGTAGCATCTGTGAATGTTCTAGTAACTACAGCTTTGATTGATATTTGCTGTACTAAACTTGCATTGAAAGTTAGTCCTGATACGTTACCAGATCCAGAGATTAGTAGATTTGCTTCTGTAGTTTGGACATCTTGCGGCCCTGATAGGGTGTTAAGTACTTCGGTTACTGCTTCTGCCCATGCTGAAGACTCCTCTCCCCAGTTATACCCACCAGTAGTCGGGTACTCAAATACCGTTGAATTTACAGTGAGCTTCTTAGACATTATATTATCCTAACTTAGTATAAAGAAGGGGGCATAATCCCCCTTTTGGGGTGAAGCTCAATTAAGAGCTAATCTCTTCCAACATTTTAATGATAAAACATTCAACAAATTAGCAGTAAAGTAAATGTCAACATAGTGTTTAATCATACTATAAGTTGTTAAAATGGCATTCTTTTTAATGGTGGGGTTTTGTATGTAATTTTAGATAGTTACGAATAGTGTGAGCTATTGTTCTAAGTCGCTAATTTGTAGCAATTCAAGGACAACTATATAATATGCTTGAGAAAACGATACGCTATTAGCCTTTAATTTATCCATTAGATAATCTAGTGTGTTTTGTAAATTGTCACATTTTATATGTTTTTCTACGACTTTACCAGAGTCTCTTTCTTTGATTAAGAATCTATACTCGTAAGATGTTTCACTCATGGCTCTTTCTCCTCATAACTAGGTCCATTTTCCGATGGAACCAGTTTACATATTGAGCAACACAGGTAGCTATTATCAGCTACTTCTTTTCTTACCCAATTATGCGGTTTGCAAACTTTAACTTCTTTTTTCTCAGTATTAAGAAGTATTATAAAAGTAAGTATAGTACAGAATATGATAATAATCAAGCTAAAATCAATCATAATCTAATACTCTCTATTTTTTATAAAATCTTCTATATCTATACAAGCTTTTTCTGATTCGTCTAAGTATTCGTCCCAAGTCATAGTCTTACTATAAGTAGAATCAAATCCATATTTGGAATTACAAACATTGGGCCTATTTTCATATATCGCACAGCCATTGTCTGGCAATAAATTTTTACAAACTCCATTTCCAATATCAAATTGATTTAACTCAGGAATTAAGTTGCATATTTTACAACACGCTCCGCATTTCCAGCATTTAAACGGCTTTTGGTCGTTACTCGACATCTGTACCTAGCAAATCAATAGCAACTTGATTTAGGTAGTCTTTGCTTCTGACTATGTTTAAAAATCTAGTTAGCTCACCGTTTTTAGTTGATTTTCCAAAGATTATATTTGAAAAGTTTATATTAAATTCTTTATTATTTATTAGAACTTTTCTGACGTAAAAAGGAAACTGAGGCTCTAGGATCTCTACGTTATCAGAGTCTTGGATTTTTGAATTTTTTGGCAACAGGTAAAAAAGCTTCTTAAAATCGGCTCCTGTTTTATCGGTGTTATCATACTCGTACAATAGTTCTGGGAATAATTTTTTCACGCGACCTCCAGAACTCAAATTATCACACAGTACTATTAGTGTCAATACTAATAATTAATCTCAGCTTACCGCAGTCCCACAATTGGCAGTACTTATTGGTGTTTTTTACAGCAGTAGACTCATTTTTAACACTAGAAAACTTCTGCTTATCTACTTTACACCTCTTTTCCTTGTCAAAGTATACGTAGGTTGGCCTATTTACCCTATGGATTTTCCAACCAGAGGTAATCCAAGAATTACCGTTAAAAGTCAAAAGGTCTATCAAAGTGCTAAGTTCTTTGTATTTATTTAGGATATAACTAGTCAACCTAGACAATCCGCCTACAACCTGAATTCCTGCTTTTACGCACATCCTAGTTACCGAATATCTGTCTGTAGCCCCTCTTCCCTCTTTTCCAACACTAATAACCATAAGTAGTTCTTTATCTAGATACAATCCTTTGTGGAATATAGATGTTGGGGATCTTCCTTTTAGATGATACTGGGCATAAAAAGATTGTGCTACATCGTTTGAAACTTCCTTTATCTCACACTTTCTAGCAAATACCCTTCTTTCTACTATTCCTAAGCTATTTTTAATTAGTGATTTTATTTGGTCTTTTTTATTTGTCCAATCAAACTCATATATTTGAATTAGTCTAATTCCTCTTTGTTTACACAGTTCATATTTAAATTTAGGAAGTCTTTTGTGCTTTTCTCCATCTTTTCCAAAAGCATCGTGAAACATTGCCCCATGGAACTCTATTGCTATGCTCTTATCTGGAATAAATATATCCAATTCACAGTATCTCTTTTTACTTGTAGATGGTATGTGTTTAAAATACCAATCAAAACTATTGATCTCGTCATTAGACAAAAATAACCTCTTGCCTGCCTCTACTTTAAATCCCATGCTAGAGATGAAGTTTCTTATGTCTTTTTCCTGTCTAGAGCACCTAGAATTGTTTAAATGTTTGTTTTTATTGAAGTACGCTACTTGCTTAGAGCATAGGATTTTATTCTTATCTAAGTAGTACACCCTTCCTAGCACATCTAGAGGGGATATTTCTATAAACTCCCACCCTTTTTGTACACACTTATCAGACATTGTTTGTTTTAGGATATTATAAAATTCTATAGATCGGTTCTCTTTTCTACCTGCTCCAAACCTATATAAATCAGACAGTCTTTTTTTTACTACTTTGCCGTTTATGTCTACTACTTCGAGAACATCTAATTTAGTATAGTAGTCCTGTTTTGTTAGTATGGTTATTCCGTGGATAGAGAGTAAATCTGCTTTTAATTGTTCAAAGTCTTGAATTACTGTATTATTTTGTTTATTTCTTTTTACTAGGTCTTGCTTTCTGGTAACTGCTGCACATTCTGGACACCAGCTATTTTTAGCTATTGCACCACTTCTTATAGAGAAAATATGTCCGCTGCTACAAGAATACTGATGCTTTTTGTAGGAATCTGTAAAAGATCCTAAGTATTTTCCAGCTTTTTTTACTGCATATTCTTCAAATTTATCAGACACAGTACCTCTTCGTAGTGTATGTTCCTTATTATATACCGTGGGAATCAGAGAGTCAATAAAAAAGGGCAGAATTGCTCTGCCCCCTGTGTAAGTAGCGGAAAGTATTAAGATTTGATATATCTAAACAATACGCATGTAGCAGGACGCATACATACTAATGCTTGGTCGGTATAAGATCTAAGCTCGATACCATGAGAATCATTTAACAATCTGAAGAACTCGCCATCGTAGCCTGGGATTTGGAAAGTTACATCAGAAGAACCAATTCTTGCGAAATCTTTCTTAACGAAACCGTGAGCATATCCTTCTTTAACAATTGTAGAAGCCATGATTTCGATTTCACCGTTTTGTCCGTAAAACTTAAGTGATTTAGAACCTTGGTCTAATTGAGAAGAAGAGTAAGAAGAATCATACATTCTCTTAGCAGCTTGTTCAGTTAAAAGGTTGTTCCAGCTTCTAGTAGAAACTAAAAGAGTATAAGCTTCTTCAGCTAATCCCTTATCCATAGCAGCAGCAATACCTTCTTCAGCTTTAGCAAAAGAAAGAACAGCTTCACCACCAGTAAAGTTAGTACCTACGTTAACTACGTTACCTTTGAACAAATCGTAAACAGAGTTATCAATTCCAAAAAGAGTACCAGATTTTTGAGAAATTTCGTGAATCCCTAAGAATTCCTTACCTTTAGCACCTTTGTAGAAAATAACGTCAGTAGCAACAGTACCACCTGGAACAGCATCAACGAAAACTTTCTTAAGAGAATAATCAACAGAAGTAATTTCAGCAGATCCTCTATTAGTAACTAAAGTAGCATCGTAGATTTCAATTTTAGCACCTTTAGAACCATTCCAAATTCCTGGAGCCCATTCATGATCTTCGATTTTTAAGCCAAGACCAGAGATAGATTCAAGAACGCCTAATCCTGTAGAAGACTGTCCGTGGATAACTTGGATTTCAAGTCTGTGGTACATAGAAGCCATCATGTTTCCAACGATGAGCTTAGTTGCTTTTTCAAAAGCATTTTTATCAGAAATAGATCTAGAGATAGCACCTAAAGAGATAGTAGATCTAAGAACTAATTCAGCAGATTTAAGAGATCCATTTCTTACAGCAGCAGCAGCAGAAGCTTCTAAAGAGAAAACATCGCCATCTTCCCCACCATACGTAAACACTTTGTTATCGTAAAGGCTTTTTATCCTCTACTTCTTATAGTTTCCCATAAGGTCAGCATACATTTTCAACAAGGTTAATTGTTGTCGGGCACTCGTGCCAAGATTATATTCTCATTACTGAGGTTCACTTGGTATGCGTTACGGTGCTCAAGAGTTTTTAATTCTTGACTTACCTCGGTATTAGCATAGTTCCAAAAATATCCTTTATGTTGTGGTCTATTTTTTTTACAAGCCATACATACTAATCCTGGATTAAACCCATGAAATTTAACTTCTTGAATTGTTTCAAAAAATAAAATTTCTCCTGTTTTTATATTAGTAGCAATAATTGGAGATCCGTTCAATGATCTAGAGATTTTTATTCTCTCTTCTTTAGAGCGAACTCTTCCTTTTAATTTAGCTACACTTTTTCCTGTTTTAGTTTGTGATATTTTCTTTCGAATTTGATCAGTCATTTTGCAAATACCCTCTCCGCCTATAGTTAGATTATATCCAACAGGAGACATAGAATTTAAATTTGCGATATGAAGCTGTTCTTTTTTAAACAACTCTTCTTTTGTATTAGCAGTATCTATAACACAAAAGTCAAAATTAGAAAGTCCATACTTTTTAATAGCTCGTTGAAAAACACTCTTTTCAACATTGGCTCTATTTACATGTGCAAATATACGCTCAGATAAAGTTTTAGTGGTAATACCAACATAAACTTTTCCGTTTGTTTTATTTGTAGCTTTGTAAACTAAACCATTCATTTTTGCCTTAGCCTTCACCGATTTTGCCCAATTTTAAAACGGCAATACGTTAAATTTTACCGTTTTCTAAACTAACGATTACTGGGAAATTGAATTGGTTACCCATCAATTTCTCTTTCTTCATCATTGGAATCATTTTAATTAATTTTGCACTGTCTGGAACTAAATTTTTTACATTGTCGCTATAAACTTCTTTAAATAGTCCGTTTAAAGATGCAACAGTATTGTTTGCACTCATTCTATATACTCCTATAAGTATGTGTTGTTTTATTTCGTTCTATGTTCTCTAGTTCTGTTCTTCTGGTATTTATCAAATCCGGTTAGGGGTATTGAAAAGCCAATTTGAGTACTTAGTTCCAAATAGATAAAACTGTGTAGGTGACTTATGTCAATTTCCTACACCTTAAGTTGTTAAAATTAAAGAAACTAAAAGCCTTCTCTCATCCAATCACTAAGCTTTATCTTTGGAGAATCTTCCTTTTTCTCTTCTTTTTCCTGTGTTGTTTTCTTTATGTTATTAATATTACTGACATTTTTAGCTCCAGCTAGTCTTTTTTTGCGCTGCTTATCGATAGTTTTAGAACCGATCCAAGCATCTAAAAACTCTTCTGGAATGTCTTCAAGTAGCTTATTTACCGTACCTTTTAGTTGTTGCTCTACTGTAGGAAGAACGTCCTCTACCCTAACGTCTTCTGGCTTAGCATATCCAAATTGCTCAAAATTATCCATTACCCATACCATGTTCTTAGCAATTAAATCATAGACCATAGGACTGTTACTAGGAAGAGACTTATATCCAGATAATGCAGTATCAATCTCTGTGTCAATCTGTTCTTGAGCTTCTTGTAAAATCTTATGATTTTGTGCCTCTAGTAATTGAGCCTCTCTTTCCTGCTCTCTTCTTCTGTACTCTTCTATCTCTCTTTCTAGTTTTTCTTGTTTTTGCTGTTCTGGGCTTTTCTTAGCTTCTTCTATTTTTCTTTGTAATCTAGTAGCAGCAATATCGTCCGCATTTAATCCAAGCTCTTCAGCTAAAGCTAGAGGATCATTTTTTAATTGATCAACTAGAGTCCTTAATGCTTTCTCATACTCTGCTTTCATTTGCATGGCTTCTCTTCCAGCAGCAGCCATTTGAAATTCTTTTTGCATTTCTGCATCATTAGAAAGATCAAACTCTTTCTTAAAAGTCTTTCCGTTAACTTTTAGCTCAAAGCTCTTTTTTAGGTTTTGAATCTCTTGTTTAGTAGCGCCATTGGCAACAGCTTCTTGAACTGCATCTTGTAATACTTCCGCACTAGATTCTGAGACTCCCTCAGATCCTTGTTGTTGCTCTGTAGATTCTACTACCTCTGCTGGTGCACTTGTTTCTTCGTTCATATATACTCCTAGTATTGTGTGTAGCGACATTGCTATAACACGTTACTGTCTAATCCTTTCGGGTATAGACTAATTTGGTTATAAAACTATTCGGTTTTAGTACAATTTAATTTTTCTATGTGTTTTTTTTGGGTATATCCCTTTTCACATATTCCAAACTGCCTGTTTCTTAGTTCTCTTCTAAAAACCACTCCCAAAACTTTTAGATGGTTCTTAGCTTGCATATATAGGGTATTTTTATGATCAACTCCTATATCTTCAGGCATGTGAATCAAAGACTCTCTAGTCATGTTTTTTATATAATATTTTTTATTTTCTAAATCTATATATACTCTGTACTCTGTTCCCCTAGAAGAACTTATAAAAGTCAAACAAGATTCTAACATCCCAATTCTGACTTTACTTTTTCTATATATTATCCGTCCGTAGACTACTGGTTTTTCTGGCTTCATAAACTACTCAACGGCATTTTTATTGAACAATTCTTCTGGTGTCATGGGAGCTTCTGGATTTCCTGCTGGTCTAGGCACTGCTGGGACGCTTTCCATTTGATCAGTTGGATTTAATGACTGAGCTTCTGGATTAGCCTGTAGTTCAGGGATACCTGATCCATCTGGTGGAATATCAGCTTCTGGAGGCATTGGAGGTTGTGGTTTTTGGAATACTGGTTGGCCAATAATCTGAGCTAAATCTGGGTCTAGATTTTTTACTAATTGTAAGTGTTCATTAATATGAGCATCGCATCTAGTTACTAATTCTAAATCTTGTCTAATCTGAGCATCAGCTAAAACAGCTCTATGTTCTTGAATATGAAGAACGTGGTTATCATATGACAACGCTCTTACTTCCATATCACCTTTAACAATAGATTCGTTCTCTCCCCTAATTAGATTTATTTCATCCATCTCGTTCTCTAGTAGAACATCCAAATTTCCTGTCTGTAAAAGTTGAACGTACTTATCAGAAGTCTTAATCAATCCAGCTTGTAATAGGTTCTCAGCAACTTGAGATCGTCCTGCATGTGTAGACATTAAAGCGTTACCAACATCAACAACTACTCTATTAATTCCAGACAAATCTTCTGATTTAAAAGTGATTAAGTTTGTAGAGTTTCTTAATCCTACGATTGCTGCGATACGAGGTGCTGCTGCAAAGTCTTTTAATAGATTAACAACGCCAGTTCCAACATCTTCTAATAACTGAATATAAGACTGTTGTAATCCGGACATAAATTGAAGAGCTTGTGACGCCATCAGAGCTAAAGAGTTTCCAGATCTTAATTGGTTTTCTGGATTTCCTCTTACTGTAGAGTTTACAGCACTTATAGTCTCCATTGCTTTTTCTATATATTGAATTGTTGTGAATATTTCAGCAGGTGTTTGTGTTAAGTTAAGAGATTCTGGTTTACCAAATTGTGGATTATATTCAATAAAATTCATTCCTCCAGCTAATTGCGTATATTTTATATCAGCACCTAAAGGACTTAGTACGTTTTGAATACCAAATGCGTGTTGGTTTGTAAGAACAATAGAGTAGAGCATATCTAAATACTCTTGCAACTCTATTAAGTTAAACATAGGAGAAAATCCAAAAGATGTTCCTAAGATTTCATTTGCTGCAATCCTATAAACAGGAATCTCTTTATATTCTAATATGCTATCATCTAAAATAACTTCATCATCTAAGTATAACATATGCCTACCGTCAGGTACTGCCTCTGTTTTATTATGAAAAAACTCATACACTGGTATGTCAGTAGTTTCATCAAATTGATTTAGTGTAAATAAAGAAGAAGTTTGACTATCTAATCCCTTTGAATTTATTATCTTTTCTGCCATTTCTGGATATTTTTCCGCAAGGTCGTATTTATTAACCATAGTCCTGGTAATTACCCAATCATGAAGTTCTGGAGTCTCTTTAGTAGAATCAAACACTACATCAAAAAAAGATAAGGCTCTAAAGTCAATATCTCCTTGATGAATGGGTATATTTTTTAAAACTCTTCCGTTTTTATCTACTGGTTCACCGTCTTCATTATAAGAATCAATAGAATCTTTACTAGGTTCGATATAATCATATATTTCTCCCTTAGTACTATTCCATTCCATCTTAATATAACCAGATCCCATAGTAATAGCGTATCTAACTGCTCTTTTTATTTCTCTTTCTAGCCTTTTTTCTCTCATATAGTAATCGAGTAGGCCATTCGCTAGTTGTGCTTGAACAAGTGATTTTTTATCTGTATTTATTGCTCGTGCTTGGAACTTAGGTCTATTAGATGTGATCATTACTAAGATGTGTTCAGCTATGTTATAAAAATGATTGACATTTATTTTTAAAAGCTCTCCCTGCTCACCATCAAAAGAGATTTGATGATTGGAATCCTTAGTAAATCCATGATAAGTCCTCCAAGATCTCTTAATTAACTCAACATACCCATTATTTACTCCATAACTAGCCCATTTATTAGCTTTGCTTTGTAAATAAGAGACGCATTCCGAAGCTTCATCTGCTGCAAAATATTTTTTTGACATAGTTTCCTACTTATTGTGATATATTATCTTATTATAAGTTGTTAAATGTATTGTACCGACTATTTTCTCTTGAATATGTTACTTAACTGCTTAATATTATTAGATAAAGAGCTGTGTGTGCTTCCAGAAAGCAGCGAATATCTAGAATCTCCTATATAATCTGCTGGTTTCTTCCCAATTTGAACATTTCTAAGTAGATAGTACAGGGCAGGAATAGCATCACAATGTCCTCCCATTGTTCCATTTGATAAATTATCTTTAAGTCTTAGAAAATCTGTTCTATTTTTATTCCATTGAGCTGCTTTTAGGTGATATATTAAAGTTTTACATCTTGGATGAATCTTTATCCTCTCTTCTTGAACCCAAATTCTCATATTGTTTATGGAGGCGTCTTTATTATCTTTTTTTGTGGGAAAGAACAGTAGCCCATGTTCCATATATAGATCATTTATTAGCTTTAAATCGTTATCGGCAACTCGCATATATGTCCCAATGAAATTACCTTGGATATCAACAAAGGAAGTTTGTTCTTTTTCTTGTATTCTTTTCGCCAATATGGAGGTAGTCATTGATGGTCCATTCATTACTAGCTCGTCCATTATGTAGATTTGAGCATTTCTAAAGTCATATATTGCAAATAATGCAACAGTTAAATCTTTAAATCCTATATCCATGGATACGTAAGCATCATACGTATATGGAAGATCTATTTTGTCAGTAATAATAGCTAGTTCTTTTGTGTTAAATTCTGGAACTACCATTGAATCACTACTTCTAGTTAGTTCACATAGGTACTCACATCTAAATTTTGGGTTGTCTGCTCCTCCAGGATATCTAGAAATAATTCTATCTATTTGAGAAGGAGTAACTAACGGAGATTCATATATTGTAAATCTAGATACTTTGTTTTCAGCAAGAAGAGGGATAACAAAATGTTCGTGAAAATCGTGAGATGGGTCATGGTAGTTAGGAGTTGATGCTAAAACTACCTTACCATTAGTAGTTGTAGTAGTTGGAAATAATATGGAGTTGACAACATATTCTAATTCATCACAAAATCCAGCTTCATCTACGATACAGAGAATAGCGGTACTTCCTCGAAGGTTTTCAGCATTTCCTGAATCTGTTCCTGCTAGTTGTATCTCTGATCCATTTGGAAATACCCAAGTCTTTTCTTGCGAGTTAAAGTCTGGTTTCAATTCCTGAGGACAATCTTCTAGGATCTTCCTCATTGCTGCTTTAGTAATCTTCCTAATCATATTCTGTTTAGGAGTTGCATATTTTACTATGCATCCAGGATTTTTAATGCAAGTTTCTACTGCTAGAACATGTAAAGAAAAAGTTTTCCCTAATTGTCTAGACGATAGGATGCAAGTTAGTGTTTCGTTAAAATCAGCAGCTTGTTTATAAATAGCTTTTTGAACGCCCTTTAGTTTCCAGGATGCTAGTTCTCCTGCTGCCCAAAGTCGGCTCTTGGCTTCGCTTACGGTAAGTTTCTTTGATTTTTTTTTTGGAAGTTCTGTATCACTCATTGTCTACTATCTTTAATAACTCAGCAACGTCCATTTTCTTTGCTTTGGATTTTGCTGGATCTTTTCCAGTTCTAATTGTTCTGAGTATTTTATGCATTATATCCAAGTTAGAGACTTCCAGTTTATCTAATGGTCTAATGTCTGATGCATCTCTTAGTTTTTTAATCTCATTAGTGCAGATATACTCTTCATCAGATATAGATACATTAAAGTTAACTTCATCTTCCAAACCATTATCTTTTATAACAGCTAGCAGTCCTTCTTTTTCTTTTTCGAGTTGGGCTATCTTTTTGCTGTATATTTTAAGCTGTATTTCTAATCCTGCTATATCTGTATCTTTCTTATCCATCTTAGAACCTTACTACTTTTCCAGTGGGGTGTGCTTTTGTCAGGAGTGCCTCATATTTAGATACGTCATTTTTTAGATTCTTATATAAGTCTTGCTGACCTTTTTCAAGCTCGGCTATCTTATGTTCGTATTTATTTTCAATTTCCACTAGATACTTTTCATACTTGGCTAAAGAGGATTCTACTTCTTTTCTTATGTCAGGTAATTGTGTGTTTTCTAGGTGTTTAAAATATAGCACCATAGCAGTTAGAATTAAAGAAATTACAGGCTTGTTAAAGTCAAATGGGACAAAATATGAAGCAACTATGTGAGTTACTAGTAGAACTAAAATTAAATTACTAAAAATGGATTTTTTATCCATATCAACCTCCTGTTAATATTTTTATAATGGCATCCTAGCCATTATTCGTTTTTTCTTTCTTTAACTTCTTCCCGATTCTTCTGAATCGTCTGGATCTTTCTCTGGGCTGTTTTACTGCTTTAATAGGTTCATCTGAGTAAACCTTCTTGAACAACGCCCCTAATGATTTAAATGTGTTATCTTCCATACCTTAAGTTGTTAACTTAACAACTTATACTATGAAACCAACAACTATGTCTCCGCAAGATTGTGTTTTTGTTAGACCTAGTAAAGCCCCTAAGTACCTGTATGGTATTGTGGCTAAACCTGTATGGTTCTACCTAGACCCTGAATCCACCAAGAAAAGCATCATTAAAGAAATGTACTTATATGCTGAAAGCATTATCCTAGAAATAGGATCTGCCAAGGGTCTTATGGAGGCTGAAACCCTAATAACAGCCCCAGACATTTTAGAAGAAGCCGACTTATGATCCTTTTTATCTACCTTATAGTTTCTATGTATTGTAGTATCACATATTACTTCTATGTAAAACCCTCCTTTCCCCAGTACTTTTCCATTAGTCGTTGTGTGGCTTTTGGACTATTTTCTCCCATAGTTTTTACCTTCAAATTGTTAGCCCTAATCCCAGCCCTTGTAGGGCTCAAATTCTACGTTATTACCGCCTCCGAAGTAAATAGTGACACAATATCTAAAATCGAGTCCTAGCCATGATTCCAAGCAAATTCAAGGCTGGTGACGCTGTTACAACATCTTCTGGAATTATTTTTAGGATATCTAAATCCGTATATTTAAACAAATCCTGGACTTATGTAGTTGAAATTATAGACAACCCAGGATTCTCTTCTCCTCCCCTAACCTACTGTGAGTCCGACCTTAAGTTCCATTACGATATGCCCAAAGGCTCTGAAAACTATGTTCCTAGGGATATTATATGTCCCAAATGCAATTCTCCATGGCTTATAACAGGCTTTGGCAGGAAGAAGTACTACGATTGCCCTACCTGCAAACGTAAAGCAGAAGACCTAGAGAAACCTCAATCATCTTCGGGATTTAACACTTACTGGTCCTAGCCGACCATACATGTATTCCACCTAACATCTTGTATTTGTATTTTTTTAAGGATTTAACAACTTATAGTAATGGGCTGCTCCTACTAGTGTTTCAACGCGGCAAGGGGACCAGTCTTATCGTACAAGTGTGATAGTCAAAAGAGAAAGACAAGATCACATCCCAGAGTCTAGGGATATTTACCTAGAACAGGAAGAGAACGTGGGAACCCGAGGTATCAGGAAAGCTTCGGCAAAATCACCTCCCTAACGAGCCATTAGGCTCTTTTAGGAGCTTCATCTGGTTAGCCCTATCCAGACATACCCTTTATAGCTAAGGGACGAGGATAGAGGAACCCAGAACCTTGTATGATACCTGCCTATATGGTAACTAGGCTCAATGTGAATGTCTTCTGGATTGTGGGAGACTTACAGGATAAATACCCTTTCCCTTTGGAGAGTTATATCAAAAATCCTAACAAACACCAGCAAACTCAATAACATAGCCCGAGTACGCGCTAAGAGTAGCCCGAGACTAGCTGAGAATTGTAGATGTATTGTAGATATGTTCTATTATTTGGTAGCGAGGGTATACTTCTCCAAACTACAGCAGATAAAGGGCACCCCCTCCCCCCCCTACTGCAACTTTCATGCCAACGTAAGTACTTGATATCCTTAGCATATCTCTATAGATTGATCTATATAATATAGACAAGAAATTGTGGGCTATGATAGTACTCGACCATACCATAGAAGTTGATTGGCCAAACCATACTATTGCAGTAGGTAACCTCTAGCCCGACCATATAGAATCCAGTGGTGTCATGATGACCATATGCAGTAGGAAATCATTGATTGAAAGCGTAGTTGATTTTGGAAGAGGGTGAGAGAGGGGTGTGCTAACTAGTTGAAATTGTTCATCTACTCTACCTTTCAACCCATGCATAATATGCAACACTTCATTCCTATACACCACAATCATTCAGCTCATTATTGATCCCATCACAATACTCCTAACCATTAGGCTATTCCGAATAGTTCCTACAAATATATGGCCTTTTATTGTAGTACTTCCAGTAATAATTAATATACGCTATTGCCTATGCTATTGCCTATGCTATTGCCATGCCTTAGTGCCTCTTTTTTTTGTCATTTAGCCTACGGTTGATTTACCTAATATGTAATAGTTACACACAGTGCTTGCTTTTTTTCATGTGCAAGAGTAAACTGGTATTAACAGAACGTAACAAAAAGGAATGTATGACTGAATTTGAAATGAAACAAGAAGATAAAAAAATCATTGAATATACACGGTATGTGTTAAGCTTAGGCCATGTTACTGACGATAGTACAATGCTTTTTTTAAATACTAAGTCTTTTGGTATATTGACCCCAAGCATAATACTAAATTGGATTGATCAAGGCGTTATTATTGTTATTAACAATGATAATAAAAAGGTGGCTTAATATGAGTAAATATAGAATTATTAAACCATATACTCAAACTTATTTTGTTGAAAGAAAAGAGTGTTCCGATAGCAGATTTATGACGTGGCGTATATTATCCAGACATGATTATGAACTTAACACTGATAGAGTTGCCTTTGACACACAAGAAGAAGCTATGAGTTTTATTAACGGTCTTAAAGATGGTTCAATTTTACCAATTAGCCGCATTGTTTATACAGAGGAGTAATTATGATATATCTATTAAATATGATGATCAGCACAAGTTTCTTATTTGTAATAATGTTTATAACTAATAATTTATAGGAGTAATATATGTATGTATCAACAGAACAAGTTAAAAAGATAATAAGAAGCTGTAATCTTGAGTTTGGGTATGTTCATAAAGTTACTGGATGGGATCACTACATTGCAGTGTATCGTCTAGATAATATTAAGATTACATTTAAAGTAAAATCGGCTAACACTAGACAAAACACTCTAGACCTTGGATTGATTAATGAATTAAAATCAAGGATAGGTGACATTACTCTAGGAATAGACGAATCATTTTCTGCATTTAATAGGTGCATATATAACATTGATCCTTATTCTGTTCTACCGTTAGTTAATAAGTATTTAATAGGTCAATATACTGATTCAATCAATAAAAAGGCGGAATAATATGAAACACATTAAAGTTTACGTACATGTTACTAGAGAATTAGATAATTATGAAACTGGATGTGATCCAGATACTTTTCAAGACTTAGGGTGCATTGAGAAATTATATTTTAACAGTATTGATGACCTTACTAGGAATATTGATGTGTCTGAATGTGAGGTTTACAAAAATAGACTAACTCTATCAAGGTTAGTTGATGATGATGGTTATAAAGCCGGTGCACACAAGCTTGAATTGTTCAAACAAGGATTAGTCGAATTATGGTGTGAATCTACTACGTACTATCTAAGTACTGTAATTGAAACTGAGTTTACCGAGGACCAAACAGCAGAATTGCTAAATCAAATTAAGAAGGCGGTATAGAATGGAAAAATATAATGGGTGGAGTAATAGAGATACATGGGCAGTAAACCTATGGCTCACAAGCAACAACGAAAATGTGTATCTACAATATGAAGATTGTTATACAATTGAGGCATTGAGGAAATGTTTTGAGGACAATTACTTCAATGGTCATGATGGTATTGATCTAAACAAAGTTGATTTTAAGGAATTATTGAATAATAAATTAGGCTTATAGCATTTAATTAAGGAGAAAATATTATGAAAGATACCACTGACAAACAAAAAAAAGTTATCGACTATTTAAATCATTGTAGAAATGCTTTTTTAACAGGAAGTGACTGGAGTTGGGAAAAATCAATCGGAATGGAAGAAGTAACTGACCAATTGGAAAATATCAGCTATGAGGGTCAGGCTTGCTATGTTTCTGGTCTGTTTGAATCATTGACCGATCAAGACAAAGAAGCCATTGACCGAGAACTTGACTTTTACGTCAATTATAAAGAATTATACGCTGTTTATTCTTTATTATAACAATAAACTAGGAGTTTAACATGTTATTAAAATGCTTACAATATGCCCTATTAGGATTCTTAGCCTTTATGCTTGCCTTATCATTGCTTGCTCTGGTATTCGGTTCATATGAGGACTATATGCAGAATGTGAGGTCATATAGCTGTAATTCTCAAGGTCTTAATACTAACTGTTTGAACGAAAGGAAATAACATGAAGACATTAACAGGAAACATTCAATGGTTTGATAACGATGAGGGTACCGTGAATTGCAATGAAGATGGTCGCACATACTACATGCATGTCACGGCTATAGCCAATGAGTCCGAGGTTTCCAAAATGAAACGTGGAGCCAAAGTGGAATTCACCCTCTACACGAATCTGTACATGAGTCAGGTCGATACCATTGCCTTAGTAAATCATCACCCTAGTAAAGGAGTAACCACATGCTAAAATCACTTGTCTATGGGCTGATTTTGATCATTCTAGGGGTATTTCTAGGATTGTTCATAGCTGCCATGGCTTTAGGAATTGATCCATCAATGTTACTTAATTAACCAATAACGAAAGGATTTCTATGAAAATTACAACCCAACCAACGCTCTACTCTTCAATTGAAGTTTACTATTTAGGGAAGACTGCTAGACGTAAATTGGCCAGGATTCGAGTGAAATCTCTATCAGGATCTCGAATCTATCCCTATGATGACCAATTGTCAGAGCAAGACAACTACATTTCAAGCGTGAATGCTTTTGTGGCTGAATTTTTCATCGGTGATGTCACCCTTGTTGGATCGCTTCTTCCAAGTAGGAAGAAAAAGATATCGGTACTTCCGGCAGCGGTTTTCAGCTTGCTGAACAAAGACTCCTTGGAATTCTATTCTAGGAATGAAATTGGCCAATTGAGTCAATCATTACAATAACTCAATCATGGGGCTAAGTATGCATTGGATTCGTTTTGCTATCATCATCACAATTCTATGGTATTTTGCCCTATATTACCACTCTAACACATTGAAACCAATGGACTTTATAAAATCCTATCCTAATATCAACTACTTGGAAGACCAAGGTTTACGAAAAGACAATCATTTACCTTTTTAAGGTCTATGTTTACAGAGAACAAAAAATACTGGTTTTCCAATTTCCCAAAACTACTTTCAAAATAATGATAAACATATGCAATAGAACATATATTTTATCCTGTTATTTGAATTAATTTGCATACGAGTATCTATCCCCTACCCTTATAATAATCCAAGGTATTGGTGATTCTCGGAGTAATGGTACTTTAAAATTCCCATTAAGCCCTGTGAGATGCTATCTCTAAATGTGGTATGGCTTTCACACACCTTTGTCTTGTCCCACCTTACGACAGTGTTCGGACTTACTACCCTGGCTTTCCGCTCTCCGACTTAGGTCAGAGAGTTAGCCCTGTTCAATCAGGACTTCCCCTATCAAGCTGTTTCATCGTAACCTTTCAGCATAGTGCCTACTCAGAAGCTTGTCGTTCAAATGAACGTAGGACTTGCACCTATTTTTCACGGTCCAAGGGTATGTTAATTATATCACATAGCGATTTATATTGCAAAATAATATTTGTGTGATATGTTTGTGTTAGGAGGTAATATGAGAATATCCATCTTTACATTCAGTGATTATAATTGGGCAGGATTAGTAGCATCTAATCTAACTAGACTTGGCATTGAGGCATCATCTAATGATAACAAAGTGGCAGTATCCGGACTAGATGAGGCCAAGGTTAGGGACATAGACGACATGATTAGTTTAATTCTAGAGCTAGAACGATCAGCTTTAGCCTACAATCGCCAAATAGGTACTAACCATAGTAACCATATTCATTTAAATTAATAAAGGAGTATTATGAAAATAACAACACAATTGATTACGGCTTTAAACCCATGTAAAGATCGACTAGACAATTATTTACAACATTATTCAAATCTTGAATTTACTTTTGATGATTTTATAGATTTAGAACACATATCTTATAACGATAAAATTTGGGTAGCTAAACAGGTATTAAATAAAAACCAACTTTGTCATTTTGGACTATTATGTGCAGAAAGTGTTTTAAATATATTTGAAAGTAAATATCCAGAAGATAAAAGAGTTGGAGATTGTATTAGGTACTTAATCAAAGTTAAAAACTTTGAAGATATTACAAAGATTCAAAAAGAGAAAATTATAATGCATAGAGATGCTGCTTATGCTGCTTATGCTGCTGCTTATGCTGCTGATGCTTATGCTGATGCTGCTGATGCTTATGCTGCTTATACTGCTGATGCTGCTGCTGCTGCTGCTGATGCTGATGCTTATGCTGATGCTGCTGATGCTGCTTATGCTGCTGTTGCTTATGCTGCTGATGCTGCTTATGCTGCTTATGCTGCTTATGCTGCTGCTTATGCTGCTGATGCTGCTGCTGCTGCTGCTGTTGCTGATGCTT
>Ga0247844_1000552_pt1 | contig 79316 bp, 73 predicted proteins | sample LaCtaG_FD_192421 | JGI IMG/M metagenome (GOLD analysis project Ga0247844, IMG submission 192421) | Freshwater microbial communities from meromictic Lake La Cruz, Castile-La Mancha, Spain - LaCruzMarch201714.5m_1 | ecosystem: Environmental > Aquatic > Freshwater > Lake | place: Spain: Castile-La... | reverse complement strand
TTAACCTAATACCAAAAAAGAATATAACAAATAATATAAGGCTCGTCAGAGAAGATTTTAACTTTGATAGACACAAGGCAAAGAGCTGTTTTGCAAGAAGTTAAACTGTTTTATGAAAAAGCCCTGACACCCTTCAAGAACTACTGCGATTCGTACCAAAATTTCCAGTGACCTCCACGACGATGTCGGTACCATTTTGTCGGGCTTGGCTATGCAATCGCAAATGCTGGCTTTTTCGGCCAAAGAAGAGCAAAAAGATTCATTGCTTGAAATAAGCAGCATGAGTCACGATGCCATGGAACGAATGCGGGACACCGTTTGGGCAATTGATTCACACAAGGATAAATACGAAAATCTGATTGACCGAATGCGAGATTTTGCCGATCGTAACCTCAATCGGAAGCAAATTTCGCACGAGTTTAAAGTGGAAGTGGAAGACGGTAAAAAATTTATTGACCCACAAAAAAGGCAAAATATCTATCTGATTTTTAAGGAAGCCATTGTCAATATTGTGAAGCATTCCGACGCCACGCACGTTAACATAGTCTTTTCTGAGCAAAGAAATCGACTGCATTTAGTGATTCATGACAATGGTTCCCAACTTCAAACCCCGACATCTTCGGATGGGCTGGGCCTCAGTAACATGCAAATGCGCGCCACCCAACTCGGCGGACGCCTGATGGCAAACTATGAGGAAGGTTTTAAAGTGGAGTTGACATTGGGGTAAGCACAAAAAAAGAAGGCATTAACGCCTTCTTTTTTTGTTGCTATGATTGCTGGTTAAGTAGTTAGTTGGGCGAAAGTTTCCGTTAGTGTCATTGCCTAATTTTTACAGCTAACGATTAACGGATAATAACTTACTTATGCTTAAATGCTTGGATAGCCTTCCAACTCTTTCAGCCCTGATTTCAATTCTTCGTCGGTTAGGAAATGGTCGGATAGTTTTCCGTCGAAATAATCCATGTAGGCTTGCATGTCTAAGAAACCGTGTCCGCAAAGGTTAAGCAGAATGATTTCGGATTTGCCTTCTTCCTTGCAGCGCTGGGCTTCACGAAATACCTGCGCAATGCCGTGCGTGGCTTCGGGAGCAGGGATAATTCCTTCCGCTTTGGCAAAGGCGATGCCCGCTTCAAAGCATTCCAATTGCTGAATGGCGTTGGCTTCGATCAGCCCGTCTTTCAACAACTGCGAACAAAGCACCGAGGCTCCGTGGTAGCGCAGTCCTCCCGCGTGGATGGCCGCAGGACGGAAATTGTGACCCAAGGTGTACATCGGTAACAACGGCGTAAAGCCAGCCGAGTCGCCGAAATCGTAGCGGAATTCGCCTTTGGTGAGTTTGGGGCACGATGCCGGCTCTACCGCAATAGCGCGTACTTTTTTGCCCTGCGTCAGGTTTTGGTGCAAGAACGGAAACGAAATCCCCGCAAAATTGGAGCCTCCACCCAACGGCGCAATGACGATGTCGGGATAATCGCCCGCTTTTTCCATTTGTACCAAGCACTCCTGCCCGATGATGGTTTGGTGCATGAGCACGTGGTTCAATACACTTCCGAGGGCATATTTGCAGTTTTCGTCCTGTACGGCACATTCGATGGCTTCGGAAATGGCAATGCCCAAGCTGCCCGGCGTATCGGGATATTGCTCCAATATTTTGCGGCCCGATTCGGTTAATTCAGAAGGCGAAGGATAAATTTTTGCTCCGAACGACTCGATTAACGCTTTGCGATACGGCTTTTGGTTATAGCTGATGCGCACCTGAAACACCTCACACTCAATGTCAAACATCTGACACGCAATGGCCAAGGCCGTACCCCACTGCCCGGCTCCGGTTTCGGTGGTGATGCGCTTGACGCCTTCCATTTTGTTGTAATACGCCTGCGCCACGGCCGTGTTGGTTTTGTGGCTGCCCGATGGGCTTACACCTTCGTATTTGTAGTAAATTTTGGCGGGCGTATCCAGCATTTTTTCCAGACGGTGCGCCCGGAACATCGGCGTAGGACGCCACAATTTATAGATCTCACGTACTTCTTCGGGAATCTCAATGTAACGCTCCTGCGAGACTTCCTGCTTAATGAGTTCCATCGGAAACAACGGCGCCAAGTCGGCCGGGCCTACCGGTTGCTTCGTGCCGGGGTGCAGCGGAGGAAGCGGTTTGTTGGGCATGTCTGCCTGAATGTTGTACCAATGTCTCGGAATTTCGTCTTCCGACAGTAAGATTTTGTACTGTTTTTCGGCCATGATGAATGAAATTAAGGGTGAATGAAAATTTGTGCTAAACTTAAAAAGTATTTTGAGGAAGTACAATGAAAGCTGTCAGTATTTCTTAAAATGTTGGTATTTAACGTCAGCGAGGTTCAAAACCTCGCTGACGTTAAATACCTCTTTTAAACAAAAACGTCGCGAAGCCTTTTCCGGTCGCAGCGTTTTACTTTGATGGCGTAAGTAAGTTAGGATTTATATTGAATTTTAAAGCGATAAAGGAAGGCTTAAGCCTGGACGTTTCCCCAAATTTGCAGCGTTTATTTTTAGCAAAACAGAAAGAAACTCTGTATCTTTAGTAGAGAATAAAATCCTACATTTGCTTGGCAGGAACCCCTATATACACATGAAAAAATACGGCTGTTTAATCTTCTTGTTAGTGATTACAAAAATGGCTTTTTCACAGCCTAACATAAGCCCCTCCCTCGCCGACAGTTTGAAGCAGGAGCTGATGAAAGCCAAAGAAGATACCGCTAAGGTATTGATTTTGGAAAAGTTAACCCGTTGTTATACGGCCATTGACCTCAATAGCGCTTTAAAATATGGACGACAGGGCAAGGCTCTCGCCGAACGGATTGGGTATATGCCCGGAAAATTGCTGTGCACTATTTCCCTGAGCTTTATTTTGGCTCGAACCAACGACCATGCCGAAGGCCTTCAGTTGCTTATGGAGGCAAAGCAATATTGTGAAAGGAACGATAAACCCGAAGAACTGGCGAGAGTTTTATCCACTATCTCCAATATATACACGCTCAATAAAGACTATAAAAAGGCCCTTGACTATGCCAAAAAAGCCCAAATTGTCCAAGCTACCCACTATATTTCCGAAACCATCAATCCTATCAGTTTAAGTTTGGGTACCACCTATCGGGATATGGGAAAGTATGATTCGGCGATTGTGTATTTAAAGCAGGCGTATGAAGTTGCATTGAAGAATCAAATGCCTACTTATATTACTTCTTCCACTTATTATTTGGGAACTGTCTACGCTCAATCGGGACAAACAGACCAAGCGTTCAACTATTACCGAAAAAGCATTTCATACTCTAGTCAGCTGAAAACCAACTACACGATTTCAAGGGCGTATCAGGGTTTAGCAAAATTGTTCAGCAGTTTGGGGCAGGAAGATTCCACGATTTATTACTGCAAAAAAGCCCTGGAAGAAAAGCAAAGCAATGTCTATTATCTTTTCACAGTGATGGAGGCCGCTACTTTGTTGGCACAAGTCTATGAAAAATACCGCAAACCCAACGAAGCCCTGACGTATTACAAAATGGCAACCGCCGCCCGGGACACGCTGTTTGCTCAGGAAAAAACCAGACAAATAGACAAACTCGCCTACGAAGAACAGGAGCGGGAAGCACGTACGCAACGAAGGTTGGAAGCTCATAAACAGGAGTTTGAAACTAAAATTAAATTGTATGCCTTGATGGCGATCTTGAGCGGTGTGCTGATTTTTGCTTTTTTTCTCTACCGTAACAACCGCCAAAAACAGAAGGCCAATGCGTTGTTGCACCATCAAAAAGAAGAGATACATCTGCAGAGGGAAAAAGCTGAAAAGGCCCTCAGTGAATTGAAGGCTACTCAAAATCAACTGATTCAAGCCGAGAAATTGGCAAGTTTGGGAGAACTCACGGCTGGGATTGCTCACGAAATTCAGAATCCGTTGAATTTTGTCACCAATTTCTCGGAACTCAGCGTGGAGTTAATTTCGGAATTAATGGAAGAACGGAGCAAGGAAGACGGAAAACGAGATAAAGAGTTAGAAAACGAGTTACTGGATGATCTTTCCCAAAACCAGAAGAAAATCAATTATCACGGCAAACGAGCCAGCAGCATCGTCAAAGGAATGTTGGAACACTCTCGAAATGCTGTCGGAGAACCTGAACTCACAGACATAAATCAATTGGCAGATGAATACCTGCGCCTTGCCTATCATGGATTAAGAGCCAAAAATATGAGCGGTTCTACGTCTCGATTTGGCGCTGATTATGAATTGATTGCCGACGAAAATCTCCCTAAAATCAAAGTCATACCGCAGGACATAGGGCGTGTGCTGCTGAATTTGATTAACAATGCTTTTTACTCTGTACACCAAAAAACGTCGGCAGGGTTTGGAACCCTGCCGACGTTAACTGCCACTGCCTACCAACCCAAAGTAACAGTTTCGACCAAATTCGCTGAAAACCAATCGGACCCCCGAGCGGTTGAAATCCGAGTCACAGACAACGGATTAGGAATGTCGGAAGCGACCAAAGCCAAAATCTTCCAGCCTTTCTTCACCACCAAGCCTACTGGCGAAGGCACGGGATTGGGATTGAGTTTAACCTACGACATTGTTACTAAAGGACATGGAGGGACGATTGAAGTGGAAAGTATGGAGGGAAAAGGAACGACTTTTACAGTGAAATTGCCGATTACTTAAAAGAAGATTTCAGTACAGCGACACACTGCTCCAGTTCGCCCACGGTCGAAGAAGCAAAGCCTAACCGCGTTACATTTGTCAACGGGAGATGGTGTTTGCCGTTGGAAAAAAACAGGTCTTTTTTGATGGCTTTTTGAGCTAAAACTTCCAAATCAATTCCCTTGTCAAACTGAGCCCACACGGCCATGCCTCCGTCGGGGATTTGAAAATCGACATAGTTACCCAACTGTGTTTTCAGTAAATCGCAAAATACATCGCGTCGCTCGCGGTATTCGCGCAGTGATTTGCGAAGTTGACGCTGAATCACTCCGTTTTGCAGAAGTTCAGCAATGGCATTTTCCAGTATCAAATCTCCCTGTCGGTCAACAATACGTCGCAGTTGAGCTAAATGGCGAATGACATTTTCGGGGGCGACCAGATATCCTACGCGAAAAGCAGGAGAAATGGTTTTGGTAAAAGAACCGCAGTAGAGCACCATTCCGGTACGGTCGGCACTGGCCAAGGGCAATAGCGGTTTGCTTAAATAGTGAAAATCGTAATCGTAATCGTCTTCAAATATGATAAATCCGTACTCCTCAGCCAATTGCAGGAGTTTGATGCGGCGGTCGGCGCGTAAAGCCACCGTGGTAGGGTAGTGGTGATGCGAGGTGATATACACCAACCGAATAGGCTGTTTTTGGCAGAGTTGTTCCAACTCATCTACCACCAAACCATGTTCATCCACGGCTATTTTTAGCAAATTAGTCCCTGCTTGCACGAAATTCATGCCGGCGCTGCCCCAACTCATTTCTCCTACGACGATATTGTCACCGTTTTGCAGCAGCCCTGTACTGACCAAATAAAGGCCCATAACGGTTCCGCGCGTGATGAGAATGTTTTCGGAGGAAATTTTTAAACCCCTTGTTTCATTGAGATACACCGACAATTCCTGCCGCAACCATGCCGAGCCTTTGGTGTCGGAATACCCTAATTTAACGTAAGGATTTCCCAACAATAAATTGCTTCGATAAGCTCTGGTCAACTCGTGCAAGGGCGCTAATCGCGGGTCCGGAAAGCCATCATCCAAATGCAGTGAAGTGACCGATTGCAGGATATCTCGGCGTAAATGCGGCGCTTCGGAGAAAGAAAAACCAGCCGTTTTAAGGGGATTTGGGTCAAACCCTGCGCTTTCCGTTAGTCGTTGCGGATGAACTTCGGGTAAATTTTCGACCACGTAGGTACCACTTCCCGTTTTACTTTCCAACCATCCCTGCGCCAGTAATTCATCGTACGCCTGAACAACTGTTTTGCGGTGAATAGTCAACAAAATGGCCAACTGCCGTGACCCCACCAATTTCTGCCCGGCTCGTAATTTACCCTCGCGAATCAGATTCATTAACTGATTCGCGAGTTGTAAATACGCCGGTTGTTTGGCGGTTTTGTCAATGGAAAGAAGTAACTGGTAGGCAGTCATTTATGACAATATTAAACCTTATAGGTCTGATTAGTGCTGACTTCCAGACCTATAAGGTTTTGCTAATCTCGATAATTCAGGGCTGGTTTGCGGTCACCTATCAATGCGTTATATTTAAAATTAGCACCTCGACGTTTTTCAAATTCAACTTTGGCGTCAGCAATTGCCTTTTCATTTTGGAACAGGTCAATGGCGGTAGTAGCCAAGGTTTTAGCGGCAACCATCATTCCTTTTCGTCCAATACTCATTCCTCCGGCTGCTACTGCCTGCCAGCTGTGCGCCGGAGTACCTGGTACCCAAGTAGCCGTCCGTAAACCTACGGTAGGTACGGCCCAACTTACATCGCCCACGTCGGTAGAGCCACCACCGCCGCCGCCTTCACTTGAGAAAGGGTCTACTTGGGCCGCCGACGCGATTTCTCGGATTCCCATGCCTTGGGTGGTACTTATTTGTTCGGCAAATTTTACTTCTTCAGGGGTGTATTGTACTCCTCCGACTGCTTTTAGATTGCTGTGCATGATTTGTGCCAATACATCATTAGGAAGCAATTCGTGGACGCCGCTTATGACTTCTTCGTCAAAGGTGGTGCCGGTAGCCAATGCCGCTCCCTGCGCTGCTTTCTGGACACGCTCCCAAATGGAATTGACGTACTCACGGCTCGGGTGACGTACGGTGTAATACACTTCTGCAAAATCAGGAACGACGTTAGGAGCCTTGCCTCCGTTGGTGATAACGTAGTGAATCCGCGAAGCCGAAGGAACGTGTTCCCGCATCATATTGACGGCATAATTCATCACTTCAACGCCATCCAAAGCCGAGCGACCCCGCTCAGGGGCTCCTGCTGCGTGAGCTGAGATTCCGTGAAAACGAAATTTAGCTGATTTATTGGCCAAGGAGGAGGTAGGATTTGCACTGTTTCCGTCACCTGGATGCCAATGCAATACTACATCTACATCGTTGAACAGCCCTGCTCGAACCATGTATATTTTGCCCGCACCACCTTCTTCGGCGGGTGTTCCGTAAAAACGAATGGTGCCTTTATGACCTGATTGAACCAACCAATTTTTGACGGCAATGGCCGATGCCATTGAACCCACGCCAAACAAGTGATGCCCACAGGCATGACCTGCGATACCTCCGATGGCTTTTTTGACAGGGATAGAATCCTGAGAAAGCCCGGGTAGGGCATCAAATTCACCCAAAATCCCGATGACGGGTTTGCCTTCGCCAAAGGTGGCAGTGAAAGCGGTAGGAATTTCGGCCACGCCTGCCAGAACTTTGAAGCCTTCTTTTTTGAGCTGTTCCTGCAAAAGCGCCGAGCTTTTTACTTCCTGATACCCTACTTCGGCGTAGTTCCAGATTTGTTTGGCCAAAGCACCGTATTGCTTTTCCTTTTGGCTGATTTCTTTGATGGCATTTTCGTGCCCTTTGTTGGGCGAGGTTTGGGCGCTTGCAGCTCCCGTTCCCAAGGATAAGAGTAAAAGTAAGTACTTTCTCATGTTTTTAATTAGTGTTAGGGTGAAGAAGTGGACTACTTAGTTTGTTGAAAGTGGATACTTACAGCAATCCGGTAAAGATATACTTTTGTTAAAAAAACAGCAAATTCTATAACTCATGCAGCCCACTCCCCGTACCACCCCGAGTCGTTCCGCCAAACGTGCCCATTACGACGAAGAAACCGTTTATTCAATTTTAGACGAATCCCTTTTTTGTACTGCCAGTTGCGTTATTGACGGACAGCCCTTCTCCATTCCAACGGCTTTTGCCCGTTATGCCAACTACCTGTATCTGCACGGTTCGGTAGGCAGTCATTTTATTCGCGCCATCGAAACCGGCATTACGGTTTGTATTTCGGTAATGTTTACCGATGCGCTGGTCGTAGCTAAATCGGCCTTTCACCATTCGGTCAATTACCGTTCGGTAGTATTATTTTCAACTGCCGAAAAAGTAGTGGAATACGAGAAAAAAGTAGAAGCTTTACGCTGGATTACCGAAAAAATAGTACCCGAAAGTTGGGATTACCTACGCCCGATTACCGAAAGTGAAGTCAAAAAAACCACAGTTTTGGCTTTTAAAATTGAGGAAGCCTCGGCAAAATTACGGACCGGAATGCCGATTGATGAGGAAGAAGATTTGGAATTGCCGATTTGGTCGGGACTGATTCCTTTGCGTACCGTTCGCGAAAAACCGATTTCGGACGAGTTAAGTAAAAACTTATCTTTGCCAAAACACTTAATTCATCTATAAAAACTAACGGACGGATTGACCGTCTTACCCATCTCCCATGAAACGTTCGGATATTCAGCACATGCCTCAATTTTTTGATCGGTACATCAATTTGGCCCCTGACATTGATATCATAGACGCACTCCAAGCCACTGCGGGCATACTGGAAGAACACACGTTCAAAACGTCGTTGGAAGCCTTGCAGGACAAAGTCTATGCACCGGGCAAATGGACCGTTAAAGACATTGTTCAGCATATTATTGACAATGAGCGCATTATGTCGTATCGCGCGATGCGTTTTGCCCGAAATGATAAAACGGCTCTTCCCGGTTATGATGAAGAGCTTTTTGGGGCTAATACCACGGCCGCAACGCGTACTTTGGAAGATTTGCGGGAAGAATTTACGTTAGTTCGTCAATCAACACTTGCGCTTTTTAAGAGTTTTAGTGACCAAATGTTCCACCGCGAAGGCGTCAGTTTCAATCAACAGATATCACCGCTGGCATTGGGATTTGTGTTGGTAGGGCATCCTATTCACCACGTCAACGTTTTGAAAGAACGCTATTTCCCATTGATACAAGCCTAAAATAGAATACATACAGCCATGTTTCCACAAAAAGTCAGTCTCGCCGAAGCCACTGAAAAACTAAGTCAGCATCCCAAAGAATTTTTATTGCTTTTCAAAACCGGTACGCTGGATTTAGAATTGTACAAACCCCATTTGGTGGATAAACAAACTCCTCACGACCGCGACGAAGTGTATATTATTGCCACAGGCGAGGCTACTTTTGTATTGGAAGCAAAGCAAACGATGGTAAAAACAGGAGATTTTTTGTTTGTTCCTGCCCATGCCGCGCACAAATTTGTGGAATTCAGCGAAGATTTTTCAACGTGGGTGCTGTTTTTCGGCCCTGTGGTGGAAGAATAATAAAAATTTGAATTGGTAAAAAATAGGCCGTCGATTTGAAGCGAAATTGCCCAAATCGGCGGCCTATCTTTAGTAACTATGTTTACCTCGAACCAAAAATCGCACTGCCAACTCTCACCAAGGTGCTACCTTCTTCAACGGCAATCAGATAATCACTGCTCATTCCCATAGACAGTTCTGTCAAAGTAGCCTCTCCTGCACAAAGTGTCGAATTGAGTTCATCAAAGAATTTCTTCAAACGTCTGAACTCCCTGCGGATTTGTTCTTCGTCATCAGTGTTGGAAGCCATGCCCATCAAGCCTGCAATTCGCACGTTTTTTAACTCTCTAAAAGCGTCCGAAGTCAAAAGCTCTTTGGCTTCTTCTTCCGAAAGCCCGAATTTGGTTTCTTCCTGAGCGATAAATAGTTGCAACAGGCAATCAATCACCCGATTGTTTTTAGCAGCCTGTTTATTAATTTCCTGTAGCAATTTAAGGCTGTCTACCGAGTGAATCGTGGACACGAACGGTGCGATGTATTTCACTTTGTTGGTCTGCAAATGTCCAATCAAATGCCACTCAATATCTTTGGGCATTTGTTCGTGCTTCATTTCCATTTCCTGCACCTTGTTTTCGCCGTATCGCTTAAAACCCGCGTCGTATGCTTCCATCAGCATTTCAACAGGCTTGGTTTTGGTAACAGCGATCAGCTTGGCACCGGGCGCAATTTCAGCCTCTATTTTTTGAATGTTCTCTGCAATACTCATCTCTCGTAACATATTCTAATTCCCTTCTCCTGAAAGGACGGGGCCGCCCGTGCGGAGGGGGTAGGGGTGAGGTTCTAAAAATCCAAATGACAATTGGTCCATTCGGCGTCCAGTCGGGCGCCGTAGCTTTCATAAAATTTAATAGCGGGTTCATTCCAGTCCAATACCTGCCACATGACCCCCGTGCATTGAGTGGCGCGGGCCTCGGCAATGGTAGCGTCCAATAGCTTTTTCCCTAAACCGGAGCCACGCATGGATTCGGTTACGATGAGGTCTTCGAGATACAAACGCTTGCCCTTCCAAGTGGAATAACGGGTATAATACATGGAAATGCCAACGATTTTACCATCCACTTCGGCCACTAACAGGCCATAAATGGGGTTGGGACCAAAACCATCTTCCAACATTTGCTCGGGGGTGTTGCTTACCTGATCGGCGGCTTTCTCATAAACTGCCAATTCCTGAACTAATTTAAATACTTGCGGTACATCTTCGGGCGTACCTTTACGAACTTGGATATTCATGAAGGGCAAAAGTTGCTGTTATTAAATAGATGTATGATTCTTTATAGTGCCATTGGAAGAATTAACTTCAATGACGGGTAATCCATTTTCCTGAATGTAATCGAAACCTGTTTTGTAACCTTGTACAACGAGGCGCACAATATCGTCAGAATTAAATTTAAGCATGTCCAAATGTAATGGTTCTTGGGGACGGATAACGGTCAGATTTAAAGCCCGGCCTTTGAACCCTTCTTTTTCAACGTAACTCTGCGCCCAGGCAATGTCGCTGTTCACCACTTGATTGACGTTGATGTCCTTCACGCGCTCAATGAGCTTTAATAAATTACGATGATTAAGCGGCTCGTCGTAAATATGTTCTGCATGACAGGCCACACAAACCACCTCGGTTGCGCCGTCTTCGAGCGCGGCCTTGAGAGGAGCTACCACCCGCAGACCTCCATCTAAAAAAGCCGCTTTGCGTTGTCCTTTGATGTGAACAGACGGCATTAAAGTAGGTAGTGAACTGCTTGCTAATATATAGTCCAAAAAATGTTCGTTTTCTGGAGTGGCATAAACCATTTTGCCACTTACCACGTCCACAGTACCTACTTTGAGTTTGACAGGACTGTTTTTTAAAATAAACTTATCCACATTTTGATGAATCAGCGTTCGGAGCGGGGTCGTATCAAGGAGGCCGTCAAAGCGGCTCATCAGCGTATCAATGCCGAGCGTGATGCGTGAGCGTACGATGGCGATATCTTCGGGCTTGGTGATGTTTTTTACCCAAAATTCAATCAACTGCCGACTGATTTTAGGCCAGTCAATTTTTTTATGCTCAATAGCTTGTTTTCCTGCTTCGTTGACCAAGTAGCTTGCGTTTAGGCTACCTACGGAAACTCCATAAATCATCTCAGGTTCAAAACCTGCTTCTAAAACGGCCTGCACCACACCTACTTGAAATGCTCCCTTGAGTGACCCTCCTCCGAGTACTAATGCTTTCATGAATAAAGGTTGAAATAGCTAAATGAGCGAATATCTTTAAACAAATTATCTTTTTTTGATGTAATGTTAATAGATTTTGTCCCAAATTTGGCGTTTGTAAGATAACAAATCAAGAAAAGGTTAAAGCTGCCGGCAATTTCAGGTAAACTATTTAGTGTTTGATACGTGTTTACTGATTAGCCCTCTTAAAATATGTCTCTTTCCATCAACGATATTCAAGCCCCCATCGCTTCTGAAATGGATGCTTTCGAGCGCAAATTTCGGCAATTTATGAAAAGCGAAGTTATGTTGCTCGACCAAATCATGAACTACATTGTACGTCGTAAAGGTAAACAATTGCGCCCGATGTTTGTTTTTCTCACGGCCGGGGTCAGTGGTACGATTTCAGAGTCTACGTATCGGGGAGCTGCCCTTATTGAATTACTCCATACCGCCACGCTTGTTCACGATGATGTAGTCGATGATTCCAATTACCGACGTGGTTTTTTCTCGGTCAATGCCCTTTGGAAAAATAAAATAGCGGTCTTGGTAGGCGATTATTTATTGTCAAGAGGCTTGTCGCTTTCTATGGATAACCAAGACTTTTCATTGCTGAAAATCGTATCAAACGCCGTTCGGGAAGTGGTGGAGGGAGAATTGCTTCAAATGGCCAAAGCCCGTCGTTTAGATATAACCGAAGAAGTCTATTTTGAGATTATCCGCCAGAAAACAGCCTCTCTGATTTCTTCGTGTTGTGCCGTTGGAGCACAATCAGCAGGTGCAGCTGATGAATTGGTAGAAAGAATGAAGCTGTTTGGTGAAAAAGTAGGGCTTGCCTTTCAAATCAAAGACGACTTGTTTGACTTTGGCGACGCCGAGGTAGGCAAACCCCTCGGCATCGACATCAAAGAAAAAAAAATGACCTTACCCTTGATTCACGCATTGAGTCAAACGACGTGGAGCAAAAAGCGGAACATCATCAATATTATCAGAAACCACAGCGACAAACCTCAAAAAGTAGCGGAAGTCATTCAATTTGTGCGGGAATCCGGAGGGATTCAGTACGCCACAAAAGCCATGCAAAAACACGTCGATGAGGCCAAAGCTATCCTGCACTCTTTTCCCGAATCCACCTACCGTACTTCGCTCGAAGGTTTGGTACAGTTTACGATTGACAGAAGCAAGTAAATTTGCAATTTATGGTTTAAAGTTTGCAATTTTGCTCTTTTGCCTTTTTCCCTTTTGACTAAGCTTTGCCTCTTGCATTTTGCCCTTTGCCTCTTGCTTTTTCCCCTTGGCGAAGCCTTGCTTCTTAAATTTTCCTGCGCAAAGCGGCCATAATTAACATGGCAATGCTGCAAACGGTAAGTCCTAATGACTCCCGAGCCAATTCAATATTTATACTGCGCATTTTCATTTCTCCCCAAAACACCCCTTCATATTGAGGAGGCCACTGTTGATACGAGGCAATGAAGTAGGCAACACCCATGATGATAAATACATAAGCATGAGGTGCTTTTTTGAAATAAATGCTCAAACAAGCCACTACGGCAATGCTGTAAATTGGCATCCAAACTTCAGGGTCAGGGTCGTTGTATTGGACAACAACGAAATAAACAAACAAAAGGGCAAAAGCCAGAGATACGATTTTGATAAGGTTCATGATAGGTTGATTAGATTTTCGGGAGTGGTTTCTATATTGGGAAAAATGGACACTATGAATAAAAATTTGGTCAAAATTAATGGTTAACGAGTGAGTTTGAAAACAATAAATAAGTTACGTGGGAAGAACAGGTAAAAAAGCAAATTGTAAACGTTACAATCAGTTTTTTTCAATAATTTGCCAATTCAACTGCATTAACCTACAAACCAATGAGAAACCTTTCCCTTCTTCTTTTATTTTTGTTCACTTTTATCGGAGCCTCTGCCCAGAAATCGTACTACGCAGAGCCAAAATGGCCCGAACAGGATACGGCTGCTAAGTTTTATACGGTCAAAGGCGAGCGGCACGGCGTCAGTTTTTTCAAAAAGCACTATTTCAAAGACGTACAGTATTTTCCCACGGATAAACTCGCTTTCGATGTCTATCATTCGCCCGACGTGATGTACCATTGGTACCGCAAATGGGCCGAAAAATACCCCGACATCGTAGACCTGTATGAGGTCGCTAAAAGTTACGAAGGTAGGCCGATTTTACAAATGACAATTACCAATAAAAGAACCGGTAAGCACACCGACAAACCCGCCGCTTATTTTGAAGCCGGTCGGCACAGCGGTGAAGTGACGAGCAGCGAAGCCGTTTTGTGGATGACGCAGCACTTGTTAGAAAACTACGGGAAGGACGCCTCCATTACCCAACTTATTGACAGCAAAGCCGTTTATCTGCGCCCAGAAAACAATCCTGACGGCTCTACGATGTATCTTTTCACGGCACAACGCAACCGCAGCACCGTTCACCCCAAAGACGATGATCGCGACGGCCTGCTGGACGAAGACCCAGAAGAAGACCTCGACGGTGATGGAATTATTTATCAAATCAGAAAAAAAGCAGTTACTAAAGCCGAAAAAGAGAAAGCGGATTTTATACTCGACCCCAAAGACCCTTCGGGACGGCTCATGAAACGCGTGTTGGAAGGCAAAGGAGAATGGTTGGTCTATACCGAAGGCATTGACAATGATGGTGACGGGAAATACAACGAAGACGGCATTGGCGGTCTTGACAACCACCGCAACTACCCCGAAAACTGGCGACCCGATACCGGCGGTGACCTGACCGGGCGCGGCTACACGCAAGGCGGCGCAGGAGATTATCCGCTGAGTGAAATCGAAACGCGTGCTACTGTTTTGTGGCTGTTGCAACACCCCAATATTTCGGTGGTCAATTCCATGGATACGCGCGTACCGATGCACTTGCGCCCGCCTTCCACTTCCAAATCTTCGGAAAGTATGTTTCCTGCCGATTTGAAAATCTATAAACACATGGATAGCTTGGGACTATCTTTTACAGGGTATCCCTGGGCAGGCGATGTATACGAAACCTACGCCATGCGCAGCAAGATTGACCGCACCACCGGCGACCCTACCAAGTTACAGCCCTTGTTTGGCCACGGACCCGATTTTGGCTATTTCTATTATGGTTCGGTTTGGTACGGTGATGAACTGTGGAACGGTGGTGCCATGAAAGATTACGATAAAGACGGTCAATACGACGAATACGACGGCCTGATGTGGGACGACGAAGCCAACCAAAAGAATGGTTTTAAACCGTGGACAAAACTTACACATCCTGTGTTGGGCGAGGTGGAAATCGGTGGCTTTCATCCCAAATTTTTTGCCCAAAACGGCCCGGCGTGGCAATTGGAAAACTGGATTTCCAAACAATCTAAGTTTAACTTGGCAATGGCCAAAGAATTGCCCCAAATTGACTTTAAAGACGTAGTTGTGAAAGCGTTACCCAATAACGAGTACGAGATAAAAGTACGTTGGAGCAATTCCGGTAAACTCCCCGTAGCCTTGGAACAGGCCAAACTCGTCAAAATCGTGCAGGAAGATCGCGTGACGCTGGACATTGACAAGGCGTTGCTCAAAGGCTTTGAAGAAGCCAAAGCCGTAATTACACAACCTGCTCTGTTTGACAAAACTGTTTACGCAGGTTACACCAAAATAGGCGAACAGAAAGAAGCTACCTTCAAAGTAAAACTCAATCAAAGCGGCTCTATCAAAGCCAAGGTGAAGTTGCTCTCCACAAGAGGAGGATACAAGGAGAAGGAGATCACGATTGGGAATTAGTGAATTGCGGTTACCGTGCAGTCAATGCAAGGTAACCGCAACGTTTACTGCCAATTATCAATTTTTAATTTCTTAAAAAAATCGGCTTCTTCAATTTCTCGGATTTCTCCGGGTTGCAAGCCGTCCAATGCTAAATCTTCGATAGAGATGCGTATCAATCGCTGACAACGGTGTTTAACGGCCGTAATCATTTTCCGTATTTGACGAAACTTCCCTTCCGTCATCGTAATGATGAGCCAGCTATTCGGAACGTTTTGATTGAATTCGTAGCCGCTTTGGAATAAATTCGCGGGCTTTTCTACCATCGTTACTTCACAAGGCGCTGTTACGTACAGTTCCTCCGTACCACGAATGCGAATTGTAACGCCAGTTCTTAATTGTTCCAACGTTTCCTGACTTACTACCTTATATACTTGTACCAAATAACTGCGTCGGTGGGGTTTTTCGCCCTGAAATAAATATCGTGTTACTTTTTTGTTGGTTGTTAAAATCAATAACCCTTCCGATATATTATCCAATCGACCGATAGGATGCGTGCCGGGGGGGAAATCGAAATCCAAATCGCCCAACATCCGCATATCATACGGCCCGATAAACTGGGAGAGCATATTGTAGGGTTTGTTGAGTACAAAATAGCGTTGGTTGGCTTGAGACATATTCCTATTGGTTGAATTTTACAAGCCGGTCAAAAAAGCCATTGTATCTACGCCGTCTGCATAATCAAACAGGGTAGGAGACTGCGCCTGCCCGAAAGGTAGGCTGTTTGGATAGTTTCCTTTTTGGGAAACAATGCACTGAATTTTGTCCTCATTTGTAGTCAACAGTTCTGCTAAATGATCTGCGGATTGATAACGTTCATAAAACAGAACTGAAATCGGCGAAACCAACGATTCGGTTTCGCGAGTCATCAAAAAACCGTTGTCAAAGTGAGGCTCCTGATTAATCAAATACACCGATTTGTTGTACTCGTAATTATTGAAGTACTTATGATGACTGACGTAATAATCATGTTGGGGTTCAATTGCTTCGTAAAATTCCCTGAAATCATAGCCTTCTGGGACATACACCTTGGCTACATTGCGACAACCCAACCCGAAATATTGAAGTACGTCCCGACCCAAAGCCGCTAATTCTTCTTTGGTTTCGTTACCGTTCAGGATTCCAACCGACGTTCGATTGCGTCGAATAATGTGTGGTTTCTTGGAAAAGTAATATTCAAAATAGCGAGCGGTATTGTCGCTCCCCGTAGCAATGTAGGCATCGGCGGCGTTGAGGCGTTCGACCACTGAAATGCGCTCTGCCAACTCTGGTTCAATTTCGATGAGCTTTTCAATTAAAAACAGCATCAGAGAGCGGTCATCGTTGCTGATTTTGGCCAATAAATGATGCCCACTCACCAAAACACACAATAAATCGTCAAATCCTACGGCCGGGACATTGCCGGCCATCACTACTCCAATCTTTTTAGGGGCAGTCTGTGAAGAATAATGTAAAGAATAGGGCTCAATCCAATTACTTAATTTTTCTTCCTCCAGATATTCCTCAGAAATAGCACGTAATGATTGTCTTACAAACTCGGTCGTAAACCAGTGATTGTGGGAATAAGCTCTGAATACTGCCTCTTCTATGAGGGTAGTTTTGAGTAGTTTTCCTAAGCTAATGAAAGGCGATATGCGTTTTTTGATAGTATCCATTGAAATATTTATAGGAAAAGTACAAAAAATCAAAGAATTGTGATTTTTATGACCCAACCGAAACTTTAAATAGTTAAATTTGTTTTTTAATTGCAAATGCAAATATCCCAAAACTAAACGATACTGTGCAATTATGGCTATCATGATTACTGACGAATGCATCAACTGTGGTGCATGCGAGCCAGAATGTCCGAATACAGCAATATACGAAGGGGGTGTAGAGTGGACCTACGCAAGTGGGACTCATCTGGAAGAAATTGACTACGGCGATGGAACGGTAGTGAGTGCGAAAGCAAAACAGGAGCCCGTATCCAATGAGTTTTACTACATTGTAACCGACAAGTGTACGGAGTGCATGGGTTTTCATGAGGAACCTCAGTGCGCGGCGGTTTGTCCGGTTGATTGCTGTGTCCCCGACCCCGAAAATGTTGAAGATGAAGACACGCTCCTTGCTAAAAAAGCCTGGATGCATGGCGAATAAGGTTTAAGCCTCTTTCACGAAAGCCTCTGAAGCAATTTAGGGGCTTTTTTTTGCCCTTTCGGTATTATTCTACCGATTTTTAAAGGTTTGATGTATGGTCCCTAATTATTAAAAAAAACGTGAATTATGGATAACTATAATCTTAAGGAGTATTAAGTAAATAGTACCAAGTATTGCGTTTGTTAAGTTGTTGATAAACAAATAATTATATATTTTCTCAATACTCAAATATTTGATAATGAGAGCATAAAATGCTACAAAGAAAGGTATTTGTAGCGCAACCTCACAAATTAGCCTATTCATACTTTTACGCTCTACGAATCAAAAGCACTAAGACTCATCGAACTAGTCATCACTTGTGATGATTTTTGCAACGCACTTACCCAATGGCAAACTCAACAGGGTATCTTGCCCACTGGCCGAGCAGGACAACTTACTGACAGTGAAATGATGACTATCCTTATCTGATTACTTACGAGCGGTTCGTGGCTTGAATGCCGCGTTTATTACCCGGCCTATTTTTACTTCTTAAATGGCTTTGTGCTAACTCAGAATGCACAGGCTTTTATATTATCAACAGCAAGCCTCTGGCAGTTTGTCACAATAAACGAATTCACTCTCATCGGGTTTTGGCCCAAATTTCCCGACGAGGACATTGCATGAAGTTGCCAGACAAACTCAAACTGCGTAAGCGTTGACTGATTGAATCAGTCAACGACCTGCTAACATCGGTATTTGATATTGAACATACCCGTCATCGTAGTCCAATTAATGCGCAATGCAATATCTGTAGTGGATTAATTGCTTATTGTTTTCTTGATCACAAACCTTCTGTTATCGTGCCTAATCAATTCCAAATCTGTCCATAATTCACGTTAAAAAAATGTAATTATTCAAATGTTTCATTGAAACGTTTTGCCTATATGAAAAGAATAATATTCTGGAAACACCTAATAATACAGAATAAGCTAAAAAATTAAATTATTCTAATAAAAAATTAAATTCAACTTAAATAGTACATTAAAAATGATGAAATAGTAAACTTTTGTAAAAAATACTTAAAAATTGGACTAAATATTTGGATGTTTACAAAAATAAAGTAATATTTATGTCGAAAAACAAAACCACATATTGCCCACCTTAAACAAAATAATATTATGCAAAAGCTACAATTATTTATCTTATGTTTGTTTACGACTTTTTTGGCTTTTCCCAAGGGAAATGATGACGGAAAGACAGAAAGTAAAACCGAAACAAAAGCAGAAGTAAAAACGGAAGGTAAAGTAGAAGGTAAGACTGAAGACGAAAAGAAGGGTACGTTCACTTTTTCAGGTTATACTGATTCTTATTATATCGGTAACTTCAACAAGCCGGCTTCCCGTAAAAACTTAGGAGCAAGCAATGCACGTGCATTTGACCAGAAATCAGGTCAATTCTCTTTAGGTTTAGTGCAAACCAAAATGCAATACAGCAATGAGAAATCGGATGTGGTTGTTGATTTGACATTTGGGCCTAATGCAGACCTTGGAAACTACGGTAACGTTTTAGGCGCACTTGGCTCAAACACAAACACAGCTCTTGCCATTAAGCAAGCCTATTTTAATTGGAAAGCTTCGAGCAAATTTACGTTGACGGCAGGTCAGTTCGGAACACACATCGGTTATGAAGTAATTGATGCTCCTGTTAACTTCAACTATTCATTGTCTAACTTATTCAACAACGGTCCTTTCTATCATATTGGGGTAAAAGCAGCTTATGCTTTCTCTGACAAAGCAAGTTTGATGGTAGGTTTGGTAAACAACGTTGATAACCTGAACGATAACAACCGCAAAAAAGGACTTATTTCTCAGTTGTTCCTGAATCCTGCGAAAGGTTGGAACGTATATTTAAACTTCATCAACAGCAACGAAGCAAATGCTGACGATAAAGGAAATACCCCTGATGCACATTACCGTGTACTTGATATTGTTACTACGCTGCAAGCTACCGATAAACTTTTGATTGGTGCCAACGCAGCTTTTGGGTCTCAAAAAGGTGAATATCAGGGAGGAGCCACCTTCAAAGATAGTGAAACTTGGGGTGGGGCAGCCGGTTACATAAGCGTTGCTGCATCGGATGTATTCAGTATCGGAGCTCGTTATGAATATTTTGACAACACCAGCGGTGTACGCGGACTTCTTAACAAAAAAGGCGAAGGTACTTCGGTAAACTCATTGACATTAACCGGTAACTTCACATTGGCTGACGGCCACTTATTGATTAAGCCGGAGTTCCGTTTGGATGCCTACAAAAAATTAGAAGGCAGTGGCGAAACTAAAAATCAACAATTTGAAGATTCAAAGGGTGATTTTACGAAAAATTCACAGTCAACTTTCGGTTTGGCCTTTATCTACAAGTTTTAATACATTTTAACGGGCTTGCCTGTACAGAGGATTCCATCATTCAGTTGATGGAATCCTCCTTCAAAAACCTTGCTAAACAAAAACAAGTACAACCAAAACCAGTCAAGTAACTCTATGAAAAAGTACATCCCACTCGTGATTTTGCTGGGTATCAGTCTTTTAGGAATTTTGATGCCTGCTATTCCGAAACAAATTGTGACTGAAGGTCTCAATTCTGGCGATATCGCCTGGATGCTGGTAGCAACGGCATTTGTATTATTGATGACACCCGGCTTAGCTTACTTCTACGGAGGTATGGTAAACCACAAAAACGTGATTTCGACCATGTTGCAAAGCTTTATTGCCATGGGAGTGATCAGTATTGTTTGGGTAGTGGTAGGATTTAGCTTAGCTTTTGGTGATTCAATCGGAGGTTGGGTTGGCAATCCTATGACTTTCTTTATGTTTAACGGCGTATTGGATGGAAAGCCTTGGTCATTGGCTCCTACGATTCCATTGGCGTTGTTTGCATTTTTCCAATTGAAATTTGCCGTAATTACTCCGGCGCTTGTAACAGGTTCATTGGCAGAACGTATCAAGTTCCGTTCTTACATTTTGTTCATGGTGTTGTTCAGTATTTTTGTATACGCTCCTTTGGCACACTGGACTTGGCATCCTGATGGTTTTCTGTTCAAATTAGGTGTATTAGACTTTGCCGGTGGTACCGTGGTACACATGTCGGCAGGTTGGGCTGCTTTGGCAGGAGCCATCTATTTGAAACGTCGCCGTGCGCACGTTGAAGCTAATTTCTTACCTCCAGCCAACATTCCTTACGTGTTACTGGGAACAGGTTTATTGTGGTTTGGTTGGTTTGGTTTCAATGCAGGTTCGGCAGTGGGTTCAGGACCTTTGGCCGTGTCTGCTTTAGGAGCTACCAACACAGCAGCAGCAGCAGCAGGTTTGGCGTGGGTATTGTTTGACGCCGCTAAAGGCAAAAAACCATCCGCTTTAGGTTTCTCAATCGGTGCGGTCGTTGGTTTAGTAGCGATTACACCTGCCTGCGGTTTTGTAACGATTCCACAGTCTATCTTTATCGGTACCATTTCTTCCATGGTTTCTAACTATTTGGCACACCTTCGCACCAAAACTACATTGGACGATACGCTTGACGTATTCCCTTGCCACGGTGTAGGTGGTATGATGGGTATGTTGATGACCGGTATCTTTGCTTCTAAAGGTGTAAATGCTGCCGTAGTAGATGAAGGTTTGGCGTATGGTACATTCACATTATTCAAAAACCACTTGATTGCTCTCGTTTTGGTTTCGGCCTTTGCTTTTGTAATGTCGTATTTGATTTTAAAAATCACCGATATGATTGAGCCATTGCGTGTATCGGAAGAAGACGAAAAAGTAGGTTTAGATATTAGCCAACACGATGAATTTTTAGTAGAAGCTTAATTAATATTTCAACATACCACAGAGGGTTCGCCTTGTTGACTGTGGTTTTGTTGTACTCGTTGAAGCTACCGGCTGTGCTGGTAGCTTCATTTTTTTGTTACTGTCCCCAAAGTCACAATTACATTCTTATCTGTTTTTTGATAAAATTCTTCGATTTTTGGCATAATTTTTACATAACAGAATTCCTCTTTTTTGACTCTTGCAAGTCTTTTATCAGGCATAGTTGAGTGCTGTGCGTTATGTATTATCTCAAACGGTTTTTTGGTTTTCCTTTAAGATCTATTCCCGTTTTTTGCCTTAATCGGCCAGAATGTTGATACGGTGTAATTGGTATCGCAATAATAAGCGCAAAAAAAGATACCGATTAAACATATACACCTTATACTAAACATTTATGGTCATGCTACGCAGATTTCTACAAGGTCTTGGAATGATTGCCGCGTTAGTCATTCTAAATTCAAACTTTTCAAAACTAATTGCTCAGCAGCAAACGCTTGAAAACAATCAGATTTGTATGGATTCTATTATGGGTCGAGGGCTATACATCAATGCTGTCAATACAGGTCTGTGTCTTCTTTGTAATGCTGCCAGCGGTGCCAACATCGTTGATGGCAATTTGACTAATTTCGCTACACTTACTACGGGCGTAAGCGTTTTAGGGAGAGGCTCTTCGGTGTCCGTTAAAGATTCATTGCAGTACTATCCCGGAGGTAATACGGTGGGTTTTGTCATTAAGTATAACGCTAATTTGTTAAATGCGGTAATCCTGAATCAATTGCAGATTAAAACGTATCGGAATGGGGTTTTGAAAGAAACAGCCATTTTCAGTTCAGGTACAGGACTTTTGAGTGCTTCTGTTTTGGCCAACGATAGTGGTAAACAAATTTTGACATTTACAACGACTGTGTCTTATTAGTGGTATCGCAACGGAACTTTGATCAATGGCGTCACTGACTCAACCTATATCGTGACGCAGTCAGGTAGCTATACGTTTAACAGTCCGCTCGCAAGCGGATGTCCTTCGGGCAATTGTTGCCCTGTAGTAGTAATATATGCTAATTTAGTGGCAAATGCGGATCCAGACCCCGCGCCGATTTGTTCAGGTACAAAGGTGACACTAACCGGTAGTGGCGGAGGGACTTATCTCTGGAGCACAGGAGCTACTATTCCTTCCGTTACAGTTTCTCCTACTGGTACGCAGGCGTATATACTTACCGTCACTGCCAATGGATGTTCAGCCAAAGATACTGTGGTAGTGACGGTTAAGCCAAGAATTATAAGTGGAGGGGGTAATCGTAATTTGTAATAATGCAGGTACAACCAATACCAATGCGGACGATACCTTTACTTTTGTACTCAACCCTTCGGGAGGAACTACCACTTATACTCTAAGCGGGGCTGTAGTTGCCGGTCCTTTCAATTATGGGACACCTACGGCTTTCCTGATCAGCAGCGGCAATAAAGCCATAACGCTTACGGACGCCAATGGATGTACACTCAATGTAACTGTTACAGCTCCGGCATCTTGTTTTAATTGTTCTCCTATACCGGTGTGTGTACTCGTTACAGTGAAAAAGATTCAGTAGCAATAGAGTAGGGTACAGTGTTTTAAAGGGGGGGGCACAGGTTGGAAACCCCTTTTTTATTTTTTGTATTTATTACCGCACAAAATTTTTTAAATTTGTCGAAACCTAGTTTAGGTTTGTGTTTTGTTATATTATTTTTATTTTTGGAATATGCATATTATTTTTGTGGTATATATTTTGTTATTTTATTTTTGTAATACTCCGCTACATTTTTAAAATTCATTTAATCCGCCCATTTGCGTAAAATGAGGTTTTTAAATTTTAGGAGTTATTTTTATGCGTGTATGGGCAAATCCCCAGACATTGAAACGGTTCGCCGCTGCAATAAATAGGCCATTTATGCAAAAGTCCGTTTCCAGCGAATTGACGGACGGTTCGCCGCAGCGATTGTTTTAAACTAAAATTCGTAGCGGACTATTGTATTAATAGATAAACTTTTTGAAGATACAAATGCGTTTACATGGAGACTGTCGGCTCAAGCGCAGTGTTATCAGTTCATGGCTGACTTTATTGGTCAAATCGGGCGAAAGGAGTCGGTGAAAGATGTCAATAAAATCAATCATCAGGATTTGAAGCAGACTGTGAGTATTGAAAGTCGTTATTTTGTGATTACCCAACCATTGCCAAGTGTATAATTTTTGGCACGGGAAGCTGGCATGAGTCTTTCCAAGTTTAAAAAGTGTTTTAAAGAGATTCATGGATTGCCGCCTTATGAGTATCATTTGAACCGGAAATTGGAAATTGTCAAAACCCAGCTTCTTCAAAACAAATGGTCAGTATCGGAGATTGCCTCTCAATTGGGATACACAAGTTCGGCAAACTTTGATAAAGTATTCAAGAAAAGATTCATGATGAGCCCTACGGCAATGTTGAAACTGGTTTACTATCAATAATTCAATTTTATTCCCGTTCTATAATATACATTTCTATCTTTTAACATAAAGAATATATGAGTTGGATTGTGATTCAGCGGTACGAAGACCTGCAAGCAGACGAAAAAAACTTTAGAAAACTGACTGGCTTGAAAAAAGACGAGTTTTCTACACTTTATCGCTTTTTTAAAGAGGAATGGCATTCCTATTTTGCAAATTTTACCTTCGATGGTAGCCCGAGATTACGGCGGCAAGTTTTTGTACGCAAAAACAGCATTTTTTGGGATTCTCAGGATGCACTGCTTTTTGTACTGATTTATTTAAAGGGAGGTGTTCCGCAGGAGCAATTGGCTTTTAGCTTTGGAATAGATCAACCAAAGGCAAGTAAATATCTTTCATTGATTCAAAAGCTATTACTTCAGGCAGTTGAGAAAAATCCGAATATCATTTCGAAAAGAAAACAAAAACGAATTATAGATCCAATAATGGCACGGGTAAGCGACCCTTATACCATGGTGGGAGCATAATCGGTTTTTGTCGGGAAATTTAAAGTATACTTTTTGTTGATTGGGTTTTGAAAGGTGCGGGAAAGTGTCCAAAAGATATTATTTTTGGATACTTTCCCGCACTTCCTTTTTCAAACTATCTCATGTTATCCAAAAATCCAATCACCACTTCCCTGTTCGACCTGTTTAAGGTAGGGCCCGGTCCTTCGAGTTCTCATACGATTGGACCCATGAAAGCGTCGTACAATTTTTTGCACCAGCTAAATACGCTGCCCATCGAAATTGCCCAAAAAGGAAAGCAAATTCAGATTCATCTCTATGGCTCGCTGAGTGCTACTGGCAAAGGCCATGGTACTGACCGTGCGATTGTGGGCGGCTTGTTAGGTTGGCAGCCTCACACCTGTGATCCGAAAGCGCTGAATGGGTTGATGAAAGTTCAGGAAGATAAATATTCTATTGTTTTTCAGGGGATTGCAATTTTGATTTCTGCAACAAGCCTGACGTATCACAAAGGAAAAACGGATTTTCCGCATCCTAATACAATGATTTTGCAACTTCTTGATGAGGCGGGAAATGTATTGTTTGAAGGAGAATATTATTCCGTAGGCGGTGGATTTATTCAACAAAAAGGCCAACCCCCGGAAGGAAGCACAGATCGGCAACCTGCGTATCCGTATTCGACGATGGAACAGTTGAAAGTCCATTTGAAAACAAATGGATTGGCATTGGCCCAATTGATGATTCAAAATGAGCAGGCATTGACGGGGCTTCCCGAAAAGGAGATACTAAGGAAAATTGACCAAATTCTGGACTTTATGCATAAGGCTGTGAAGCGTGGAATTCGGGCAAAGGGCATATTGCCGGGCAGTATCCGTCTTCAGCGCAAAGCTCCCGTTTTGTATGAAAGGGCAAAACAACATGCCTCAGCAACGGACAGCTTTTTGAGCTTTATGAATGCGTATTGTTTGGCCGCATCGGAAGAAAATGCCGCAGGAAGCATTGTTGTTACCGCTCCTACTTCGGGAGCCTCTGGGGTATTTCCAGGACTAACTTACCTGATGAAGCATCATTTTCATTATTCACCCCAAAAAATGCGGGATGGAATGCTGGCCGCAGCGGCGATTGGCTTTTTGGTAAAACACAATGTCAGTATTTCGGGCGCTGAAATGGGTTGTATGGGGGAAATAGGGACGGCTTCGGCGATGGGTGCTGCCATGCTTACGTATGCCGCAGGCGGAAGTATTGAAGCGGTAGAAGCAGCGGCTGAAATCGGAATAGAACACCACTTGGGCATGACCTGTGATCCTATCGGCGGCTATGTGCAAATTCCGTGTATTGAACGCAATGCCATGGGGGCTGCTAAAGCCTATAACGCGTATTTGCTGGCAATGACGGTTGAACCCGGAATGCAGAAAATCTCCTTTGACAGCGTCATCAAAGTCATGCGGGCCACAGGGCGGGATATGTCCAAAAAATACAAAGAAACCTCAGAAGCGGGATTGGCGCTGAGTGTAACGGAATGTTGATGCAGCAGGCAGTCCTCAGTTTACAGTTAGTTAGTTCAGGCTATAGTTGGATAACTGGATTAGAGAGAGTTTGCTACTGCTTACTGTGAACTGCCAATTGTAAACTGCTTACTGCCTACTGAACATTGAGCTGATAAATACCTTTCCATTGGGTGGATTTATAGCGTTTGTTGAGTTCAGGAAGTCGTTTAAATATGCGGGGCATGATATTTACTTTGTCAACGACGTAGGTAGGAGGGTCTGCTTTAAAATTGTCGAAAATGCTGATGACACTTTCGTAACTGTCTAAATTCTCAAAATCATACCTGGCTAATTCCCAATTCAGATAGGCTGTCGTGGGAAAATTGTCTTTATATTCCCCTTCATCAGCGCCGATTACCAAGATTTTTTGCTTGTTGATTTGTGGCGGAAGCAGTGCATTTTTGATTTTGAGATTTTCCAAACGCGACGATTGATTGAGCGCAAATGAGTTATTTAAAAAGGACGCTTGGTATCGGAAAAAAAGAATTGCTGCAAACACCACCATAAAAAGTATTTCGGCTAACCAACGTCGCTGCATGAGCATAAAAAAATTGACGGAAAAAAAGGCCAGCGGCGGGATAAAAATGATGAATTGCATGGGAGCAATAAAGGGCATCAAGCCAATTGAAATAAAAGCCGCAATGACCCAAATTATCATAATTTGCTGACAACGACTCTGGTAGTTGATAAAACGGGGATAGCCAAAGGTTTGGGCAAATCCCAGCCCTCCCACTAAAAAAATCCCTCCCATGGTACCTATTACTCCCAGAAAATCTTTGAGGTTATATTGGCGCGTTCGAAACGCAGACGCCAGCAAATTTTGACTGAAATCGTTGAGAGAATCACGAAAAAAGAAAAACATAACGGTCAGCGCAATCGGGAATATATAGCCAAAAAAAGCCAGCGCCTGTTGGCGAAAATTGGCCCCCGTATAGAGCAACATGGAAGCAAATGCCCATAGATAAAAAAGCCCCATGGGTAGATAAAACAGGGTCGCAACGCTTAAATAAAACCCAAGTTCAAAAACTTCGTCGGTTACTCCTTCGCGTTGCATTTGCCGAATCAGCGTTCCGTAGGCAAATAAAATAAAAGTAGTCGCCATTAAAACGGGCGATAAAGTGCTGCAGTCAAAAGATATGTTGATAAATAAAATATACAGAATGCCCGGTACGTAGTTTCGTTCGGTAAAAAGCTGCCGTTGATTGGAGATATAATTGAAATAAATGGCCTGTAAGACAATGACAATATTGGCAACAGTTCGGTGAGCAATGGGCGAACGACCGAATACTTCGTCCATTCCCCAATAGACGGCGGCCGATAAAGGGCTGAGATTGTCCCATACATCGCGGTAAAGCATAAATCCCTGTCCCATTTTCTCACCTACCAGCATCCATTGAAGCTCAGGAACCAATAAATCGGGGGTATGAATGTAAAATGGGAATTGCAGTAACACCAAAATGATGATGAGACTGAGGATTTGATACGGGGCATTAACTCTGAAAAAACTTAGCATTTTAGTAGTGAGTAGTGAGTAGTGAGTAGCCAGTAGGGGATTTAACTCAATACTAATTACCCACTACACTATACTAAAAAATTATTCCCATTCAATCGTTGCAGGTGGTTTTGAAGAAATATCGTAAACTACCCGGTTAACGCCTTTGACTCGGTTGATAATATCGTTGGAAATATCAGCTAAGAAATCGTACGGTAAATGTGCCCAATCGGCCGTCATACCATCTACTGAAGTTACGGCCCGTAAAGCTACTACACGCTCATAGGTACGTTCATCACCCATTACTCCCACACTTTGGATGGGGAGTAACATGGCACCCGCTTGCCATACTTGGTCGTATAAGCCTCTGGTTTTAAGTCCGTTGATAAAAATGGCGTCCACGTCCTGTAAAATCGCCACTTTTTCGGGAGTAATATCTCCCAAAATACGAATGGCTAAACCGGGGCCGGGGAAAGGATGACGTTTGAGAATATTTTCGGGAAGTTCTAAAGTCCGTCCAACGGCTCTTACTTCATCTTTGAAAAGAGTATTAAGCGGTTCAACTACTTTCAGTTTCATATAATCGGGCAACCCGCCTACGTTGTGGTGCGATTTAATAGTTGCCGAAGGGCCCTTCACCGAAACGGACTCAATCACGTCGGGATAGATAGTGCCCTGACTGAGCCATTTTACATCTTCAATCAAATGGGCTTCCTGGTCAAATATATCAATAAAGGCTTTTCCGATGGCTTTGCGTTTGGCTTCGGGGTCGGTGAGTCCTGCCAAGGCGTTGTAAAAATGGTTTTTTGCATCTACGCCTTTGATATTCAGACCCATATCTAAATAGGAATGGAGAACTCCCTCGTATTCATCTTTGCGCAGCAGACCATTATCAACAAAAATACAATACAGATTTTTGCCGATAGCGTGGTGTACCAACGAAGCCGCCACTGTTGAATCTACGCCACCCGAAAGGGCCATAACCACTTTATCATTGCCCAATTTGGCTTTGAGGTCGGCGATGGTGCTTTCTACAAACGAGGCCGCTGTCCAATCCTGCGAGCAACCACAAATATCAACGACAAAGTTTTTTAGAATATTTTTTCCCTCCACCGAGTGGGTTACTTCGGGGTGGAATTGAATGCCGTAGGTGGGTTCGCCTTCAATATGAAATGCCGCTACCTTGACGGAATCGGTTTCTCCGATGATTTTAAACGATTCGGGAACCGAAACGATGGTATCGCCGTGCGACATCCACACCTGAGTAAGTGGTGAAACTGTATCCAGCAGCGCAGAATGTGATTGGTGCGTAAGCATAGCCCGACCGTATTCGCGGTGTTTGGAGGCTTTGACTTCGCCGCCTAATGTATGAGCAAGCAATTGTGCGCCGTAGCAAACCCCTAACAAAGGCACTTTGCCTCGGAATAAGTTCATATCGACCCGAGGTGAACCTTCGTCACGTACGGAATAGGGGCTTCCCGAAAGGATAACTCCCTTTATATCAGGCGTAATTTCGGGGATTTTATTATAAGGGTGAATTTCGCAGTAAACATTCAGTTCGCGGACGCGTCGAGCGATGAGTTGGGTAAATTGCGAACCGAAATCAAGAATCAGAATTTGTTCGGACATAGACGTGTTTCTAAGGTGCAAAGGTAAAAAAAAGGATGTACAATGCCTTACTGGTTGGAATTTCTTTGTATTTTCGCTAAAAATAGACGCATTATGGTGCCCGCAGTTTCATCTCCGTTTACTTCTGAGGAATATCTTGCCTTCGAACGGGCAAGTCAGCATCGGCATGAATTTATTTATAATACTCTTATTGAAATGGCTGGAGCTACCAAAATCCACAATTATATTACTACAGCGTTAGTAGGGTTACTTTGGAATCTATTAAGAGGAACCGATTTTGAAGTCTTAGGCAGTGACATGCGCGTTTTCAATCCTCAGAACGGCAGCTATTTTTATCCAGATATTGTGGTAAGCAATGGCGAAGCCCAAACGATAGAAAATGATAATCTGACCAATCCGGTCTTGGTGATTGAAGTAGCTTCGCCTTCCACGGCGGTGTTTGATAAAACTGACAAATTCATTGCTTACCGCAGCATTGAAACCCTGAAAGAATATGTGCTGGTCTCCACAGAACTGCCTCAAATGGAAGTGTTTCGTAAAAATGACAAAGGGGAATGGAGCGTAGAAACCGTCCATGGGCTGGATAAAACGGCTCATTTTCGGTCGGTCGCGGTCTCAGTTTTATTGAAAGATGTTTTTGAAAAAGTATTTTAAACTCAGCCTCTTCCTGGTACATTGAATTGCTCCACCAGCCAATCGCGCTTTTGCTTCGTGACTGGCACCTGCGCCCCGTCAGACATCAACAAATAGCCACCTTCCTGTTTCACGATTTTTCGTAAAAAATGCGGATTGATGAGGTGTGAGAGATGCACCCGCACAAACCCGTTGGGCTCCAATGCCTGCTCTATTTCCTTGAGCGTACGACAGATAACGAGTTTACGACCGTCGGTCAGGTGAAAATGCGTGTAACTTGTGTCGGCCATGCAACGCACAATCTGACTTATTTCGATGATTTCGTGCCCTTCGTTGGTCGGAAGCGCCATGCGTTGCGGTGGCGTTTTTGGGGATAAATGTTCGTGAAGGGTCTGTATTTGAGGTAGTTGTAACTGTTTGATTTTCTTTTGCTGCCAACTTACAAGCGCGTCTTTCAGTTCGCTTTCTTCGATGGGTTTGAGCAGATAATTCAATGCGCTCACCCGAAATGCCCTCAGGGCGTATTGGTCGTAAGCGGTGGTGAAAATGACGTCAAAGTGAAATTCATCAAACTGTTGCAGCAAATCGAAACCATTGAGGCGGGGCATTTCAATGTCCAAAAACAAAATATCAAACGACGTAACACGCATAAACTCCACCGCCGCTTCCGGTTGGTTGAACTTGGCCAAAATCTGTACGCCCATGTTGAGGCGTTTGAGTTTCATTTCCAGCACTTCTGTGGCGGGTTTTTCGTCGTCAATCAATATGGCACGTATCATTTCTTAGGTATCAATAGTGGATTCATCCAGTAGATTATATACAATCCGGACCAGCGTCCCGGTTTCTTTTCCGCGCTGCAAATCACTGATTTCGATGGAAAGTTGGTTGGGGTAATTTCGGTTAAAAAGCGCAATGCGCTGCTGTGTAATGTCCATTCCGTACGATTTTCGTTTTACTGACGAACGACTTCGCATCTCCGCCGATTTTTTTCGACCAATACCGTTGTCTTCAATTTCAAACTCAACCCGATGCTCGTCGGCCAACCGAACGCGTATTTGTACATTTTTAGTGGGTTTATCGGAAGGCATCAGGCCGTGCCAAATGGCATTCTCGACAAAAGGTTGCAATAATAACGGTGGAATGATAAGATGCTGGGTATCTACGGTTTCGCCCACTTCGATGGAATACGTAAATCCTTCACCCAGGCGCGTGGCTTCAATGTCGAGATAATACCGTAGCGCCGTCAGTTCTTCTTCCAACAGAATCGACTCTTCGCGCGAGTGGTTGAGGATCATCCGCAGCAGTTTTGAAAATTTGGCCAGGTAACCGGTCGCTTTGTGTTCGTCGTTGGATAAGATTAAATATTCCAGCGAATTGAGGCTGTTGAACAAAAAATGCGGATTCATTTGGCTGCGCAACGCCAGCATTTCGGTTTCGGCCATGCGCTTCTCGTAAAATGACTTGTGTTGAAGTTCTTCATAATAAGCCAGTTGGCTCTCGGTCTTTTCTTTTTCCAGCAAACGGTACCGGTGCGCGAGGGCCAACGAAAGCACGATGATTTCGGTCACCACGGCAAACGACAGCGTCAATAAATCATCCACATTGGCGGGAAGTTTAACGCCTTTCAGAATCACTTCGCCCGCCCTGAGCCACGCCAATACCCCAAACAATCCCAGCATACAGTTGGCCCAAATGACGTACGGAACCATCGGTGATTGGACGCTCCGACTCATCCAAACGAGCGTAATGATGTAAATCGGTAAGGCAATGAAACGACCGCCCCAAAACGAAAACTGACTGAAACCGCCGTCGTTGGTCAGCAGCATTAATAAGATATACACAAATCCATACCCCGCCAACAAAAGCGCCAGCCGACGAAACCACCGCTGCATAAGCGGGTGGGTTTTGGCGAGGTTGAGCAGTTCGGTCATAAACAATAAATAAGCTCCGATGCCCCACCAAAGCAGTGATTCCATCAGATGACTTTTGAACAAGGGCCATTCGCCGAGGCTTTGACCAAGGGGTGTGTAGGCGCGGGTTTTGAGCAATGAGAACAGAAAGCCGCAAACGATATAGCCCCAATAATAAACATAAATGCGTTGGCGGTATTGAAGATACAACAATCCCACAAACAGGACTGTCAGCGCCAATGCGCCCTGAATCCAGCTTCGATACTGAAATTCGGGCATATTTCTACGGTATTCATTCAGGGTCTTTTTTAAGTAAAAGGCTTCTTTTTCAACCTGCAAACGCAGGGAAGGCTTGGGCGATTGAGCCCCTGTCCAAAACGGCAATATACCCGCCTGATTGGAAATCTGCGCCAAGATGTCAACGGTGGTTTTCTTCGCAATGAGTAAGGGAATGTAGCGGTCATCTTCCCGCAGCGCCCACTGCGAAGAAGGCGTCATGTAGCCACTTTTGAAAGTGCTTAGTTGCCCGTTGTTCAGTACGTGAAAAACAACGATTTGATTGGCCGAAGTTACATTGACGTAAATGGTTTGAGCGGTATCGGTATCGTTATGAATCCAAAAATGCAGCCAATGGATTCGGTCGGCATACGTGCCGGTTTGTGAGCTTAGCAGCTGCCAATCCGTAAACTGTTCTGCAAAAGGTTGTGGTAAAATTTCTCGTTTTTCACGAAGGGGAGTAGTGGTAACCACAGCTTTTTCAAAGAGTGTTCTATACTCTTTGAATTCGCTCAAACGCAGCGTATCGGGCAGGGCTTCGGCCTGAAGCGCTATCAATAGGCAAACGAATAGGAAGAGGCGGCCGAGCATCCGTGGGATATGATTTTTAGTTTTTTTCAAAGAAAATAAATTTTCATCGAATCCCTGCACTTTACCTGACCGACGGTGTGTTTGAATCCACTGAAAAGCCTTTTGACTTTATCCCGTTTTGGTTTGACTTCAAATGAGCCTTCATTAACTCAAACCCCCGCTTCGTGGATTCAAATGCTTTGTGGGTGAAATAGGACACGCAACTTTTGGACTATAGTGGCAGATTTGGTTTGTAAATCAAGTCATTTTCACTCATTCAACGCTTAGAATAAAGATGATTACAGACGTATTTCACCACTTCTCGTCAAAGAGTATTTGCTTTACCATCACGGTTATCCTTTTTATTGAAACGTCCGTTTTTGCCCAAATACGTGTTGAAAACCCCAAACGTACCACCGAACGCAGCGTGGAAGGCCGTGTCAACAGCCGCATAGACCAAGGAATCAACAAAGGCTTGGATAAGGTGGAAGAAGGAATTGGGAATATTTTCAAGAAAAAAAGCCCCCGTACCCCCAAAGGGGGAAAAGAAGAAGACAAACAGCCTGCCGAAGAAACAACGCAAGAACAACCCGAAAAAGACGACTTAAAATCAAACAAAGAGTCTTCCTCATCGGGGCAAGTTGGGGCCAGGAAAGAGGAAAGGGAAAAATCCCCTTTTGGGGGCCAGGGGGCTTTGAAAGTGTATTCCAAGTTTGACTTTGTGCCGGGCGAAAAAGTGATTGCCCTCGACGACTTCTCTACCACGACTGTCGGCGACTTCCCGCTGGGCTGGAACACCAACTCCTCGGCAGAAGTAGTTACCCTCGACGACAGCCCTACTAAGTGGCTTTTTATGACCAAAGATGGTTTTTTTCAACCTACTTACGTTAAAGATTTGCCCGAAAACTTCACCTTAGAGTTTGATATGTACAACCGCTACGTAAACGGAAATGTGTTGACCTATCGGTTTATGATACACGCCAGCGACAACCCCAAGCGCGATTTAGCCGACAAATACATCGCCAAAAGTGGTATTTATTTTGGTTGGGGAGCAGGTACCGGTGCGGCCAGTTTTTTTGTTTATGAAAATGGTGAAGAAACGATCAAAAACGAAAATCTAAATATCAAAGAGTTGGAATGGGACGATACACCCGCCAAAGTTCGATTTTCGATTTGGCGACAAAAAACACGCTTGCGCATTTACGTAAACCAAAACAAAGTAGTGGACATTCCGCAAGCCTTCGACCCCAAAGCCAAGTACAACGTCTTCAAGCTGGGTGGGGAATATATGAATTTTGCCACTGCCGACAACAAAGATGAGTTTATGGTGTCAAATATTCGCTACGCCGTGGGTGCCCCCGACACGCGTTCCAAGCTCATCACCGAAGGAAAATTCAGCACCACGGGGATTTTGTTTGACGTCAATTCCGATAAAATCAAACCCGAATCTTACGGCGTTTTGAAGGAATTGGGCACGGTTTTGAAAGAAAATGCCACGGTAAAAGTGCGCATTATCGGTCACACCGACTCCGACGGCGAAGATGCCAAAAACCTTGATTTGTCTAAACGTCGCGCGGCCTCAGTCAAAAACGCCCTCCAAACCGAATTTGGCATTGACGCTGCCCGCATGGAAACCGACGGCAAAGGCGAAACCCAGCCCGTAGCTCCCAACACCACCGCCGAAGGTAAAGCCAATAACCGTCGGGTGGAATTCATCAAACTGTAAACATTTGATTTTCAGATGAATAATTCCTTGAAATCAATTCGAATAAGTTGGGGGATACTGCTCTCAGCGGTCATGTTTTGGCAAAATACCTACGCTCAAAGTGTGGTTATCAGTCCTAATAAAAGCATTTTTTCTCAAAATAGCACTTCCGATTCAGTGGTGATTCAAGGAAAAAGCTCAGTGCCTTTGACGTTAAAAACGGATCAGAATTTCATCATGTTACCACTTCACACCCAAAACAGCACCTTTGTTGGAGGGCTGGTAGGTCAAGATAACTTGTTGAGAATTTGGGGATATCAAGGACTGGAATTTCACCTCGATGATATTTCGGCGGCTCACTTTGAATTTGGGCGCTTTTTTGTGGGGGAATATGGGACCGCCAAAGCTGCATTGGATGTAGAGGGCACTAATGGCGTGGGGACGATACGTTCGAGAGAGCTTGATTTTGAGCAAGTTGCTGATAACGAACGACGACCTGTATTTGCGGATAAAGACGGTATTTTGCGGGTTTCAAACACCTCAAATTATTACTTGAGTTACAATTTCAGCAGCGTACAGGCCCAAGATTGGGACGACCAACTTCGCAAAGGCAGCGGATACGCGTGGTTCAACACCACGACTTTACCGAAAACCATGTATTTGCCGCTAAACTTACCCGACGAGGTAGTGATTACCAACGTGCGGATGTATGTGTGGGACAATTCAGCATCCCATATCTCTTTTGTATTGAACAAAAATACGCATACTACCAATGTCTTTACGGCCGTCGCCTCGGCGAAGAGCAACTTTAACGTAGCTTCTATTGGCAGTATTGCCGCTTCCATCAATGAAATGATTGACAATCAGACTCATTCGTATTATCTAAATATTTCATCGGATGGCAACTGGACGGGCGACACCCTCAAGTTTCACAGCCTCGTCATTACGTATCAGCACCGATAACCATTTCACTCTAACGCTCCTATCCCCATGAAAAAACTCGTTATTTTCTTCTGTTTATTGGCCGTGTTGTCGTGCAAAAAGAACGCGTTAGAGCCAAGTGAAGCCAACTGCGAAAAAGCCGCCGCCGAGTACGAAAAAGTCATCGCGGCTTGGTCGCAGGACATTGGCAACAAAACAAAATGCGAAGCCGTCAAAAAGTCATTAAACGAGATTATTCGGTCGTGCAACGTTTATACCCCCGCCCAACGGAAAGTGTACGAAGACCAAATCAAAGACATTGACTGTAACTAAAAAAAAAATAATGAAGCTACAAATCCTTCTGCCTTGCATCGCGGCTTTTGCCATAACCGCCTGCAACAACACTACGGCCAACAACGCCGAAAAAAGTACAAGTGAAACCCCAAAAACCGAAGCCGTTTCGACTTCGGGCAACGCTGATTGCCTCAAATCGCACGCCGATAAAGGTATACTCGACCAACTGTTGCCGTTGGAAGTAATCAAAAAGCACTACGATGTACCCGCCCAAGCCAAGAAAGATTATAGCTACAGCCCCGAAGCCAAAAAGCACGACAAAGACACCTACGAATATACTTGGGACAGCGGCAGAGTTCGTAAAATAAAAATGATGGGTCAAGAAATGGAATACCCCTCGCCCAATCGGGTGGGTCTGCGTTGGGTGGGCAGCGATTTGTTCATGATAACAGGCAAATCTACCCCATTAGAAAGTTTTAAAGCTTTTTATCGAAACACCACCGCCGCTGAAAAAGAAGCCGCCTTCAAAAAAGCGGGCGAGGCCATGAAAGAAAAAGGCTACGATGCCAAAACCACCGAAACTGCTACCAACATGGCCAAAGATTTATCTACCGACCAAATCACTTTCAAAGAAATAACGGGCGTGGGCGAGGCGGCTTCGTGGCGTATCAAAGAAAAAGAACTGACCGTGCTGGTAGGTAAAGTTACGTTTCAAGTCAGTGTAGAAATCAGTGCAAACGACGACGAAAATATCGCATTGGCCAAAAAACTGGCCGCCGAAGTGCTGGCAAAGTGTAAATAATTATCCCCTAATTTTCATGAAAAACCTATCTGTTTTACTCGCATTTTTCTTTTCGTATCAGCTTTCTGCCCAAGAGTGTACGGATTACTTCAAACTTTCAAAAGGCTTAAAGATAGAAATGGTCAGCTACGATAAAAAGGACAAACCCGTGGCTACCCTCAAATCGGAGGTGATTGATTATAAGCCTGTTAATGGAGGGTTTTTGTTGGTATATGATACCGAAACCTACGATACCAAAGGGCGGCTCTTGGCCAAGGGGCAAGCTTCGGGTAAGTGCAGTAAAGGCGATTACATTGCAGATGTGCGCAACATTAGCAGTGATATGATTCCAAAGGCAGCCGATATTAAAGTAAATATTGATGGCGACAAAATGGTGTATCCCGCAGGAATGAAAGTAGGAGATAAACTGCCCGATGCCACGATAAATATCGCCTCCACACTGGCGAGCGGTATGAACCTGATCAGTATCAGCGCAACGATTGCCAATCGAAAAGTAGAAAGCCTCGAAACCGTGGAAACGCCCGCTGGAAAGTTTGACTGCCTGAAAATTACGTACCTCATGAATACCAAAATGAAACTCCTTGGTAACAAGTCTTTGAGCTGCACTGAGTATTTAGCGAAGGGAGTTGGGGTGATAAAACAGGAGCAGTTTGACGAAAAAGGAAAAAAACAATCGTCAATGATGCTCACCAAGTTGGAGAAATAACCTTAGAAAGCCATGCGGATGAATTATTTTAAGTGGGTGTTGGGGTTGATTGTTTGGTGTCTGAGTGCGGGACTTTTTGCCCAAGAAAAGCTTACGAAACAGCAACAGGCAGATCTTGATAAAGCAGTGAAAGAAGCCGAAGCCGAAATGGCCAAATTCAAAGACCCGGCCTACATCAACAAACTCTTTGATAACCAGATCAAAGAGTTTAAAGCCAATGGCGCAGCTACGCCCGAACTATTGAATGAAATAGAAAAAGCCCGCGCCGAAATGTTAAAAATGGCGAAAGGGAGTGGAGTGTCGGCTTCGCCAAAACCCGTAGCGGAGGAGCCCGACGAGCCAATCGAGACGGCTCAGGTTGCTCCCAAACCGGTAGAGCAGCCTCTGCCGGGTAGCTACGATGAAGTTCAAAGTCCTTATTCAAAAGTGCCCGCGTCATTTCGGTTTTACCGTGAAAGTGAGGTGACGGTTGAGACATTTGCTGAATTTATGCAAAAAAAATACGGGGTAAAGCTACAAAAGCAAGCAACAGTTTCGCTGCCGACGGGTTCTGAAATCACCACTTTTCAACAGTTTATCAATGAGTACCCCGTTTTTGGGGCTTATTTTAAAGTGAGACATGAGGCTGACGGAAAAGTGCTTGCCGCTTCGGGCGATGCTTTTGATTCATCACGTTGGCCGGAGTTTGCGGGAACAATAATTGACGAAAATCAAATCTTTCAAAAGCTTCCTAAAGAGGCGAAAACTTCGGCACCTATTTATGAAAGTTTAGTCATTGTCCCCGAACGCCTCAACGTTACTGCCCAAAAGTTGCACTTGGCTCATCAATTGATTTCAGGCAAAACGAGGTATTATTTAGATGCGTATCGGGGCAATATCGTGCGCCGTGAGTCACTGATTTTGGATTGCCTTGCGCTACATAATACACCTCGTAACGAGGATAAAAAGCCCACGGTTACGATGATGAAAACGTATCATTTTGGGCCTCAAAACATCGAAATTCACTTCAACGAAGACTCTGCTAAGTACATTCTGGTGTCGCACAATGAACCCTTTGTGGCAGTGTACGACACTACGAAGCGGGTCATCAATTACCCCTCAACCCAATGGATTGACCCACGCCTCACCACGGAAGGGTTTGCCGATGCGGCTTTTGTGGGAAAAAAGACCATTGACTACTACAAAACTCAGTTGGGGCGTAATAGCTTTGACGACCAAGGTTCAATGCTTATCATGCGTCGGGCGTATGATGATGATGGACACTTGGAAGAAGGTGCGTACTGGGATGGGACTAATAAACAGATTCATTATGGAAACAAAGGCGATAAGCCGTTGACTTCGTTGGATGTGATTGGACATGAGTTTACGCATGGTGTAGTACGCTCGGGATTGGCCGATTTCGTCGGGGAAGGAGAGTCCGGGTCGCTCAATGAGGCCGTTGCCGATATGCTCGGTACTGCCATAAAACATTGGGCATACCCCTCTACGCCTGATTGGGTGATTGCGCCGTACGTCTTTCCTAATGGTATCCGAAACTTAAAATGGCCTAAAACAACTATTCAATCGAGAACTTCTCTCCCGCATCCTAATACTTACGAAGGGGAGTATTGGCAAGATACTAACGGCTGTGTAGCAAATGATAAGAACGGAAATTGCTGGGTTCATAACAACAGTACGGTCGCCTCCCATTGGTTTTATTTGTTGTCGGAAGGGGGAAAAGGAACCAACGACCACAAACAAACCTATATCATTGATAAAGGCATAGGCATCCAAAAAGCGGCTAAATTGGTCTATCAGACGCTGTTTAGCCTTACTCCTTACACAAATTATGAGCGTTTTGCGGAGGCTACCGTCAGTACCGCCGAACAGATGTTTGGCAAGTGCGCCACCGAAACGCACCGCGTGAAGCAGGCATGGTATGCAGTGGGCGTGTTTGACGATGCCCCCGCCCGTTGCATGAATTTGACGTTTGATTTTACGTACGACCCCGAACCTAATAAAGCCATCCGTTTTTATGTGAAAGGCGACAGTATTGTGTCGGTAGCGCGTACCGAAGATGGCTGGGTGAAGACCTACAGCGAACGAAACAGTGCTTTTATGCATGTTGTATCCAAAGACGAAGATGGCGTACAAAGTCATACTCTTCCTAAAAACTGGGCGGGTACAATCTATAACAAAATGGAAGAATATGAGCCACTCATGGAACAAATGACAGAAGAGGCTTTGGAGAAAGCTAATGCTGAACTGCGTAATCCGGCCACATTGCCTGAACGAAAAGCAGAGTTAAGCAGAGTACTTCCGGAATTGGAAAAAAATATCGCTGAAGGCAGAAAAACAGTAGGCGAAACAAAAAAAAATCTCAAAGAATTGAGCGATGGTACTCACTTAACCTCCGAGAAGGCGTTTTGGAAAACCCGCAAGGCAAAGCGAGAATTTGACAAAGACAATGTAAAAAGTACCTACCTCTACCAAGGAAAATATTTGGCCAAACGATATGTATTAGGGGGAGGAATGGAGTGGGTTTCTACGACCGAAATACCGTTGCGCTTTTCGGATTTGGGAATATTTGTACCGCTCAACACAGGTCAGCTAAGAATGGGAGTAGATCACTTTATGAGAGGGTTTCCCCTTAAAATGTTTGGAGGAACAAGCATCAAAAATATCAAAGAAAATATCCCCGCCAATTTTGACGTACTTTTCTCTAAAAGCCCCGTTTTTAACTGATGAAACCTGTCTCATACCTGCTTTTGACCCAACTTCTTTTGGGAATAAATTTTTCAATGTTTGCGCAAAAGCCATTGAATTTTGCCGAAATGCTCACCTATGAATATGTGCAGGAAGGACAAAAGAAAGAGTTCAGTGTTTATCTCGACCGAAAAACTTCCACTTGGCTTTTTACCAATGCCGACAGTTTTGGCGGTACTGCCGACGGGCTGGAGTTTGTGGTGGCGTACCCCAACGGCAAATATCTGGTGTGCGGTACCGACGATGTTGGCCAAAAGTTCTGTCAAACCTTTGATAGTCCATTGGCTCGAAAAAATACGCCCAAAATCAGCGGAAAAGCGTTGGGCAAAAGTCGGGTTTTTGGTCAAAACAAATACGGATGGCCTACGCTCAAAGCCCAACTGTATCAACTCAACGCAGGCAGAATGACGCAGGAGCTGTACGCCGCCACCGTTTCTTTTGACTGCCGTCCGCTGTATGCCTATAATTCTTTGCTAGAAATTGAGCATTACCTCCCCGCTTTTCAGCAAATTGACTATCCTTCTTATTTACTTAAAAACCAATTGATTCTGGCCGAACAAAGTCCCTTGAACCTTACCTTATTAAGCATTTCACCAACGGAGTATTTCGTGAATTTGAGTGAATATAGGCGAATAAAATAGGGTGGACAGAAGCAGTCTTGGGCCAACGATGCGCTTATTTATTGTCAGATTTATACTCGATCTCTGCAAAACCTGTTATTTTTGGGGTTTACGTACCTCAAATCATGAAAAAGGATATTTCTTTTACACCCGTAACGGGCATTTATGTGACCATTGCCCGCCGCATCAACGAACTCGATCAGCCGGAGTGGAATGTGTACCTTATCAATCGGAATCCAACGCTGATTACCAACGTATTTGTGACCTCTCGCGGTTATTCGGGAGATGATATAAAAAAGAAGGAAGAGCAGCAGCGGACGTCAACGCTGCGGCATTATTTTACGGAAATTGAAGCAGGTCAATCCGTGGTTGTCGAGCCTATTATGCCCGATGTTTTTCACCTCAACAATGAATATTGGGTGAGTTACTACGTTGATAATCAGATTTTTGATAAAAAATTTATCTTTGTTCCCGATACCATTGTAGAAGCAAATCTCGTACCGATCGAAGAACTGGGATTGGATGGGGTTTTGCATGAGTAAGCTATTTAGTGCGCTTCCCTGATGTTAAATCAGGGCGAGCAAAGCATTTATTTTTTCCTTGCAATTTTCTCAAATTCCTTCGCCAGATTCGTCGCTACGATCTCAATGTCGTACAATGTTTCCACCATTTTTCGACCATTTTGGCGAAGCTTGTCGGCGTATTCCGGCTGTTGCAGCAATTTTGCCAATCCTTCATAGACTCCTTCAACGGTCAGCGGTACTTCATGGGCCGCTTGGTGTTGCGCTACGGTGCCGTCAAAACCGATACGGTCAGAAACCAACGCCGGCACACCTGCCGTCATGGCTTCCAAAGCGGCAATCGAAAACCCTTCTGAATACGAGGGCAGCGCAAAAATAGCAGCATCAGCCAAGGCTGCTTTCTTGGTTTCGCCCGTTAGCATTCCAACCATCCGCATTTTGTCTTGCAGTTGATTCTCTTTAATAAAACGTTCGGTTTCGGCTTGGTAGCCGTCGTCTGGACCGGCTAAAATGAGCAATGCATCGTCGTATTTTTCGGTATATTTTTTGAACGCAGGCAACAAAAGGTCTAAGCCTTTTTTGATGTTTAGGCGGCCCATGAATAAAACGAGCTTTTTGTCGGCAGGAAGATAGAATTTTGTCCTAAACGTACCCTTCGGAGGTAAATCAGCCAATTCAGCTAATTGCATTCCATTGGGAATAATGGCAACGTTAGGATGCTGAAAGCCTAAAAATTGACGTAAATCATTCAGCTCGTCGCGGTTATTGATTTGAATAAAATCGGCTTTTCGTAAAAACCTTTTTTGGAACAATAGCCCAAACAATCTCTTTTTCCAATAGCCATGATTGAGCGCCCATTTGTCTAATAATCCATGAATAGTGACGGCTTTAGGGGTATTATTTTTAAACAGGAAAGGAGCTACGCTTCCAAAATGCCAAATCCCGTGGCAATGTACTACATCGTATTCATGAATGTGTTTTTTGAGAAAATCCCAGGCTTCCAGTGAAAATTCAGGAAAAAAACGGCTAATAGGTTCAGTACGTCTGCAAACAATCACGCGAGCACCCTCTGGAGTAGGATAAATTTTGTCGCCGGGAGAAGCAGGGCTTAAAATATCTACCTGATGCCCTTGTTTTAAAACAACTGTGGTATGGTCATAAATAATGCGGGCCGGCCCGCCAATTGACCAGGTATACGCGCAAATGTTCAAAATTTTCATGGAGCAAAATAACCACATAGAAACATAGCACACAATAGTAAAGTAAGACTGACGATTTTGGCACGCTATTTGACAAACTTCTAAATGAAGAACATTCTCAATAAACCCATGCGAAAATCTACACTCATTTGCCTTTTATGGATAGCTTTTCAAGCTCAATCGCAAAATGTTACCCTTTATGGAATATCTCCGAGTTATTCACAAATGGGTAAATTTAACAGCAAGTTAGGGTATAATATAAATGTGATGTCGGCCATCAATGCGGTGAGCCAAACGGTTGAGAAAAAGTATTTTCCGGCAGGACATACGCATTTGCTCCTTCATGGCCTGCTGGTCTATCAATTCAATAAAAAATTGTCGGTAGGAGGGGGCTATGCCTTTGGAAGACATAATATTTTTGGGCTTCGAGAAAACGAAAATCGCCTCATTGGGCAGGTCACGTATCAGCACAAGCTGGGAAAATTTGTCATCACGCACCGCGGACGCTTTGAATGGCGTCAACCCACTAATTTACAGACCAAAATCACCTCCCAAGCCGACATCGGGCGTTATCAGGTTTGGGTTACGTATCCGCTTTACGACCCCGAGAAACAAAAACAGGGGTTTTATCTTTCGGCATCCAATGAAGCTTTTTTGTACTTCAAAGGAGCAACCAACGGCCCTGTTAGCTCTCGCAACGGCTCTATTCTCTCCGAAAATTGGATGCACGTAGGAGGTGGGTATAATGCCGGTAGAACACGCGCTGAATTGGGTTATTGTTTTCAGGGATTGGTTCGTAATAAAGCGCAGGATTACCGCTTTTTTAACCTTTTGCAAATCAATATATACCATACCATCAACTGGAATGATGTGCAGTTTTGGTGGTACATGTAAAATTTTAGGCACGAAAATTGTATTGGATTATTGTGTAGTGTTTTAAAGTTTTAAATACCTTTGAATAATAATTAAACTTTTTCTTGAAAAAATTAACTGCTATCGGCCTTCTTATCCTGCTGCTCTACAACATGTTTGGGCTGACGGTAGCTGTTTTGTTTTTTGAAGATGACTATCAATCGGCTTCTCCCATCCGTGAAGATGATAAGTGGCAAACGGTTAAAATGCACTTGCCGACTTTGCCGTATAATACCACTTGGGAAAATTCGGATGGACAGGAAGGTTTGATTCGGCGCGGTGATGATTTTTATAACGTAACCGAACAACGGCATGAGAATGATACGTTGTATGTTACGCTTAAAACCAACCAACACGCTCGTGATCGCTTTTTTGAGTTGGCTAATATGATTCAGGAGATTACTGATCAAAATGCCGATACTCCCGAAAGTCCGTTAAGTAAGGCAATAAAATTGCTGAACGATTTATTAAAAGTATACCTCCCGAATCCATCCATGGGCTTGCTTGTTGATACTGTCATAAGCTCGACCTCATACCATTTATACGCTACACCAAACCAATCATTGCTTCAAACGGTTCGGTTGCTCCATTCTCCTCCTCCTGAGTTAGCTTAGTGATTTTTTGTAAGTAATGAACAACGCATCGTTGTGCATTATCGGTCTTTGTGTGCTTTGTTCAAAACAAGCATACGTCACTTACATTTATTCATTAACCAAAGCTAACAATGAAAACGCTGTTAGGCATGCTTTTGCTTTCCCTTACTGCTTTATGTACTTGCAGCGATACGCAGGCGGGTATGTCCATAGAAGTGAACGCATCACATGAATGTCAGGTCGCGAATCCATCGCGCTGTTTGGAATCTACTGAGAGCGCTCATCCTGTGATATCTGTGAAAGATATTCCACCTGTTGGATGTGCTATTCCCATGGCCCAATTAGAAAAAGCCGGGCAGGCCCAATAGACCATTTTTCATACATAAAGGCTTTGGTTGAAAACAATCTCATTTTCAACCAAGACCCCGACCGCGTTCGGGTGTTATCAACTGTCTTTTATCATGAAACGTATTATATACTCTTTAATCTGTTTGTTTTTAGCAAACGAAGCTTTTTCGCAAGGTTGCGTAGCTGTTCGCCACATGAGCTGTGCTGCTACCAATTCATTGTCGTCTGCTGAGTATTTCAAACAAAAAAATGCCCAATGGCAACTTAGCATGGGCTATCGCTATTTTCGTTCTTACAAACATTTTGTAGGAGATGAAGAGCAAACACAACGTGTGGAGCAGGGAACTCAGGTAATTAACCTTTCTCATGCCCTTGATTTGGGATTGAGTTATCAACCAAATGCCCGTCTTTCATTCAGTATAAACTTGCCTATCCAATTCAATGATCGTTCGTCGTTGTATGAGCATTATGGCAACCCTGCGGCAGGATCCGGTATCAACCCTGATCAAAACCGTTTTCATACTCAATCGCAGGGAATAGGTGACATGCGTCTTTCGGCTTCGTATTGGATGCGTAATCCTTACAAATTACCTAAGTTTAATTTTGCTTTAGGATTGGGTATCAAATTGCCTACCGGAAACTACGGTGCAACGGACGAATTTCACAAGCTGAACAAAGAAAAACAGGATTATACCATCGTAAAACCTGTAGACCAATCCATTCAATTGGGTGACGGAGGAGTTGGTTATAGCTTAGAAACTCAAGGATACTGGCAAATTGCGAAGAAAACGACCGTTTACTTCAACGGATTCTATCTCTTCAATCCCAAAGAAACCAACGGCGTAGTTCGTAGCCCGGAAGCTACAACGATTGACTTGGTAACGGGATCTTTCTCGGTTTCTGATCAATTTGCAGGTCGTGTAGGTTTTAGCCAATCCATCGGCAATGGACTTTCCATTATGTTGGGCGGCCGCTTGGAAGGTGTTCCTGCCATTGACGTTTTTGGCGGTAGCAAAGGTTTCCGTCGTCCAGGATACATCGTTTCCGTTGAACCGGGAATCGCTTACATGAAAGGTAAATTTTCGGCTGCAGCTACAGTACCTTATGCATTATATCGTAATCGTACCCGCAGCTATGCTGATCGCCTTGACCCACTGGGTTTAAAACATGGCGATGCCGCATTTGCAAATTACTTAGTATCGGTTAATGTTAGTCGTTGGTTCTAAGAACAACTCATTCTCATCTTTACAATTTTTTATTTATGAAACGCTTATTCATAGTAATGGGCTTCCTGTGCGCTTATATAAACGTGCAAGCTCAAATGCCCAACGATGCCATTTATATGCCCAAAGGAACTGTCTGTGTAGGGACCATGTACACCCACAGCAGTTGGAGTCAATATTGGGAAAATACGCTCAAACGCGAAAACCTCAATATCGGAACGCACACGACACAGAGTGTAATGGTGATGCCAGCCATAGGTATTACTGACCGTTTCAATGTGATTTTGAGCCTGCCTTATGTATGGACCAAAACCAGTGCGGGCAACCTTATGGGCCAAAAAGGAATTCAGGACTTTTCGGCTTGGCTGAAAGTGAAAGCAGTGAATATCAAAGGTTTTTCTGTCAATGGTTTGTTGGGAGCGTCTATTCCCGTCAGTAAATATGTGCCTGATTTTCTGCCGATGTCCATTGGTTTGCAATGCCGTGTAGTAACCGGCCGAGTTTTGCTTAACTATACCCATCCTAAAACCGGTCTTTATGTAACGGCACATGGTTCGTATATGTGGCGCAGCAATATCAACGTAGACCGGGATGCGTATCAGGCCGATGGCCGTGTTTACAACACCAACGAAGTACGCGTTCCAAATGCGTATGACTTGGGCGGACGTTTGGGTATTTTGAAACAAAAATGGCAGACTGAAGTGTGGGCAGAGCGTAACTCCTGCGTGAATGGCGATAATATTCGTCGCAATGATATGCCTTTTCCTACCAACAACATGCAGGCTACGATGGTGGGCTGGTATGGTAAGTTTCAACCCAAAGCATTGGGCGTGAATGCCCGCGTAGGTTACGTAACAAACGGACTTAACGCAGGCCAAAGCACCAGTTATATGGTGGGCGTACTTTACCTGTTTGGGGTAAGAAAATAATAAACACAATCCATTAAGAAAATGAAGAAGTTTCCAACTATTCTAAAATATAGCAGTTTGGCCGCCGCAATTGTAGTGGGTATCGCTGCCTGTAATAAAGACATTGAAGAGCCGCAACGGGTGGGTTACTCGCCGGTAAGCGTAGACGACAAAGCAGGTACGTGGAAAACGTACATCTTGGCTTCGTCAAGTGAAGTTGCTGTTCCTGCCCCGAGTGCCGTTACCTCAACGGACTACGTGGCTGAATTGGCTACATTGAAAGGTCTAACCACTAATTTAAGTCAGGAACAAAAAGAAGCAGTGGTGTATTGGGGAGCAGGAGCCGTTTATCGTTGGAACGAAATTGCTCGTGAATTGTCGGCTCGTTATAACATACCACCTGCCTCTAATGCAGAAGGCAAATATCCTGTTCCGGATGCCGCCAATCCTTTGGCTGATCCTAAGTTTCCTTTTGCCAATCCACCTTATACGGCCCGGGCTTTAGCCTATCTGTCTGTGGCGCAATATGATGCGTTGGTTTCGGCATGGAACTACAAATACAAGTACAAACGGTCGGCTCCTTCTAAAGTAGATACGAGTATTCCGGTTGCCTTGCCGGTATCAGCTCTGCCTGCGTACCCTTCTGAGGATGCCGTAATAGCGGCGGCTTCAGTGACCATTTTGAAAGCAATGTTTCCGGGTGAAGTACCCTATTTGGAAGCTAAAATGAAGGAACATTTGGCAAGCCGCCAATGGGCCGGAATGAACGTAACGAGTGACTTAACCGCAGGCACCGACCTTGGAAATGCAGTAGCTGCCAAAGTAATGGGACGCGCTAAAACTGACGGTATGGGCGCAGCCAATAACCAAGCTTTAACGGCCGGTATGATTGAAGCGGCCAAGACCCGTGGTATCAAAGAGCCTTGGTTGAGCCAAGAAGCGCCTTTGCGTCCGCCGATGTTGCCCAACTATGGAGCTGTAGCAACGTGGAATTTTGATAAAACGACACTTGCCCAAATCCGCCCTGCCATGCCTTATGTAGTAGGATCGGCAGAATGGCAGAAAGAATTGGATGAATTGAAAGCCATCCAAAATAAACAAACCCGGGAACAGGCACGCATCGCCAATTATTGGGCAGATGGTGCAGGAAGCTATACACCGCCGGGCCATTGGCACCGTGCCGCAGCCAATGCTGCCAACGAAGCTAAATTCAGCGAAGTACGTATGGCACGTACCTTGGCGTTGCTCGGTACGGCTGAAATGGATGCAGGTATTGCCTGTTGGGATACGAAATATTTCTATTATACGCCTCGCCCTCAGCAGTTTGGCTTGAAAACGTCGGTAGGATTGCCTAATTTTCCTGCCTACACATCGGGTCACTCTACATTTTCGGCGGCAGCCGCTACGGTATTGGCTTCTATCTTTCCAGAACAGGCTGACAAATTCAATGCTCAAGCCAAAGAAGCCTCTGAATCACGTATTTATGGATTGATTCACTACCGGGTTGACTGTGAAATGGGCTTGAAACACGGAAAAGTGATTGGTGATTACGCCATTGCGCGTGGCAAGGCGGATGGCTCAGGATTATAACAATCAGACTTTCCAAGACTCCAAGTCTTGGAAAGTCTTAGAATCAATTTTTAACGAAAGTATTACCTATTTCTAAAATAAAGTCCCCAACAGTAGTAGGTCTTTTCTAATATATCAATGATGAAATTTTTTAACATTCTATTTTGCGCGCTCTTAGTAAGCAGCAGTATTTTTGCACAGGACACTCCAAAACAGGAAGTAGCTCAGCAGATTACCAATTGGCACAATGGATTGGTAAAAGCTGATTTAGACGGCCTTATGGCACAGTATGCCAGCGATGCTGTGTTTTTTCCCACCTTCATTAACGCTGCCCGTACGGCCGACGAACGCAAAGCGTTTTTGCAGGTACTCATTGCCAAAAAGCCGGTTGCAGTACTGAACAACGACCAACGGATCCGATTGTTTGGCGACGTAGCTACCTGTTCTGGTTCGTGGGTATTTGACGTAAATGCCGCAGATGGCAGTCGCGAGAAAAAACCTGTTCGTTATCTGTTTGTTTTTGAAAAACGCGCCGGAAAATGGCTCATTGTTGAACAACACGTATCCGCATTTCCCGAAAAACCCAAAGCATAATCAAACTCAAACCCGACAGGGCTTTTGATTTCAGAAGACCTGTCGGGTAAATCAAAAAAATCGCTTGAAAAGACTCGTTTCTATACTGCTTCTCAGCCTTTTGCTCTACAACATGGTAGGCTACTCCGTAGTCTATTGGTTTGGAGGCAATGTGGCATTGGAAGCACAAAAAGACGAGCTTGACTCCTCATTAAAAGAGGAGTTGATTACTGTAAAAGTACCGGTATCGTTGCCATACCAAACCAACTGGACGGCTCCACAGTCGGTGCAGGGTAAATTACAGGTGGGCAATGAGTTTTATGAAATGGTTGAGCAAATTATGCTCAATGATACCATTTACATCACCTGTAAGCCCGACCGCGATGCACGTGCCAATTTTTATGCGTTGGCCGAGCACATCAATAAACACATCAATGACAATGCCACCGACGGTCCAAAGCCTTCCAAATCCATTGTTATTCCATTGTTGAAAGAATATGTTTCCTTTCAACGAGTACACACTTTTTTTGTAATAGAAAGTCGTTCCGATGCCACACCGTTAAAACAGTCCTCCTTTTTGCTTCTTTCCCGCGCCTGTGGCGTGTTTTCTCCCCCTCCCGAATCCCTTTAATTTTTTAAGGTAAAAAATGGAGGCTCATCCCTGTACTGCGGAGATGAAAAGCCTTAGTTCTATTTTTTAAATTCTTAGGAGGAAGAGCTTATTCTTCTTCTTACAACCTTATAAAATTATGAAAACTGAAGTAGTTACCCTCTCTCCCAACATCGTTTGGGGAAATCGAATCGCCTTGTTTGTCGTTTTATTCTGGTTTGGTTTTTTGAAAGTCATTGGCATGTCTCCCGCCGAAGCCATCGTGACGCAATTGCATCATAAAACCATTGAGTTTTTTATTTCGATCGAAAATTTTTTACCGCTATTGGGAATCACCGAATGTACCATTGGCATTTTGTGGCTCTTCCCCAAAGCGACCAAGCCTGCCTTCTTTCTGTTTTGTCTGCAAATGTTCACAACGTTTTTTCCGCTGATACTCATGCCCAATGAGACGTGGAAATCTACGCTTGCGTTGAGTTTGTCGGGACAATACATTATCAAAAATGTGGTTTTGATTGCTTCCGCGTATACCGTTTTCATAACTTATAGTACCTTGCCTGAAACTGAAGTCAACCCATGAGAAAGCTTTTTTACATCGGAATTGTCGGCCTGCTTTTATTTGAGATTGCCAACGTCTATTTCATCATGCCTATGCCTGGAAGTCAGCGCATGAACAGCATTGATGCGGCCTACTTTTTTCATACGTGGCGATGGGCGATTCGCAGCCTATTTGGAATTTTGATTGCTTTGGGAGCTTTCGCTGCTTTTCGAGGAAAAAAATGGTCGCCTTACGTGGCGGGTCTGTGCCTGTTGGCCGTGGCAGGAGTAACGTATGCCGCCAATTTTGAAATGGCCGCCGATACTATGTTTTACCAACCTTCGGTTTTGACCCTCAAAAATGCTGCTGAAAACAAAGTCGGCAAAGAACGTTTAGTGATTGGCGTGGAAGTCAACGGTCAAACTCGGGCGTATCCGATTCAGTACATTGGTTATCATCATCAGGTACGCGATACGCTGGGTGGAAAGCCCATTATTGTGACTTATTGCACTGTTTGTCGCACGGGGCGGGTATTTGAACCTCTTGTAAATAACCAAGTTGAAACGTTTCGCCTCGTCGGGATGGATCATTTTAATGCGATGTTTGAAGACAAAACCACCGGAAGTTGGTGGCGGCAAGCCAACGGGGAGGCGATTGTAGGAAAATTAAAAGGACAAACTTTACCCGAACTGGATATTACCCAAATTTCGCTTGAAAAATGGCTGGCATTGCATCCCAATAGCTTGGTGATGCAGCCTGATGTGAAGTTTCAGGAAGAATACGATTCGTTGAGTAACTATGAATCTGGAAAACGGAAAGGAAAACTTACCAAGCGTGATTCGTCCTCATGGAAGGATAAATCGTGGGTGGTGGGCGTGGAAGTGAGCGGCGGTGTAAAAGCCTATGATTGGAACCAACTGCAAAAGAAACGAATCATCAACGATATGATCGGCTATTTACCCATTTCGGTCGTGTTGGCTTCCGATAATAAAAGCTTTGTAGCCCTACGCCGTGCAACGCCCGGACAGAAGTTGGTTGTAAAGAATGATTCCCTGTACGATAACGGAGGAAGGGTCTATAACCTGCTCGGGAAGTCACAAAAATCCGGAATTCCTGATTTAGCAAAAGAGAATGCCTATCAGGAATATTGGCACAGTTGGCAGACCTTTCACCCCACAACAAAACAGTATAGGTAGTTTTTGGAACGGTATTTGATAAAAATTGATTAATATGCTATTTATCAGTACTTTATAGTAAGATGTGACTTATGAAATACATTTCTGCTCTCTTTGTTATACTATTTTTTGGAAAACATTTATTTGCTCAAAAAGTAAAATCTGATACCACTCAACATCTCAACGAGGTGGAAGTGATCGGTACGCGTGAAAGAATCCAAATCGAGCGTTTACCCGATGTTCACGGAACGTATTTGACGGCTGGGAAAAAGAATGAAGTCATTCAATTGAGCGGCGTAAATGCCAACATTGCGGAGCGTACTCCACGCCAGATTTTTGCCAAAATTCCGGGCATTTTTGTCTATGACATGGATGGCTCCGGCAATCAAATCAACGTTTCAACGCGCGGCCTTGACCCGCACCGAAGTTGGGAATTTAACCTGCGCTACAACGGCGTGATTGGGAATACCGATATGTACGGCTATCCCGCCAGTCATTACAATCCGCCCGCCGAGTCGTTTGAGCGCGTGGAAATTGTAAGGGGAACAGGTTCATTACAGTACGGAGCGCAGTTTGGCGGCATGATTAACTACGTGAGCAAACAGGCCGATACTACCAAACGGTTCAGTTTTGAAAGCATCAACTCAGCAGGCTCGTATGGTTTGTTGAGTTCATACAATGCCATCGGTGGACGCGTAGGGAAAATGACCTATTACGCTTATTATCACCGCCGTAATTCAAGCGGATACCGCCAAAACAGCCGTTCGGAATCAGAATCACAATTTGTTCGTTTGCAGTATGACTTTACCTCTAAACTTTCGCTGAAGGCTGAGGTGGGACATACCGATTACGTGTATCAAATTCCTGGGCCACTTACTGACAGTATGTTTTATGCAAATCCTCGCATGTCAACCCGCTCTCGGAACTACTATGAACCGGACATTTACCTGCCTTCGCTTACGCTTAATTGGGAAATTACGCCCCGAACCCAACTTAAATGGACCAATTCCATGGTGTTGGGCTTTCGGAACAGCGTCATGATTGATGCCTTTGCTACCGTGAAAGATGCCATGGAAACGGCGACCGGTCAGTACAAAAACCGTCAGGTAGACATTGATAAATTCAACAGTTTTACCTCAGAACTGCGTCTATTGCACTATTATCAATTGGGTGCTATGAGCAATGTGCTCGTAGGAGGAATTCAAGTGATGAACAACGACCTCAACCGCAGGCAACTGGGCAAAGGTACTGTCGGCAGTGATTATGATTTGACGTTGCTGGTACCCAACGATTGGGGTCGTGATATCCATTTCAAAACCAAAAATGTGGCATTGTTTGTTGAAAACTTACTGTATATCACGCCAAAACTGTCGGTGTCACCTGGCTTCCGTTTGGAAAGTGGTAAAACGGACTTCTCAGGCTCTATTCGTTATCTGAAACCCGAAGTGGTTCCCAACAGTATCCCGCACCGTTTTCCCTTGTTTGGAATGAGTGTTCAATACCAAATTGATAAAGAAAATCGCCTGTACGGTGGATTCTCTCAAGCTTATCGCCCCGTAATTTTGAAGGATATTATTCCTGCTTCGGTGCTCGAACGTGCCGACAAAAATCTCAAAGATGCCTACGGCTACAATGCTGAAATCGGACTGAGCGGTCGCAAAGGAAGATTGCACTACGACTTGAGCGCTTTCCTGTTGCAGTACAACAATCGTTTGGGTAGTCTGATTTTGAATAACCCCGACGGAACCTCCTACATTTTTCGTACAAACATTGGTGACAGTCGGACCAAAGGTTTGGAAATGTATGTGGAGTATGAATTTATAAGAAGCAATAAAACACGCCTTTCCGCCTTCACTTCTACGGCCTATATGGATGCCCGTTATGTAAACGGCAAAGTAAGTAATGGCAAAGAAAATCAATCCATTGAAGGTAACAAAGTAGAATCGGTTCCTGAATGGACGAGTCGGAATGGGATAGAATTTAACCATCGTTGGGTGAGTGCTACGTTGTTGGCAAGTTACGTCAGCGCATCGTTTGCCGACGCTTTCAACACCGTTTTGCCAACCGCCAACGGAGTCAAAGGTATTGTTCCGAGTTATACCTTAGTGGATTTAAATACGACTTTTCATCTGACAAATCGCTATACCATTCGATTTGGAATCAATAACATGCTCAATAAGAGCTATTTCACAAAACGACCTACCTTTTATCCCGGCCCAGGCATTTGGCCATCGGACGGGCGCAGTGTCGTCATGACTGTGGGAGTAAAACTGTAGGGATTTATTGAAGAAATGTTGAAAAATGGTATCTGAATCAGGCACCATTTTTTTTATAAAAGCGAGCTAAAATTTGAAAATTGGCATAATAATTGGGATGTAAAGAAATGACAGTAAGATATACTTTTTGGCTCGCACAGCCAATCAGTATCACAAGTTTAATCATTTCTTTAAGCCTACTTTTATGAAAAAGTTTTTATGTTTTATAGTTAGCCTTGTATTTATCGCGGGCTGTACAAACACCGACGTAGAACCCACCAAAACCAACAATGTTTCCAATTACTCCGCTGATTTTTTGCGTGAATGGTTAAAACTCGAATGTCGGGTGGTGAAAGAAACGCCGGGCTTTTTGCCTCCGCAAGCGTCACGTGCATTTGGATACGTAGGTATTACTGCCTACGAAGCAGTGCATAGCGGTATTCCCAATGCCAAGCCATTGGCGGGACAAATCAACCGATTGGCGGTGACAAGTATGCCAGTTCCACTGACCCAAAACATTAATTATCATTGGGGAATTGTGGTCAACGCCGCCGTAGCCGATATGATGCGTTTTATGTTTGACAAAAACCTAACGCCTGCTAATCTTCAAAAAATCAACGACTTAGAAGCGCAATATTTGGCCGAATTCAGTGCCACATTGAATAAAGTCACGGGAAAAACGCTGACGGATGAGTCTGTCAAACACGGCAAAGCGGTAGCACAGGCTATTTATAATTATTCAAAAACTGACGGGGGGCATGATTCTTATCTGAATCCTTTTTCAAGACCTTTTACTCCCGTAACGGGCATCGACAAATGGGTACCGACCGATGCTAAAAACGCTACACCTTTGAGTCCGTTTTGGTCCAAATGTCGTCCAATTTTGGCTTCAAATATGGACTATGCAACGCCTCCCAAACCTATGGCTTTCTCTTTGGATAAACAATCTGACTTTTATAAACAGGCTACGCAGGTATATAACCAAGTCAAAAATAATACCGCAGACCAAGTGGAAATTGCTAAGTTTTGGGCAGATGATCCGTTTGCAACCTGTACTCCTACGGGACACACCTTCAATATCATGACGCAATTGTTGGAAGAAACCAACGCTACGCTTGAAAAAGCGGTGGTAGGTTATGCGATGCTGGGCGTGGGCGAGATAGATGCTTTTATTGCCTGTTGGAAAGCCAAATACGATTATTCGCTTATCCGCCCGGTGTCTTATATTCAGAAATACATTGATCCTAACTTCAAGACAGTGATTGGAACACCTGCTTTCCCGGCCTATACCTCAGGCCACGCCACTGAAGTGGGAGTAGGTGAAAAGATTTTTACCAGACTTTTTACCAAAGGAGATGGAGTGTATTCATTGACGGATCGTTCGCAGGTGCAGCACGGATTTGCTACCCGCAAATTCAGCAGCTTCTCGGAAATGGCGAAGGAATGCGCTAATTCTCGCCTTTATGGTGGAATTCACTACGAAATGGACAACCAAAACGGTTTGTTGATGGGACGTGGTATCGGAGAAAATGTGGTAAAAAGTATCAATTGGCCAACGGATATTAAGTAGTTTACAGTCCATAGTTTACAGTAAAATTTAGGAGGATGAAAGTTAACATCTTTATTTGGGCAATCGTAGGTGGTTTATCTGTGTTGGGATGTCAAAAAAACAACCAAGAGCAACTGGATAAAGACGCCAAATTGATGGCGACGCTTGAATGTGAAGCTCGCCAATTGAAGGAGGAACGTTTTAAAATAGCCAATGACATTCGTTTCATGGAAGACTCGCTGATGAAGTATCATATATCGCTGACACCTTCTCAAAGTCAGCACATTGATTCTATCAAAACAGTGTTGACAATGCGTACGGGAAAATTGGCTGATAAAATCACGAGGACAATGGACAGTTTGTTTGTTGCCAATTACCAAACCCCCGAGCAACGCCAAACGTTTGACGCAGCTACTGAAAAAATGCTTCAGGAAGTTTGTAAATAAGCCGATGAATGGCAATTTCGAGGTTTAATCGACGTTAATAAGTCATTTTTAGAGGAATTATTAACTATTTTGAGCCGTTGGTTGTGCGGACACAACCAACTCTTACAAACCATTCAAACATGAGAAAAATTAGTTTATTAGCAGCTTTTGTGTTAGCGATCGTCGTTTTCAATCGCTGTGCAGTCACCAAACAAATTTCAGAAGCCAAGACGTTAGGCGATTGTAAATACAACATTGCTTCGGCTGATAAAATTACCTTGGCAGGGATTGACGTTCAGCAGTTCAAAAACATGCAGGATTTTGATTTGTCCAAATCGCCTCGTTTAGCGTTGGCGCTGTTGAGCAAAGACGTACCGCTTAATGTTCGTTTGAATCTGGATGTGACCAATCCAACGAAGCAATTGGCAGGTATCAATCAGTTTGAATACAAAGTATTGCTAGCTGAAAATGAAATCTTTACGGGTTTTTGGGACCAACGCATTGACGTGCAACCCAACGGAGGAACCACCCGCGTTCCGATGCAGTTGACAACGAACGCTTACCGCTTGCTTACCGATGCCAAAACGCGTGATTCGTTTGTAGCGATGATTGAAAACCTGTCGGGAAAAGCAAATACGCAACCTACAAAATTGGTGATTAAACTAAAGCCAACATTAGGTATCGGCAATTCGCAAGTCAATTATCCGGGGTATATTACGATTGAAAAAGAAGTAACGGCCAAAATGCTGGCGGGAGAATAGTTTTTTAATTCAGATAACAAGGGCGCAAAGAGAAATCAACTCTTTGCGCCCTTGATTGTTTTACGCCACCTTCGCCTGAAGCTTTTGTTTAAAAAAGTAAGAAACACCCAGAATACCCAAAATCACGATGGGCATAATGAAAGGCGTACCCGTAGCAATGTGTGTCCAAGCAGCACCAACTAGGGTAAATGCAAATCCGGCATACGCCAATTCTTTCAGTTTGTCGAACCAAGGGTTCAGCAAGGCAATAGAGCCTGCCAATTTAAAAATACCCAGCATCGTGACGAAATAAACAGGGAACCCTATCTTCTGAAAGCTTTGCATTAAATCGGGCGCTTTCGTTAGGTACATGTAGCTGCTGAATAAAAACAGGAGGGCAATCAAGCCCGTCGTAATCCAATAAATGATTTTGTCGCGTTTCATTTTGTGGGAAATTGAGTTGTGTATTGAGCGACAAAGGTCAGTACTTTTGCTATACAAATGTAAGCATTATATTAAAGTATAGCGCTATACTTTGATATAGTGGTCTTTAGAACTACGTAAACAACTGATGATGCGCACACCATTTTTGAATCATTCCCATAAAGCGTTTGAAGTAATCTTCGCTGATGAACAGGTTGCCCCAATCATCAAATCGTTGACATTGAACACCAAGGTAGAAAAACCAAATACTAACGGCTAAGTAGGGTAAAATGTGTTTTTCTTCGTTGGAAATTGGGGTGATGCTTTCGTATCCTTCAAAAAAACGTTCCAGTTTGCGTTGGTATTCGTTGGCGTCAAATTCGGTGTTGAATAACTGCACGTTGAAATAGGCTAAATCAAGGGCTTGCCAGCCGTTTCCGCAAAAATCAAAGTCGAAAAGTGTGACGTCTCCATGAGGGGAGATGTGCATATTGTCAAACCAAATGTCCAAATGAACCGCGCCCTGTCGAACGCTTGGTGAATTAATTTGCTTCAGTTTTTCAACCAATTTTTCAGTCGTTGATTCCACAAAAACCATGGTTTCTGAATGGGTCGCAAAAAACGTTTTGGCTCGTTGAAGCGGTGAGAGCAGTAACGTTTCAGCGTTGTAATTGACTCGCTCCAAAGTTAAATCCTGCGTAGCTTGGTGAAAGCGGGCCATGGCTACTCCGATGTTATAGCTCGCTTCTGCCGTGAAACTTCTTATCTTTTCGCCTTCGGCAAACGAAAACAGAACCCCAAATCGCAGGCCTTCGGGGGCCATAATTTCCTGAATAAAATTGCCCGTTGCATCAGCAATAGGGTAGGAGACGGGCACTCCGTTTTTGTGTAAAAGGTTGAGAAGTCGAATTTCTTCTTCAATCTCGGTTTTGGTGCGCCAATTGTAGCTGTAAAGTCTGAAAATCTGTTTGTTGATTCCATCATTCAAAAGATACGAATGATTGATGCCGGTTTTGAGAATACGGCAATGAACAGCATCTCCAAGTTGGTATTTTTCAGCCAAAAATACACCTAAATGCGAAGCCAAGAGCCTCGAATCATACACAGGAAAAGGATTCATACAACCGAAGTTTGGAGTGGTTTAAAAAGAAGAAACGTGAAGTTTGCGTCGTAAACGGGGCGCAAAGATGCACTATTTTTCTATTATTTTGGTCTCATTAATGCCTGATTTCCTGTTTCTTTGCAATCAAAAAAATCTCTTACAGCTATGTTACAAAACGATTTAGCATCCTTTGACGCCATTCTCCAACAAGTTCTTCAACAGGGTATTGATTTCCTTAAAACCATTGACCAACGCCCCACGTCTGCGCCTCATACTGTGTCCTTAGTGGCCGAATTGGAGAAGGAAGGGCAAGGGACATTAGCGGTTTTAGCAGAATTTAACCAACGCTTTGATCCGCTCATTGTCGCTTCTTCTGGACCGCGCTCTTGGGGGTTTGTGACGGGTGGCGCTACGCCCGCATCCATAGCGGGGGATTGGCTGGCCGGAGTATATGACCAAAATCCGCAAAGCATTCAGGGACAGGGAGATTTATCAGCCTTGATTGAAGTGGAGACCATTCAATTGTTGCTGTCACTTTTTGACTTGCCCGATACACTCACCGGTGGTTTTGTGACGGGTGCTACGATGTCCAATTTTACGACTTTGGCCGTAGCGCGTCAGTGGGCGGGCCAACAACAAGGGCGTGATATTGCCAAAGAAGGCGTTGGAAGTGGCGTAAAAGTACTGAGTGCTACGCCGCATTCATCAGCTGTAAAATCATTATCTATGCTCGGCTTGGGAAGTCAGAATTTTATCAAAGTTAATGCCCTGTCCGGAAATAGAGAAGCAATTAATGTAACGGATTTGGAAGAAAAAATACAGTCACTTAATAGCGAGCCTTTTATTCTGATTTCGAGTGGCGGAACGGTCAATACCGTTGATTTTGACGATTTGGAAGCCATTTCTCATCTCAAAAAACGCTATAATTTCTGGTGGCACATCGACGCTGCCTTTGGTGGTTTTGCGGCCTGTTCACCACACTATAAACACTTGCTCAAAGGTTGGGAAGGCGCTGACAGCATCACTATTGATTGCCACAAATGGTTAAATGTGCCCTACGAAAGTGCGTTTTTTCTCGTGAAAAAAGAACACAGCATTTTGCAGGTGGAAACTTTCCAAAACTCCAATGCACCGTACCTCGGCAATCCGCTTGAAAACTTCAGTTACCTCAACTTTTTACCTGAAAACTCACGCCGGTTACGGGCTTTACCTGCCTGGTTTTCGTTAAAAGCTTATGGTAAAAAGGGCTACCGGGAAATTGTAGAAAACAGCATCCGCATGGCGCAGTTATTGGATGCTTTTATAAAGGAAAGCGATGATTTTGAATTGCTTGCGCCGACGCGCTTGAACAATGTGTGTTTTACGCTGAAAGGCGAAGAAAATCAGGACAAAGTACATTCCTTTCTGATTCAACTGAACCAACGCGGCAAGGTATTTATGACCCCAACGGTGTACAATGGTAAAAAGGGTATTCGGGCAGCGTTTGTCAACTGGCGCACCGGCGAAAAAGACGTTGAAGTCGCCATTGCGGAAATGAAGTCGGTTTTGGCTCCTTCGGCTTAAGTTTTTATTGTTACCATGTAAGACATATAAGTTTATATAAGGCTGAAAAACAAGTTCTTATATTTTCTTATATGTCTTATCGGGGCCCGCACGGGCGGCCCCGGCTCGTGCGGGCCCCGCGATGGTTTGAAAAAAATATAACTTATTGCTTTTTCTTCTTTGGCTTCGGCTTAGCCTTTTTCAACTCTTCATCATCTTCTGCCCGGCGTTTTTGCATGGTTTCGGTGCGGTCCAGTTCTTCCGATTCGGCAAAGGCTTTCCAGTCAAATTTCTCGTCGAAAGGGTCGAGCGCTTTTTGCGGGTCAAACAAACGTTTATCAATCGCCACGGCATTGAAAGGGCTGTAATCGGGCGTATTGGTAAACAGGTCGCTTAGATTCGTAGCACTTGCGTCGTACTGATTCAGATAAGGCATTCCGAGAATATTCCAGAAGGTTTTGAAAACGCTGCCAAAGCTGTAATGCTCGTGCCCCACGTAATTTTTCTTCATCCACGGTGAGATAACCAACAGAGGGCTGCGGTGAGCGTCAATGTGGTCCACGCCGCCTTGGGGGTCGTCCTCCAACACTACGATGAGCATTTTTTTCCAGTAAGGCGTGTGGCTTAAAAACTCCACCACGCGTCCGAGAGCCAAGTCATTGTCGGCCATGTAACTTTGGGTAAACGGGAATCCCGCTTTGGCCCGTTCGCGGGTACCGTGGTCATTGGGCAGCATGAGCGTCAGCATAGACGGTAATTTTCCATTAGGTCCTCCCCATTTTTCCTTAAATTCTTTCATGAATACATCGGCCCTAAACTGGTCTGGAATGGCCATGTTGTAGGTCGGGAAGGTCTTGGACGAGCGGTCATAGAGCGGCGCGGGCAAAGGATAATTGATGGTGTACAGCTCGCCGATGTATTTCATGGTGCTGTCTGAATAAGCCGCGGCCATTTCTACCCCAAACCCAAAGTTATAAAAGTCTTTTTTGTGTCTTTCCAAATGTTCCCAAATGGAGCCAGCTTCGTTGTAATCTTCGGGGTAAATGCTGCCTGCGGAGCCGTAAAAAGACCAGTTGCCAGGGGCTTTAGAGGTGTCAATCAAATCGCGTTTGCCACCGTAAGCAGCCGCGGTACCCGTTTCCACCCATTCGTTGGGATACACGCCCACCATCCAGCGGTGGCCGTCGGCCGAGACATCGGCATCGCAGTAAAAATTGTCGGACATGGCAAAGCGTTTCGCCAACGCGGAATGATTGGGCATCACATCCACATTTTCCAACGTTTGAGTTTTGTTGCGATTGGAGAACGTCGCTTTCAGGCCATAGCGGGACAACAAAGCCTCGCCTTTGCCGTTGGTATTTTGGCCGAATACCTCATCGTAGGTGCGGTTTTCTTTGGAGATAAACACAATGTGCTCAATGTTGGAAAGTGCATTTTTAGCGGTTGACTTTTGCTCAAACTTAAAATTGTTGGTAATCACTTTTCGCGTCAACGCGGCCAGTTGTCCGTCGGCGGGAATGTCAATGACCGATACCGTTCCTTTCATCAAACTGCCTACATAGCTTCCTTCGGGGCCTAGTTTGAAATTAGGCCCGCCGTTGGGGCCGCTTCCGAAACCTTTAGCATTGGTAACAATCAGCTGTCGCCCGTCGGGCGATACTTTCAGTTTGGACGGGAACCAACCCGTGGGAATATGCCCCAGCACTTTCATGCTCGGAATGTCAATCACAGCTACGGCATTGATGCCCGCTTCCGCCACGTACAGGCGCTTCTGGTCGGGCGAGGTAGCCACGCCGAAAGGAATCAGTCCGCGCAGTTTTCCCAAACGCGGGTCGGGCTGTAAAGGAATGGTATAAATCACCGTATCTTTTTGAATATCAATGACCGATACACAGTCGTTGTTGCCATTACTGACAAAAACATACGTATCGGTAGCGGCGACCGAGTTGGGACTACTGCCGCCGACGGCGGGAAAGTCTTCAATCATCTGGCCAACCAAAAAGCCCGTTTTGGTTTTGTTTTTTACCTTCCAACTCGTTCCGTTAGGCGCATAACTCCAGACCGAAAATGCCTCAGGTGCGTTGGGACTTCCCAGTGCGGGAATTCCTTTCGCGGCGTTGCCCTCTTCCATTTCTTTACTGCCGTATTTGGTGGCAGGCCATGGATGGGCGGTTGACTTGAGGTTTTTCGGGTCTAAATCAGTAAAAGGTTTGTACTCAAACACGCCCACGTTGGCTACGTAAATGCGCTGCTCATCGGGCGAAAAACTGATACCGAACGGGTAGCGGCCCGTAGGTACATTTTCCACTACGCGCATGGTTTCGGTATTAACCACCACCATTCGGAAGCCAATTTGGTCAACCACGTACAGGCGTTTTCCATCCTTGGAAAGAATCAGATCGCCGAGATAACCGTGCTCATAGTTCTTAGCGGCGCAGTTGATGACGGCTTTGCGTTTTCCCGTGTTCAGGTCAAACAGAAAGAGTTTGTTGGTTTGCCCACCGGCTACGTACAGCGTTTGGTTGTCGGGGCTGATGGCTAATCCCATAAAGCACGCTTCCAGAATCCCGTCGTCGGTTTTGGCCCCTTCCGGGACTTGAATGATGGTCGGATTTCCGCTCAGAATGTTTTTGATGATGGTAATCGAAAACGGGTTGATACCCGAATTGGCCGTCACGGCGATGTTTCCGTCTTTGCTCAAGACAAGGCCATACGGGTGCGGAGCGGTCATGATTTGTTTACCCAAAGGTGTAATCAAACGCCCGTTCGGTAAAACTGTCACGCCGTTTTTGTCAATTTTGACATATTCACTGCCCGCTGGGGCGGAGATTTGCCAAGTCTGTGACCAACTTAGTTGGCTTATGGAAAGGCATAAAAAGGAAAAGAAAAAAATACGCAGCATAAGAAATTGATTTTTAAATTGCCACGCCATTTATGGCATGGAATAAAGGAATAAAGGTAAAGTTTTTAGTTATTTTGAGGGCTTTAGCGCTTTGTTATTACCATTTAAACTCAGCCGTCAGCCACAGACTGCGACCGTAGCCATTGATGCCCGAGCCATGGGTACGATAATCTTCGTCAAACAGGTTTTGAACGGCGGCAGTCAGGCTGATTTGTTTTAAATTATAGCCTGCATTCAGGTTCAACACCTTCCAGGAGGGTGTGCCGCCTTTGGCCATTCGGTTGTCGTCTTTATCGCCTTGGGCGAGGCGTTCCTGTGCACCGGCAAACCAAAATTCAGGACGAATCCAGCCTTTGTTTTTGGTGAAATTCAATCCAAAACGACCATTGACGGGCGGAATGCGGCGCATAGGTTCCTCTTTGGTTTCGTTTTGTCCGATAGAATACGAAATGTTGCCGTACAATTGCAATGACGAAAGCAAGTTTACCTGAATTTTGGCGTCAAAACCGTTGATATACGCTTTCTCTACGTTTTCTTTTCGGTACACGTTGATGCCGTTGACCTGTTCATTAGGTACTCGAATCCGCGTAATAAGGTTTCGGAGCCGCGTAGAATAATAACCCATTTGGAGGCCGATGGTTTTGGAGCCAACTTTCAGTCCCACTTCATAAGTCGTTGATTTTTCAGGTTTCAGATCACTGGTAGGTACTTCGTAGCGGAAATCGACAATGCCCAGCGTGCCCAAATCGTCGATGTTGGGGGCGCGGAATCCCGTGCTGATGTTGAGGTAGGGCGCGATGGATTTTCCCAAATTGTAGGAGAGATTGTAATTGTACACCAAAGCGGCGGGCGTCAGTTGGCTTTTGCCGATGGTAGCGTCGGGAATGTCAATTACAAAACCGTTGTAGCGAAGGCCGAACGATGAGTTGGCCCGAGGCGTATTGATGCTTAAAATAGAGTAAGCGGCGTAATTCAGAAAAGTAGAATTATCGGGGTATAACCCACGAATGTAGGTACGTTGAAGCGTAGTATTATTTTCATCGTACCGCTCGCTGTTGACTTGGTCGCGGTAAAGTTCAACGCCCGAATTCAGTGTCAGTAAATCTCTCAAAAAACGGGATTGATTGTTATATGTCAGTCCCCAGGTCTGTACTTTGTCAGTTTCGGAACGCAACATTGTTGTGCCGTTTTTTTGACTTAAACGTCCTTCTTTTGTGGCCTGACGAGAAATGGTAAACGTCTGATTGCTAAACCAATTGGAATTGTTTTGGTGTTCCAGCTTGAGGTAGGTTAACTGCCGGCGCTGCGGGTCAAATCGGTTGATTTTGAAGTTTTCCAATTGATACCGAAAAAACACTTCTACATTTTGTTGACTGACGGATTGATGGGCCAGTGTTGCCAACCATCTGTGACCCATATTTACCTTCGCTTTCAGGTCGAAATCTTGTTCTTTATAACCCGACGGTGACTGAAAACCCGTGTTTTTACCGCCTAATACATCGCCAAAACGACGGTTGGTAAATCCTGCCTGAAAAGCAGCGCTGGCTCCTCCGTATCGCGCTTCCACGCGCCCACTCTGCTCCATACCTGCGCTGACCATGCGCCCCAACACACGTCCGCCGAAGCCCGTATTGAATTGAGGGTCGGTGGTAAAAAGTTGAATCGTACCGCCCAAGGCATCGGAGCCGTATTGGACTGATCCGCTTCCGAGCAATACTTCAGCGCGACCGAGCGTAAAAGCGTCGATGGTATTGAGGTATTGGTTGGGGCCGTAGCGGAACGTGCTGTTGTTGAGGCGAATATTATCAATCAGAAGCAAGGTTTGGTTGCCCGTCAATCCGCGAACAAACGGAGAGCCCGCACCGTGGGTGGTTTTTTGAACAAATACGCCCATTTGGTTCATCAGAAGTTCGGGTGTAGAGCGAGACTGTGACGTTTTGATTTCGTCCTGACCGATGGCATAAATCAGGGCAGGGGTCTTAAACACGGTCTTTTCTCCCCGGGTAGAGGTGACCACTACTTCGTTTAACTGCCTTACGCTAAGTGAATCTTTGCTTTGGGTAAAAGCAGTGGTGAAAGTACCTAATAAAAAGGTGGTGAGGAAAATTTTTGCCATAATGAATAATGGAAAGATACGGTGACAAAATTACGGACTTTTACTTCTCGGTAAATTACGGGAAAGTTATGTTTCAGGCTAAGAACAGAATAGACAAACTATGTGTCGATCTCAACGGCTGATTTTCAATCTAATAAACTTCTGTACAGTAATTGTTAACAAAGGCGTTAAGAATTGGTGAGGGGTTAACAATTACTTTATGTACTTTTCTCTGAAATTGGTTAATCAATTGACATCTTTGTAAAAATATCAATCAGATGAAACTTTCCACCAAATCCTGCCTTTTTCTATGCCTCGTTGGGGTGTTTCTTTTACTCGAAAATTCCTGTCAACGGCAAAATCGTGGAGCCTCTGAAACCGGTCAATTTTATCAGGCCCTGACCGCCAAGCGAATTAAATTGCCCAACGGTTGGTCGCTGACTCCTGCGGGGAATAAAAGCCTTTCTCTCAATGATTTGCCGTTAAATCTGGTTGTCTCGTCGTCGGGAAAATATGCAGCGGTCACCAACAACGGCCAAAAAACGCATAGCATCACTCTGATTGATGTGGCCACGCAGCAGATTCTCGACGATGCGATTGTGCCCAAAGCCTACTACGGACTCACTTTCAGTGCTGATGAGAAAACATTGTATGCGTCGGGTGGCAACGACAATAAGATTCTGATTTTTCAATTGGAAAACAATAAACTCAAAGCCGATGGAGAAATCGTGTTAGGCAAACCCTGGCCCGAAAAAATCGGACCCGTAGGGCTTTGTTTGGACGAGGCGCAACAAAAGATGTTTGTCGTTACCAAAGAAAATAATTCACTGTATGTCTGTGATTTGAAAACCCGGAAAGTACAGCAAACCATTAGCTTGGGTTTTAAAGGGTATGCATGCCAGTTGTCACAAGACAAAAAGCAATTGATTGTCAGTCTTTGGGAAGGAAGCAGTGTACGGATTTTGAATGCCGAAACATTGCAAACCATTATAGATATTCCAACGGCCAAAAATCCCAACGACTTGCTCCAAACCCGCGACGGGAAGTATCTGTACGTGGCCTGTGGAAATGATAATACGGTGATGCTGATTGATTTAGCTAAAAAACAAGTCGTCGAAACCCTCAATGCCTCGCTGTATCCGAATGCTCTTCTCGGAAGTACACCCAATGCCTTAGCCCTCACGGCTGATGAGTCTAAATTGCTGATTGCCAATGCTGACAATAACTGCATTGCGGTATTTGACGTAGCTGAAAAAGGGAAAAGCCGTTCGTTGGGCTTTGTACCAACGGGCTGGTATCCTACGTCGTTGAAGGTAATTAACAACCAAATATGGGTTACCAACGGCAAAGGCTATTCTTCGGCCGCCAACCCCAAAGGCCCGAATCCGAATCGTTCCAAATCTCCTCAATTCAAAGGGGCTAATGCGGAGGCTAATCGCGACGAGACCGAGTACATCGGCGGTTTGTTTAAAGGTACGCTTTCCATCATTGATTTTCCGGAAGAAGACATTTTAGGCGTTTATTCCAAACTGGTTTACGAAAACACCCCTTATACTAAAAAGAAAGAGACGCTCGCCGAAGGCGAAACGGACAACCCGATTCCGATGAAGGTAGGAGAAGGGTCACCTATCAAATACGTCTTTTACATCATCAAAGAAAACCGCACCTACGACCAGATTTTGGGCGATATGAAAGAAGGCAACGGCGACGCGGCACTGTGTTTGTTTCCCGAAAAAGTAACGCCTAACCAACACGCGTTGGCGCGGGAGTTTGTGTTGTTGGATAATTTTTACGTCGATGCCGAAGTGAGCGCCGACGGTCATAATTGGTCGGCGGCGGCGTATGCAAACGATTATATAGAAAAAAACTGGGTTACCAGCTACGGCGGACGCGGCGGTACCTACGATTATGAGGGCCAAAAAACCATTGCCCATCCCCGCGACGGATTTATTTGGGACCATTGCAAACGCGCCAACATCAGCTACCGCACGTATGGTTGGTTTGCCGACGATAAAGCCAATATTCCCGCCCTTGAAGGTCATTTTGCGCCTGATTATAAAGGCTACGATTTGGGCTATATGGACGTGGAGCGGGAGAAATCATGGGAAAAAGATTTTGATGAATTGGTGAAAAACAACGCCCTGCCGCGACTCAATACCGTTCGTATGGGCAATGACCATACCTCGGGCGCGCGGGTAGGGCTTCCAACGCCCGACGCCGCCGTAGCCGACAATGATTTGGCCGTGGGCCGCTTTGTGGAGCACCTTTCCAAAAGTCCCATTTGGAAAGAATCCGTCGTGTTTATTTTGGAAGATGATGCTCAAAACGGCCCTGACCACGTAGATGCTCACCGTTCGATTGCCTTTGTGGCGGGGGGCTACGTGAAGCGCGGGTTTGTAGATCACACCATGTATTCTACCTCAGGGATGTTGCGGACGATAGAACTGATTTTGGGCCTGAAACCCATGAGCCAATACGATGCAGCGGCGGTTCCGATGTGGCGCTGTTTTCAAAAGACTCCCACGATGACTCCTTTTCAGGCCAAACAACCAGGTATTGATTTGAACGAAAAAAACGTAGCGGCCAACTATAATCACCGTCGCACGCTCAAATTTGATTTATCCAAACCCGACGCCATCGACGACCTGATTTTCAGCGAAATTGTGTGGCAAACGGTCAGAGGTGAAAAATCAAAAATGCCTGCTCCCGTGCGTGGCGCGTTTGTGAAATTAAAAGCAAAAGGGGAAGAAGAGGAAGGAGAAGATGATGACGACTAAATCAAAGTTATCTGTTCAAGCTATTCACCACGTTGCCATTATTTGCAGCGATTACCAACGCTCAAAACGTTTTTACACAGAAATATTAGGCTTCACCATCTTGGCGGAAGTCTATAGAACGGAGCGCGATTCGTACAAATTGGATTTGTCGGTCAACGGTCAGTATCAGATTGAACTGTTTTCTTTCCCAAATCCACCCGCCCGGGTTTCCCGTCCGGAAGCGGCTGGATTAAGGCATTTGGCGTTTAGTGTGGCTGACATTGAGCAAACTCGCGCCTTTTTGACAGAAGCAGGCGTTGATTGTGAGCAAATTCGAGTGGATGAATTTACCCAAAAAACGTTCTTTTTTATTGCTGACCCGGATAATTTACCGATTGAGTTTTACGAAATGTGAGCAAAACCGCTTACTTTCTTCGTAATTTTGTCGGATGAAAATCAAAACCGCCGTTTTTGTCAAAAGCTCGTCGCTGCACGAGCAGTGTCCCAAGGCCGACCGACCCGAATACGCTTTCATCGGACGTTCCAACGTGGGTAAATCTTCTTTGATAAATGCGCTTACGGGATTTGGAAGTTTGGCCAAGACCTCGTCAAAGCCGGGTAAGACGCAGGTCATCAATCATTTTATGATCAATGACACTTGGTATTTGGTGGATTTGCCCGGCTACGGCTACGCCAAAGTGTCGCAAACTGATCGCCAAAAATGGGCTCAGATGATTGATGGGTATCTGTTTAACCGTGAAAATCTTACCTGCACATTTGTATTGGTGGATTCACGTATTGAACCGCAAAAAATAGATCTCGAATTCATGGAAAAACTGGGGGCTAACGGCGTACCATTTTGCATTGTTTTTACCAAAACGGACAAACTGCGTCCCCCTCAACTTCAAACCCAACTCGACAACTACCGCGCGAAGCTGCTAGAAACCTGGCAGGAAGTTCCTTTGATTTTTGTTACCTCGTCGGAGTCACGGGTAGGACAAAAAGAGGTGTTGGCACAAATTGAAGAATGGAATAAATCGAACTAAAACTCCCAGATAAAAAACTCCCCATTTCTATATCCATGAAAATCGTCACGCTGACCGTAAATCCTTCCATTGACAAAAGTACGCACATTGACCGGTTGATTGCTGAGCAAAAACTGCGTTGTGAACCACCTCGTTACGATGCTGGTGGTGGCGGAGTTAACGTCTCTAAAGCCATCAAGCGACTCGGAGGAAAGAGCACTGCTATTTTTACGGCTGGCGGTCCTTCGGGGCAAATGCTGCAAAATTTGTTGAAGCAGGAAGAGATTGAAACACAGGTAATTGAGACAGAGCAATGGACTCGTGAAAACTTTATTGTTGCTGAGGACTCCACCAATGCTCAATACCGTTTTGGAATGCCTGGTGCTTCTCTTACGGAAGTCGAAACGCAGGCAGTTTTGGATGCGCTTGCTTCCTCAGAAGCGAATTACATAGTGGCAAGCGGGAGCTTGCCTCCCAAAACGGATGATAACTTTTACGAAAAAGTAGCCGCCATCAGTAAAAAAATGGGCGCTCGCCTGATATTGGATACGTCGGGTGAGCCACTTCGCGCCGCTTGTGACGAAGGTGTATTTTTACTCAAACCTAATATCGGTGAACTCGAAACCCTGGTTGGGGCAAAAGACCTTCAAATGGATGATGTGGACGAGGCGGCCCGTATGCTCATCGGTGACGGTAAGTGTGAAGTCGTTATTGTTTCGTTAGGGCCAATAGGGGCTATTTTGGTTACAAAAGATCTTTGTGAACACGTCCCTGCGCCCCCCGTACAAAAACGCAGTACCGTAGGCGCAGGCGATAGCATGGTGGCGGGTATGACGTGGGCGCTTACGCAGGAACTTTCCTACTCCGAAATGCTTCGTTGGGGTGTGGCATGTGGTTCAGCAGCCACCATGAATGAAGGAACTCAGCTTTTTCTTAGGGCTGATGTGGAGCGATTGTTGGAGTGGTTTGTGCGCTTTGGGAAGAGTTAGGCTTTTATTGGAATGACATCTGTGAATCAGTTAGGGTGTATATTTGAGTGTTAATTTTATCGGGATTGAAAACCTACTTCCAACATATCAACGAAGGCATTCGTACCACAGTAGCGGGTATGAAACTCACATTTCGGCATTTGTGGGCTGCCCGCACGCGCCGCAGTAATAACAACATTCGCGAAAACGATTATTTCAAAGAGCAAACGGGGATGGTGACGTTGCAATATCCGTTTGAGACAATGCCCATTCCGGACAATGGCCGTTATCGTCTTCATAATGAAATGGACGACTGCATTGTGTGCGACAAATGCGCCAAAGTCTGTCCCGTTGATTGCATTGATATAGAGCCAATTAAGGCTACAAGCGAAGTAGGAAAAGCGTCTGACGGCTCGCCGATTCGTCTTTATGCGGCTGTATTCGACATTGACATGGCAAAGTGTTGCTACTGCGGCCTTTGTACAACGGTGTGCCCTACGGAATGCCTGACGATGACCAAAACGTTTGATTACAGCGAGTTTGATGTACGGGATATGAACTATCACTACGCCAACCTCAGTCCGGAGCAGGCGGCAGAGAAAAAGTCTTTGTACGAACAATTCCTGAAGGAAAAAGAAGAATTAAAGAAAAGTTCACAGTCCGCAGACCGGTACGCCGGTGCGGCGCAGTCCACAGTCCACAGTTCACAGTTTACCGTTGGAGGTGTTCCTCTTGGCAGTGAACAATTACCAACTAGTGCGCCGACTCCCAAACCTGCATTTAAACCTACGGCTAAGCCCCCAATTCCTAAAACAGAGGAGGTTCAATCGGCAGAAAACAAAGAGACAGTTAAACCCAAACCTCTCTTTGCTCCAAAGAAACCTGTGACTGAAAGTCAGTTACCAACCACTGAACAGGCAGTAAGCAGCGAGAATGTTGCCAAACCTAAACCTATTTTTGCTCCAAAAAAGCCCGTTTCGGAACCGTCAGCGGAGGCAAAGCCAACCCAACAGGTAGCCCCGATTGGGGGAACGGGGGCTGCCAAACCCAAACCTGTATTCAAGCCAACAAAGCTCAAAACGGTAACAGACGAACAGTCTATACCTGTTCAATCTCCAATTTCTGAGTCGGAGGAAACATCGAATGTACAACCCGAACCCGCAGCACGACCCAAGCCGATTCTTACGCCCAAGATGAAGCCGACAAGTGTGGAAAAAGTGGAAGAGAAAGCAGAAGTAGTTCCTGAAACGACTGACATTCAGTCCGAACCGGCGGCACAGCCTAAACTGATTTTTAAGCCAACGATGAAACCGAAGGCAATCGAGGAAAAGACGGAGGAGGCTGCTAAAGTGTCTGATATACAGTCGGAGCCAACTCTACCCAAAGAAAATACTGGCTTAGATGAGGTAAAGCCCCGACCTAAACCGGTATTTAAGCCTATGATGAGGCCTAAAAAAGAGGAATAATTAAGATTCGGGAGTTGGCTCGGACGAAACAGGAGTTGTTTCTACGGGCTTATCTTTGCGCACATAAGCTCTTTTTGCCGGGGACGGAGGAGTCACTTTTTTTGCAGGGGCTTTCGCCTTAGGGGCAGGTTTGGGTTTTTCAGCAACAACTTCTTCGGGAGCAGGTTCTGGCAAAGCAATTACTTTGGTTTCATTTTTATCTTTTTTGGGAGCCTTGTCTTTTTTATCGCTCTTTTTTACCTTCGCTTCTGATTTTCTTTGTGCTTTCTTCTCCGCTTTTTTTGCGGCCTTTTTGGCTTCTTTCTCGGCTTTCTTCGCTTCTTTTATTACTTTTTTGGCTTCTTTCTCTTTTTCTTTTTCGTCTTTTTTCTTGATTTTTTCTAATTTCTTAGCGAGTTTTTCCGAAGCCTTTGCAATGGCTTTTGCTATTTTTTTAGAAACTGTTTCGCCTACAACGACCGTTGCAATTTTCTGAGCAATCTCGCTCGCAGCTTTTTTCTTCTCTGATTTCATCTGATTATGTAATTGTAAGTTTAAATAAAAAAATTTGCAAATAGATAGCTATATTTTCGTTAAAACAAAAATTTCAGGTTATTTTTATGTTAAGCTTTTTAGGGTCTTCGATACATAATCCCACGCCACTATCCCCGTGCTAACGGCTACATTTAGCGAATGTTTGGTGCCAAATTGCGGAATTTCCAAACAAATATCGCATTGAGCAATGGCTTCTTCTTTGACACCAAATACCTCATTACCAAGAATAAAAGCATATTTTTTGTTCAGATCAGGTTGAAATTCGTGCAGCTTTGTACTGTCTTCGGCCTGTTCCAAGGCTACAATTTGATATCCGTCCGATTTGAGGCGCTCAATTAATTGAAGTAAATCTGGGCATTGTTCCCATTCTACCGATTCATCGGCACCCAAGGCGGTCTTAGTAATGTCGCGGTGGGGTGGTGTACCCGTTAAACCGCATAAGTACATTTTTGTAGCCCGAAAAGCATCAGCTGTACGAAAAATAGACCCAACATTATTCAGGCTTCGAATATCATCCAAAATAAAGACAAAGGAGTGTTTGGGAATTTCACGAAACTCTTCTACCGAAAGGCGGTTGAGTTCGTCCATGGAAAGTTTACGAGTAAGCATTTGAGGAGCCAATGAGTAATTTTAAACAACTTTTTTGATTAATTGACAGCAAAGGTACGTATAGAATCAGGGCATTAAGAAACCCTCATGCCTTAAAAACTGTTACCTTTGCATTAGTGATAACGACAAGAATGGAAGAATACCGCCTACACACCTTGCCTAATGGCATCCGTGTTGTACACAAACAAGTACCGCATACTCAAATCGCCCACTGGGGAATCATGCTCGATATTGGAAGTCGGGATGAGTTGCCTCATCAACAGGGCCTTGCGCATTTTTGGGAGCACATGGCTTTCAAAGGAACTCAAAAGCGTAAATCATACCACATCATTAATCGTCTCGAAACTGTCGGAGGAGAGTTAAACGCCTATACTACCAAAGAAAAGGTATGTTTTCATGCATCATTGCTGGCTTCGCACAGCGATAAAGCCATTGAATTACTGTCGGATATTACCTTTCACTCTATTTTTCCCGAAAAACAAATCGAAAAAGAACGAGGAGTGATTTTGGAAGAAATGGCCATGTATTACGATTCGCCCGAAGATGCAATTCAGGATGAATTTGATGAGGTTGTCTTTCAAAATCATCAGTTGGGACGTAATATTCTCGGTACTCCCGATAGCGTTCGTTCCTTTAGCAAAAGCGATTTACAGTCATTCATTGCTGATAATCTGGATACCGAACGCGTGGTAGTGTCTTTGGTGAGCAATTTGCCTTTTCATAAAGCCATTAAGCAAGCTGAAAAATACCTGTACGATTTACCGCACAGTACAAGTCAGCGAGTGCGTACGTCTCCCGAAATCTATTTGCCTAAAAATCTTCAGGTACCGCGCGGCATGACCCAAACGCAGGTAGCGATGGGGCGTCCTGCCTATGCCCTGATGGATGAAAAGCGATTGCCGTTTTTTATGTTGGTGAATCTGCTGGGTGGTCCGGGAATGAATTCACGTTTCAACATGACACTGCGCGAAAAATATGGTTTAGTCTATTCCATTGAAGCCAATTATGCCCCCTTTCTGGATACGGGCTTTTTAGGCGTATTTTTTGGAACTGAGTCCAAAAATGTGGACCGCGCCATGCAGCTGATTTATCGTGAATTACGCCAACTCCGAGAAAAACCGCTTACGACTATCCAAATGCGCAACTTAAAAGAACAGTTGATGGGACAATTGGCCATGTCGGAAGAAGGAAATCAGAGCTTTATGCTGATGATGGGCAAGAGTATTTTGGATACGGGCAGAATTGATTCGTTGAAAGAGATATTTGCCGAAATCAACGCCGTTACAGCTACACAATTGCAGGACATTGCGCAGGAAATGTTTGACGAAAGTCAATGGAGTACCTTGTCTTTTGTTCCGGAAGACGAAGACAAATAGACTTGAAAGAAATAAATTCAAGTCTGTTTTTATATCGAATAAGATAGGTAACTTTTGGATAAAAACGGGTTAAACTTGACAAAAACGGCTATAACATATATTTTTAGTCGTTTTTCCGTTTATATTTGTTGAAACAATACGGAATCAATGGATTTTCTCCCCCCCGTCATAGAAGCTTACGCGCTGGCGCATACGTCAGCCGAAATTCCGCTACTGGCGCAATTGAACCGCGAAACGCACGCCAAAATACTTCAGGCACGAATGCTGTCAGGGCAAATGCAGGGACGGCTTTTGTCGCTGTTTTCAACCATGATGCGCCCCCGCAGAATTCTTGAAATAGGTACCTACACAGGGTATTCAGCGCTCTGTTTGGCAGAGGGATTGACAGATGACGGTGTTCTTATTACGATAGATGTCAATGAAGAATTGGAAAGTTTTACCCGTTCTTTTTTTGATGAATCACCTTTGGCTGATAAGATTGATTTTAGAATCGCAAATGCTGTTGAGCTGATACCTACGTTAAACGATACGTTTGATATCGTGTTTATTGACGCAGATAAAATGAACTATGGCTTGTATTACGATTTGGTGTTTGACAAAGTCCGTTCGGGCGGTGTCATCATCGCCGACAATGTCCTTTGGAGCGGTAAAGTTGTACAGACCGAAAAGAAGATTGATAAGGATACTCAGGCACTTTTAGACTTTAATCAAAAAATCCACACTGATCCGCGCGTAAGCCATTTACTTCTCCCCGTGAGAGATGGACTGATGATTGCCCAGAAACATTAACACTCAGCGACTCAAAAAGCAATGAAACGTATTTTAACCCTAACCACATTCATTTCGTTCCTTTCCATTTCTGCTTTGGTGGCCCAAGCGCCGGCGGTTCCTACGGTGCCGCGTAGTGTGGGTTTTGCAGGAATGAACATTCAATTGGACGAAAACGCTCGCGCGGTTATCCAGGCAGATGTAAAAGCATTGCTGGGTAACAAAAAATTTTGGGAAGCAAAGCTCGACCGATGCCTGATGTTTTTCCCCATTGTTGAAGGTATTCTGATTGACGAAGACGTTCCGATTGATTTCAAGTATTTGGCCGTGCAGGAAAGCAATCTGCAGCCCGATGCCATCTCGGCTTCCAATGCCGTTGGTTTTTGGCAATTCAAAAAAGAAACCGCTGTTGACTATGGCCTGCGGGTAGATGACCAGATAGACGAGCGTAAAAATATTACATCTTCTACGCGTGCTGCAGCTAAGTATCTCAAAAAAAGTAACTTGCAATTCAATAACTGGATTGCTTCTCTGTATTCCTATTACCTTGGCGCAGGAGGAATCAGTAAAACAATTCCTGCTGAATGGGGCTACGCCAAGGAAGTGAAGTTGGATGAAAAAGCGGATCGCTATATTTTGCGTTTTCTGGCTCATAAAATCGCGATTGAGTCGTCGATTGAACGTTATCAGTCCCCTAATCGCTTGGTAATGTTGGAATACCCTCAAGCAAGTGGACGGACATTAGACGGAATTGCGAAAGAATTTGGAATTGACGAAGTCTCATTGCGTACCCAAAATCGCTGGGTTACGGGAAATGACATTCCTGCTGACAAAGAATATTCGCTCATACTACCCGTCACCAACGACCAATTTGAAGCCACTCGTTCTCGCCTTGCAGTGTTTAAAAAGCCCAATCAACGGGACAATTTTACCCAAAAGGACATCGGTTTTCCCGTATTGGTTCGGGCAGAAGGATACAGCAGTGATTTGTTATTGTACGAAATCAATGGTTTGCCGGGAATTATGGCGGGCACGGGCGACAATGTAGAAACGCTGTCTAAGAAATCTCGGGTGAGTTTCAGCAGTTTTTTGCGCTACAATGAAATGTCGGAGCGTGATCCAATTAATCCCGGTGACGTGTATTATTTGTCCAAAAAGAATAAACGGGCAGTTATACCTTATCATACCGTACGCGAAGGAGAATCACTCTGGAAAGTAGCCCAAATTTATGGCATCAGACTCAAATTTTTGGTTAAATACAATCGGATTAGCAATCGTAATCAGCGTTTACAGACAGGACGCGTACTTTGGCTGACCAAAAAGCGCCCTCGCAATACGCCCGTAGAAGTAATTGATGTTCCTCAGGAAGAATGGGTGCCTGGCTCGGGAAAATCTCAACCTCGTCCTGCCGTTCAGGAAACGGCAAGAAACGGAGCCGCTCCTGTCTCTAACAACAAAATTCCTCAGAAACCATCGGAGCGTAAAGTATATACTCCGAAAATGGCCGATGCTCCTGCAACGACGACGACCCCCGCCTCAGAACAGTCGGGAGGGGTAGAAATAACGGAAGCAGAAACTCGGGCGAAGCAAAATCAATCGACAACAACCGGTGCTCAAACGGCCAAACCCAATAAACGTGCTCCTTCTTTTAATCCCGTCGATGATGACCGCGTAGTCATTATTAACGATGAGGACACCGCCAAGCCCAAATCATCAACTGCCGGTAAGCAAACTGCCGGAAATACGAAGAAACCACCCGTTGAAACCAAGCAACCTGTTGCAGAAACAAAACAGCCTGTCGTGGAGACCAAACAATCGGTAACAACGGGGCAATCTACGGTGAGTAACAAGCCAACTCAAGTAGATACGCAACCCAAAACTCAAACTCCGCCTGCGAAGACAACAACGGTTACGACAACACCGCCGCCTGCAACAACAACAACTAATAAACCAATTATTCACGTAGTGGAAGCCGGTCAGACGTTTTACAGTATTTCCAAAATGTATGATGTAACAGTAAATGACATTTTCTATTGGAACAATCTTGCACAGGATGCAAAACTGTTGAGCGGTCAGAAATTGACCATTCGCCCCGTAGGAAATACGTTGGACCAACAACCTAAAGCGGAAGAATTTACCAATCACACCGTAGCGCAGGGAGAGACAATGTTTAGCATTTCCCAGAAATACGGAGTAAAAGTGGATCAAATAAAAGAGTGGAATGAGCTGCCAGACACGGGTGTAAAAATAGGTCAGCAACTCAAGATAAAGAAACTATGATAGTTATTGATAATTCGGTCATTAGCGATGATATTGCTGACCAATATTTTGTCTGCGAACTGACTAAATGCAAGGGCGCCTGTTGTGTGGAAGGAGATATGGGCGCTCCTTTAGAAAAAGAGGAGTTGGCGGTTTTGGAAGAAATTTACCCCGTAGTAAAGCCCTATTTGACCAAAAAAGGGATTGAGGAGATTGAGAAAACGGGATTGTACGAGCAGGATTTGGATGGAGATTTTGTCACCCCAACCATCAATGGCAAAGAGTGTGCGTACGCGCTATATGACCAAAAAGGAATCTTGAAGTGTGGAATTGAGCAGGCATTTTTGGATGGGAAAACCACGTTTCGTAAGCCTATTTCCTGCTATTTGTACCCGATTCGCATCACTAAATACGATCACTACGAAGCACTCAACTATGACCGTTGGCACATTTGCAAACCCGCATGTAATAATGGCCGGGAGTTGGGAGTGCCTATCTACAAATTTCTCAAAGGACCGCTGACTACCAAATACGGAGAAGCATGGTATGAGGAATTGGTCAATAGAATTGAGAAAAAAGCATAGTTTTAGTTTACAGTTTACGATTTGCAGTTTACTGTGGGTTCTATTTCGCTCATAGTCTTTTCTTTACACCCTTCACGTTAACCTTTAAACTTGCCTTGCGGTGGAACCAAAGAGTTTTTTCAATGACGTGTATGATGTAGTTCGTCAGATTCCTGTCGGACGGGCTACTTCCTACGGTGCCATTGCTTTGTTTTTGGGTTCTAAGCTCAGCGCTCGCATGGTAGGTTGGGCGATGAATGCCTGCCACGGTATGTCTGATGTGCCTGCCCATCGCGTAGTAAACCGAGATGGAGTACTTTCTGGGAAGCATTTTTTTGGAAGTCCAACGGCAATGCAGGAGCTTCTGGAAGCCGAAGGAATACGCATTGAAAACGATAAAATCCTTGGATTTAAAAAAGTGTTTTGGAATCCAAGTGAAGAATTGTTGTAATTGGCACGAATTATGTGCAGACAGGTTAAAAGCCTGTAATTATGCGTTTTTTCTTATTTTCCCTTCTTTGTTTTATTGCCCATTCGATTCATGCTCAACAGCTTCAATGGGCTAATAAAGTTCTTGAATTTTCTTCGGAATTTACTGAAAGTAATGGTCAACAATACCGTGCTGCCCAGTTATTGGGCAAACCTAACAAACTTCCGCAAGCGGAAAGCGGGGCTTCGGCTTGGCGTTCTGCGCAACCGGATGCGGGTGAAGAATGGGTTAAAGTGGGTTTTGAAACTCCCATGGAGATTCGGCAGGTAGTGATTGCTGAAAATTTCGGGGCCGGTTGCGTCACTAATGTGTTGGCGTATGATACCCAAAACAAAGAATATTCGCTCTACAAAAGCAAACCCGAAACCTCAAAACGCGGTGCGGGAATGCACCGAATTTGGCTGCCGCAACTTACGGCTTTCAAGGTTTCGGCGATTAAAGTGGTCATAAATACCAAATTGGTAGCAGGCTGGAACGAACTGGATGCCATCGGTATTTCATCTTCTGATAAGCCCGTAGAGGCAGTTATTAATTTGGCTAAAAATGTCCCCAAAGAACTGAAAAAGGAAAACTTAGGGCCCAATGTAAACTCCAAGGCCAATGAAGTTGCCCCTGTCATTTCTCCCGACGGAAAGACAATCTACTATACTCGGTATGACCACCCCGAAAACCTGAAAGCCAAAGAAGATTATGATGTATGGTTTGCCGAAGAAAAAAACGGGGTGTGGCAAAAAGCCCGTAACATGAAAAACCCGGTCAATAACCTGCAGGAAAATTCCATCTGCTATATTTCTCCAGACGACCGTACGGCATTGTTGATGAATATTTATCATCCCGATGGTGCTCTGTCCAAATGGGTTTCCATCAGTCGAAAGAACAGTACGGGATGGACATTCCCGCAAGAACTTCGCCTGCAAAATTACGTCAATGATCATCCGTTTTCGGGCTTTTACATCGGACCCAACGGGAAAGTTATGGTGCTGTCCCTTCAGGATGCCAATACCAAAGGCGGGGCAGATTTGTACATTTCGTTTCCACAAGCTGATGGTACGTGGTCACCTCCCAGAAACATGGGGATTGACATAAACACGGCCGATGATGAGTTTACGCCTTTTTTGGCTGCCGATAACCAAACGCTTTATTTTACCTCCAATGGGCGAAGCGGCTACGGTGAGATGGATATTTATGTGAGTCGGCGTTTGGATGATACGTGGATGCATTGGTCTGAACCGGAAAATCTCGGACCTGCCATCAACACGTCCGATTACGAAGCCCATTTTACCATTCCCGCCTCGGGAGCGTATGCCTATTTTTGCTCTGCTGAAAATTCATTGGGAGAATTTGATATTTTTCGGATGAAACTTCCCGAAACGATTAAGCCAGTTCCGACGGTGCTTTTACAGGGAATTGTCCTGGACCAAATTACCAAGCAACCCGTAGCGGCAGAGGTAATCGTGGAAGATTTAGACCAAAAACAGGCACCTCAACGTCTGGATTATGACCCAGCCGTGGGTGATTTTAAATTGGTACTCGACACTCAAAAGCAATACGGGCTCACTGCACAGCGCAAGGGCTATCAGTCGGGCGGTATGGTAATAGATTTGACAAAAGAAACACAGTACCGCGAACTGCGCCGGGAAGTACTGCTCGCCCCCATTGAAATAGGTCAGAAGGTTACGCTCAATACCATTCGTTTTTCACAAAGCAAATTCGATTTATTGCCTGCCTCGCTGCCTGAATTGGACCGTATTGCGCAAATGATGACGGAAAATTCTACTATGGAAATTCTATTGGAAGGACACACCGACAACGTAGGTGATTTTGATGCCAACGTTCAACTTTCCAAAAATAGAGTGGAAGAAGTAAAACGTTATCTCTCCACTAAAAGCATTGACGTCAAACGTATACAAACCAAAGGCTACGGCCCTACGCGCCCTATTTCACCCAATACAACCGAAGAAAGTCGCAAACAAAATCGGAGAGTTGAATTCACGATTTTGAAGAAATAATAGTAAACAAAGTAAAACGCCCAAAAATAAAATCTTTAAATAGTTATATTTTATTTTTTGCTATTTCTGCGATTAAATGAAAGGAGTAGATAACTGCATAGGAATGATTTTGAAATAAGTTAAACATCTAATTGGGATTAATTCTATAATTGAGTTTAGGTATTTTGGGATGGTATTGAATATATTTAGATGAAGAAATACGAGCATCAACTGTGATGCCTTTTTGATATTGATTCAGGTTTAATCTTACTATTACAGTAAGCCCTTTTTTAGTAGAAGTAGCCTCAATACGTTCCGCACGGATTGTTATGGTTATTCCAAACAATAAATCAATTCTTTTGCAAGGATATTTAGGCGGCATTTTTAATTATTGGTTCGGATTTTACAAAGTTATCCACATAAGGCCTTTGACTTTTTATTACAGCAACAGCTCTTAGAACTAACTTATTTTTTACAGCATTAATGACACCAAGGGCATGTTTGCCCTCTGCCATTTTTCTGTCATAATACTGTTTCATATCTGGGTTACAATGTATGACTGACATCGCTCCCATGTGCAATATTTTTTTCAGTTCTTTGTTTGCCCTTTTATGGACTTTTTGGGGCTTCTTGATACTTGTACCGCTGGAGTTTCCAAAAGGGGCTACACCTGCATAAGAAGCCAATTGGTTGCCCGAAATATTGCCCGAAAAGTTATTGGTGCAAACTATTAAATAGATGGCTGTGATATGGCCTATACCAGGCACTGATAGCAATAAATCATAACTTTTTTGCAAGGCGTCATCGGATTCCACCAGTTCTTTTATGAGTTTTTCTATGGCAGCTATTGATTTTTTTAAGCCCACAATAGCTGTTTTATAGACTTACTCTAATGCTTTTTGAGTTGCCTTATCGTTGATGTTATACTAAATAAGAATTAAGGTGTCGTATATTTGCAAATATGGACTATGCATCAAAGATAAAGGAAGATATTGAAATTCTTTTGGAGTTTGAAAAAAAGTGCAGCCTGGCACTGTTGCGTGACCGAGTGCGCTTTATCCGACTCTTAAAAACGGCAGAGGCAGGTACTCAAGCTGCTGCGGGTAAAGTCATTGGCCTCTCAGAGCGTCAAGCTCAACGTCTTTGGCGAGTTTATCAGCAGGAAGGTCTTGGGG
>Ga0247844_1000551_pt1 | contig 79323 bp, 75 predicted proteins | sample LaCtaG_FD_192421 | JGI IMG/M metagenome (GOLD analysis project Ga0247844, IMG submission 192421) | Freshwater microbial communities from meromictic Lake La Cruz, Castile-La Mancha, Spain - LaCruzMarch201714.5m_1 | ecosystem: Environmental > Aquatic > Freshwater > Lake | place: Spain: Castile-La... | reverse complement strand
TCATGATTGATAATTTGTTCACAAAACACAACGAAATAAATCAAAATAAGACCGAAATGAAATTGAATCATTTTGGATCAATAAGATTGTTGAAAAAAATAGGGTGTTTTCTTTCTGACACTAGTTAGGGAATGATGTATTATTCCTTTTCAACTTTCGGTTTTGGCGCAGGAACTACTTTCTTTTTGCGGGGAACGTATTTTCCTGGCAAAATAACATTCAATAATGCTTTACCCATCAAACCAAGTTTAACGGCACAAGCAAAAATAAGTATGCTTATTATAAAAGTAGGTACTATGTTTTCTAAATAAGTAGCAGTATACCACTGCCCAAATGATAAAATCAAAACAGCGATGCTATAATATATTTTTGATTGAAGCAAAGGTGTTTTCAAGGTTTTAAATCGTGTCATTCCGTCAATAATACCTGAAATAGTGGAGGCAATAAGCGAAATGGGAAGCATAAAAATGGAGAAGCTAATCACAGAATGTGCAATCACTTCTTGAAAATTTGGAAAAATCCAATGGAAAATAATCAACATTGGAGTTAACGCAACAAATGTTTGCGAAAGGTGAATGGCAATAGGGTGAATATCAAGTGCCAAAATAAATAACCGGTTAGGTGAAACACGTTCGCGGTATGGTTCAAACACGCTTCGTGGTAATCCGCAAGCTGGGCAAACATCGCCCAAATCGCTCTCTTTCATTACGTAACCGCACGGGCGGCATATTACTAATTCTTCATCTATCATAATGGTAATAATCTTAAAGTTGTATTGATTGTGTTTTTTGAGGGCACAAAGGTACTAACTAATTAATTATTAACAAGGGATAATCAATGATTTAGCGTTGTTAAAGTTTGATTTATTCAATTATTTGAGATATATTCTACACTTTCAAATTAATTCTACTTACCAAAATAATAAAACATACGGTTGTTTTTTGAAAGTGAATGCGTATTTTTGTGGAATAAGAAAACAGCAAACAAACACCAATGAAAATACTCCACACCTCCGACTGGCATTTGGGCAGACTACTCTACAGCAAAAAACGATATGAAGAATTTGAGAAATTCCTGAACTGGCTAATTGATTTTATCAACAAAGAACAAATTGATATCGTAATCGTAGCTGGTGATGTGTTCGACACTACAACGCCCAGCAATCGGTCACAGGAACTTTATTATCAGTTTTTGTACAATGCATCCACCACTTGCTGTAGACACATTGTGATTACGGGTGGTAACCACGATTCGCCCACTTTTTTGGATGCGCCCAAGCAATTGCTCAAGGTGATGGACGTGCATGTTGTGGGCGAAATGTGCGAAAACCGATCAGACGAGGTGATTACACTTTACGACAAGCAAAACAATCCTGAAGCGATAATTTGCGCTGTACCCTTTCTTCGTGATAGGGATGTTCGCACCGTAGAAGCTGGTGAAACTATGGATGACAAATCGCGAAAAGTAATTATAGGAATAGCCAAACACTATGAGGACGTGGCAAATATTGCTTTGGAAAAACAAAAAACCATGGGGGCAATTCCCATCATTGGCGTTGGGCATTTGTTTACTTCCGGGGGCAAAACCACCGATGGTGATGGTGTAAGGGAATTATATGTTGGTACTTTGGCGTATATGGGTGCAGAATTATTCCCTTCCTGTTTCGATTATCTGGCACTGGGGCATTTGCACATTGCACAAACTGTGGGAAATGCCAGTAACAAGCGGTATTCAGGTTCGCCCATTCCCATGGGATTTAACGAAGCAAAACAAACGAAAAAGATTGTGGTAGTGCAATTTTCGAACAATCAAATAGATATTAATGAACATGAAGTTCCACGTTTTCAAGAATTGTACAAAATTTCTGGAAGCGCAGATGAAATAAAAGAAAAGTTGGCTCAACTAAAAGTTCAAGATACTTCGGCATGGTTGGAAGTAGAATTGACGGGCGAAGCATTTGTTGGCGATTTGATAGGAATGGTGAATGAAGCCATCAAGGATTCCAACCTGCAAGCATTGCTCATCAAGAATAAACAAATTGAACAACAAGTACTTTCGCGAGCCAATGAAACCGAAACATTAGAAGATCTTGACCCGAACGATGTGTTTTTAAGATGCCTTACAGCAAATGACATTTCGGACAAAAACAACCGTGATTTATTGCTTTGCTACAATGAAATTATGAATGAGATTGAAGTTACTGATTATAATGCTGAATAACAAAAACTATGAAAATACTTCAACTCAGATTTAAAAACCTGAATTCACTGATAGGAGAATGGGAAATTGACTTTACTTCTCCACAATATGTGTCGGAAGGAATATTCGCTATTTCAGGGCCAACTGGTGCCGGGAAATCCACCATTTTGGATGCAATTTGTTTGGCATTATATGGTAGAACGCCACGATTGGATAAAATATCGGTTTCAACAAATGAAATCATGTCGCGAAAAACTGGTGAATGTTTCGCAGAAGTAGTTTTTGAATCGCAAAAAGGGAAATTCCGGACGATCTGGAGCCAGACAAAATCCCGAAAAAGTGCGACTGGGAATTTGCAGCAACCAAAATTTGAAATCTCAGACTTCGTGACAGGAAACCTTATTTCAAATCAAATAAGAACGACCCAACTCACGGTTGAAGAATGTACAGGTATGGATTTCAACCGGTTCACACAATCGATGATGCTGGCGCAAGGAGGTTTTGCGGCTTTTCTGAAAGCCGATGCCAATGAACGAGCACCAATTCTGGAACAAATTACAGGCACCGAAATTTATAGCACCATTTCCAAAATGGTTTTCGAACGTAATAAGGTTGAAGCCAGTAAACTGCAGATTATTCAGGCCGAAACCAATGGAATTGTTATTATTGCTGATGAAGAATTGATTATTCTAAATGAAGAATTGGTTGAAAAACAAAAGATTGAACTGGAGCAAAGCAACATTAAAACTTCAATTGATTTATCAATCAAATGGTTGAATGACATTGATTTGCTCAAAAAAGAATTGATGAACATTGAGCAAGAGGAAATAATGCAGCAAACAGAATTGGAAGCTTTTTGTCCTGAACGTGAAGTGTTGCAAAAAGCTGTGAAAGCTTTTGAATTGGAGGCAAACTATGTGACTTTGACCAGCGAAAGAAATTTGCAAGAGCATGACAAAAATAGCCTGGCAAAAGCCGAAATTGAATTGCCAGCATTACAAATCACATTGAACGCCGCCAATTTGGAAATGATGGCAGCAAAAGAAACATTAGAAAATAATGAATTGCAAGCCTTGACGGAAAGAACTTTTATCAATAAAGTGAGGGAAATAGATGTAAATATCACACATCAAAAAGCGATACAGAAAAAAACGAACGAAGAAATAGAAGAGAAAAACAAACAAAGAGTTGAAAAAGCGGGCAAAATCGAAGACCTTACAGAAAGTATTCTAACGAAACAAAAGGAACAAGCAAATGCTAAAACTTATCTTGAAACGAACAAACGGGATGAACGACTTATTACTGAGTTTGGTGCAATAAATGCATCGCTCAATAATTTACTGCAAGCAAAAAATGCAATTGGCAGTATAAAAACGGCGTTGAATGTATTGGTAAAACAACAAAGTAACGAATCAGAAAAACTGGTTGCGGACAAGAAAAAGTTTGATCTTGAAACCACAAATTTGAAGTCGGTTACAGGACAAGTGAAGGCTATCCAAAACTCCGTCAACGAGTTGTTGAAAAACCGTACGCTAATTGACTACAAAAACGAACTGACATTGCTAAATCAAAAGCTTTCATTGCTCAAAGAAATAGAAAATCTTGAGGAAAAAAGACAGCAATTGGAAGATAACAAAGCTTGTCCATTGTGCGGTTCTTTACACCATCCTTTTGCCGAAGGAAATACGCCTTCTGTGAATGAAACAGACCTGAAAGTGAAGGCAACAACCGAATTAATTGTCCAAATAGAAAAAGCAAACTCGGCATTGGCACTTGCAGATAAAGACCAACAAACCTATGCAAATCTGTTAACTCGTGCGGAAGCTGCGTTGCAAATCACCCAGAATGACATCAACAAAATTGAGGCTGATATTAAAGCCGAGAAAGCCAAAGAACTGCTTGCAGTGGCGGATGCTGAAGCGTTGAAAGTTGCGGTATTGGCATTGCTTATGCCACTCGAAATTACAGAATTAACCGAAAATGGACTTCGAGAATTGAATGAGATTCTGAAAAGTAGATTAAATTTATGGAATACAAACTCGGAAATAAAGAATAGTATTGACGAAACGATTCGTACGCTGGAGGCTAATATTCTAACCGAGAACGCATTATTGACAGAAGTAATCAAGTCGGCAGAAGTAATCGTTATCAGTAAAACCGAGATCGACAATGCGCTAAACAGTATTCTGGCCGATAGACTGGAGCAGTTTGGCGATAGAAATACCGATCAGGAAGAAAAACGTTTGGACGAATGGCTCAAAACGGCGAGAACAAAGCAAACCCAAACCGAGCGAAAATGGAGCGAATTATCAAACAATTTCACAACGCTCACCACACAAATTAACCAACTCAACAAGACTATTTCGGAAAGAAAAATGCCGTTGCAAGCATTAGAAATTGCTTTTCAACAGTCGCTAATAAATGCTGATTTCAGTACCGAAACTGCATTTATTGATTGCAGGCTTGACAAAATTTCAAGAGAAAAATTGCAGGCAAAGGCCTTGGGATTGGACAATAAAAAACTGGAGATTCTGGCCACAAAACAAGAGCGTAAAACCCGCCTCGAGAATGAAGAAGTAAAAAAATTGACAGATGTACCCGTTGAACTTTTGAATGAGCAAAGTGAGGAAATTTCAAAAACAATAGATACTGCCAAAAATCGAATAGTGACTATTGGTGAGCAACTAAGGAACAATGCTGTGGGGAAAAAGAAAATTAGTGAGATAATGTTACGAATTGACTTGCAAAAAACCGATTGCTTAAAATGGGATGGTTTAAGCGCAATTATTGGTTCTGCTGATGGCAAGAAATACCGGAATTTTGCACAAGGATTGACTTTTGAAATCATGGTGTCACATGCCAATAAACAACTCACAAAACTGACCGACCGCTATTTGTTGGTGCGTGACAAATCGGAACCGCTAAATTTAAATGTGATTGACAATTATCAAGCAGGAGAATGCAGGTCTACAAAAAATTTGAGTGGCGGCGAGTCGTTTTATGTAAGTTTGGCATTGGCACTCGGCTTGTCAAGTATGTCCAGCAAAAATGTGCGCGTAGATTCGCTTTTCCTTGATGAAGGTTTTGGAACTTTGGATGAGGAAACACTCGAAATTGCTTTACAAACCTTGTCGAGCCTTCGTCAGGATGGTAAACTGATTGGTGTTATCTCACATGTTTCATCGTTGAAAGACAGAATTAATACAAAAATTGAAGTGGTAAAAGGTGTTGGTGGCAATAGTATTATTGTAGGCCATGGTTGCAGGTGCTTATCGTTGTGACATTTAAAAATGGCTGAAATTACTTATACACACTAGCATCCATTCACTGCTTTTCCCTAGAAAATATGCCTTTAAGTTGATTATTTTTCTTACTTTTGCAACTGATTAATTAATTCTTGTACTTTTCATGAATACCGACCAACTTCCAAGTCATTTTGTATATAGCAAAAACGTTATTGAATTCGTAACCGTTGCTGCCGAAACGTGTTTGTTTTTGGAAAATGCCACTGAATTTTCTCAAGAAAATTTCGTACAAAAAACCTTGAAACTTCTACCTTTGCTTTACTTGAAAGCTTCATTGGTTGACATCCCTGAAACGGTGTTTGATGATAGTACAGAGCGGTTTGTTAGTGAGGAAGATTATCAGTTTGTGCGCGAACAAATAGAGCGAATGCTGGGTAGCGAGGATTCATACCTTGAGGTTTTTCACCCAGACATGGCATTGAGTGACACACCAATAGCTGCATTTGTTTCCGAGAATCTGGCAGATATTTACCAGGAGTTAAAAGATTTTGCTGCCAATTATCAATTGGCAGATGTAGACACCATGAATGATGCGCTGGCAGGCTGCCTGGTGGCTTTTGGCGAACATTGGGGACAGAAATTATTAAATGCATTAAGGGCATTACACGCATTTCGTTTTAGCGAAAATTTTGGGGTAGACCCAGAAGCCGAAGAATCAGTTGCGAACAAAAAGATTGACCGAAATTCATTTTTGAACTTTCTGCACGATGACGAAGCCGATGAATTAGGTGATATACTTTAATGGACCGAAATAGAATATTTATTTGAAAATATCAATAATCAACAATGTAATAATTATCAACTATTAATTGTTTATTATCAACTACTTATAGTTTTATGTTTAAAACAAAAATATCAAAAGAGGAAGTAAATACATTGCCTGTTGTTATATTCGAAGGTAAAATTACCCTGGTGGATGAACTATCAAAAGTGGATGGAGCAATTGCTGAGCTTCGAAAAAGTCCAATTGTAGGAATTGATACTGAAACAAAACCGGCTTTTACGCGTGGAACTCACCATAAAGTTTCGCTTGTGCAAATTTCCACCCTCGACCATTGCTTTTTGTTTCGCCTCAATAAAATCGACTTCCCTACCCCATTAGCTGATTTTTTGGCCGATGATAAAATTAGAAAAATTGGCCTATCACTCCGGGATGATTTGAGTGGATTAAACAAACATCACAATTTCAAACCCGCTAACTTTGTGGATATACAAACCATTGCACAAAGTTATGGTGTAATGGAATTAAGTTTGCAAAAAATATACGCCATACTTTTCGAGAAAAAAATATCCAAATCGCAACGCCTCACCAACTGGGAAAACCCAGAATTGAGCGAATTGCAACAACGTTACGCAGCAACAGATGCTTGGGCCAGTTTGCAAATTTACCTTCAGTTAATATCTGAAAAGAAACTAAGTAAAAAGGAGCTAGATAAAATATTAGCACAACAGGCACTTGAACAACGCGAGTTGCGCGAACAACAAATGGCCAATCGGTTAATTTTTAATCAATTGACAGATTCTTCGGATACCCAACAACCCGAAAACTAAACGCGAAACATAAAATAACGCGTAAAACCGTAAAAAAACTGTTGGACGCCCCAAAAACGCGAAACATAAAACACGAAACACATAATGATAATTATACAATTAAAGCCAAAGAAAGAAGAAAGTTTACTCCGTTTTCATCCTTGGGTATTTTCTGGCGCCATTCATAAAATTGAAGGAAAACCAGCCGAAGGTGATTTGGTAGAAGTGCTTGATAGCCATCGGAATTTCTTGGCAATTGGTCATTATCAGATTGGTAGCATCGCTGTGCGAATTGTTTCGTTCGAGAATAAACCTGTTAATGATGTTTTTTGGAATCTAAAAATTCAATTGGCATACTCCATGCGGGTTTCCTTGGGCTTGGTGAAACCAACTATAAATAACACTTTCCGATTGGTGCATGGCGAAGGAGATTCTTTGCCGGGATTAATTGTGGATGTATATGCTGAAACGGCTGTAATGCAGGCACATTCGGTAGGAATGCACGAAATTCGTCAAACATTGGCAGAAGCAATTGTAAAAAATGTTCCTCAAGTAAAACACGTTTATTACAAATCACAAACTACCTTGCCATTCAATGCACCCATTACACCAGAAGATGGTTATCTGATTGGAAATGAGACAGAATCGCTAGGAGCGAAAGAAAACGGACTGGAATTTATCATGGATTGGCTGAAAGGCCAAAAAACAGGTTTCTTCGTTGACCAACGCGAAAATCGTTCATTGTTGGAACGATATTCTGCTGGAAAGTCGGTGCTGAATATGTTTTGCTACACCGGTGGTTTTTCGGTTTATGCCTTGCGTGGTGGTGCTGAACTGGTACATTCGGTAGACAGTTCTGCAAAAGCCATTGCGCTAACGGACATAAACGTAGAAGCTAACTTCCCAAACGATCCACGCCACAAATCATTCGACGAGGATGCCTTCAAGTATCTGAACAATCTGCACACATTGGAACAAAAATACGACCTTATCATTCTTGATCCACCCGCTTTTGCTAAACACCGTGAAGCGTTACGCAATGCACTGAAAGGTTATAAACGATTAAATGCCAAGGCTTTTGAGCAAATCAAGCCGGGTGGAATCGTATTTACTTTTTCGTGTTCGCAAGTGGTTAGCAAAGAGCAGTTCCGTTTAGCAGTTTTTAGCGCAGCGGCAGAAAGTAAGCGCAATGTGAAAATTTTGCACCAATTATCACAACCAGCCGACCATCCCATCAATATTTATCATCCAGAAGGCGAATACTTAAAAGGTTTGGTGCTTTGGGTAGAATAAGCCCAATTTTATTAAAATTAAACACATACTTTTCAGAAGCATTACATTTATCATAGATATCACTTGCACAGCTACTTACGGACAAATACACAATCTAAAAAGATGTAGTTAAGTAGTATCATCAAAACTTTATTCAAATTAATTGACCAATAATTTGTTTATATAAATACTATCACTATATTTGCAGTCTCAATTATCAATATAAACACCTAAAAATTAAAACGCCTATTGCAGATTCATACTTTAAAACCTTAAAAATTAGAAAGTAATGAATATTTTAAATCAGTTGACCGATGATGAATTGGTAAAATTGTATGAAACAGGCAATAACAAGGCATTTGAAATTTTAATGTTGCGATACAAATCCAAGTCGTATACCTATATATACTTGATTGTTCGCAATAGAGAACTCGCCGAAGATATTTTCCAAGACACTTTCATTAAAGCAATTGCTACCATACAACAGGGTCGTTACGTCGAATCTGGCAAGTTTTTAGCGTGGATTAATCGCATTGCCCACAATTTAATTATTGACCACTTCAGACGCGAGAAAAACGAGAATACTTTCTCGGCAGACGCAGTAGATTATGACATTGTAAACAATGCCAAGCTTTCCGAAAAGAGTGTGGAAGACACTATGTCGAACGAGCAAGTGCTGGCAGATGTAGTACATTTAATCGATTTCTTGCCTGCAACCCAACAAAAAGTAATTCGTATGAGGTACTTCGAGGATTTGAGTTTCAAGGAAATTGCCGAAAAAACCGATGTAAGCATTAATACTGCTTTGGGCCGTATGCGCTATGCCTTGCTGAATATGCGTCGCATCGCTGCAGAAAACGATGTATATTTAGAGATTAAATAATATTTTAAGAATCTGGTCCTAACAATCACAAATCATTATAAAACAATCAGATAAAACATTTTTAGATACGTAGAAGTATAATTCCTTTTGAAAAATAAAAAAAACATCAATTGATTTTATACTATTTTGCTTCCACTTCCGTTTTAATTACATAAACTAAAAAACGCGATTAGTGCCTATGCAAAAAATTACTACTTCATTAAAAAAAACTGATTTGTTCAAAGAAAAACAACTGCCTTTAAAGCATGAGCAAATGCAACCAAGTGCAGCTACATTACACACTATCCTTCAGTTTGCATCTTCTTACAGAGTGCAACAATTAGGAAAAAATCAGTTCGTTGAATTGTTATTAAATTAATTAAGAAAGACTTCCAAACACTTGGAAGTCTTTCTTTTTTTATTATATTTGCAAATTAAAATCTCTCCTACATTAACAACTAAAAAAACTCATGAAAAGAATTATATCTCCCTCCCTATTGTCTGCCGACTTTGGCAACTTAAAAGCTGACTGTGAAATGATTAACAACAGTGATGCTGAATGGTTGCACATAGATGTTATGGATGGTGTATTTGTTCCTAATATTTCATTCGGATTTCCAGTAATGGAAGCACTGAAAAAACATTGCACTAAACCATTGGATGTACATTTAATGATTTCACATCCAGAGCAATACATTAGTCGTTTCCGAGAAGCTGGTGCCGAAATTCTTACTTTTCACTACGAAACGGTTGAAAATCCATTGGAAGTGATTGAAAAAATCAAAAGTGAAGGCATGCAGGCTGGTATTACCATCAATCCAAATGTACCTGTAAGTGTATTGGAACCATTTGTAGACAAAGTTGATTTAGTGCTACTTATGACTGTTTATGCTGGTTATGGCGGACAAAAATTTATTGAGGAAAGTTACGACCGTATTGATGAATTGAAAGAAATGATGAAACGTAAAAAGGCACATTGCCTCATTGAAGTGGATGGCGGTGTGAATATGCAAAATGCTGCCAAGCTTTTCGAACATGGCGTGAACGTACTTGTTGCTGGCAGCGCAGTTTTCAACACTCCAAATCCCACAGAAACGATACACAACATGCTAAAAGTATAGTAGATATGGAATTTCTTCAACGAACTCCATTCTTCAGGATATTATTGCCATTTATATTGGGAATAATTGCCTATCAATATGTTGAATTGTTTCGTTGGAGTTTAGTTTCCATATTCACAGTATCATTTTGTTTGATGATAATTGCGTTTGCGATTCGTGTTCCCAAACAACAATTTAGATTCCGTTGGCTTTTTGGCAGCGGAATTTTCCTTTTTATGTTCTCCTTGGCTTATTTTTTGAGTGGTGAACGTGAGAAAAAAAATGCGTTTGACCATTTACATCAAAAAGGAATATACAGTGTGGAATTGATTGCAGCACCTATCGAAAAAGCAAAATCATACCTATGCAAAGTGGAAGTACAGCAGTTTTACGATTTTACATCTTCTACTCCATCTCATGGAAAAGCAATACTCTATTTCCAAAAAGACAGTGCTGCCTCCAAATTACTTTTTGGAGATAGATTGCTGATTGACACCGAATTTTCACAACCCGAAAAAGTCCAAAATCCTGACGGATTTAATTATGCAGCTTATCTGAACCGGCAAGGTGTGGGTGCAACAAGCTATATTTCAGCAGACAATTGGCAATTAACAGGGAATAATCCTGCATTTTCAATTCAGCGGGAAGCTGATAAATGTAGAAATTTCTTGCTAAACGTCTATCGTGAGTTTAAAATTGATGGCAACGAATTTGCCGTTCTAGCTGCATTGACATTGGGTTTTACGGATGATTTACAGCCCGATTTGCTGAAAAGTTATAGCGCGACTGGAGCTATGCATATCTTATCCGTAAGCGGAATGCACGTCGGAGTTGTATATGTGGTCATGGCTTTTTTACTGTCATTCCTGAACAAAAACCAACGTGGCAAAGTCCTCAAAACAATATTGTTAGCACTATTTCTTTGGGGTTATGCTTTTCTTACTGGCTTATCACCAGCTGTGATACGAGCCACGCTCATGTTTAGTTTTATTTCCATTGCCACCTGTTTTGAGCGGAAGTCACAGATATACAACACCATTTTTATGTCCATTTTGGTTATGCTGCTCTATAATCCCAACTTCTTGTTTGATGTTGGATTTCAATTGAGCTATTCGGCGGTTTTGAGCATTATTTTCTTTCAACCAATTGTTACCAAATTATATACTCCGAAAAGCAAAATAGCCAAGTTGGGATGGGAACTATTTTCTGTCTCAATTTCAGCACAGCTAGGAACAACTCCATTTACTTTGTACTATTTCCAACAGTTTCCAAATTACTTCTTGCTTACTAATTTGGTCGCCATTCCACTTTCCAGCGTGGTCATCTATCTGGCAATGGGGCTGTTGATGGTTTCGTTTATTCCATATTTTTCATTGGCAGTGGCATTTTTATTGAAATGGTCACTTTGGCTTTTGAATTTTTTGATTGTTTGGATTCAACATTTACCATATTCTATTGCTCACATTTCAATGGATTTCCGGCAGATGTTGGTTGCTTTTGTTGCCATATTCTGTCTTTCTGCCTATTTATTCACAAAAAAATTCACTACCTTGTTTATTGGTTTAGCGTCATTGTTAGTGGTTTGTTTGTTCAATTTGCAAACCAACTATCAAACTTTAACTTCTAAAAGAATGATTGTGTTTGCAGGTCAGAAACACACGCACGTCAATTTTATCAATCGCAATTCGAATTACATTTTCACAACAGATTCCGCTGAAACAGAGAAGATTGCAAAAACATTTTGGCAGAATCAGAAACTAAATAATCCGAGTTATTTACATAAAAATGAATGGTTTACTGATGGTTATGCCTATTTCGAAGGCTCTCGAATTATGATTTTAAATGCAGAATTATTGAAAAGTCAAACAACATCAACACCATTAGAACTTGATTATTTAATTATAGGAGAAGGACTCAAACCAAAAATAGAACAACTATTGGAAAGTGTGCATCCCCGCAAAATCATTGTTGATAAAAGTATATCGAAATGGTACACCGAAAAAATCAAGGAAGTGTGCGAAACTCAAAAAATTAAATTTTATTCTGTTGCTGAAGATGGTGCTTATATCTTGAATTTTAGAGATTAACTATCTGAGGGATAAAAAACTCCAAGAATTGCTATTTTTTTGCTACTTTTGCACCCAAATAAAAACTCAATAAATGATTTCTAAAATTATAGCCGAAGACCTTATCACCAAGGTGAAAAAGGCCATTGACCAAGTAGATAAAATTGCCATTGTGGTACATGTTGGTCCAGATGGTGACGCCATGGGTTCATCATTGGCATTGTGGCATTACTTAATGACCATTGAAAAAGAGCCAGTTGTAATTGTACCAACGGCTTTTGCAACTTTTCTAAATTGGATGCCTGGAAGCGAGCATGTAATTGTATATGAAAATGATAAAGAAAAAGCTGATGCTATTTTCGCGACAACGGAACTGATATTCACGCTCGATTTTAATACGGCAAGCAGAATGGCCAAAATGGCAGATGCGGTTATTAATTCACCGGCACCTAAAATCCTGGTTGACCATCATTTACATCCCGACAACTTTGCCAAGATTTCTATTTCATACCCTGAAATATCATCCACCAGCGAATTGATTTTCAGGCTAATCTGTCGAATGGGCGATTTCTCAAAAATCAATTTAGCTTGTGCCGATTGTATTTATACGGGGATGATGACCGACACAGGTGGATTCACTTACAATTCAAACAAGCAGGAAATTTATACTATCATTTCCGAATTGATAAAAATAGGTGTTGATAAAGACGACATTTACCGCAAGGTTTTCAATACTTATTCTGCTGACCGATTGAAATTAATGGGCTTTTGCTTGTACAAAAAAATGAAGGTTTTTCCTGAATATCGTACTGCTTTAATTACGTTATCCAGTAAGGAATTACAGCAGTTTAATTTTATAAATGGCGACGCAGAAGGATTCGTGAACATTCCACTTTCAATTCTAGGGGTTGATTTCTCTGTCTTTATGCGCGAAGACACCGACAAAATAAAGATTTCACTTCGTTCACAAGGCACATTTCCCGCAAACAAAGTAGCGTCCGATTTGTTTAATGGTGGCGGTCACCTAAATGCTTCTGGTGGTGAGAGTTATTTATCATTGGCAGATACGGTTAGTAAATTTGAAGACGCATTACCAAATTACAAAGATTTTTTGGAGGAATAGTTTAACCCAAGAATGAATAAAGAATAGAACGCAGATTTTGCTGATTAAGCTGATAAAAAACGGATTAGAAAATACTTCGTATTTTGATTTGATGAGTCATAAATAAGAATTGGAACGCAAATCACGCAAATAAACGCAAATCTAATATTTAGATTTGCTGTATAAAATGTTGATAATTCTTGTTTTTTGAGCAATTAAAACAGCTGATATTATGGAAACAATAATTGAAGTAAAACCACAAGAAAATTATAGCATTTGGGTTCGTTTTTCTGATAATTACATTGCTACAGTAAATATAAAACCATTTTGCAACAGTAAATATAAAACCATTCATAAAGAGTGGAATTTCTGTTGAACTATTAGATTACAAATATTTTCAGCAAGTAAAAGTCGATGAATTTGGAGGAATATCAAGGGAAAACGGATTCGATTTTTGTCCAAATTACCTACGTGAGATTGTAGAAAAAGCAAATAATTAATCACAAATTAAAAAACAATACTAACTCAGTTCTCCGCCAGCTGGCGGATTAGGGGAAGTCAATCAATATGAAATACCTTATAATACTTGGCGATGGCATGGCAGATGAGCCGATTGCGTCGCTTGGAAACAAAACTTGTTTGCAAGCTGCCAACATTCCCAATATAGATAAAATTGCTGCACTTGGTCGTAACGGAATGCTGGATACAATTCCAAAAGGTTTTGCTCCGGGTAGCGAAATTGCAAATCTCACAGTACTTGGCTACGATGTAAATAAAGTTTTCGAAGGACGCGGTTCGTTGGAAGCTGCTAGTATGGGTATTGATATTTTGCCTGGCGAAATGGCAATGCGTTGCAATCTAATTTGCATAGAAGACAAGAAAATCAAAAACCATTCCGCTGGACATATCAGCAATGAAGAAGCCTACGAGTTGATTCATTTTTTGCAGAAGGAATTAGCAAATGACATTGTAAGTTTCTACCCTGGTGTATCTTATCGTCACTTGGCAAAAATAAAAAACGGCAATAAACAGTTGAAATGCACACCACCTCACGACGTTACCGGAACTCCTTTTATTGACGTAATGATTGAGGCAGAAACCACTGAAGGACAATCAACTGCTAATTTACTGAACGAATTAACATTAAGGTCTCAAGTTTTACTCGAAAACCATCCTGTAAATTTGAAACGTGCTGCTGCAGGGAAAGACAAGGCCAACAGTATTTGGTTGTGGTCGCCGGGCTACAAGCCAGAAATGAAAACTTTGCTCGAAACCTACAATTTGAATAGTGGTGCAGTTATTTCCGCTGTTGATTTAATAAAGGGAATTGGCGTGTACGCAGGACTTAAAGTAATTGAGGTAGAAGGTGCAACAGGACTTTACGACACCAATTACGAAGGAAAAGCGCAAGCAGCAATTGACGCATTGCGCGAAAGAGATTTCGTATATTTGCACATTGAAGCGAGCGATGAAGCAGGTCATGAAGGCAACGTGGAACTTAAAATGAAAACCATAGAATACTTGGATTATCGGGTTGTAAAACCAATTTTCGAAGAAGTTTCAAAATGGGATGAACCAGTTACAATTGCCATTTTACCAGATCATCCAACCCCGTGCGTTTACAAAACACACACCATATCGCCCATTCCATTTATTATTTACAGACCGGGAGAAATAGCTGATGACGTGACTGTTTACGACGAATTTGCGCAACAAAATGGAAGTTATGGATTGCTGAAAGGCGCTGAATTTATGAAGGCGTTGATAAAATAAAGAAGAACATGAAATATTATAGTACCAATAAAAAAGTAACAGGAGTTAGTCTACAAGACGCAGTAATAAAGGGTTTGGCCGAAGATAAAGGCCTATTTATGCCTGACAAAATTAAAGCTTTGCCACAATCATTTTTTGATACGATTGAGAATTTATCGTTTCAAGAGATAGCATATACTGTGGCGGATGCATTCTTTGGCGAAGATGTGGAAGCAGCTGCTCTCAAAGAAATCGTTTACGACACTTTAAACTTTGATGTACCGCTGGTACATGTAAACAACAATATTTATAGTCTGGAATTGTATCACGGACCTACTTTGGCATTCAAGGATGTTGGCGGACGGTTTATGTCACGCTTATTGGGTTATTTCATTCAAAAACAAGGAGATGACACCAAGGTTAATGTTTTGGTTGCCACTTCAGGAGATACAGGAAGTGCGGTGGCAAATGGCTTTCTTGGCGTAAAAGGAATTCACGTTTATGTGCTGTATCCCAAAGGTTTGGTGAGTCCAATTCAGGAATGTCAGTTTACAACGCTTGGTCAAAATATTACGGCGTTAGAAGTGGATGGAACTTTTGATGATTGTCAAGCGTTGGTAAAGTCGGCATTTATGGACGAGGAATTGAATGCCAAATTGAAACTCACATCAGCCAATTCTATAAATGTTGCACGTTTTTTACCACAATCGTTCTATTATTTTTATGCATATGCTCAACTGAAAAAATTAGGCAAAGCTGATAACGTAGTTATGTGCGTTCCAAGTGGAAACTTTGGAAATATCACTGCAGGCCTTTTTGCAAAACGCATGGGATTGCCCGTGAAACGTTTTATTGCAGCGAATAATCGTAACGATATTTTCCTACAATATCTGCAAACTGGTGATTACAAACCTCGTCCTTCCGTTTCTACCATTGCCAATGCGATGGATGTAGGCGACCCAAGTAATTTTGCACGTGTACTTGATTTGTACGGTGGTTCGCATACTGCCATTTCTGCCGAAATTAGCGGAGTGAGCTACAACGATGTGCAAATTGCGGAAACGCTTAAAAGCTGTTTTGCTGAAACAGATTATCTTCTCGACCCCCATGGTGCAGTTGGTTATCGTGCTTTAGAAGAAAAATTGGAAGCGAATGAAACAGGTGTTTTTATGGAAACGGCACATCCAGCTAAATTTTTGGAAACAGTAGAAAAAATCATTGGCAGCAAAGTTGAAATTCCTCAAAAGCTTCAAGAATTCATGAAAGGAACAAAACAAAGTCTGGAATTATCCAAGGATTTTGAGACATTTAAAAAGTATTTAATGAGTATTTAAATGACTCATTTCCAAACAGAAAAGCGAGTGAACTTCACAATTCACTCGCTTTTTCTATTTGGAAATTCCTGCCAAAAAACCTTCCCAGTCCATATTCCAGGGATCGGTTTTTCTATCTGGCGCTATGTCGCTATGTCGCAGTACAAATTCAATATTGTGCCTTTTTTTTATGTCATTTACCAGTATTGTAAGGGAGTGTATTTGTTGTTCCGTAGGAGCTTCATCGAAAGAAGTCATTAGTTCAATGCCTATTGTACAGGAATTCAAATTGGTTTGTCCGTTGGGTAAATGACTTTTACCGGCATGAAACGACACATTCTTTTCATTCACCAAGCTATAAATACTACCGTCTCGTCCAATAACATAATGTGCACTCACTCCGTAGCGGGAAAATTGTTTGATTATTAAGTCAATATCGTACTTTTCACCGCCAGAATTATTAAATGTAGAATGCACAATTACGGCAATTACGTTTCTATTCTCAGCCGTTCTCATACCAAAACTAACCGTTTTATCAATGATTGTAAACTCATTCTCACTCCTTACAAAAGACATATTTATAATAAGAAATAGAACAACAATTTTTATTCGAATGAAATACGTTTTAATCATTATGAGTTTTACTTTACAATAATAATGGACAAAAGTACAAATAAAAAAGTCTCCCACAAACCAACAAGATTTATGAGAGACTTCAGCTTTAGAAATTATAAATTAGTTTTTTGGTGCATTTACTTTTTCTTGCATCTTTTGTCTTTGTTCTGCACGAATGGTTTGTAATTTCTGATATTTTTCTTCACCGATAACAGTCTTTAATTCAGCATCTTGCGACTTGCGCAATTCTCTAAATTTTGGTCTGAAATCATCACTTTCTTTATTCACCTCTGATTTAAATTTTTCAATGGCAACATCTTGTTTTTCGAAAAGTGTTTGAACATTAGCCTTTTCTGCTGCTGTAAGTCCTAAGTCAGTAGCCATTTTCTCAGCGCGTTTTTCGGGAGAAACTTGTGGTCGGTCACCTTGTTTAAACTCTTTTCTTTCACCTCTTTTTTCAGTAGATGGTTGGTCTTGAGCCGTAATAGATACACTCAACATAAACACGGAAGCCATCAATAACATTGCATACTTTTTCATAAATTGCTTTTTTTAATTTGTATATGATTCTGATTAATTACTTTGCTTTGACTTGAATATTAGTATAAGGTTTAATCCAGTAATAATAAATCATTCGAATAAAACCATTAAATAAAAACTCCCACTAAATCCGAGAGAATAGTGGGAGTTTTATACATTGCATATTAATTCTAAGACACTCTTATTTCAATCTTGAACCATGTCTTGGACCTCTCTTCCTATCACAAGTGCTGTCGTTTGGAGACATTTCTCTGCGTTGTTTCATTTTCTCATGATGTTGGTTTTGCTTGGCCTTCAATTGTTGAAATTTTTCAGCACCAATAATCTTTTCCATTTCTGACTCCTGGGCATTACGTTCGGATTCAAATTTTGCCTTTTCTTGTTCTTTCAACCTCTTGATTTCAGCTTGACGTTCAGTACGAATTTTGTCTTGCTTTTCAAAAAGTGCTTGAACTTTTGCCCGTTGAGCATCTGTCAATTCTAAATCTACTGCCAAATAGCCTGCTCTTTTTGCTGCAGACATTTGTGGTTTCTCGCCACGGTTAATATTCTTTTTCTGCCCATCATGTCTTTGTGGTGATTGTGGTTGCTGAGCCTCTACCGACATGCCAAACAAAAAAACCGAAACCATCAATAAAATCGCATACTTTTTCATTTTATTTTTTTTAAATTGTTAGTAATATATTCTTTATCAATCTGCATATATGACTTTGGAAATCATAAATAGTTTAATTGAGTGATATAAAAAAACACTATAAAAAAAATAACATGTAAGAATTTAGGAGATAATGATTTTGGAAATAATAATTTTCGAGACTTCAAATGCCTCGTTCATAGCAATTTCTGTAATTCCACCAATTTGTTGGGCCAAAATACCAAAATTCATTATTGAAATGTATGTGTTCCCATCCGTTTTGTTATAAACTGAAATTCGACAAGGCAGCATATTGGCGTAAATTCGAGTTTCATCTCCCTTCAGTACTTTTGAAGCAATTGATGGATTGCAAAGCTCTATTACTTTTACAGGTAGAACTTCAATGTCATTTTTCGCCAATGTGGCTTGCAAATCGTGAGTTGCAGGATTTTTCCAACCACTAGATAGTATTATTTCTGTAAGCTTTTCAACAGTTTCATCGAATTTGTACAAACTGCTATATTCTAAAAATAGGTTTTCCATAATAATTATTTTAAAGTTGTGAATCAAATTTTACTTGAAAAAAAATGCATAATATAAGAATAATTCAAATATCATGCATTTTTAATTCTGATTTATTTTTTCAACAAGACTTCATTAATTGCTTGCTTGAATGAATCTTTTGGTAATGCACCTTGCGCCATTTGAGGTGCTCCAACCATTGGGCAAAAAAGTATAGAAGGTATGCTCCGAATGCCAAATGCACCAGCTAAATCCTGCTCTTCTTCGGTATTTATTTTATAAATATAAATTTGTCCATCGTATTCTTTGGCTAAATCTTCCAATATAGGTGCGATGGTCTTACAAGGACCACACCATGATGCATAGAAATCAATAATACAAGGTTTATCGCCTAGATATTTCCATTCTGTAGGATTGGCTTCGTAATTTGACACTTTTGATAAAAACTCTGCTTTGGTTAAATGAATTGTTCCCATTTTTTTTATTTCTTTTGAGGGGTTATTTACTTCTGTTTTATTTTCTTTTTTGTTTTCGGCACATGCCGTAAATGTGAGTGCTAGCAAAAGACTTGCAAAAATTATTTTTTTCATATTCTAAATTAATTATTATTTATCAATTAAAGTGCACAGCCCCAGACTGATGGTTCATCAAATTCTATTTCTGTGGCTGATTCTTCTCTCTCGGCAAACCCGAGTGTAATCAAGCTTGCTGCTATTTGTTCCCGTGTCACCTCATCGGTATGCGTTACGGTAATTTCACCTTCAATTCGGTCCATTTCGGCACCAAATACGCCACGTAATGTCCCTAAAGTTTTCAATACTTGATTATTGCAAGTCATGCATTCTGACTTTGATACTAAAAATACACTGTACATATCAATTAATTCTTTGGTTCGTATTTATCAATTTTTACAATCGGTTTATCTGATTTTGGGACACTAGTAGAACAACTTCCACCCGGACATCCAATATTAAATACAGCTTGTGTCAAGAACATTATTCCACCAAAAAGATAAATGCTTTCCTTTGTAGAAAAATAACCCACAGCCATGGCACCTCCAAATACTAACTTAAAAATACGTATGGCATCCCATTCCGAAAAATACTTTTTAATTCGTTCCATGTTCTTTCTTTTTAAACATATCAAGCAATAAATACCCGAGTAGTGCTCCGTAAATAACACTGATATAAGGATTTGATGTGATTGGACAAGTTCCGCTTGAACAACCTACAAAATGATAATATGAAAATCCTGCGATAGCACCAAGTATAATGCCTACAATTTTCAGGATGTGTTTTTTTATAAATGTCTTCATTTTCAATATGTAATTTAATGGCGATTTAATACTTTAACTCACACAATTGCAGGTTTTGATGCAATCGATTATTTGAACTATTTGTTTATTCTTAAGGGAATAATAGCAGTTTTTACCATCCCTACGACAATTCAAAATCCCCTTGGCACGCATGTCGGTGAGATGATGCGACAGTAGTGATTGCTCACATTTTAATTGTTCCCCAATTTGGCTAACGTTCAGTTCTTCCTTTTCCGAGAGCAAAGAAATAACGCATAATCTGGTGCCATTGGAAATTGCTTTAAGAGTATAAGCTGCTTCATCCATTTTAATTGTATCTAGTATTTCATTCATGCTTTTAAATTTTCAGCAAATATATGAACATATATTCATATATGCAATTAAATTCAGTTTATTTAAGGAAATTCGCTCAAAAACAGTAATGATAAAAAAAAACTGGAAATTTCAAACTTGTTTTAACCACTATTTTTAAAGAATAAAGTATCTTTGTAAGCTAAAAAAGAAACAATGAATCATTTGATTACGAAGATATGTGACGATTTTATCTTGGAACTAAACCTGGCAATAGGTGAACAACGGGCTGAAAACATATTTATACTTACTGATACCAACACCCATAAGCTTTGTTTACCAACATTATTGGTTTCAGAAAAACTCAAAGGGAGTCATGTTATTTGCATACCAAATGGTGATGAAAATAAGAATATTAACTCTGCTGTTGAAATTTGGAAGTATTTGAGCGAGAATGGTGCAAATCGCAAATCGCTGCTGATAAACGTGGGGGGTGGAATGATTACCGATATTGGAGGTTTTACTGCCTCTACTTTTAAACGTGGATTGCGTTATATCAATGTTTCCACCACTTTACTTGGTGCAGTGGATGCCGCCACAGGTGGTAAAACGGGTATCAACTTTATGGGTTTAAAAAATGAAATTGGCGTTTTCGCTCCTGCAGATGCTGTGTTGATAAACATTGATTTTTTCAAAACCCTTGATGTAAAAAACCTTCGTTCTGGTTACGCTGAAATGGTAAAACATGCGCTGATTGACACCAAGGATGAGTGGGCAAAAGTATTGAAATATGATATTGAAAAGTTTGATTTAGAGGAGCTAAAACCATTGCTTATTAACAGCTTCAGAATAAAAGAACGCATTGTAGAAGAAGACCCCTACGAAGCAAATATACGAAAAGCATTGAATTTGGGTCATACTTTTGGTCATGCATTCGAAAGTTGGTCATATAAGACTGAAAAACCAGCATTACACGGATATGCCGTGATGTGGGGTTTGTTGTGCGAATTATACCTGTCGCATGTAAAATTGAATTTTCCGAAAGAAGAACTGCTACGTTTGAAGTATTTGACAAAAGAATATTACGGAACGTATGAGTTTCACTGTCAAAAATATGAAACACTTTTTGAATATATGACACATGACAAAAAGAACGAATCGAATGAAATAAATTTCACTTTACTTAGCAATATTGGCGACATACGTATTAATCAAACAGCTTCTAAAGAAGAAATTTTCGAGTGTTTTGATTGGTTCAGAGAAGGCTGAAAAGCCCCCAACCTCCGAAAAAGGGGTTCAAGGAGCGTAGTTTATAAAAAAATAAAAATACCAATACTAACTAAACATCCCCCTTCGGGGGCTTGGGGGCTAAAATGAAAAGAACATTAATAATAGGGGCAAGCAGCAAACCAGAACGTTATGCTTACAAAGCAGCAGAGAAATTGTTGGCCCACGGTCATAAGATTGTATTATTGGCAAAACGGGCTGAACTTGTTTTTGGACAAACCATAGAAACGGAAAAGAAGCCCTTTGAGAAAATTGATACTGTAACTTTGTATCTTTCTGCTCAATACCAAGCTGAATATTACGATTATATTTTATCTTTGAAACCCAAACGTGTAATTTTTAATCCCGGAACTGAAAATCCTGAATTTGAAAAGTTACTCACCGATAAAGGAATTTTAGCTGAAGAGGCTTGCACGTTGGTGTTGCTTGGAACTGGGCAGTATTAAAAAATACTTCTCTTGGAAAAAGTCAACCCAAATCCGATAGCTATTTGAAAATAAACAAGAAGGATGAACGAACCAAAAATGGATGTAGAGAAAATTGTAAAGCACTGGATAGATACTTCTGAAGAAGATTTTGAAACAATGCTAAGCTTATACAATTCCAAATCTTATAGTTGGTCATTGTTTCTAGGTCACATATCTATTGAGAAATTACTAAAAGCCTACTACGTAAAAAAGAATAAAACACACGCTCCATTTACCCACAACCTTTATAGGCTGGCTGAATTAAATGAAATTGAGATGAGTGATGAGCAGTCGGATTGGCTCGATAAAATTACTTCTTTTAATCTAAATGCAAGATATGATGATTACAAAAGAGAGTTTTATGCTATGTGTACTGAAGAATTTAGTAATCATTGGATTGAAATAATTAAAACTATCAGATTATGGATAAAACAGATGCTTTAAAAATTGCTCAAAATTATGCAGAGGCTGTAAGTAATTCCAACTATAAATACCTCAAGATTTATTTGTTTGGTTCGTATGCCAAAGGAAACTTCAATGAGGATAGTGATATAGATATTGCAGTTGTATTTAAAGATTACAACAATTTGATGGATATGCAATTGGAATTGATGCGTTTAAGACGGAAAATCGATAGCCGAATTGAACCACATCCATTTAGAGAAAGTGAGTTTGATTTATCTAATCCTATTGTAAATGAAATTATTAAATACGGACAGGAAATAAATATTAGCCATACTAGGGCTTAATCAATTATTAATTAACAATACTCAAATTGGTCTCTTTTTGGACTAAGAAGTAATATATAACATGAAAATAGCATTAATAGGTTACGGCAAAATGGGTAAAACCATTGAAAGAATTGCCAAAGAGAGAGGACACGAGATTGTGTCGGTGATTGACGTCAATAATCTAGATGATTTTGATTCGGCTGCTTTTAAGAGTGCCGAAGTGGCAATAGAATTTACTATGCCTGCAGTAGCGTTGAGTAATTATCGACGGGCATTTGCCTCAGGAGTAGCAGTAGTTTCTGGCACAACAGGTTGGATAGAAGAATTGCCAGCATTGAAAAAGGAAATTGAAGCGGGTGGTAACACCTTGTTTTGGACTTCAAATTTCAGTATCGGCGTAAATATATTTATGGCTGTAAACAAACATTTGGCTTCCATAATGAATCAATTTCCAAGCTACAATGTGGAGATGACCGAAGTACATCACACCCAAAAGTTGGATGCACCAAGTGGAACTGCCATTACATTGGCTGAAGGTATCCTTGAAAATCTAGAGAGAAAAACAACTTGGGTAAAAGAAACCGAAACAAAACCGAATGAAATAGCAATAAAATCAATTCGCGAAGGTGAAGTTCCAGGTATCCATACCATTCGTTATGACTCGAACGTGGATTTTATTGAAATCAGACACGAATTAAAGAACAGAGAAAGTTTAGCCCTCGGTGCTGTAGTAGCAGCAGAATTTACTGCTGGCAAAAAAGGCTTTTTGGGCATGGAAGACTTGTTTAAGTTTTGATTCAGTCACTTAAAACTTTAATAATCAATAAAAAATAAAATAATTATAGTACTATGTAATGCATAGTACTATAATTAATCATACTTTTGCATTGTTCTTTTCTATGATGAATATATTTCAATATATCAACAATATCATAGATACAGTATTAAAAAAATCATATCAATAAAAAATGAGCACTGAAAAACAATCAACGCGTTTTAAAAAACCAGTAGGCCAATGGGTTAAAGCCTGTATTTGGAGCTTAGTTTACATCTTGTTTATCGCATGGGTGGGTAATTATTGGTGGCTTTTAGGCTTGCCAGTTGTTTTTGATGCCTTCGTAACAAACTTCATTCCTTGGACTTGGTGGAAGAAAACAAAACACTCAGGTTTGTTGGCCATTATGGGTTGGGTAGATGCCATTGTTTTTGCATTGGTAGCAGTTTATTTTATCAATACCTTCTTGTTTCAAAACTATCAAATTCCAACTTCTTCGCTCGAAAAAAGCTTGTTGGTGGGCGATTTTTTGTTTGTGAGCAAAGCTAGTTATGGTCCACGAGTACCGAATACTCCACTTTCGTTTCCTCTGGTACAGCATACTTTCCCAATTCTTGAAACAAAATCCTTTATCGAAAATCCTCATTGGGATTATAAACGGTTGAAAGGTTTCGACTCGGTTAAACACAACGACATTGTTGTTTTTAACTTCCCTGCTGGAGATACAGTTTGCGTGAAACAGCAAAATCCTGATTACTATTCATGGTGTTATTATCGCGGACGGGATGCTGTGAATAACAACAAAGAAGAATTTGGCGACATTGTTTATCGTCCGGTTGACCGACGTGAAAATTACGTAAAACGATGTGTGGCAATTGGTGGTGATTGGCTGCAAGTAAAAGACAATCAGGTTTATGTAAATAATATTGCACAAGAAAAAATCCCAGGTATTCAGTTTAATTATTTTGTACAAACCGACGGAACACGCTTAACTGATGAATTATTAGACAAGTTGAATATCAGCGTTGATGACAGAATGTTATTAAATAACGAACAAAACCCTGATTTAGTAACTTATTTGGGACTGCAAGCAGGTTTGCCCATTTATCATTTCCCAATGAATGAAGAAACATACACCAAAATTCAGAAGGTGAGTGGTGTTTTGAAAATTAAAATTGAGCCTGCACGTGTAAATGAGGTATTTCCACTTGGTGGTAATAAAAGTTGGACACGCGATAATTACGGACCAATCTGGATGCCTAAAAAAGGAATGCGCCTGGCATTGAATAAATACAATTTACCGATTTACGAACGCATTATTCGCACTTACGAGAACAATAAATTGGAAGTGAAAGCTGGTGAGTTTTATATCAATGACAAATTGGCCAAAACATATACCTTCAAAATGGATTATTACTGGATGATGGGCGACAACCGCCACAATTCGGCAGATTCACGCTATTGGGGATTTGTACCCGAAGACCATATCGTAGGTCGACCGGTGTTGGTTTGGTTGTCATTGGACAAAGATAAAGGCTGGTTTAGCGGAAAAATTCGCTGGAATAGGTTCTTTAGAAATGCAGAGAGATAGTTTTTTAGTTGATAGTTTATAGTTGACAGTTAATAGTTTAAGAATGTCATTAGTTTGTTTATCAACGGCTTATTTAGCTCCAACGGAATATTATGTTGCTTTGGCTAAGGCTGATGCAGTATTTTTGGAACATTGTGAATCATACGAAAAGCAGTCGTACCGAAATCGATGTTATATTGCGGGAGCGAATGGTAAAATAGCTTTAAGCATTCCCGTCGAAAAGTCGAGTGGGGATAAAATGCTAACCCGTGATATTCGTATTTCGGAACATAACGATTGGCAAATTCAACATTGGCGTTCGATTGAATCGGCTTATAATTCTACTCCTTTTTTTGAGTATTATAAAGACGAATTCTTGCCATTTTACGAAAAGAGTTGGGATTATTTATGGGATTTTAATCTGGAAATTCAAGTAAAAGTACTTGAACTATTGGATTTACAACCAGAGATAAAGCTTACTGATGAATATAAAACAAATTTGGGAGATGACTGTTTGGATTTTCGTACCAGCATCCATCCCAAAAAAGAAAACATACAAATAAATCATGCACCTTATTATCAGGTTTTTGATCAACGATTTGGGTTTCTACCCAATTTGAGTATCATTGATTTGTTGTTTAATATGGGAAATGAAGCGCAATTGATAATTTAATGATTATGGAACAAATTGATTGGGGAAATTTAGGATTCGGTTATATGAAAACCGATGTCAACATCCGTTGCATTTATAGTGGAGGCAAATGGGGAGAATTGGAAGTGCATGACAGTGAATATATTAATTTGCACATGGCGGCTACAAGTCTTCACTACGGTCAGGAATCGTTTGAGGGTTTAAAAGCATTTCGCGGAAAAGACGGTAAGATTCGGATTTTCAGGATGAAAGACAATGCACTACGCATGCAAGATTCCAGTGAAGGAACTTTGATGGCAAAAGTTCCAGTGGAAGTATTTGAAGAAGCAGTAATAAAAGTGGTGAAGATGAATGAACGCTTCGTACCACCTTATGAATCAGGCGCTTCATTATATATACGTCCTGTACTTTTTGGTAGCGGACCTCAAGTGGGTGTAAGACCAGCTGACGAATACATGTTTATTGTATTTGTTACGCCAGTTGGTCCTTATTTCAAAGGTGGATTCCAAACAACTCCATTCGTAATTATGCGTGAATATGACCGCTCTGCACCGCTTGGCATGGGTAAATACAAAGTGGGCGGAAACTACGCCGCAAGTTTAGTGGCTGGGAAACGGGCACACGAATTGGGCTATTCGGCTGTGTTTTATTTAGATGCCAAAGAAAAAAAATACATCGACGAATGTGGTGCTGCCAACTTTTTTGGCATCAAAAACAATACCTATGTGACTCCAAAATCAACTTCCATATTGCCTTCTATCACCAATAAAAGTTTAATGGTATTGGCTGAAGATATGGGAATAAAAGTGGAGCAACGTGCCGTTCCTGTAGAAGAACTTAGTACTTTCGAAGAAGCTGGAGCATGTGGAACTGCAGCTGTTATTAGTCCTATTCAAAGAATTGATGATTTAGATGAAGATAAATCTTATGTTTTCTCGGCCGATGGAAAACCGGGACCAATTTGCGACAAACTGTATCATAAACTACGAGCTATTCAGTATGGTGACGAACCTGACACACACGGCTGGGTGACAGTTGTGGAATAAAAAAAAATTTCTCAATAAACAATTAGTCTGTAAATGGCAAAAGAAGTTCAGGAACGAAACAGTATTTTTGTACAAATGCATCCACTAACGCGGCTTATAATTAGTTTAGCGTTAGGGATTCTGCCTTTTTTTGTAATGAGAAATACTGAAGTAAGTTTATTGCTCCGTTCTATGGTTTCGTGGATTGTTTTTGCAATGACGTTTTTAGTTTGTAGTTGGATAGTAATTTTTGAACGAACTGTTACCCAAATACGAAAAAGAGCCACTGAAGATGATGGAAGTGTTGCCTTTGTCTTTTTCATGGTTCTAATCTCTTCATTTGCAGGAATGCTGGCTGTATTGCTCATCATTATTTCCAAAGATTTGGCAATTCGTGATAGTGTTTTATTTCTGCCTTCGTGCATTTCGGGCATGATTCTGTCGTGGTTAATGGTTCATACCATGTATATATTTCATTATGCGCATGAGTATTACGATTCAAAAGACAAGAACAACAGAAAATATGTGGGAGGTTTAAATTTTCCTGGGAATAATGACCCAGACTACCTCGATTTCGCCTATTATTCATTTGGGTTGGGTTGTACTTTCCAAGTTTCGGACATTAGCATTACTTCTCGTAAAATCAGACGCATTACCATGTTTCATGGTTTGCTTTCCTTTGTTTTGAATACTTTTGTGGTTGCTCTGACTATTAATTTAATAGCTGGATTAAGTTAGAAAGTATCTTATCACTATAGCAAATCTCATTATTCAGTTTTTCCATCTCAATTAAACAATTAAAATAATCTTTCCATGATAACAAAATCGGACGTAATTCCTATTGGTCAAATTAACAAGCCTCACGGTGTGAATGGTGAAATGTCGTTTTCATTTACATCCGACATTTTCGATAGAGAAGATGTTCCATTTTTCATTTTTGAAGTTCAGGGAATTCTCGTACCTTTTTTTTTGGATGAATATCGGTTTAAAGGAAGTACTACAGGACTAATGAAATTGGACGGTGTAACTACAGAAGAGCAAGCCCGTACATTTTATGGTTCGACCATTTACCTACCCAAAACATATCTGGAAAAAGTGGAAGATAAGGAGATTGAAGCAGACTATTTTGCAGGTTTCAGCTTGGTTGATGAAGAAAAAGGTTTGATTGGAATTATTTCAGAAGTGGACAAAACCACAGAAAACATCCTTTTTGTGATTCCAAAACCCAATGACGAACTGCTAATTCCTGCAGGAGAAGAATATATCCAGGAAATTGACCACGAAAAGAAAATTATTTACGTGAAATTGCCAGAAGGATTGCTGGATTTGTAAAAACTGAGCCTAGTTTATTAGCATCAAATGAATAGCTTGGAATTAAATTGTAAATGCAGTTAAAACTTTCATTGAAATAATTTTAAATTTCAATATTCTACTACCAATTCACCAAATTGAAATGCTATGAAAAGAACAATTATTGCCTTATTATTTCTGATAACTGTAATGGGTTATGCTCAATCACTTACATCTCCAAATGGAAATCTGCAACTGAAGTTTCAGATGGAGAATGGGATTCCAACTTATCAATTGAACTACAAAAACAAGCCGGTCATAAAACCCAGTCGGTTGGGAATTGAAGCTGACGGGCTAACTTTGAAAGATGCGTTTGAAGTGACCGATAGTGCCCGAACTTCATTTGATGCATCATGGACTCCGGTGTGGGGAAATTACAAAACCATTCGCAGCCAGTACAACGAATTGAAAGTGGAATTAACTCAGAACGCTCAATACAATCGCAAAATAGCAGTTCGTTTTCGACTGTTCAACGACGGATTGGGATTCAGATATGAGTTCCCTGAACAGAAAAACCTGAATTATTTTACCATTACCGATGAAATAACGCAGTTCAACCTCACCGGCGACCACACTGCATTTTGCATTCCCGGCGATTATGACACCAACGAATATCCATATACCACAGCGCCACTTTCTCAGATTGAAAAGGGAATGTTGGCTGCCCAGAAAATACTACCCAAAGAATCACTTGCCCCGGGTTTAACCGTGCAAACACCTTTGATGTTGAAAACCAAAGAAGGTTTGTATATCAATATTCACGAAGCTTCTTTGGTCAATTACTCCGCCATGTTGCTGAATGTAAACGACAAAACATTCTCATTAAGTGCGCATCTTACACCTGACAAATTGGGCAAAAAAGGATATTTACAAGCACCATGTCTGTCACCTTGGCGTACCATTATTGTGAGTGACGATGCACGAGACATATTGGCTTCAACAACCATTCTGAACCTAAACGAACCAACCAAAATAGAAGATACTTCGTGGATTAAACCCATGAAATTTATTGGTGTTTGGTGGGAAATGTTTATTGGCACAAATAAAACATGGGCTTACAGCGACTATTACAGCGCGAAACCGGGCGTTACAGATTACAGCCAACTTACACCCAACCACCGCCATCCAGCCAACACTGCCAACGTAAAGAAATACATAGATTTCGCTGCCGAAAATGGCATACAAGGTGTTTTGGTAGAAGGATGGAATGAAGGTTGGGAAGACTGGGGCTCGTATCGCAAGGACATACAGTTTAATTTCACCAAGCCTTATCCCGACTTCAATATGCCCGAAATACGTGATTATGCTGCCAGAAAAGATGTACAAATTATCATGCATCACGAAACCTCTTCCAACGCAGCCGACTATGACAGAAATCTCGATAAAGCCTTCGACTATATGAATGCCAACGGCTATAAATCGGTGAAGACTGGCTATGTGGGTTTTATTATTCCGCGCAGCGAATATCACTCGTCGCAATGGATGAACGACCATTATATTCATGTGGTGCAACGCGCTGCCGAAAAGAAAATTATGGTGGACAGTCATGAAGCGGTGCGCCCAACGGGTTTGTGCCGCACTTATCCCAACTGGTTGGCGCAAGAATCTGCCCGTGGCACCGAGTTTGAGTCGATGGGTGGAAACAATCCTGACCATACTACTATCCTACCCTTCACAAGGTTGATGGGCGGCCCAATGGACTACACGCCGGGTATTTTTCAGGGAGATTTGAGTTACTACAAAGGTTCCAAGAACGACCAAAAAGTACATACCACTTTGGTAAAACAGTTGGCACTTTACCTTACCATGCCCAGCCCAATACAAATGGCGGCCGATTTGCCAGAGAACTATAACCGCTTCAAGGATGCGTTTCAGTTTATCAAAGATGTGGCCGTGGACTGGGACAATAGCTGGTATTTGGAAGCCGAGCCAGGTGATTACATAACCGTGGCCCGCAAAGCGAAAGTGAAAGACGAATGGTATATTGGTGCCATTACCGATGAAAATCCACGCACGGCAACCATCTCATTCTCCTTCTTGCCAGCAGGACAAAAATACAATGCCACCATTTACGAAGATGGTAAAAATGCCGACTGGAATACGAATCCACAAAGTTATGCCATCCGTACCATAGTGGTAACCAGCAAAACGGTTTTGAAACAGAAACTAGCTTCGAGCGGTGGAGCTGCTTTTAGCATTAAAGCTATTGGGAAATAAAATCAATTAAACAAAAAATGAAGGCTCTACTAGTGATAGTAGAGCCTTCATTTTTTTTGAAGTGTAACGTTGGGATTAAAAATAATTATCACACACGAGCAAGGCTTATATTTTGAACATCTAATGAATTATAGTTCAGCTTGGACAGGAGAATTTGTATTCTTCTTATATCAAAAAGCATAACAGGCTTTAAGTCGAACATAAGGAACTGCATCCAATGTGTAAAATGACTTGATTGCCAGACCAATTCCGCCAGCAGCTTCCAACATTATTTTATCCGATGCTACATATTTATAACCTACCGATGGCGCAATTAAAACGCTTACTCCGAATGGCTAATCTGTGTTTAAATAACTGCTAATAAATTCTAAAGGTATACCAATAAACCAACCGGATTTGATCTTGCTGGTTTTTGAGTTAAGATATGTACGTGCTTCCGCCGATAATGATAATTGAATACCATATGCCGAAACAGTAGTTGGGGTAGGTTAAGGGTGTAAATACCTTTTTGATAAATTGAATTGATAAGATTTCCAGCCATGACAAAACTAATTTTATTACTGCTTTTAAACTCGTTTACAAATCCAATACTAACAAAACCATCACTACCAATAGTAGCATGAGATACACCGCCGCCTACATATATACCATACAGATTACAAATAGAATCGTTTGATTTGGATAAAAAACCGGCTTTTTGTTGCGCATAGAAGCTTTGAACGGTAACAAGAGAAAAAAAATTACAACAACTAGATGTCTCATTGTATTGAATTTATTGATTTGAAAATGTGCAGCATAGTTATTTCTTATTTAAACATAGCAGCAATCATTTTTATTAATAACGATTCAAGACATGAATTATTATTTCAACAATCAATTTAAGTGAAATATATTCTATTGTGTAAAATGAATTATATTTATCAGAAATATTGTAGTGCGAATTTTCTTATCCGTTCCGTTTGACCAATTGTACACATACGACTAACTGTTCATCTCCTCGTTGGATCAATCATCCATGTACGACTGACTGTTCATCCCCTCGTTTGACCAATTGTACGTGTACGACTGACTGTTCATCCTCTCGTTGGACCAATTGTACACGTACGACTGACTGTTCATCCTCTCGTTGGACCAATTGTACACGTACGACTGACTGTTCATCCTCTCGTTGGGTCAATTGTACATAAATAAACGGGAAATATTACCGAAACAACGGAATATTCCATCTGTATTCCCTATAACAGGCTAAAAAAATGAAGGCTTTACTATAACAAGTAGAGCCTTCATTTTTTTGATTTATTTAGTAATAGCATGATTTCAAGTCATACTCTTACAAAGTCGTTTCTACACTATTCATTCTCAGGATAAAGAACCTCCTCGCTTTTGATGCGATTCTTTGCAGACTGAGGTATGAGTATAGGAATTTTTTCGGAAATGGTAGAACTGGAATCCAGCCCCAAAGCACGGATATCGTTGCTACTAATATTTCGGATAATATTATGCAAATTCATGATAAAACCATCAGCTGCCGGAAGTTTGTAATCGACAGTTAGGATACGGTCGAGGTCAACAAACAGGAAGTTGGAGGTTATATTGTATTTCCGCATTGATTCAAACGGACTTTCGAGGCTCCAGTCTCCCTTGGCTACCATATCTTCAATTACCTGTCGAAAATAAAGGTTGATTCTGCGTTCAATCTTGAATCCAAGTTTGAAATTAATCTTGATTAAAGTGCCCGGAAGAATCTGATCGACGGTGTATTGAAATGTATTTGGTGCATCATCATCCTCTACATGCAGCAGGAAGTAAGTATTGGCTCTTTTGGGGTGCTTGCGGAAAATGGAGTAAATTATCTTCGACTCAATTTCCATGGGCTTGTCCGACTTGGTGATATATACCAGATTGGCACTGAGGTAGGGAATACTGATGTCATTCTGTAGGTCGCGAAACTGATCCAGGTATTTATCGATTTTGGTAAACGTAATGTAGCGATTCTTGATTTTGCGGCCATAATACCAACCATACATCATTACAAAAAAGAACATCGCTATCAATATACTGACCCAACCGCCGTGCATAAATTTATTCAAATTGGCAATCAAAAACACACTTTCTACGCTTAGGAAAATGGTAATAATCACTATTCTAAAAATGTTTTTCGGACCTTTGGATGGCAGCCAAAAAGAAAGTAACATGGTAGTCATAATCATGGTAATGGTGATGGAAAGACCATAAGCAGCCTCCATTCTCTCTGAATTACCAAAGAAGATTACTACGAACGAACAGGCTATCCAAAGAAACCAATTCACCAAAGGAATATACACCTGACCTTTAATAACAGTTGGATAATTGACTATGAATTTTGGCCAGAAATTAAGAGAAATGGCTTCGCTCACCAACGTAAAGGAACCGCTAATTAAAGCCTGACTTGCAATAACGGCAGCAGCAGTGGCAATAATAATTCCTGGCAGCAAAAACCACTCGGGCATTACCGCAAAAAATGGATTCACTGTTTTAGCAATATCTGGGTGATTCAAAGCCCAAGCTCCCTGTCCAAAATAAGTAAGAACTAGCATTGCCTTCACAAAAAACCATGAGATGCGAATATTCTTTATACCGCAATGTCCCAAGTCAGAATAAAGTGCTTCTGCTCCGGTAGTTGCCAGAAACACAGCACCCAACAACAAAAGTCCACTCGGATATTCAATCAGCAACCTGAAAGCATAGACAGGATTAAAAGCCACCAATACGTGAGGTAAAGTGACAATGTGTGAAACGCCCAACACGCCCAACATTACAAACCAAAGTAACATTACTGGTCCAAATAATTTTCCAATGAAGTTACTGCCGAAATGCTGAAAAGAAAATAATACCGCTAAAATAATCAATACCAAAGGTATGACGGGAATATTGGGATAAAGTATTTTAAGTCCTTCAATGGCAGATGTTACCGTAATGGCAGGAGTGATTACCCCGTCGGCCAGCAATGCGCTGCCACCAATCATGGTTATGATGACAACAAGTGTGGATTTTTTCTTCAGCAGTGCAAACAAGGCGAAAATTCCTCCTTCCCCGTGATTGTCGGCACGAAGCGTAATCAGCACATATTTAACGGTAGTTTGAAGCGTCAATGTCCAGAAAATACAGGAAATACCTCCGAGCACCAGCAGTTCGCTCACCTCTTTGCCTCCTGCCAATATGGCCTTGAAAACATATAATGGACTGGTACCGAGGTCGCCGTAAACGATTCCCAATGTTACAATAAGTCCGGCAAGTGTAACCTTTTGTATGCCGGAATGTTGATTGGAATTACTCATCGAAATAGATAAAAACTAATTGATAATTCATAATTGATAATTCATAATTGATAATTGATTAGACGCTGTCATTGATTGTCTTTTGCTCTAATAAATATATCAATAAATCACTTCAACTACTTGTGCATGTAAAAGTATATATTTACAGCAAAATATTGCTTGTTTGTTTAATAATTACAACAATTATTTTATGATTTACCAGCTGATAGGAAAATAATCTTTCAGAAACTGACCGCTCCAATGTTTACCCGTATTTATGCCGTCGATAAACGGATCGCAAACGCGGGCAGCGCCATCCACAATGTCCAATGGTGGCTGAAAATCATACAGTTCCTGTTTGTGTTTCGATAATTCTGCAGGATCTTCGTCGGTCACCCAACCGGTATCAACCGCATTCATAAAAATTCCGTCTTTGGCCAAATCGCTTGCAGAAGTATGTGTGAGCATATTCAAAGCCGCTTTCGCCATATTGGTATGCGGATGCCTGTCTATTTTATTGAAAGTATGAAACTTGCCTTCCATGGCCGAAACATTCACCACGTGTTTGCAGCCAGTGTAATCTTTACGCATCAAAGCTGTTAATCGATTGCAAAGCACGAATGGCGCAATAGAGTTCACCAGTTGCACTTCCATCATTTCTACCGGCTCAATCTGTCCCAGTTTCAATCGCCAGCTATTGGTTTTTCTCAAATCCACCTGTTGAAGATCCACATCCAATTGTCCTTCGGGAAAAAGCTCCACCGCTTCATTGGAATTATCAAAACTATAGGGAATTTGCGACAGTTGTGCCGACGACTTGATACCAACACCCGGAGTGCGCACATTCCATCGTGCCGTCATGGGTTTATCTGTATCAGCGTCGGAATTTGTTCCGGTAAAGCCTTCAATTTCAGCAATACATTCCTGATGATGTTGCAATAATAATTGTACATCGCTGGAATGTTCATGAAAAGGAAGCGACTCATTGGTCATTAAATGTGCATAAAAAGTGGCAGGTCTTCTAACCGTTTGGGCAGCATTATTAATCAGAATATCAAGTCGTTCGTACTTATTTTCCACATAAGTGGCAAATAGTTCCACGCTGGGAATATGCCTTAGATCGAGACCATAAATATGCAATCTGTGACTCCACTGGGAGAAATCTTTTTCTTTGGCAAATCGAATAGCCGAATCGGCAGGAAAACGGGTGGTGGCAATTACGGATGCTCCCGAGCGCAACATCATCAAGGTGGAATGGTAGCCAATTTTCAGTCGTGAACCTGTGATAAGCGCCACTTGACCAGTTAAATCGCAAGTCTGAAAGCGTTTGGCATAATTCAAATCGCCACATTCGGTACACATCGCATCGTAGAAATGATGAATCTCGGTATAACGCTTTTTGCAGACATAACAATTCTGCTCGGAGGTAAGAAAATACTTCCCTTTTGTGGAAGAAGATTCAGGTAACGAAACCTGTGTGGGTGCTTCAAAAACGCTTGCCGTGCGGGCACTTCGAATACTTGATGCTGCACGTGTCTTCCTATTAATCTCAGTAATCTCCACTCTTTTGGCAAGTTTTAAACCCTTGTTTCTCTTTTTGAGTTCAGCCCTGTCTGGCCGTGTAATTTGTCCGGCAACCTTCATCAATTTGATGCGCTGCTCCTCCGACAAATGTACCAGCTGATCACCGTTTTCAAGTAAATGTTCTAAAACCGAAATGCAATTGTCTATCTCAATCGTATTTAATACTTCTTTTTGCTCTTTGCTGCTCTCCATTAATTTTCCATTTGTGCAATAATTTGCAAAGGTAATATCGTTTGGGTCTAGTTGATACAATCTTGTCTCAATTATTTTCTATTTGAGGTCACGACTCAGACATTGTAGTGGTGATATTAGACATAAAATCATGAAGTTTAATTGACTCTGTTAGTTATTTCCGAAAAATACCACTGAATTTCCGAAAAATACCACCAACACACAAACATATAAGGGTAATTTGGTGTTGTAAACAATAACATATAAAATATTTAAAAATAAAAGAAATCATGGAACCAACAATTGCTAAAAAAGGACCATTTGCAGTAGATTTAGAAGCCGGAAAAAATTACCATTGGTGTACTTGTGGAAAAAGCCAGAACCAACCATTTTGCGATGGTTCACACAAAGGATCTGAGTTTACTCCACTGGCATTTACTCCAGAAAAAACTGGCACAGCTTACTTGTGTGGATGTAAACACACCAAAAACCCACCTTATTGTGATGGAAGTCACAGTAAATTGTAATTACTAAGGGATTATAAAACAATTATTCGAAACAAAAAAGTCATCTTCAAATCACAGAAGATGACTTTTTTGTTTAATGAAATTAGTTATTTTAGATGCATGGTTGTATATTTGCATAATAATTCAGTTTCTAAATCATTTTCAATAATCTTCAAAAATTCCAATCAAAATGAAACTCCAAAAGCTACTTCTTGCGTTATTATTTATTGGAATACAGTTATTTGCAACTGCCCAATCGAATGAAAAGCCTATCTACCATTCCACAGCTTTTAGCATTAGCAATAATAAAGTTGTTCAGGGGAAATATTCCGCCACAGCATTGTCGCCCAACGAGATGCAGTCGGATTATCAAAGTATGGCCAGCCAATTAAAAAGCCCCCGCATCACCTTCAAATTCTCCATCAATGGCCTCGACAATGAAATGCTGCCGGGTGTGAACCACGAATTTGTGTGCCTGAGCGAAACGGGTAGCGACGAAACGCCACTCATTACATTTGGTTCTCAACACATTGACCAACAATCCATACCCGACAAAAAATATCTAAATCCCAATACGATGCTAAAAATTAGGTTGGATATGCGACTAGTATTGGCACAGTTCAACAAAACGGGTTATTATATCAATTTTGGCGGTATAAAAATATTCAAGTCTGAATTCAAAGGCGTTTATGTGGTGGGGAATACCGCTCCCATGATTTGGAATTTCGATAACCTCACCTACCATACCGACTTGCAACTCACCGACCCCGATGGTGACGGCATTTACGAAGTAATCCTCAAAGTCAATCCTGTAACCGAAACATCCTCCACCCTAAAATCGTGGAAACTGACAAAAGATATTTCCGCTTTTCCGCAATACAAATCCAGTATTTTACTCGAAAACGCCATCTATAATATGTCGGTGGAAGAAATGGAAAAGGCCATTGAGAAAGACAGCACATTGCGTACAGGCATCGACTGGCCAGGTGTTTGGACCCGAGATGTGAGCTACAGTATCACGCTTTCCATGGCAATCATGCAACCCAAAGTTTCGCAAAACAGCCTAATGCGCAAGGTGAATGCCAATGGACGAATCATTCAGGACACCGGCACTGGCGGTGCGTGGCCAGCTTCTACCGACCGAATGATTTGGGCCACCGCAGCGTGGGAAATCTACAAAGTGACAGGCGACCAAAACTGGCTACAGAAAGTTTATCCCATCATCAAAAACTCCATAGAAGATGACATGTTGGTGGCTTACGACCCTAAAACGGGCATGGTAAAGGGCGAATCGTCTTTCCTCGATTGGCGCGAACAAACCTATCCGCGCTGGATGCAACCCGCCGACATATTCGAATCGGAAAACCTCGGCACCAATGCGGCACACTATCAAGCCAATGTTGTTTTGTCGAAAATGGCTGTATTAATGAATGACAAAGTAACTGCTGAAAAACACGTCATTATTGCCCAAAGAATAAAAGCAGGCATCAACAAACATCTCTGGCTGAAGGACAAAGGCTACTACGGTCAATACATTTATGGACGGAATTATAAAACCGTGTCGCCACGCGCCGAAGCCTTGGGTGAAGCACTTTGCGTCTGGTTGGGAATTGCCGAACCGCATCAGGGTAAAACGATAATTGAAAAAACACCCGTGATGGAGTACGGCATTCCTTGCATTTATCCACAGATTCCGGGCATTCCACCTTACCACAACAATGCCGTTTGGCCTTTTGTGCAGACCTACTGGGCGTTGGCTTCCGCCAAAGCGGGTAACGAAAAATCGGTGTTGGCCAGCATATCTGCCATTTATCGTGCCGCTGCCTTGTTTTTGACCAACAAGGAAAACTTTGTAGGCGACAATGGCGATTTTGCAGGCACACAAATCAATTCCAGCAATATGCTTTGGAGTCTTTCGGGCAATATAGCACTGGTACAGAAAGTATTGTTTGGCATTGAATTCGGTGCTGACAGTTTGAAGTTTCATCCTTTCGTACCTACTTCCATGGCGGGAAACCGTTCCTTGTCCAATTTCAAATATCGCAACGCACTCTTGAATATCGAAATGGAAGGCTACGGAAATAAAATAAGTCGCTTCGAAATTGACGGAATAATGACGAATATTGCAGCCATTCCTCAGACTTTAGTAGGGATACATACCATCAAAATGGTATTGGGAAACAACGAAATAATTTCCAATATCAACATGGTGGAAAATTATACCACAACCGAAACGCCACAACCTGTTTACCAAAACGAAACACTTTCGTGGCTGGCCATTCCGAATGCAAAAGCCTATAAAGTACTGAAGAACGGAAAGTTACTGTTTCAAACCAGCGCTAATTCTATGAAAATAACACCTGCAGCTTTTGCCGAATACCAAGTGCTGGCAGTTGATGCCAACGTTATTACGTCCTTTGCTTCAGAGCCAATGTCCATTGTAAATGAAAAATTGAATACTGTGTACGAAGTGGAAAAATACGCACCAAAAGCCACATACAATTACAAAAATTATTTGGGCGACGGATTTGTGGAAATAAGCAGAACGATTAACACAACGGTGACTATTCCTGTAACCGTCAATTCGGCAGGCATTTATGCTATTCATTACCGCTATGCCAATGGCAATGGCCCAACAAATACTGAGAATAAATGTGCACTAAGAACTTTGAAAGTGAATGGTAAGCTTGCAGCTACCATCATCCTACCCCAACGCGGAACAGACGAATGGTCGAACTGGGGCGATACAAATGCGGTGCAAGTAACCCTGAAAAAAGGCAAGAATACTGTAAGTTTGACCTACGAAGCATTTAATGCCAATATGAATGGGGAAATTAATCAAGCAATGCTGGACAGAATGAGCGTGGTGAGGGTGAAATGATAATATTGCGTAGGGGCGAAAGCAATTCGCCCCTACGCCATTTTATACACAATTTGTTTCACATATTCTGCCCAATGATGTTGGCTTTTGGTTTTGTCAAATGTTTGCCACGGAATTGGTTTTCCGATGCGTATGGTAAAATGCTTTCCTTTTTGTTTGAACATTTCATCGGCAAGATACAACATTTCAAGATTGATTTTAATCTTAAAAAACTTGCGTAAGTTGGCCAGATTGTAGAAGAAATTTGAATTACGTCCCTCGAAATAAATTGGAACCACATCACGCTGGTATTGAATGGATTTGGTAATAAAATTTTTTTGCCAAGCTGAATCAACAATTTTACCTTTCGTTTTTCGTGAACACAAACCTGCTGGATATGTGAGTAGATGTTTATCAGATTCGTACAACTGTTGCATCATTTCGGCATGTCCCTTGCCCTGCGATCCATGTTTATTTACCGGAACAAACATGTCTTGCATTGGGTGTAAATTCATGAGAAGATCATTCGAAAAAAAACGCACTTTCCCTTCGTATTCTTTGCCCAAAAGATAACCGGTGGCAATACCGTCTAAGCCACCCAAAGGATGATTGCTAACAAAAATATATCTTCCACCTTGAGGTAAATTCTCTTTTCCTTCGATGCTGGTGCTAACTTCCAAGTATTTAAATGCAGCTTCAATAAAATCGAGATTCTTTAAAGTAGGATTTTCCTTAAAAAAAACATTGAACTCATCTTCGTGAACTATTCTGCGCAAATAATTGACAATGATACTTGGAACTTTGGTTTTGGGTGCTTTGGTTTTTAAAATATTTGCCACATCCATTTTAATTACTTTATCTATACTCATTTATGTTCCGTTTTTTGATGAAGGAGTGCAAATGTACGAAAATTGCTCAAAAGTGTGAAACCGAAATGTAGTATATTTGCATTATTACCTATTATTTTTCAAAAAAGTCTAATTCTTATCAATTTCTCCCCCACTTTGTTGCATTTTTAAGCCTAAAATGCAATACTATTTATCATTCAACTCATTATCTATTAGTTATAATAAAATTTAAGTAGAACAGACCTGTTGATAAATTGTTGAAAAGGCGTTTATAAGTCGTGTTTAAGTGCTATAAAATTGTTGATAATTATTTTGTGGGGAAATGTGGGGAATATCAAATTAATTTCATACTTTTACCGTGTAAAAAAAGAACTAGAATAATTATGTCAACATTTATAGGTAAACACGAAGCAAAAGCTGATGTAAAGGGAAGAATCTTTATTCCTTCCAGCTACCGTAAACTGTTGCCAGAAGATCAAAAAGAACGTGTTGTGCTACGCAAGGATACCGAAAATGACTGTTTTGTACTTTACCCCGAGTCTATTTGGAACGAAAAAGTAGTAGATTTCAAATCTAAACTGGATGAATGGAATCCAACCGACCAACTACTGTTGATGCAATTTGTGTCGGATGCCGAATGGCTGGACATCGACACACAAGGTAGAGTACTGATTTCCAAGAAAAACCTACAAATGATTGGTGTTGAAAACTCAGAAGTTTTATTTGTGGGAATGATTGACCGATTTGCAATATGGAGCAAGACACGCTATGAACTTGCCAAAATACCGGCAATTGATTTCGCGAAGTTGTTGAAGGAAAGAATGATGACTAAATAGTTATTAACTAATAGTCGCCAGAAAAAAGTTGGAAGTTGACACAAACGAAACGTAAACATGAAAAAGAAATCAAAAAATAAAGGAATCGAAACTAATAATAATCCTCTGCAATTAATTCTGCCATCGGCAGTAGGAATTGGGGATGCTACCTTAGATTCTATTTATCATACTCCCGCCCTACTTTCGGAAACCATTGAGGGATTGAACATTAAGCCCGATGGCATATATGTAGATGTAACTTTTGGCGGTGGTGGCCATTCTAAGGAAATATTATCCCGTTTAGGGAAAAATGGAAAACTGCTAGGGTTCGACCAAGATCAAGATGCTATAAAAAACGCTTTGGACGACCCACGTTTTATTTTTGTTAGAAGCAATTTTAAATACATGAAGAATTTTCTTCGTTATCACAATATAGAAAAAGTTGACGGCATATTGGCCGATTTGGGCGTCTCATCACACCATTTCGATGAAGCCGACCGCGGTTTTTCCTTTCGTTTCGACGGAGCATTGGACATGCGCATGAATACTAAATCACCATTAACGGCAGCCGTTTTGCTCAATACTTATACCGAAGAGCAATTGGCCGATGTATTTTATTTGTATGGTGAGTTGCACAATTCCCGCAAAATTGCCAAAACAATAGTCAATGCACGAACAGCAACTCCTTTCAAAAATATTTTTCCATTTATTGAAGTGCTGAAACCTTTTTTTGGAAGAGAGAAAGAGAAAAAAGACATGGCAAGGGTTTTTCAGGCATTGCGGATAGAAGTAAACAAGGAAATGGATGTTTTGAAATCATTGTTAGAACAAAGTTTGGAGGTTTTGAATCCCGAAGGACGCGTAGTGGTGCTGACTTATCATTCATTGGAAGACCGATTGGTAAAGAATTTTTTCAGAAGCGGCAATTTTGAAGGAACATTGGAAAAAGACTTTTTTGGCAATATACTTTCGCCGTTGAAAGCCATAAATAACAAAGTAATTATTGCCGATGCAGCAGAAATAGAGCGAAATCCAAGAGCGCGAAGTGCGAAATTAAGGATTGCAGAAATTAAGGCATAGTTGATAGTAAGTAGTTTGTAAATAGTAGTAAATAGATAAATAGTAAATTATTCAATGGGCTGGATAAAAAGAGTGGCAGAAGGCATAAAGGGTAGCGAAGATTTCTCGGATATAAAGTCGAGTACGGTTCGTGATATCCTGAACGGTAACATCCTGACAAAACGATTTTTCCAAAAGCAATATGGACTGATGATTATGATTGCCTTTTTGTTGTTTATGTATGTTGACAATAGATATTATTGTGAAACACAACTGGCAAAAGAAATTCGTTTGAAAAAAGAAATACAGGATTTAAAATACGAATCAATGACAATTTCTGCTGAACTTATGACCATCAGTAGACAATCAAACGTGATGAATACAGTAAATTCGAGAGGTTTACATTTGGTGACCACCTCCACCCCGCCCATAGTAATTGAAGATAGCGTAACTAAAGAATAAATGGCTGACAAACGTAAAAATATTGTCCTCAGATTTGGCATCGTATATACCGTTATATGTTTGTCATTTTTGCTGGTAATCTATAAAATTGTTGTTATACAGACCATCGAAAGACAAGATTGGTTGGCACTGGCAGCAAAAAACATAAAAACAGATATTGTAGTAAAACCTAACAGGGGAAATATATATGCTTGCGATGGCCGGTTGATGGCAAGCTCAATTCCTACCTATTACGTATACATGGATTTGCGCGTACCTGCTTTGCACGAAAAAGAAGGAAAATTATTTACCGACAATGTAGATTCGGTTGCCATATATTTATCCAGTTTTTTTAAAGACAGAACAGCAAATGAATACAATTACTTATTGAGAAATGCCTATAAACGCGGACTTGGAGAATTTCAATTGTATCCAAAACGCATTTCATATTCACAACTCAAAGAGCTAAGAACCATTCCATTATTTCGCTTGGGACGCAATAAAAGTGGACTAATTACCAAAGAATCTTTCAGAAGAGTCAAGCCATTTGGGTCGTTGGCTACCCGAACCATTGGAGACATTTACCCCGACGAATCCAAAGGTGGAAAAAATGGACTTGAGTTATTCTTTAACAAATACTTATTGGGCAAGCCTGGAATTTCCATGCGACAAAAAGTTGCCAACAGATATATGGAAACCGTTCAGGTGGAACCCATTGATGGCATGGATATTACTACAACCATTGACATTGACCTGCAAGACATTGCAGAAAAAGCATTGGTAGATAGTATGACTTCATTCGATGCCGGATCTGGCTATGCAATTCTGATGGAAGTGCAGTCGGGCGAAGTGAAAGCCATTGTAAATATGCAGCAAAATGCCGACAAGTCCTATTCGGAGAACAAAAATGGTGCTGTATCCGACCAAGTTGAACCAGGATCAACCTTTAAAGTAATGTCATTGATGGCAGCTATTGATGACGGGAAAGTAAAAATCACTGATCGCATCGAAACTGGAAATGGTATTTACAGCTATGGCAGTAAAGCAATAATGAAAGACTGGAATGCAAATAAAGGTGGTTTTCATAACATTACGTTGGCCGAGGCCATACATGGCTCGTCGAATATCGGCATTTCACGCGCTATTGTAAATGCCTACGGACACAACCCGTCGGCTTTTGTAGACAAATTGTATGAAATGAAACTCAATGAAAAAATGAATCTTGAAATTCCGGGAGCTGCAGCACCACGTATTAGGCATCCTCGCGACAAGTCCTCATATTGGTCACAGTCTACTTTACCATGGATGTCGATAGGTTACGAAGTTCAGATTCCGCCCATTTATACTTTAGCATATTATAATGCCATTGCGAACGATGGAAAATTCATACGACCATTTTTCGTAAAATCGATTTCTAAGAACGGGCTAATCATCAAGACATTTGAAACAGAAGTGATTAACAAATCCATTTGTAAACCTACAACTTTGCGCGACATTCGTGAAACATTGTTAGGTGTGATGGAGGCTGAAAAAGGAACAGCAAAAAATGTACATTCTAAATACTTTAGTATTGCCGGAAAAACAGGAACTGCTCAAATTTCGAAAGGTGCATTGGGATATAAATCAGGAGGGACAACGCACCAAGTATCGTTTTGTGGTTATTTCCCTGCCGACAACCCCAAATATACCTGTATTGTTGTGATTCGTGAGCCAAGGATTGGTTATCCTTCGGGAGGAAAAATGGCGGGATCGGTTTTTAAAAGCATTGCCGAAAACGTAATGGCACTTAAATCAATCAGCAAGCCACTTTCATACGAAAAAGACACCATCAATGAATATCCAATAAATCCTTATGTGAAAAAAGGTTATTATAAAGCCTTAAGAACGGTAATGACTGATTTGAAATTACCATTAATGCCAAATGCTACAGACTGGGTGAAAGCATTTTCGAATGATTCAGTAATTCAGATAGAACCGATATTAGTTGCCAAAAACGTAGTACCCGATTTAATGGGAATGGGAGCGAAAGATGCGGTTTATCTGGTTGAAAAAATGGGATTGAATGTGCAAGTTCAAGGACGTGGAAAGCTGATTGCACAAAGTATAAAAGCTGGATATGCAGCTCGAAAAGGAAGTCCAATCATATTAAAATTTGAATAATCAATTGGCAATAAACAATATAAATTGACAAGTATGATATTAGAAGATATTTTGCAAAGTGTACTTCTGCAGAAAACAATAGGCGAACTGGAGATTGACATTACCAGCATTCAATTTGACTCGCGCAAAGTGGAAGTGGGTAGTGTATTTGTGGCCACTCGAGGTACGGCTTCCGATGGACATCAATACATTGCTTTGGCAATTGGAAAAGGAGCTGTGGCTGTAGTTTGTGAAGAAATTCCAGCGGAAATTAATCCTAATGTAACTTACGTCAAAGTAGATAATAGCGCAGATGCATTGGGCAAAATGGCAAGTGCATGGTATGGCTTTCCTTCATCAAAAATGATATTGGTAGGCATTACCGGTACGAACGGAAAAACCACGATTGCCACTTTACTATATCAACTTTTTCGGGTATTGGGACACAAAGCAGGTTTGCTTTCAACCGTTTGTAATTATGTGAACGATTTGGCGGTAGAAGCTACACACACCACACCTGATGCATTGGCATTGAACGAGTTATTGGCGCAAATGGTAGACGCAGGTTGCGAATATGCTTTCATGGAAGTGAGTTCACATTCGGTTGACCAACGCCGCATTGCAGGATTGGATTTCGATGGTGGTGTTTTCACCAATATCACCCGCGATCATATTGATTATCACTTGACTTTTGAGAATTATTTGAAAGCAAAAAAACAGTTCTTCGATGAATTGTCGGCTGATGCTTTTGCACTTACCAATGCCGATGATAAAAATGGAATGGTAATGCTTCAAAACTCAAAGGCAAAAAAATACACTTATTCGTTACGTACGTTGGCCGATTTCAAAACTCGCATTCTAGAACATGGTTTTGAAGGTATGCTTTTGGAAATGAACGACCGCGAAGTGAATGTTTCGTTTATTGGGAAGTTCAACGCCAGCAATTTATCTGCTGTATTTGGAACGGCAGTTTTGCTCGGTCAAGATGAACTGGAAGTGCTGCGTATCATTAGCTCATTACATTCTGTTTCAGGTCGTTTCGAAACAATTCACGCACCGGCAGGCTACACGGCCATTGTGGATTATGCACACACGCCCGATGCACTTACAAATGTGATTAGTACCATCAACCAGATTTTGGAGGGAAATGGACGATTGATTACCGTAGTGGGTTGTGGTGGAAATCGCGACAAAGGCAAACGCCCCATGATGGCGCGCGAGGCCGTAAATGGTAGCTGGAAAGCAATTCTTACTTCCGATAATCCTCGATTCGAAGAACCTCAAGATATCTTGAACGATATGTTGGCTGGATTGGATGTGGTGGAAAAAGCCAAAAGTCTGACTATTGTAGATCGCCGCGAAGCCATTCGTACCGCCTGTGCATTGGCACAAAAAGGCGATGTGGTGCTGGTAGCTGGCAAAGGACACGAAGATTACCAAATTGTGCAAGGTGTGAAACATCACTTCGACGACAAAGAAGTAGTGAGGGAATGTTTTGGCAATTAACAATTGACAATTAATAATTAATATTTACAGATATGCTATATCATTTATTCCATTATTTAGACAACATATTCGATATCCCAGGAGGAGGATTGTTTAATTTCATATCATTCCGAACCGGTTTGGCATTTATATTGGCACTCATTATCTCCACCACTTTTGGTCGAAAAATAATTGATTATTTACAAAAGAAACAAATCGGCGAAACCATTCGTGATTTGGGCTTGGAAGGTCAAATGAGCAAAAAAGGTACGCCAACCATGGGTGGTGTCATCATTATTATTGCCATTTTAATTCCAACACTTTTATTGGCAAGCCTTACCAACATTTACGTACTGTTGATGATTATCACCACAGTATGGCTTGGACTGATTGGCTTTTTGGACGATTACATCAAGGTATTTCGTAAAAACAAGGAAGGTTTAAAGGGACGTTTTAAAATTGTAGGACAAATTGGTTTGGGGCTGATTGTTGGTTTGACGATGTATTTGAGTCCGGATATGGTGATTCGCGAAAATGTGGAGGTAAAGAAAAATGCACGCGTGGAGCATGTTTTGTATCCCAAAGACGATGTAAAATCGACCAAAACTACGATTCCATTCATGAAAAACAATAACTTTAATTATGCCGATGTTTTTAAAAATGCAGGAGAAAAAGCGCAAGACTACGGTTGGATTTTGTTTGTATTGGTCACCATTTTTATTGTAACTGCAGTTTCAAACGGTGCCAACCTAACCGACGGTTTGGATGGTCTTGCAACAGGTTCTTCGGCCATAATGGGAGTCACGCTCGGGATTTTGGCGTATGTGTCGGGGAATATAAACTATGCTGGATACTTGAACATCATGTACTTACCTGGAACTGGTGAGTTATTGGTTTTTGCAGGTGCTTTTATTGGCGCTACCATTGGATTCTTGTGGTACAATTCTTATCCGGCACAAGTATTTATGGGCGATACGGGAAGTTTGACTTTGGGTGGAATCATTGCTGTTTTTGCCATTGTTACCCGGAAAGAATTGTTGATTCCTATATTGTGCGGTGTGTTTTTCGTAGAAAGTTTATCGGTGGTTGTTCAGGTGGGATATTTTAAATTCACGAAAAAACGTTTTGGGGAAGGGAAACGCATCTTCAAAATGACACCATTGCACCATCATTACCAAAAACAAGGAAATGCAGGCATACAAGCGTTTTTTCAACGTCCATTACAAGCCATGCCAGAATCTAAAATTGTAATTCGATTCTGGATTGTAGGAATTATCTTGGCAGCAGTTACGATTATTACGCTAAAAATCAGATAGATGAATCGATTAGTTATACTTGGTGCTGGCGAAAGTGGAACTGGTGCAGCCATACTGGCAAAAAAGCAAGGTTTTGACGTTTTTGTTTCTGACATGTCGGAAATAAAACGGGATTATAAAAGTATGCTTGACAAGTATGAAATTGCGTGGGAAGAAAAACAACATACTGAAAACTTGATAATAAATGCTGACGAGGTGGTGAAAAGTCCGGGCATTCCAGACAAAGCACCTATCATTAAAAAACTGCACGCACTTAACATATCGGTAATTTCTGAAATTGAATTTGCCGGCCGTTATACAGATGCAAAAATGATTTGCATTACTGGTAGCAATGGCAAAACAACTACTACCATGTTGCTGTATCATATTTTGAAAAATGCTGGACTCAATGTAGGTTTGGCAGGAAATGTGGGACAAAGTCTGGCATTGCAGGTGGCTACAACTTCATTCGATTATTATGTGGTGGAACTTAGTAGCTTTCAGTTGGATGGCATGACAGAGTTCAAAGCCGACATTGCCATTTTAATGAATATAACACCCGACCATTTGGACAGATACGATTACAATTTTCAGAATTACGTTGATTCAAAATTCCGTATTACTCAAAATCAAACGGAAGCTGATGCATTTATATTTTGGGAAAACGACCCAGTGATTAAAGCAGAATTGGAAAAACGTCACATTCAATCGACCATGTATCCATTTGCTATTGAGCGAAATGAAAAAACCAAAGCATTCATCCAAAACGATGAATTGATAATAAAAACAATTAAAACATTATTTAATATGCCCATTTCAGAATTAGCTATACAAGGTATTCACAACACCTACAATTCTATGGCTGCTGGCTTGGCAGCATCAATTGTAAACGTGAGAAAAGAAAATATCAGACAATCATTACAGGATTTTGAAGGTGTTGAACATCGACTAGAATACGTTGCAACCGTTAGAAACATTCGCTTTATCAATGATTCTAAAGCAACAAATGTCAACTCCTGTTGGTACGCTTTGCAAAGCATGAAAACCAGGGTTGTGCTAATTCTTGGAGGAACCGATAAGGGAAATGACTATTCTGAAATAGCTGAACTGGTAAATGAAAAAGTGTCAGGCTTGATATTTATGGGATTGGACAACAAAGCGTTACACTCATATTTCGATGGAAAAATCCAAAACATTCGCGATGTAGAATCGATGGAAGATGCTGTTAACGAAGCATATAAAATGGCTACAGAAGGTGAAACAGTTTTGCTTTCCCCTTGTTGCGCCAGTTTCGATTTATTTAAAAACTACGAAGACAGAGGAAAACAATTTAAAAATTGTGTGAGAAGCCTTTAATCAGCTGGTAGTTAACAGTTGACAGTTGACAATTATCAGTTAATCGAGGTGAAGCGCCAATTTTCAAATCTTCAAACTTTCAAATCTTCAAACTCTTTATTAAATGGAGAACCTGCTAAAAAAACATTTAAAAGGCGATGCAACCCTCTGGATTGTATTTATAATGCTATGTATTGTTTCGGCCATCGAAATGTACAGTGCATCAAGCACTTTGGCATACAAAGCTACAAATCATACTGGCCCAATGCTTCGTCACGTAGGTTTTTTGGCTGGAGGTGCACTGATTGCTTTTGGAGTCCATCTTGTGCCATACAAGTACATTCGGCTGATGGCCTATCTTGGCTTGGGCTTATCGGTGTTAATGCTAATTTGGGTACAATTTAAAGGGGTTAGCGAAAACGATGCTAGCCGTTGGTTGGTTATTTTTGGCGTTCAATTTCAACCTTCCGAATTGGCCAAACTTTCTGTTATTATTGTAGCAGCCGATTTCATTTCGCGAATAAAAGTCCCGGCAGACGAGGGGGTCTATTTCCGTAACACGCTCATTTTGTTGGCCATAATTTGCCCGCTCATATTGCTTGAAAACTTTTCTACTGCATTTATACTTTTTGCAGTGGTATTTATAATGATGTTCATTGGAGAAATTTCCTTGAAGCGATTGGGATTATTGGCTGTAACTTTGGTAGCCGCACTCTTATTGGGATTTACAGCGATAAAAACAATTCCAAAAGAATCGATGCCCAAAGCGTTCGACCGTGCCTATACTTGGGTGGGACGTATTGACCGATTCAAAACAGAGAAAAAAGATAAAACTGCAAAGTATTCTATTACAGATGAAAATCGACAAGTACAGCATGGACGAATTGCGATAGCGCGTGGTGGTGTATTTGGCGTTATGCCAGGAAACAGTGTAGAGCGTGATTTCCTGCCACAAGCATATTCTGATTTTATTTATGCCATCATTGTCGAAGAGATGGGATTAATAGGAGGAATTTTCGTAATTGTACTATATTTGATTCTACTATTTCGAGCGGGGAAAATTGCAACAAAATGCACGTCGGTATTTCCGGCAATTGTTGTAATTGGTCTTTCATTAATGATTGTGATACAGACATTTATAAATATGTCAGTCGCTTCAAGTTTGATTCCTGTAACCGGACAGCCTTTGCCCTTGATAAGTCGTGGGGGTACTGCCATACTCATTACTTGTATCTATTTTGGAATAATTTTTGGAATTACTCGACAAATAAAAGATGAACAAGCTGTAGAAGAAGAATTCACAAAAGAAGTGGTGGAAGAACTTCCGGTAGTAGCATTGGAAAGCCTTTAATACATCATTTACTATTTGGTCATTTACTCCCGATAGCTATCGGGATTACCATTTTTTGGATATCAACATAATAGAGATCTATGAAACATAAATTTATTATTAGTGGCGGTGGTACTGGCGGACATATTTTTCCAGCAATAAGTATAGCCAATGCCTTAAAAAAGCAATTGCCAGATGCCGATATTCTTTTTGTTGGAGCACTTGGTAGAATGGAAATGGAGCGAGTTCCTGCAGCAGGTTATCCTATTGAAGGACTACCGGTTAGTGGATTTAATCGTTCACAATTACTGCTTAACTTCAGGGTTTTATTGAACTTGGGTTATAGCTTGATATTGGCACGACGAATTATCAAACGCTTCAAACCTGATGTTGCAATTGGCGTGGGCGGTTATGCCAGTGCGCCGACTTTACGAGCAGCTGCAAGCCTTGGAGTGCCAACACTTATTCAGGAACAAAATTCGTATGCAGGTGTAACCAATAAATTATTGTCGAAAAACGCATCCAAAATATGTGTAGCATACAATGGAATGGAAAAGTTTTTTCCGAAAGATAAAATTGTGATGACTGGAAACCCGGTTCGTCAGGATTTATTTTCTATAGCACCTAAAACTGTGGAGGCATATAATTTCTTTGGTTTTGTGCCTGAGAAAAAAACCATACTTGTAGTGGGTGGAAGTTTGGGTGCACGAACCATTAATCAAAGCATTATTGCTCAATTAGAATTATTAGCAAAATCAGATGTGCAAGTAATATGGCAAACTGGTAAGTTTTATATTGATGATGCGAGAAAAGCTGCAGAACCATTTAAGTCTACCAATTTGTTGGTAACCGACTTTGTTTCACGCATGGATTTGGCTTATTCCATAGCCGATTTAGTGGTGTCGAGAGCAGGTGCAAGCTCAATTTCCGAATTGTGTTTATTGGCCAAACCGGTTATTTTGGTTCCATCGCCCAATGTAGCCGAAGACCATCAAACTCAAAACGCGTTGGCATTGGTAAGAAACGATGCAGCTGTATTGATAAAAGATGTTGATGCCAAAGAACAATTGGTAATCAAGGCATTGGAATTAATAAGCAATAATAAAGAATTGTCGAAACTTAGCGCAAACATTTTAAAAATGGCTGAAAAAGATTCAGCTGATAGAATAGTGAATGAAATCATGAAGTTAATAAAGAATTCCTAAAAAGGAAAAAGAAATATTAGTATTGAAATTAACTCACTATATAGCATAAATTTAAATAGACTTCCAATCCAAAAAGAGTTGGGGAAACATTGAAAAAATAGAAGATGAACAAGTTTACAAAATATTATTTTCTGGGAATAGGCGGAATTGGAATGAGTGCATTGGCACGCTACTTTCACGCAAAAGGATTTCCGGTAGCGGGCTATGACCGAACTGAAACCAAGTTGACTTCTGATTTACAAGCAGAAGGTATTGCGATTGAATTTAACGAACTAATCGATTTTATACCAGACGATTTTTTAAATCCAAAGAACACTTTGGTAGTGATAACTCCTGCCGTTCCTCACAATCATCCACAATTGATATATTTTCAGGAACACAATTTCACTATTCAAAAACGGTCACAAGTTTTGGGTAATATTACCCGACAAAGTAAAGGTATTTGCATTGCTGGTACGCATGGTAAAACCACAACATCTACCATAGCTGCACATTTACTTTACCAATCACAGGTGTCATGTAACGCATTTTTGGGCGGAATAGCCAACAATTACAACACCAACCTGCTTATTTCAAAGGAAAGTAATTTAGTGGTGATTGAGGCCGATGAATACGACCGTTCGTTTCATCAACTTACACCCTATATGGCTGTTATCACTTCAGCAGACCCAGATCATTTGGATATATATGAAACAGCGGAAGCATTTCGTGAAAGTTTTGAACACTTTACATCGCTAATAAAAACCGGTGGTGCATTGATTATGCGAAAAGGAATTGATATTGTTCCACGTTTGCAAAAAGCAGTAAAACTCTACACCTATTCGATGGACGAAGGTGGTGATTTTCATGCCGAAAACATCAAGACAGTCAAAGGCGAAATACATTTTGATTTTGTTGCACCAAACGACCGCATCGACGATGTACGATTGGGAGTTCCAGCTCGGATAAATGTAGAAAACAGCGTTGCAGCCATGGCTTTGGCTTGGCTCAATGGTGTTACAAATGAAGAGTTAAGAACAGGAATTTCATCTTTCTCGGGGATTTATCGCCGATTTAATGTGGTGTATAAGTCTGATAAGGTAGTTTTCATGGACGATTATGCACATCACCCAAGCGAACTGAAAGCAAGTATATCGTCTATTCGTAATTTATATCCAAACCGTAAAATTACCGGCATTTTTCAACCACATTTATACAGTCGCACACGCGATTTTGCAAAAGCCTTTGCCGAGTCATTGTCGCAGCTTGATGAATTGATTTTACTGGATATTTATCCTGCACGCGAATTACCGATAGAAGGTGTAACTTCAGAATTGATACTGAAGGATGTTAAACTTGAAAATAAAACTTTGTGCTCGAACGAAAATCTATTACCTTTGCTCAAAGAAAGGAAGTTAGATGTTTTGGTTACTTTTGGTGCAGGGGATATTGACAAAATGGTGCCCAAAATTAAAGAACAACTAAAACGATTTTCTATATAAAAAATGTTTTTCTAAAATTATTAATTTCTTACACTGATTTCGCTAATGAAACCCACATTCAAATACATATTAATATCCTTCTTCGCAATACTTGTGTTGGGATATTTGGTATTTTCATTGTGGTATTTTCCTCAAAACACAAAAGATCAGGTATGCAAAAGTTTGGAAATTTCAATAATTGATAAGACCAGTACTTTACTAATTTCAGAAAAAGACGTTTCACAAATATTGGAACAAGCTGATTTGAACCCGGTAGGAAAAACAATCAAACACATAAGTACTGAAAATATTGAAGCTGAGTTACACAAGAATCCAATGATAAAAGTGGCTGAATGTTACAAAACGCCAATGGGTTCAATGAAAATAAAAATAACTCAACGTCGGCCAAAATTTCGCGTCGTTGGATTTGGAAGCTATTATGTAGATGCGGACAGAAAAACAATGCCTGTATCACCCAATTACGCTGCTTACGTTCCTGTGGTTTCCGGACGAATAACAGTATCGATGGCTACAGGTAAAATGTTTGATTTTATTACTTTTCTGGAAGAAAATCCATTTTGGAATGCACAAATTGAACAAATCAATGTTCGTGACGATTTGAAAATTGAACTGGTGCCAAGGGTTGGTGATGCTATCATTCTACTGGGGAAACTAGACAATTACGCCGCCAAATTAAATAAATTAAACAAGTTATACACCGAAGGATTTAAAGTGATAGGTTGGAACCGATACAAAATTATTGATTTAGAATATAAAGACCAAGTGGTTTGTACCAGAATTGGCATAGAACGAGCTAACAAAGAAATTGCTGTTGTTGCAAAAAAAGATAGTATTATTGCCCCAAAATTATGATCTCAAACAAACAATTTATAGCCATTGACTTAGGAAGTACATGTATTTCGGCTATGGCTGCAGAAATTCAACCCGATGGGTCACTCAAAATTTTAGGAGAAGAGTCCAAACTTTCCGATGATGTAAAACATGGTATTGTAGAGCAACGCACTGGTGCATCATCGAAGGTAATAGATTTAAAAAAGCTATTGCAAAACAGTTCCAAAATACACGATATTTCGATGGTTTCAGTGGCGATTGGAGCAAAAACCATGAAGCTTGTGTCATCTTCGGTTAGTCGATTTGTTGGAAAACCAAATACTGTCACAGAACAACTTTTGGCTGAAATGGTTGAAGAATGCAAACGCAACATACAGCAGCCAAATTTAACCATATTCGACATTATTCCAATCTCTTATCATCTTGATAATAAGCGAATGGATGAGCCTGTAGGTAAATCTGGTTCTCAAATTACAGCAAATTATCATCTAGTAATTGGTAATTCATTGATTAATGAAAACTTGAAAGGCTGTTTTGACAGAACAGGTTTACGATTAGAACACACACCCACTGCTGTAGAGGCACTTTCTACTGTTTTATTAGAAGAAGAGGATCGTGAAATAGGATGCGCATTGATAAATTTGGGAGCAACTACCACAACTTTGGCGGTATATTCTGAAGGGGTACTTCAAAATCTGCTAGTAGTGCCATTAGGAGCAAAAAACATCACCAAGGACATTCAAGAATTGGGAATTACAGAAGCAAATGCCGAACGATTGAAATGTTTAAAAGGAGTGGCATTGGAATCTAAGGTTACTGACCCAATTTACATTCAAATCCCTGATGTAGACCCCAACAATCCACAAGTTCGCATTTCCACCAAGTTTTTAGCAACCATTATCGAAGCTCGATTGGAAGAGATTCTACAACCAATTTTCGACACGATTACGAAATTGGAGTTCCCTTTGGGGGCTGGAATTGTAATCACTGGCGGTGGTTCTAAATTAGGAAGTATTATTAGTTTTTTTGAAGAAAAGACAGACATTCTAACGCGCAATGGTGATCATTCAGGATGGCTTTCAGAAGATACAGATATAAAATATAACGATTTACGTTACGCACAACTTATTGGATCTATTGCACTTACTGATGAATTCCGTCAGCAACACCCTATCGAAGAAACAGAAAAAGATCCAAATAAAATGCCAAAACTGCCAAACAAAAATTTCAAAGAAAAAGTAACGCAAAGGATGTTTAACTTTTTCAACGACGACAATAAACTAAGTTAGCAACAAATTGGAATTGTAGTTGATTTCTACAATTATAGAATAATAAATATCAGGCATTTACCAATAATTACCGAAAATAAAAAACAACATATATGGGATATTTAGATGAGAGTTTACCATTAGAATTGCCTCTGGTTGACAGTTCTATCATTAAAGTGATTGGCGTTGGTGGTGGTGGCGGCAATGCCGTAAACCACATGTATCGTCAGGGAATTACCGATGTAACATTTGTTGTTTGCAATACAGATAACCAAGCATTGGTAAATTCACCAGTTCCAACAAAAATTCAACTAGGTGAAGGATTGGGTGCAGGCGGAAAGCCAGAAGTGGCCCGACGTGCAGCCGAGGATGCAATTTTGGAAATTCAGAATTTACTGAAAGACAATACCAAAATGGTTTTTATCACTGCCGGAATGGGCGGAGGAACGGGCACTGGGGCATCTCCAATTGTTGCAAAGGCTGCTCATGATATGGACATTCTAACCGTTGGGATTGTTACCATTCCATTTGCTTTTGAAGGTAAAATGAAAATACGCCAAGCACTGGAAGGTGTAGCTGCTTTGAGCGAACATGTTGATGCTATTTTGGTGATTAACAACGAAAAACTGAAAGAAATTTATCCTGATTTGGAACTTTCGAACGCATTTGCCAAAGCGGATGACGTATTGACAAACGCAGCCAAAGCCATTGCCGAAATCATAACTGTTGGCGGTTATATCAACACCGACTTTGCCGATGTGTATAGCATCCTCAAAGATGGCAACGTGGCCATTATGAATACTGGTTTTGCTTCGGGCGAAAATAGAATTACCAAAGCCATTGAAGACGCATTGAATTCGCCATTACTCAATTCGAGCGATGTAAGTGGTGCAAGCAAAATATTGTTGAGCTTGTATTGTTCTACCACCGACCAAATTAGAATGGAAGAAGTGGATCAAATTCATGAATTCATGTCAAAAGTGGGTGAAAATGTACAAGTTATCTGGGGTGCAACTTTCGATGATACCTTGAAGGAAAGTGTGAAAATCACGCTGATAGCTACTGGTTTTGAAGTAAGCGACATTCCTGGAATGCCTGCCTCAGCAACAAGTAAAGTGCAGGAAAATAAACCTATTCATAGTGTAGAATCTGCAAAAATTCATCAAATAAATTCCGCAGATGATCAACCCGAACTAGAACTTAGCATTGAAGAAATAGAAGAGGAAGTGAAAAAAGCAGTAACAGAAAAGGCCATGGAGCAGTATTATGGTAAAGCAACCGACGTAGAGCCTGAGCCTGAACCTGAGCTACTTACATTCACATTAGAAGATTTTGAAGATCCAGCCACACTAAAAACTGTTGAGGCTATACCAGCTTGGAAAAGAAAAATTTTCAAATAATTTTATTTAGATTAAAACATAAAGTCAAGGTTGAAACTTGACTCATAGAAAAAATATATGGAAGACCTATTTGATAAAGTAAGCGGCGATATAAAAACCGCCATGTTAGCGCGCGACAAAGTGGCTTTAGAGGCATTGCGCGGGATAAAAAAGGAGTTTTTGGAAGCCAAAACAGCCAAAGGTGGAGATGGAACGATGTCCGATGAAGTAGCAGTAAAAATTCTTCAAAAAATGATTAAGCAGCGCAAAGAATCTGCACAAATCTACGTTGAACAAAACCGCCCTGAATTGGCCGAAACTGAAGTAGCCGAAGCAGCAGTTATTGAGCGATATTTACCAACTCAAATGACCGATGCAGAACTTGAAGCAGCCGTGGCAGCCATCATTGCTCAAGTTGGAGCATCTGGACCGCAGGATATGGGAAAAGTAATGGGTGTGGCCAGCAAACAATTAGCTGGAAAAACAGAAGGACGTTTAATTTCAGAAAAAGTAAAAGTACTTTTGTCAAAGTAAGCTAAACAGCAAATAGTTCTATTAAGAAAAAAATAAGGGATATTTTAAATAACCACGTTTTTGATATGCAACAGCTCTTCGTTTCAAGCGAAGAGCTGTTTTGTTTAAACAGCAATTCTTATCCGAAAATGGTTATTTGGTGCAAAATTTCAAATGCAAAAAACTACTAAAACATAGCTCATATATCATTTTTTTTTGCTATATTTGTCTGTTTTTTTGGAAAGATTTTTTCTGGACAAAAAACAATCACAAACAAAGGATAAACAACTAGAAACGAATAACATAAAAGAATGATGAACGAAGAAGAAATTGCAAGAGCAGCCGCCAGCGCCGATTATGGAGCAAGTAGTATTCAGGTACTTGAAGGTTTAGAGGCAGTGCGCAAACGCCCTGCCATGTACATTGGCGATATTGGCGTAAAAGGCTTACACCATTTGGTTTACGAGGTGGTAGACAACTCCATTGATGAAGCCATGGCAGGTCATTGCGACACGATTCAGGTTTTTATCAACGAAAACAATTCTATTACAGTTATTGATAATGGTCGTGGTATTCCGGTGGACATGCACGAAAAAGAAGGTCGCTCGGCTTTGGAAGTAGTAATGACTGTACTTCATGCTGGTGGTAAATTCGACAAAGGAAGCTACAAAGTTTCTGGAGGTTTGCACGGTGTGGGAGTTTCGTGCGTAAATGCACTTTCTACACTTTTGCACGTTGAAGTATCACGTGAGGGTAAATTGTGGATGCAGGAATACTCTTGTGGCGCACCTCAATTTCCAGTTAAAGAAATTGGTACTTCTATCACAAATGGTACTTTGGTAACTTTCTTACCTGACAATACAATTTTTATTGAATCGGTTTTCAAATATGATATTTTGGCCAACCGTTTGCGCGAATTGTCATTCCTAAATGCAGGTATCACACTTACACTTACTGACAAACGCCATTTGAATGAAGATGGAACTTTCAAATCGGAAATTTTCCATTCCGATGAAGGTTTGAAAGAATTTGTTGAATACATCGATGAAGCGCGTGAACCATTAATTGACAACGTAATTCATATTTCTACCGAAAAGAATGGTACTCCAGTGGAAATTGCCATGACTTACAACACTTCTTACAACGAAAACATACACTCGTATGTAAACAACATCAACACCATAGAAGGTGGAACGCACCTGGCTGGTTTCCGTCGTGGATTGACTCGTACGTTGAAAAAATATGCTGAAGACAGCAAAATGTTGGACAAGCTGAAGATTGAAATCAGTGGTGATGACTTCCGTGAAGGACTTACCGCCGTTATTTCTATCAAGGTGGCCGAACCTCAATTTGAGGGTCAAACCAAAACCAAACTTGGTAACAACGAAGTAATGGGATCAGTGGACATGGCTGTAGGAGAAGCACTTGGAAACTACTTGGAAGAAAACCCAAAAGCCGCCCGCATCATTGTTGAGAAAGTAATTTTGGCTGCCACTGCTCGTCATGCTGCCCGCAAAGCACGTGAAATGGTGCAACGCAAATCACCACTTTCTGGAGGTGGATTACCTGGCAAATTGGCCGATTGCGCTGACAAAGACCCAGAAAAATGCGAGTTATTCTTAGTCGAAGGGGATTCGGCAGGTGGAACAGCCAAACAAGGTCGTAGCCGTCAGTTCCAAGCAATTTTGCCTTTGCGTGGTAAAATTCTGAATGTAGAAAAAGCCATGCCGCATAAAGTTTTAGAAAGTGAAGAGATACGCAATATATACACCGCTTTGGGCGTTACTATTGGAACAGAAGAAGACAGCAAGGCGCTGAACATGAAAAAACTTCGCTATCACAAAGTAATTATCATGACCGATGCCGACGTGGACGGTAGTCACATTGCCACATTGATTATGACTTTCTTCTTCCGCCACATGAAAGAATTGATTGAGCAGGGATATTTGTATATTGCTACTCCCCCACTCTATTTGTGTAAAAAAGGGAAAAATGAGGAATATTGCTGGACTGAATTACAACGTCAGACTTTTATTGAAAAATTCGGTGGATCTGAAGGCAACATTCACACACAACGCTATAAAGGTTTGGGTGAGATGAACGAAACACAATTGTGGGACACCACCATGAATCCTGAAAACAGAACTTTACGACGTGTTGCGATTGAAAATGCAGCAGAAGCAGATCACGTTTTCTCTATGCTAATGGGCGATGATGTGGCTCCACGTCGTGCATTTATTGAAGCAAATGCAACTTATGCCAAGATTGATGCTTAAAAAAGTCGCCTGTCACCAGTCTTCTGACTTTGGACTGGAGACCGAGACCTTACACTAAAGAATATGAACATTGCCGTATTTTGCTCATCTAGCAACCACATAGCCGAACATTACAAACAAGCAGCTTTTCATTTGGGCGAACAAATTGCCGAGGGTGGAAATACGCTTGTTTTTGGTGGCGCCACTGGAGGTTTAATGGATTCTGTGGCGCAAGGTGCAACCAATAAAAACGGTGCGATTATAGGTGTTATTGCACAAGCCATTATTCGAATGAAACGGCAAAGTATTTTGTCCTCAGAAATAATAACAGTTGAAACAATGAGCCAGCGAAAAGAGAAAATGAAATCGTTGGCCGATGTTTTTGTGGTACTTGCAGGAAGTTATGGGACTTTAGACGAAATGTTGGACATAATCGCCTCAGGGATAGTTGGTGAGCATAAAAAACCGTTGATATTAGTGAACGAAGGTGGATTTTACAACCACTTCATAGAACAAATTGACTTTATGCGCAGCGAGCAATTCATTCCATCGGAAGAAAGCTATAAACCTCTTATTGCCAATAATATTAATCATTGTATTGAAATTATCAATTTGTCATATCAATTTAAATAACCATTTATTGCATGAATCTGTTTTGGAAAAGGCTATTTGGAGGAATTACCCCAACGGCAAAACTGGAAAAATACGAGGCTGATCTTTTAATAGCAATGGTTCGCTATGAAGAAGTAGCTAAATCAGTGGAACTTACAGAATTTAAGAAGCTGTATCACGTGGTTAAATCGGCTGCATTTCAAGAGAATAAAAAGATTTTACAAAACCGCAAATACAAAGATACAGAAGAGTTTAGAAGCCATAAAAAATACAATCATCTTCATAAATCTCCATCCATCCGTCTATATTATCATGTTTTGAACTCTGATCAATTGAAACATTTCATTGAATTTGAGCAAAGTACCGAATATGAACTTTTGGGCGACAAGAAAAAAGTAAAAGCATCTGACATTTTGAAGAAAATGAAACACTTCGAAAAATCAAAAGCTTATAAAACCTACGTCCGTTTTCACGATTCTTTTATAATAAAGGAATATGAACAGTTGAAAATAAAAATCAATTCACCTGAGTTCAAAAAAAACAATGACTTTTGGGCGAATCAAAAAAGATGGCATACCACTCCTGAATATATCCAGGAGCAACGATTCTACGAATTATCCAAAAACCCAGATATAGATTTTTATGAAAATGAAAAGCCGGAACGCTTTGATAAACACCGCGCATTGACACTTTCTTTCCAGGATGAATTCAATTGGAATACACTTGATAAATCTCATTGGGCTTTTGGATTTCATTATAAAAAAATGGAACTTATTGGCAACCATTCATTTGCCAATGAAAAACAAGCCAATCACTCTGGGCAAAATGTAAGTGTGGTGAATGGGATTTTGAAAATTGCAACTAAGCACGAGAAAGTAAATGCACGTGCGTGGCATCCTACCAAAGGATTTATTGAAAAAGAATTCCACTTTACTTCTGATGTAGTTCAAACTGCAGACAAATTCAGACAAAAAAGAGGTGCTTTCCGTGCAAAAATACGCTGTACAGGAAATATGCATCATGCTTTTTGGATGGGAGCTGACAGCAAATTACCACATTTGAATATTTTCCATTACGATGGAAAAAGCATTACATTAGGGAATGCTAACAAAAATGTGGTGGATGGCATTAAAATAAATGGCTTAAATCATGCTGAATATTATATTTATACCATAATTTGGTCTGAAAAAGAACTGATTTGGATGATTAATGATTTAGAGGTTTATCGTACTACCAGCAATATACCTAACGAGGCAATGTATTTGGCTTTCAACTCTTTCATCTCTGAAAAACAAAAAGGAAGTGCAGGTAGCCTGGAAGTAGATTGGGTGCGTGCATACACTATCTCATAAAATCTAGTGATAAATAATTTCAATTTAATTCTGAACTTTATAGTGCCAATTGTGGTAACAAATAATGATAAAAGAAACGCGCAAAATAAACGTTCTTAATAAGTTTGACATTGGTGGCAACACACGTTTTGTTCTAATAGCTGGCCCTTGCGCCATCGAAACTGAGGAGATGACCATGATGGTTGCTGCAAAGTTGAAAGAAATTTGTTCGGAATTAAACATTCATTTTATTTTCAAGTCTTCTTTTGACAAAGCCAACCGCTCTTCCGTAAAAGCGCCACGAGGTGTAGGTATGGAGCGAGGTTTACAAATTCTACAGCGTGTAAAAACGGAACTTGATTTGCCCATTGTTACCGATGTTCACGAAAGCTGGCAGTGTGCCGAAGTGGCTAAAGTGGCTGACATGCTGCAAATTCCGGCTTTTCTTTCCCGCCAAACAGATTTATTGGTAGCCGCAGCAAAAACGGGTAAAATTGTCAATGTAAAAAAAGGACAGTTTATGGCACCTTGGGACATGAAGAATGTGGTGGACAAATTGTGTGATTCGGGCAATGAAAATATCTTGCTTTGCGAGCGTGGATCATGCTTTGGCTACAACAACCTTATTGTGGACATGACTGGTTTGGTGGAAATGCGCGATTATGGGTTTCCTATCGTTTTTGATGCAACACATGCCGTTCAAAAACCTGGTGGTCAAGGAACTTCTACTGGTGGCAATCGCGAAATGGTACCTTACCTGATGAAAGCCGCATTGGCTATTGGCGTAGATGCCATTTTTGCCGAAGTTCATCCCGACCCTGATCATGCATTCTCAGACGGCCCAAACCAAATCCATTTATCTAATATTCGCGAAATTCTACAGCAAGCCATTGCCTTTGATAATATAACAAAACAGTTATCAGTTGACAGTGAACAGTTATCAGTGAAAAGTAAGCAAACTATCAACTATCAACCATCAACTAAAATAAAACTTTTTCTAACAGATGTAGATGGCGTATTGACCGATGCGGGCATGTATTATTCGGAGACAGGAGATGAGTTAAAAAAATTCAATACACACGACGGAATGGGACTACAACTCATTCGAAAACAAGGAATTAAAACTGGCATCATCACTTCCGAAGACACAAAAATGGTAGAGCGCCGATACAACAAATTGAAACTTGATTACCTATATCAAGGCAAACGAGAAGGTGGAAAATTGGCTTCGGTGATAGAAATTTGCAAAAAAGAAGGCATTTCTTTAAGTGAAGTTGCCTACATTGGCGATGATGTCAATTGTTTTGAATTACTTTCTTCGGTTGGTTTGGCAGCTTGCCCCGCTGATGCTTTGGAAGCAATTAAAAACATACCCGGCATTATACAAATGAAGAAGAAAGGTGGCGAAGGTTGTGTAAGAGAATTTGTGGAAATGATAATTGGGAATAACTAATTTTGTAAGCTTAATCGTATTTGAGCAAAAAACTATACATAATAGCAGGATGTAATGGTGCAGGTAAAACAACTGCATCATTTACTTTGCTACCCGAAATTTTAAATTGTAAAGAGTTTGTAAATGCAGATGAAATAGCAAAAGGTTTATCACCTTTTCAACCAGAGAAAGTAGCATAGGCTGCTGGAAGATTAATGTTGAATAGAATAGATGAACTGATATCTCAAAATGAAAATTTCGCATTTGAAACTACTTTAGTTACAAGAAGTTATAAAAATAAAATTCTCTCTGCTAAGGAAAAAGGGTATCATGTTGTTTTATTATTCTTCTGGTTGCAAGATGTAAAGCTCGCAATGGAACGAGTTAAACAAAGAGTTGATGATGGTGGTCACAATATTGAACCAGAAGTTATCAAAAGACGTTATATGAATGGAATAAAAAACCTATTTGATATATACTTGCCAATTATAGATGAAATGATGTTATTTGATAACTCAGGCAAAATACATGATTTTATTGCAGAAAAAAAATTTTCAACTGGAAAGTTCATTATACATAACAAAGATAAATACTCAAAATTTAAACAATACTTTAATGAAGCCAAAACAGGAAAATACATCTGATAGAGATAAAATTCTCAAAGGTATGGAAAAAGTTCACGAACAGTTAATTGAGTCAAAGAAAAAAAACAATAGTGATTTGATAGTTATGATTAACAATCAAATCGTTAGAGTTAAACCAGAATAAAAATCCAATGAATTTCGTAACACGTAGCAAAGAAATTTTTAACCAACAAATTACCGAACTTCAAAAGTTGTCCGATAAAATTGGCACAGAAATAAACGAAGTAGTAGAGTTGATTTATGCTTGTAAAGGCAAATTGGTGATAATGGGTGTTGGTAAAACGGGTATTATTGGTCATAAAATTGCTTCTTCACTCGCCTCTACAGGCACTCAAACCATCTTTATAAATGCAGTTGAAGCCATGCACGGCGATTTGGGCATGGTGAGCAAAAATGACATAGTATTGTTGATTTCAAATAGCGGAAGTTCAACAGAAATTTTGAATATTGTTGCTCCATTAAAAAAAATTGGTTGTTCATTGATTGCCATGACTGGAAATACACATTCTGCATTGGCCAAAGAAGTTTCTTTGGTATTAAATGTAGGTGTAGAAAAAGAAGCTTGTCCACTCGGGTTGGCTCCAACAACTTCTACCACAGCCACTTTGGTTATGGGCGATGCACTTACGATATGCTTAATGGAACGCCGAGGATTTAAGGCCGAAAACTATGCACTTTACCATCCGGGAGGCGCTTTGGGTCGCCGGTTAATTTCACGCGTAAAGGATGAAATGTTTACCGACATTCCTAAAGTGTACGACACAACCCTTTTCAAAGACGTAATCTACGAAGTTAGCAACAAACGCCTGGGAATGACCATGGTATACAATGCCAATGAACTAGCAATAGGCATCATTACCGATGGAGATATTCGCCGTGCCATTCAAAAATTTGATGAAATAAAACAATTGAAAGCGACTGATTTTATGACGCTTGGATTCAAACGCATTGCCCAAAACGAATTATTGACAGACGCACTCGAAATGATGGATGTGAATAAAATCACAAATTTAACTGTGGTGGACGATTTAGAGAATGTGGTTGGAATTTTATCAATTCACAATATAATTGATTTTCGCAAAATAACAAATTGAAATTCAAGAAGATATACATAGAAATAACGAACAGCTGCAATTTTGATTGCAGCTTTTGTTTTAAAACGGCACGTGCTACCAAGTTCATGACGCCCGACAAATTTCGTTTGGTGGTAGAAAAAATTCGTCCTTTTACGGATTATATCTACTTACACGTACTTGGCGAGCCACTTCTACATCCTCGACTAGATGAGATATTGAGCATTGCGGAAGAAGTCGGAATAAATATCAATATTACTACCAATGGTGGATTGTTGGAACGAAAAAAAGAGATGCTTTTAAAACATTCAATTCGACAAATCAACATTTCACTGCACGATGCCGAGGAAAATATAGCCAAGGATAAATGGGAAGTATATTTACAAACGGCTATGGGATTTGCACTCGAAGCAGCTCCCAAAAGCTATGTTTCCCTCAGACTATGGAACACTTCGAATGCTGAAAGTGCAGAATTCAATGCATTTTGCCTGACCAAAATTTCAGATAAATTCAATCTTTCTCTTACCCAATTGGAGGAAAAAACCAATGGAAATGGTTTAAAACTTGCGGAACACATCTTTTTTAATCGTGCTCCACGGTTTGAGTGGCCAGATGAAAATGGAGCACCTTCCCAAACAAAAAAGACATGCTATGCATTGCGCGACCACATTGCTATTCTTGCTGACGGACAGGTAGTTCCGTGTTGCTTGGATGCCGATGCGAATTTATCCCTAGGAAATATCTTCACAGAAAACCTTGCAGAAATTCTACAAAAAGATCGAGCGGTTAATATAAAAAAAGGATTCGAACAACATAAAATTGTCGAACCCCTCTGTGCTACTTGTGGGTTTATAGTTGGTTGAACTATTACAATTTCAAACCATCCAGCAAATCAATATATATTTCTATAGCTTCCCCCATTTCCTCCAATATAATATATTCATCGGCAGTATGTGACCTAGCCGAGTCGCCTGGACCCATTTTTACACTTGCGAAAGGCATTAATGATTGGTCGGAAAGTGTAGGTGAACCAAAAATGGTGCGGCTCAATTCTTTTCCCCTTATTACGACAGGATGATTTAACGGTGTGGCTGTAGAACTTAACCGGGTAGAACGAGCATGCACTTCACAACTAACATTCTGACAAATTTCAGCCAGAATTTCTTCATTTGAGTACATTTCGTTACTGCGGACATCCACCACAAAAGTGCAAGTATCGGGAACAACATTGTGTTGTGTGCCTGCATTTATTTGAGTTACCGACAGTTTCACTGCTCCGAGTAAATCGGATTTTTTAGAAAAGTTGTAAGTATGAAACCACTCTATTGCCAACATTGCTTTATAAATGGCATTATCACCTTCATCTCTAGCAGCATGTCCTGCTACTCCACGAACGGTGCAATCCAAAACCATTAAGCCTTTTTCGGCCACTGCCATATTCATTTTTGTAGGCTCACCCACAATGGCAAAATCAATTTTCGGCAATTCCTGCAACAAACTTTCCAATCCATTTTTCCCGGAAATTTCTTCCTCGGCCGTTGCTGCAAATATCAGATTATAGGTTTGTCGTGACTTTGTGAGTTGAAAAAAAGCATGTAATAAACACACTACACTTGCCCCCGCATCATTACTTCCCAAACCAAACAATTTACCATTTTCAATAGTTGGAGAAAAAGGGTCGCGAATCCAAGCTGAAACTGGTTTTACGGTATCAATATGTGAATTAAGCAAAACAGTTGGCCGTGTAGAATCAAATCCCGGATTCATCAACCATATATTATTGTCTTTTCGTGATGCTACATAGCCTTTTTCCTCAATATATTGTTCCAAAAAATCGGCTGCGGCTTTCTCGTCTTTACTTAATGAAGGGATAGCTATTAATTGTTGGAGCAATGAAACAGCATCGTTGGTTTCTTCTTGAAACTTCATTTTACTTGATTAATTTGTTATTTAGGAGCCATGTTTTCAATAAATCCGACCAATTATCTACCGGGATTCCACGTTTGCGCATCCCAAAACCATGTCCGCCTACATCAAATTTATGCAACTCGGCTGGAACATTTTTTTCTTGCAATGCTTTCAATAATTGTTCGCTATTTGCTATTGGAACTGCTTTATCATCAATGGCATGCACCATAAACGTTGGTGGTGTTTTTTTAGTTACCTGCAACTCATTTGAGAAAAGATTAACCTGCACATCAGTCGGATTTATACCCAACAAATTATTACGAGAACCTGCATGGGTCAATTCCTTTTGCATGGTAACAACTGGATAAGCAAGAATCATAAAATCAGGACGTTGCGCCTTATTCTTAAAATGTGTTCCAACGGTAGAAGCCAAATGTCCACCTGCAGAAAAGCCCATTATACCAATTTTACCCTTTTTAATATTCCATTTCTTAGCACCTTTTTTGACAATTTCCAATGCAGTTTGTGCATCTTTCAGCGGGATTTCATAATTTCCATTTGGCATACGATAATACAATACAAAAGCTGAAACACCTAATTTATTGAACCATTTGGCAATTTCATCTCCTTCTTTTTTCACGGATATTCCACGATAGCCACCACCAGGACAAATTACCACAGCCGCTCCACTGGCAATTTCTTTTGGAGCAATATAGGCATACATTCGTGGTTCAGAGATATTGGTAACAAATGAGTTACTATCTTTTGCTTCTGGTTGTAGGATGCCAACATTTGTATTATCCGAAGGCGTGTTTTGGTACAGTTTAATCTCAATTTCTTGGGCTGATAAAAAATTTAAAATTGTCATAAGACCTATAAAGGAACTAATTAATCGTTTCATATTGATATATTTTAATTTTATAAATAACTTATTGGAAAGTGCAATTATTTCTTCTTAAGAACTGCGATTTTTTCTTCCCAAATTACCCACATGCCAAATATAATGGCGTAGAATAAGTATTTAAAAAGCCTAATGTGCAAGAAATGAAACCATTCAGGATGTTGGTCACAAGCACCAATGATAAATGTGATTCTAAAAATATTAAAAAGATAAATTACCAACAAGGCCAAAGGAATGTACCACAGCTTTTTTTGCCAAGGTCCACGAGAGAATAAAAGAATACAAAAGCAGATATATGCTTGTTTTAAACCGGTGCAAGCCCAAACAACTTGTACTGTAAATCCAGAATTGAGATGAAAAACATTAAAGGAATCGAGGCTGACTTTCCACCCTAAATACTGTAATATGTGAACCGCTATAGTAGCAGTATGTTTGGCCATGAAAACAAATGGGGCTGAAACATCCATGCCCCAGAAGCTTACAGAACTACCTTCTTCATCACCAAACACATTGTATTTCCAAAACCAATTGGATAAAAGAAGTACAACTGCAAATACAATCACCCCTCGATAAGGTGCCAATTTCTCAGGTAATTTAAAAGAAGGTAGTTTCATATTTCGTGATTTTAAAATTTATTGGTAACTCGTGAAAAAGGTACTTTTTCCATGGATGAAAAGTCAGAATTTTGATATTTTAAATATCCCGTAATGGCAATCATAGCTGCATTATCAGTGGTAAAGGCAAAAGGCGGAATATAAATTTTCCACCCATACATTTCAGCATGGTCGTGAAACGATTGTCGGAGTGCAGAATTGGCAGAAACACCGCCAGCCACAGCCACTTGATTAATTTTAAGTTCTGCGCTAGCTTTCCTTAGTTTATTCATCAGTACTTCTACGACTGTATATTGCAAAGATGCACACAAATCATTCATGTTTTCAGCCACAAAATTTGGATTCTCTTTTATTTTATCACGCAGCAAGTACAGAAATGAAGTTTTTAATCCACTGAAACTGTAGTTATAACCAGGAATCTGGGGTTTATTTAGCGTAAATGCCTTCGGATTTCCCTCTTTTGCCAACCTATCAACATGGGGGCCACCAGGATATGGGAGTCCCATCACTTTTGCGCATTTATCAAAAGCTTCACCGGCTGCATCGTCAATGGTTTGACCAATCACTTCCATATCATCGTAGGCTCGCACCAGCACAATCTGAGAATTACCACCAGAAACCAACAAACATAAAAAAGGAAATTCCGGCTTACTTTCGTCGGGTTTTCCTTCACTAATAAAATGTGCCAACACATGTGCCTGTAAATGATTTACATCCACAAGTGGTATGTTCAGCGCTTGAGCAAATCCCTTGGCAAATGAAGTTCCAACCAAAAGTGAGCCCAACAGTCCTGGACCACGCGTAAAAGCAATTGCGGTCAAATCTTGTTTATCAACCCCCGCCCGTTTTAAAGCCTCATGTACAACGGGAATAATGTTTTGTTGGTGAGCACGTGCTGCCAATTCTGGGACTACTCCACCATAACTTGCATGAACGGCCTGACTGGCAATGACATTTGAGAGCATTACACCATCACGAATAACAGATGCAGAAGTATCGTCGCAGGAAGATTCAATACCTAATATTATTGTTGAATTCATTCTTGAATTTATCCTTTTCTTTGGGTTAAAGCTATTCACAATTAGAAATTAATTCTAGTTGCCTTTAATTTATGGCTTTTCTAGTTCATATAGAAAATTACGAACACCATTTATTAATGTGGAAATAACTGTAAAATATAAAAAAACGTCATTTTAGTAATTTTAAATTGCTTACTTACTACAAATACACAGTGAAAATCACAATTTATTATTTACTTTTGTCAAACAAAGTCCAAAGGTATAAAAAAAACGATTAAGATATTCGGTTTTAGTATTGCGGGAATCATTTTATTTTTCGCAATAATTTCTATCATGCTGCAATATAGCGTGATACAAAATTACATTGCCAAAAATGTTCTGGTAGAACTTTCCAACAAACTACATTCAAAAGTGACATTAGGTAGTATTGATTACAAAATGTTCAACACTATTAAAATAAATGATTTATATGTAGAAGATTTACAACACGATACACTTCTATTTGTTCATCAAGCTGATGCTCATTTCCAATTTTGGAAAATATTTAAAGGTCAAATCATAATTAACTCGGTAGAATTAGACCAATTTTTCGGCAATTTAGTGATGGATACCACTGGTCATTCCAATCTCGATTTTGTTATAAAGGCATTTGAAAAACCAAAAACGAATGACACTACTTCCGTAACCTATCAAATTAAAAATTTCAAATTACATAACTCGCGCTTTAGTTTCACAAACAAGAAATTTTACAAACAACTGAAAAACAATGTATTTAACGGCAGTAATTTAAAATTCAAACATATAAACGCCGAAATTTCATTGGATGTTTTGAACAAAGACTCTATAAGTGCAAGCATATTGAAGTTGAGCGCGTTGGAGCAATCTGGTTTAGTTTTATCTAATCTAACAACACAAATAGTTGGTTCCCGTCTTGGTGCAAAATTACCCGTTTTGGATGTCAAGTTACCAAATTCCAAAATCCATTTAGAAAACATTCAACTAAAATACGATAGTTTAGCAGATTTGAAACACTTGGTGGACAAGGTTCGTTGGAAAGCGCCCATAGGTTCAATGCATGTAATGCTCTCTGATTTAAAGGCTTTTGTGCCCGAATTTAAAAATATGCGTGGGGTTGCAACCGTTAAAGGATTAATCACGGGCCGTATTTCCAGTATGCGTTTTCAGAAGATGGAAATCAAATACGGAAAATCATTTCTATTGAATGCCGATTTGGATATTAATGGACTTCCAAGTCTTAATGAATCTTTTATTTATGGCCAAATAAACGACTTGCACTTTGAAAAGAATGATTTACAAGACTTTGTATCTGATTTAACCAATAAACCATTTATACTTCCAAAGGAAATAAATCAACTGGGACGTATAAAATACAAAGGAAACATGACTGGATTTTTAAGTAATCTGGTTGTTTATGGAAATCTTAATACTGATATAGGAAGTGTGACAACAGATATTCTGTTGAAATTTGAGAATGAACTAAAAGATTTGACCTACAATGGAACTATCAAGTCCAACAACTTGCAATTAGGCAAATTACTGGGAAACAGCCAACTAGGAAAGACAACTTTTGATTTCAATACCAAAGGTACAAAAAAGGCATCGAAAAGTTTGCAAGGAACCATCGTTGCAAAAGTACCTGAACTTCAGTTTAACGCCTACACATACCGTGATATAAAATTCGATGGGAAATACGATGGAAAAGGCTTTGACGGAAAAGTAGATGTGAAGGATGATAACATTAATGCACTATTTATTGGGAAAATTGATTTGACAAAAAAACTACCTGTTTTTGACTTCAATCTGAGGGTTGCCAATACCAATCTGAATGCTTTGCACCTGACCAATAAATATCCCGGTGCTACCCTTTCGTTTAATGCAATAACCAATATGATAGGCAATTCACCTGACAATATCAATGGATATTTGCGTTTTGACAGCATTTCATTTACCAACCAGAACAAGACTTTGAATGTAAATGAAATTCAATTGGCCTCACGAATTGATAAAAACTATACAAACTTTTCAATTGCCTCCGATTATATTAATGCCACTTTCAGCGGCAACTTCAAATACAGCACCATTGGTCTGACTTTCAATCAAATAGTACTGAATTATCTGCCCGCTTTGGCGCTAAGAACAAGTAAGAATAGTAATTACAATAATTTTATTGATGTAGATATAAAAATTGCCAAAACAAAGGAAATTACAGATGTGCTGGGACTGCCGTACACTTTGGAAGGTGTTTCTACAATAAAGGGTTACATCAACGAAAACTCAAATAAACTTGATCTAAAAGGAAATTTTCCATTTGTAAAATCGAACAAACAAGAGTTAGAAAACCTAACATTCCACATTGAAAATGCCAATCAAAAATTGCAACTAACATCAAGGGGACAACTCAAGGAAAAAGATGGTTTGACAAATGTTTTCTTATTGGCTTCTGCCAATAAAGATTCTGTGCGAACTCAGTTGGGATGGCAAAACTCACAACAAATAACCAATGCCGGTGAGTTTTTGGCAACTACAAAATTAAGGAACGAAAATGGCAAAATTGCGGCCAAGGTTTCTGTTCTTCCAACTCAAATTATTATTTCCGACTCTGTTTGGAACATTCATCCAAGCAGTATTGATTTGAATACTGACAGCACCATAAGTATTCACAATTTCCGCTTTGATTCTCAGAATCAATTCATTCACATTAACGGCATTGCTTCAAAATCTCAAAAAGACAGTATAAGTCTCGAGATGAATGATATGGATCTCCAATTTGTAATGCATCTTCTGAAATTAAGAGGCATCGCTATTGGAGGAATTGTAACAGGAAAAGCAACGCTATTTAGTGTGTTGAAACAACCAATTTTTGAAGCAAAACTGGATGTGAAAGATTTTAAACTCAACAATAAGAGGATAGGAAATGGTAAAATATTTTCAAATTGGGATAAAGCAAATAGTTTGTTGTTGGCACATGGTAATTTTTGGAACGAAAACAATGATAACGTGGTAGTTGCAAAGGCAGTTTATAATCCAAAAACAGATACGATTGATGTAAATTACAAAGCCCATAATTTCAGTATCGAGTTTTTGACGCCTTATCTCGAAAGTGTTGTCCAGAATCTGAAAGGAACGGTTTCTGGGAATATTCGCATGTTTGGACCTATTAAAAAGGGAATACAATTTGAGGGCGACGTATTGCTCGAAAAGGGCCAAGTATCAGTCAATAAGCTCAATACAACCTATTATCTTGCCGACTCCGTACACTTAACAACTGAGAGTATTATTTTTAAAAATATAAATATTTATGACCAAGAGCGAAATCCTGGAAAACTAAACGCCCTTCTTACCCACAATGGATATTTTCAGCATTTTACATTCAACGCAGTGGTGAAAGGGAAAAACCTGCTCGGATTAAATACAAAATCTATTGACAATAGTTACTTTTTCGGAAAAGCTTATGCCAATGGCACAGTGCGGATATTTGGGGATGAAAAAGAAGCCAATATAGTTGTGAATGCGGTATCGCAGCCTCAAACTAAGTGTTTTATACAAATGGGCGGTGCGTCTACGGCTTCCGACAACAACTTTATTAACTTTGTAAGCAAGAAAAGCAATATCAGTAAAGCGGAAGTGGCTCCGAGCAAACCAAAAAGCGACTACAATGTAAAAGTGAATCTTCAGATAGATGTGACTCCCGATGCCGAAATGGAATTGATAGTTGACCCAAAAGGTGGTGACATGATAACTGGCAAGGGAAATGGCAATTTGCGGGTACAGTTTGATAGTTTTTCGGACATTAAACTTTTCGGAACTTACACCATCGACAACGGATATTATTTATTCACACTGCAAAATGTGATTAGAAAAGAATTCAAAATTAATTCAGGAGGAACCATCGCATGGACTGGAAGTCCCTTTAATGCACAAGTAAATATCAGCGCAATTTACCCACTTACAGCTTCGCTAAGGGACTTGATGGACAAAGAACAACTTGCGTCCATGACCAGAACGAGCCTGCCTGTAAATTGCGTTTTGAAGCTGACTGACAATTTGATGAAACCAACTGTTAACTTCGATATTGATTTGCCTGCGAGTGATGAAGGAGTGAAACAACAGGTAAAAAACATCATTAATACTGACGAAATGATGAATCGACAGATTGTGTATTTGTTGCTGTTTAATAAGTTTTTTACGCCCGATTATTTACGCACAACCACCAATAACACTTATATTGGTGCCAACGAAGCTTTGGGATTTGCCACATCTACACTTAGTGCACAGCTCAATAGCTGGATTTCACAAATGTCGAAAACCAACAATTTTACTGTGGGTATTGATTATCGTAAAACAGACCAATTAAGCAGTGATATTCAGGCACAAGTGCTTTATCAACCCAATAATCGACTTATTGTGAATGGAAATTTTGGTTACAGAACGGACAATGTGAACACCTCCACAAACGCCAACAAATTTATTGGTGATTTGGATATTGAATGGTTGCTTTCTGAATCTGGAAAATACCGGTTTAAGGCTTACAACCACACCATCGATCGCTATCAATTGAGAACTGCCAAAACCACGCAAGGTGCTGGTTTTTTATACAAGGAGAATTTTAGTAACGTAGATGAACTATTTCGCTATTATTGGCAAATGCTGACTGGAAAAGGTAAAAAGAAAACAAATGAAGAATCTTCAACAACTAACGATTAAGCTACTAATAATCATCGGATTTATGAATGGCGGGCATGATTTATCAGCACAATCTGTGGATAAATACTATGTGAATATGCCGGATGAACTGAATCCAACTTTAAGTAAGCAAAATCGCTTGGAGTTAATTGAATACCACAAAGTTGGAAGTGGTGATAGCATTGCCAATCGTTTTGGGATACAAGCTATTTTACTTAACCTGGATACATTGAATAATCGTTTGGTAGTAAAAAACACCGCAAGTTCTACATTCGAAATGAAAGTGCTGAATTTGAATGACACTACACAATCAATTGGTATTATAAGGACAGTGTGTGGTTCAATTTGTCAATCGTCGGTTGAGTTTTATGATACAGCATGGCACCAGATTCCACTACAGTTCACAATGCCCATAGCGATGTATTGGCTCAATGAAGGGAGTTTATCAACTGCCTCCGTTGACCAACAATGGGTAAGAAGTGTGCTTGGAACCAGCTTCATTTCTTTGAGTTTTGATACAAGCAAACAACAAATTACGGCAAAAAACAATAGCCTGGAATTTTTGAGCGAGAGTGACAGAAAAATAATCTCGCCTTTTGTTATTGACAAATTGCTAAATTACAAGTTAGTAGGTCGAACATGGATTCTTGAACCATAAAAAAAGCCTCGAACATTATGTGTTCGAGGCTTTTTTTTATATTTTTTGCTTACAGCTTTATTTCTTTTCTCCGCGTTTTGCGTAGCGAGTCATAAATTTATCAACACGTCCTGCAGTATCTACCAATTTAGATTTTCCTGTGTAGAAAGGGTGTGAAGAACTAGAAATTTCCATTTTTACTACTGGATAAGTAACACCATCGATGTCGATAGTTTCCTTTGTGTTTACGGTTGAACGTGAGATAAAGGTGTCGCCGTTCGACATGTCTTTAAATGCTACTGGACGATAGTTTTCTGGATGAATTCCGCTTTTCATATTGTATGTTTTAATTTATTCTTTCGCTATTCTTATTTCGGCTTGCAAAAGTACTTATTTTCATCTGATTTACAAACTTTTTCGGCATATTTTATTGTCAAAATTAGTGCAAAAGTTTGATTCAAATCACTAATAACACATAAACCGCTGATATTTATATATTTGACTTTATTTCATTATCGATTTATTTTGAACCCAAATACAATAAGAACATTCCAATGAGTACACCAATCAAATCAATCACCTTTAATTTTATGTTTTTGTCCTTCAAAACCATGGCACCATAAATAAAAGGTACTATTACACCACTTCTTCTGATAGTTGAAACAACTGAAATCATAGAATCGGGTAACGATAATGCGTAAAAATACACAAAATCGGCAGTAACCAAAAACACAGAAATAAGTGCTATTGACCATCTAAATTGAAATGGGGTGGTTCTTTTTCTACTAGGATACCACAATAAAAAGGTAATAAAACCCATTATAATGGCCTGATAAAAAGTATAATAGGTTTGAACAGCCATAGAATTGAACTGTTTCATCAGGTATTTGTCATATAGTCCACTAATTGCGCCCGTGAGGGTGGCCATTATAATAAACCAAAACCACTTGTTTGTTTTAAGCGAAATTCCTTCCTTTTTACCAATCACAGAAAAGAGGAAAAATGAAATCAGTGTTATCCCAACTCCTGTAGCCTGAAACAGATTTAGCTTCTCACCAAAAATAAGCATTGCACCTACCACAGTCCACATAGGCTGGGTTGCTTTAATAGGTGAAGCCAGTGAAATTGGAAGATTTTTCATTCCAAAATATGCAAAGAGCCATGAGGTGAGCACAATTACAGCTTTGAGAATTAAAAAAAGGTGTGTGCGAAAATCAACCGTTGGAACAAAGAAAATGCTACCTTCCAATAAAGATGGAAAAAATTGAGAAACGACTAAAAATGGAAGTAAAATGGCCGATGAAAAACAGATAGAAGTAAGTATTACCGGAATAACTGCATTGCCCTGTAAAGATACTTTTTTGAAAACATCATAAGCACCAAGAAACAATGCCGAGATAAAAGCGAGTAATAACCACATAAATTAATTCATAATTAACAATTTGTAATTCATAATTAAGCCCCTAAATGAATAAATATTGAATTAGGATACTTAATGTCAACCAGATACAAACCGTGAGCTGGAACTGACGTACCGGCATTACAGCGATTTTGAGATTCAACAACAGCCACAAATTCAGCCACCGTCATTTTGCCACGACCAACTTCGTACAGTGTTCCAACAATGGCGCGAACCATATTTCGCAGAAAACGGTCGGCCTGAATCGTAAAAATCCATTCATCGTCATTTTTGGTCCATTCAGCATGGGTGATGTCACAATTGTTCGTCATGGCATCGGTATGTAGCTTGCTGAAGCTGGTAAAATCTCTAAAATCCAGCAAAGTGAGAGCAGCTTTGTTCATGACTTCAAAATCCAGTTGGTCACTTAGCCGAGAAGCAAATTCGTTTTTGAACACATTCTTCTTGGTCACAATATGGTATTCGTAACGGCGAGAAATGGCATCAAACCGAGCATGTGCATCAGGTAGAACTTCTACAATTTTATAAATGGAAATGTCTTTGGGCAAAAAACTGTTCAGCTTAGCAGCCAAATCAAAACTGGTTGGAAGCTCATTTTCAACGTCAAAATGCGCCACCATCAATTTGGCATGCACACCGGCATCAGTTCTGCCTGCGCCAATAATTTCCAGTTCGGTACGCAAAATAGTGCTCAATGCCTTGGCCAGTACTTCTTGTACCGAAATGCCATTGGGCTGCACTTGCCAACCGTGGTAGGCAGTGCCATTGTAGGAAAGATATATGAAGTAACGTTTTTTCACGCTGCAAAGGTACGAAATTGGGTTGGGAAAATAGAAATGAGTTTTATATTTGTAACCCAGTTCAATTTTTAAGTTAGTAGGAGAAAGAAAATAAATCATCCAAAGGTATTGTGATAACCAATTGTAGCTGCCATTTGAAGTGACAGCCACAGCTAATTTATTTAGAATTGGTGATAAGGATTTTTCTAAAAATAATAATTCATCAACACTGTTGATGTTTACCAAATATTCGGACAAGTTTGTAAATCGCTAATATCGGCATCAACTCCCAACAGCTTTTTTACCAACTGATTATCAAAGCCACAACACAATTCTCCCTGCGCATCTATCAGCGGTCGACGAATTAGCAAAGGGTCATTTATCATAGCTAATAAGGCGGCATCTTCCTCAAAACTTTCTGGAACTATTTCACCGCTTTTGATGCGTGGCGCCGCCATGTTAAACCATTTTGGAACGGGCATGTCGGTAAAAAACAGACGAAGAGTTGACGGTTTCCACGAATGACTAATCAATGAATGTGCATGAATCTTGTGACCATGTTCCTCCAATATCCGTTTTTGCTTGGTGTTATTGATGCAACCGGGTTTTTCATAAAAATGTATTAACATAACTTTATACGTTTATATTTTGTTTTCCATAAATTTCTTATTCAGCTCGTCCCATGTTTTACAAGCCAGAAAAGCAGCTTCGGCATAAGCTGGTATTTCTAGATAATCAGCTGGCAACCGATCTTCGATAAGGTCGTGCAAGGCACCTGCTTTTTGTGATAGCACAAATCGTGCTTTCCTCACTTTTGCATCTAATTCTTTGATTTCATCTGTTGTCATTGTAGTTATTTTCGATTATACTAAGCAAAGGATATGCCAAGCAGATAGAATACAGCAAAACAGCAAATTAGCCGCCAATTAAAGATTAGAATAACAACCAAAATGTATGAAAAAATGGCGCCAACTTACAATTTGGTAGGTATAATTTCATTCTTAAAAACAAAAAAAACAGCAAGCTTACAATAAGCCATACTGTTTTTTGTTGAATCGGTTTCCGAATAAAGTCAAACTCCGACAACATTATTATGTGCCAAATTCGTTATTTCTTCACTCCTACCTCACTCCATTTCGGCGCTTCCACTCCCAATAGGTTTTTCACAAAGAAATCGAAGCGTTTATGTTCGCCAAAGTCGCCACCCATGGTGTGTCCAACGCCAGGTAGTGCTACCAGTTCGAAGTCCTTGTTGGCTTTTATCAGCGCATTAGCCACTTGAAGGGTGGACGAAGGATCCACGTTGTCGTCCATTTCTCCATACACCAACATCAGCGGTCGGGTCAGCAGGTGCGCATTGTCCACGTTGGAACATTCGGCGTATTCCTTGCCCACCGGATAACCCATCCACTGCTCGTTCCACCATATTTTATCCATGCGGTTGTCGTGGCAGGCGCTGGCAGCATAAGCCGCTTTGTAATGTTCGGGGTGAAAAAGCACGGCACCCATGGCACTCTGACCACCTGCAGAAGCACCAAAAATGCCCACCCGCTCGATGTCCATATAAGGATATTTTGCTACGGCGGCTTTTGTCCACGCAATGCGGTCGGGGAATCCGGCATCCTTCAGGTTCTTGAAGCAAACATCTTCGAATGCCTTGGATCGAAAGGAAGTTCCCATGCCGTCCATCTGAATCATAATAAAACCCAGCTCCGCAATGGCAGACAAATTTCGGTTGAAGGAAATAAATGTTTTGGGAGTATACTGACTGCCCGGTCCGGCATAAATGTACTCGATAATCGGGTATTTTTTGTTCGGGTCAAAGTTGGTAGGGCGATAAATAATGCCCCAAATATCCGTTTTTCCGTCACGTCCTTTGGCCACAAAAGGTTCGGGAGCAATCCAGCCGGCTTTGAGTAATTCCGTGATATCGGCTTTCTCCAACGGCATCACTATTTTGCCATCCCTTGCGCTGCGCAATACGGCCACCGGTGGTTTGTTGACCATAGAATACACGTCCACCAGGTATTTCTTGTCTTCCGAAAACCAGGCCTGATGCATTCCTTCCTCGGGAGTAAGGCAAGTCAATCCCGACCCATCAAAGCGAATGCGGTAATAACGCACCAAATAAGGATCTTCGTTGGGAACCATGCCGTTTGCAGAAAAAATAATCTCGCGCTTTTTCTCGTCTACGTTTACTACGTCGCGCACATACCATTCGCCTTCGGTGATTTGTTTTTTCACTTTACCAGTGTGTCGATCGTACAAATAAAGGTGATTCCAGTTGTCGCGTTCGCTCATCCAAATAATTTCGTTGCCGCCTTCCAGGTTTTTACGGAAGTAGCGGTTGTAGTTTACGAAGGTCTTGGACGTTTCTTCTATCAATGTTTTCACTGCACCTATTGCGGCCGATATTTCCAGAACCCGGTACACCTGATGTCCGCGTTGGTTGTATTCTATCAAAGCCGATTTGCTGTCGGCGCTCCATTCAAATCCTTTTAAATCACTCTGGCTGCTACACAAATCGGTAGCCGAAACTTTCTTTTCGCCACTTGCCACGTCAAAAATCACCGGCGTTTTAAACGGCAAAGCATCTCCAGGTTTACGATAATCGCGCTTCTGCAACTTAGGTTGCAGTTGGTCGGTAGGCGACGATTCTATCAAATAAAGGATGCGTGTCTCTTCGGCATGTATCTTCATCACGGCCACCTTTTTCGAATCGGGCGACCAATAAAGTGATGCAGAATAATACTCCGAAGTAGTTCCGTCGCTGCTCAATGCATTTTCCACACCCGTATTAATGTCTTTGATATAAATGTTGTTGTCTTTCACAAAAGCACATAGCTTTTTGTCGGGCGAAATAACCGGCTCACCTTTGCGCTCATCGTCCACATTGCCCCAGTATTCTTCTTTGGTATTGGTTGGTTTCTCATCTTTTGTCAAAAGATCTTTTGTGGGCAAATAAACCCATTTTGTGCCGAAGTTTACAAACCAAAGTGTGTCCAACGTGGGCGAAACACGCAAGGATTGTAGCGAAAGCTGCTCCATATCCACTTTCTTTTTCGTGAATGAAGAAAGTGATTCCGCCAGTTTCAAATGGTCGAAAAGCTCGGTTCTGGTCTTTTTCTTTGCATCAGTAAGCATATATACTTTACCAATTGGGGTAACGCGCACATACCAAAAGCAATTGGTTTCGCCTATCCATTGCGGTGTAACATTGGAATTAAACACTTTGTCTTTTAACTTTTCCTGTAGCGAAAAAGCACGGTTATAGGTTTCTGCTATTGTTTGTGCAGAAAGGGCAAGTGTATAAATAACTGTGAAAGCGAGGATAATAAATCTTTTCATTGATTGGGATGTGAGTATTTATTTTTCAAACTGCAAATGTACTGAATTTCATGCAGACAATTAACAGCACTAGCAATATGTATAATGCAATAAATCATCTTATAAATAAACTGTAAAGAGTCGCATTATATATTTACCGTAAATTTCTTTTCTTCAATGGACTAAAAACAAGTTTTTATCTTGCATAATAAATAGTGTCAGAAAGAAAACACCCTATTTTTTTCAACAATCTTATTGATCCAAAATGATTCAATTTCATTTCGGTCTTATTTTGATTTATTTCGTTGTGTTTTGTGAACAAATTATCAATCAT